>ENA-ORCZ01000671-ORCZ01000671.1-marine-metagenome-genome-assembly--contig:-NODE-671-length-11837-cov-4.200595_pt1 | contig 11837 bp, 9 predicted proteins | sample MGYA00237785_ERZ508519 | MGnify/ENA primary metagenome ERZ508519 (study PRJEB26189, sample SAMN06268790) | marine metagenome | isolation source: Bioluminescent Bay, La Paraguera, Puerto Rico | place...
ACAAGATCATCCTCATGTGTCTGAGTGGCCGGGGTGACAAGGACATCTTTACCGTGGCCGAAGCACTGGGAGTAGAATTGTGAGCGATGCTATCATCGGCGGCAAAAACCGCATCGAAAAACGTTTTGCCAAGCTCAAGGAAGAAGGCCGTGCCGGTCTGGTAACCTTTATCACCGCAGGCGATCCCGACCCGGAAACCTCGTTTGAAATCCTCAAACAGCTGCCGGAAGCCGGTGCCGACATCATCGAACTGGGCATGCCGTTCACCGATCCGATGGCCGATGGCCCGGCCATTCAGGAAGCATCGCTTCGCGCGCTTGCCGCTGGCATGCATATGCGCAAGACGCTGTCGATTGTGCGCGGCTTCCGCGATCAGGATCATGAAACGCCGATCATTCTGATGGGCTATTACAACCCGATTTACATCTATGGGGTTGCCGAATTCCTTGAAGATGCGCGCAATGCCGGGGTTGATGGCCTGATTGTTGTCGATCTGCCGCCCGAAGAAGATGCTGAGCTTTGCATACCGACCGTGGAAAAGGGACTGTCCTTTATCCGCCTGACCACGCCGACCTCGGATGACAAGCGTCTTCCGAAACTTGTTCAGAATACCTCGGGCTTTGTTTACTATGTCTCGGTTGCCGGTGTGACCGGTGCCGGATCAGCCAGCAATGACCAGATTGTCGAGGCCATGGGCCGCCTGCGTCGTCATACCGACCTTCCGATTGCCGTCGGGTTTGGCATCAAGACCGCAACCCAGGCAGCCGACGTGGCAAAACAGGCCGATGCCGCTGTCGTCGGATCGGCAATCGTATCAAAAATTGCCGAAAGTCTTGACGAAAACGGCAAGGCCACCGATAAGACCGCCTCTATGGTTACCGGCCTTGTAAGTGAACTTGCAAACGGGGTCCGAAACGCGCGCAAATAGATGGCGCTGCGTTTGAAAGAACCGATATAGACAGAACCAAGGATCAGTATCCGATATGTCGTGGCTGACTGAATTCGTCCGTCCAAAGATTCAGAAACTTGTTCGCCGCACTGATGTGCCCGAAAACCTCTGGCACAAATGCAAATCCTGCGAACAGATGATCTTCCATCGTGATCTGGCAAAGAACAATCATGTTTGCCAGCATTGCGGTCATCACATGCGCATTTCCGCCAAGGAACGTCTCGAAACCTTGTTTGATGGTGGCAAGTACCAGACCATCGAACTGCCGAATGTTCCGGTCGATCCGTTGAAATTCCGCGATCAGAAGAAATATACTGACCGCCTCAAGGCGGCCCAGGCCAAAGCAACCTTCAAGGATGCGCTGGCAGTGGCCCACGGCGAAGTTGGCGGTCATGCAACCGTTATCGCCGTATTCGATTTCTCCTTCATGGGTGGATCGATGGGCATTGCGGTTGGCGAAGGCATTGTTGCAGCGGCTGAGCTTGCCTGTGTGCAGGATGCGGCCCTGATCGTTGTTCCGGCGTCGGGCGGTGCGCGTATGCAGGAAGGTATTCTCAGCCTGATGCAGATGGCCCGCACCACGGCCGCGATCGAAAAGGTCAAGGAAAAGGGCCTGCCCTATTTCGTCCTCCTGACCGATCCGACCACTGGTGGTGTTTCGGCATCCTTTGCGATGCTGGGTGATATCCAGATCGCAGAACCGGGCGCACAGATCGGCTTTGCCGGGCGCCGCGTGATCGAAAGCACCATCCGCGAAAAACTGCCTGATGACTTCCAGACCGCGGAATACCTTCTGGAACATGGCATGGTGGATATGGTCGTGCCGCGTTCGGAACTGAATGCGACCTTTGGCCGCCTGATCGATATGATCCGCCGCACCAAACCGGGTGCGGCTGTGGTGCCGATCAAGGACGCCAAGGCCAAATCGACCAAATCCAAAACTCCGAGTGCGGATAAATAACTTGGCGGGCAGCGACGCAATCCTTGCCCGCCTTGGCAAGCTGCACCCGAAAGTCATCGATCTTTCGTTAGGGCGGATTACCCGGCTGCTTGAAAAGCTGGGCAATCCGCACCTTTCACTCCCCCCAGTCATTCATATCGCCGGCACCAATGGCAAGGGATCGACCCTTGCCTATCTGCGGGCAATCTATGAGGCGGCAGGACTTCGGGTGCATTGCTCCACATCCCCGCACCTTGTGCGCTTCCATGAACGCATCACCCTTGCCGACCAGATGATTTCCGAAGAAGCCCTTTGTGATCTTCTGGAAGAAGTTGAGGCGGTAAACGCCGGGGACTCGATTACCTTCTTTGAAATTACCCAGGCCTCGGCATTCCTTGCCTTTTCGCGGGTTCCGGCCGATGTCCTGTTGCTTGAAACCGGGCTGGGTGGCCGTGTTGATGCATCCAACGTAATCGATAAACCTGCCGCGACCGTGATCACACCGATCTCGCTGGATCATCAGGGCTTCCTTGGTGACACGATTGCCAAAATCGCGTTCGAGAAGGCCGGGATCATGAAAACCGGCGTTCCGTGCATCACAGCCCCGCAAAGCCTTGAGGCCTTCAACACACTAGCCTGTCACGCCAACCGTATTTCCGCGCCCATCTTCAATGATTTTGAGGTCACCCAGGAACGCGAAGACAGCTTTACCATCCGCATCGGGACCGAGCAGATCGATCTCCCGCACCCGGCCCTGCCCGGACGCCATCAATACACCAATGCCGCGACCGCGATTGCCGCGGTGCGCAAGGCACAAATTTCCAGTTGTGACGGTAAAGATATCAATATCCTTGCCCGCGGTCTTGCGACCGCAAGCTGGCCCGCACGGCTACAGAAGCTCACCAAAGGCCCGCTTTGCGAAGCCTTGCCCGATGATTGCGATCTGATTTTGGATGGTGGTCATAACATTGCCGCGGCCGAGGCGATTGCCGACTGGCTGTCACGCCAACCTGCTGGCGACACTGTTGTAATCATGGGTATGCTTGATAACCGCGATGCAGAAGCGTTCCTGAAACCACTGACACCGCATATCACCGCCTTTGCCGGTGTACCGATCCCCGGCGAACATCAGGCGCATCTGCCTGAAACCCTGCGCGATGCGGCAATTTCCTGTGGCATTTCGCCGGCATTTTCCTGTGACGGATTTGAAGCGGCCATTACCCCGCTTCTTGATGCCTGTCGCACCCCGAAACGGGTACTTGTTCTGGGTTCGCTCTATCTTGCCGGGCTGGTATTGGCAAATCACAGCTCCTAAAACGGGTCCCAGACTTATCGGTTCTAGACATCCGGCAACTGGATCTTGCGCCGGACATTGCCATTTGCCGGGCCATCCCCCCCATCTGTACTGCGCAAACGAAGGTTACCCGCCTTGTTCTGGCGTCGGCGATCCCCCTGAACCCGCGGTGGCAGGCCCCGGTCACCTGTCATGGGATCTTCACGTGTACCCGCGGCAGGATCACCGTTTTTGGCAGCTTCGCGTTTGACCTTGCGCCCGGTAATCCAAGTATAGCCCAGAATATACAGCAAAAATCCACCCACCCCGACGGTCAGGGTCAGGAACTGCAACACCGGCAGGAAACTGCCAAAAATCATCCCGCCGCCATAGATCATGAAGATGCAAAGGGCGGCAACGGGTGCCAGGGCCAGAAAGAAGATGCCACGCACCTTGTGGCGGATCGGGCCGTAATGCATCAGCATCGCATAGAACAGATACATCAGCGCGACAAACACCACGAGTTTGATCAACAAGACGAAGTGATCAAAATTGGCAAGGCGTTGATTGCGTTCATAAATGCCAAAGACAACAAACAGGCCATGGATGATCAGGCCAAAAGTGCCAAAGGTCAGGATAAAGCGCAGCCATGCAGTGACGCTAAAAAAGCTGCGCCATCCACCACCGTTCGCGTTGCGACGGTCTTTCTGCTTTTTGCCTTTCCGGGTGGCGAGCTTCATGTCATCTGAAAGCTCACGCGCCGGACCTGCGGTTTCTACGCCGATGCCTTTTGGCAGAAATTCCGGCTTGCTCGTTTTCCGGGCCACGAACCCGCTCTCCCATGTCCCTTGGGATGAAGTAATCCGCTACCATAGCAATCCCGGGGCAAGCTGATAAGCACAAAGAAGAATGATGCCCAAAAACCCGGAAAATGAGGGTTTTATCGATATTGTTTTGACTTCGAAATGATAACTGAGCCACTGAAGCTTACCCTTGGCATTCGCAAGCGCAAAACTGTCAGCAGCCTTGGGTGTTTTTGCCTGTTTAAGGCAGGCGGCACTCGACTTACAGGCCGGGATCGGGCATTCTTCCGGCCAATCTTTTAACGAGTATAAGAGCACGAGACGCATGACAGATTCCGCCCCGTCCAGCACCGGTTCGTCCGCCGCCAAATCCCCGCGTCGCGTCGTTCTGGTTGACGGTTCCGGCTTTATTTTCCGCGCCTTTCACGCCCTGCCACCGATGACGAGCCCCGATGGCACGCCGGTGAATGCGGTCTATGGCTTCTGCACCATGTTGATGAAGCTGCGCGAAGATACCAAACCAGACCATATGGCGGTGATCTTTGACACCAAGGGCAAGTCGTTCCGCAACGACTTCTATCCCGACTACAAGGCCCATCGCCCGCCGCCCCCCGAAGAACTGGTACCGCAGTTTGGCCTGATCCGTGATGCGACCCGTGCGTTTAACCTGCCATCGATCGAGCTCGAAGGTTTTGAGGCCGACGATCTGATTGCGACCTATGCCCGCCAGGCCGAAGCAGAAGGTTCTGACGTGATTATTGTGTCTTCGGACAAGGACCTCATGCAGTTGGTCACCGATCGGGTGCAAATGTTTGATGCGATGAAGAATCGCACCATCGGTGCTGCCGAAGTTCTGGAAAAATTCGGCGTTTCCCCGGACAAGGTCATTGATATTCAGGCACTTGCAGGCGATTCCGTCGATAATGTCCCGGGTGTGCCTGGCATTGGCATTAAAACTGCCGCCCAACTTATTGATGAATATGGTGATCTTGATTCTCTACTGGAGCGCGCAGGCGAAATCAAACAGCCCAAGCGCCGCGAGAAACTCATCGAAAATGCCGAGCTTGCCCGTATTTCGCGCGATCTGGTGACGCTGAAAACCGATGTGCCGGTGGTCGAACCACTCGGTGATTTCGAATTACGTGAACCCGATCCCGAAGTTCTTTTAAGCTTCATCGCAAGTCACGGCTTTAAATCATTGCTTTCTAAAGTAAAGTCGAAATTCGGCGGCGATGTTGAGTTTGAAAGCCCAACTGCGGCCGGTGTTGGCGTCAATGATATCAAGGTCGAAAAGGCCGAATATGAACTGGTGCAGGATGAAGACCGCCTAAAGCACTGGATTTCCGAGGCCGAATATCTTGGCACCGTCGCGGTTGATACCGAAACCACATCGCTTGATGCCCATACTGCCAAGCTGGTCGGCGTTTCGCTTTCGACCGAGCCGGGCAATGGCTGCTACATCCCGCTTGGTCATGTCAGTGGCGCGGCGCAAGGCGGCTTTGATTTTGGCGACAATCCCGCCGACAGCCCAAGCAACAGCAAGGACGCGCCGAAGCAAATCAAGCTCGAACGCGCGATTGAGCTGCTCAAACCGCTGCTTGAAGATCCGGGTGTTCTTAAGGTCGGTCAGAACCTGAAATACGATATGATCGTTCTGGCCCGCCATGGCATCAAGGTTGCCCCTATGGATGACACTATGGTGTTGTCCTATGTGCTTGATGGTACCAGTCACGGGCACGGCATGGATGAACTGGCCGAGCTGCATCTGGATTACAAACCGATTTCCTTCAAGGATGTCTGCGGCAGTGGCAAAACCCAGATCACCTTCGATCAGGTCCCGCTCGACAAGGCGCTTGATTACGCGGCCGAGGATGCCGATATCACGCTGCGCCTGCATCGGTTGCTGAAACCCCGCATCGCCCAGGAACATATGGCCAGCGTCTATGAGACGCTGGATCGTCCGCTGGTGCCGGTTCTGGCCGCAATGGAAGGCCTTGGGGTCAAGGTCGATGCCGAAATCCTGAAGACCCTTTCCGAAGACTTCGCCAAACGCATGGCCGCCCTTGAGGAAACCATTCACGAAATGGCGGGCGAGCCGTTCAATCTTGGCAGTCCCAAGCAGCTTGGCGAAATACTGTTTGATAAAATGAGCCTGCCCGGCGGTAAAAAGACCAAAACCGGCGCCTGGCAGACCGGGGCGGACGTGCTCGAAGCTCTGGCCGCACAGGGCCATGACCTGCCAGCCAAGCTTCTGGAATGGCGTCAGCTTTCCAAGCTTAAAAGCACCTATACCGACGCGCTGGCGCACCATATCAACCCCAATACGGGTCGCGTGCATACCAGTTATGGGCAAACGAACGTCAATACCGGGCGTTTGTCATCAAATGACCCGAACCTGCAAAACATCCCGATCCGAAGCGAGGAAGGCCGCAAAATCCGTACAGCCTTTATCGCCGAACCGGGTCACAAGCTGATTTCTGCCGACTATTCGCAGATTGAATTGCGCCTTCTGGCCCACGTGGCCGAGATCGACGCCCTTCGCGAGGCGTTTAAAAAGGGCGAGGACATCCACGCCGCAACCGCATCTAAGGTGTTTGGCGTCCCGATCGAGGGCATGGACCCGATGGTCCGTCGCAAGGCCAAGGCGATCAACTTCGGCATCATTTATGGCATCTCGGCCTTTGGTCTGGCCAACCAGCTTGGCATTGCCCAGAAAGAAGCCAAGGAATTCATCGAAGCCTATTTCGAGATTTATCCAGGCATCCGCGATTACATGGACGAGGCCAAGGAATTCGCCAAAAAGCACGGCTTTGTCCGCACCCTGTTTGGTCGCCATATCCATATCAGCGGCATCAATGACAAGAACGGCATGCGCCGAAGCTTTGGCGAACGTGCCGCCATCAACGCGCCCATTCAGGGCGGGGCAGCCGACATCATCAAACGCGCGATGATTGCTGTGCCCGATGCTTTGCTGGACGCCGGGCTTAAAACCCGCATGCTGCTTCAGGTCCACGATGAATTGATCTTTGAAGCACCGGAAGACGAAGCCGAAAAGGCGATCAAAACCATCCGCGAAGTTATGGAAAATGCCGCCCACCTGTCGGTGCCGCTGATTGCCGATGCTGGCATCGGCGATAGCTGGGCCGACGCCCACTAAACTGGACACGTAGAACCAAAAAAAGACCCCGCTGCAGATCATTGCAGCGGGGTCTTTTCGTAAGATATCAGCTTTGAGGTGCTAACCGATTAAAGTCCAAGCACTTCGCGCATGGAATACAGCCCAGGCGCCTTGCCTTCGGCCCATTTCGCGGCACGCACAGCGCCCTTGGCAAAGACTTCGCGTGAGGATGCCTTATGGGTGATCTCGATGCGTTCGCCCTCGCAGGCAAAGACAACCGTGTGATCGCCGACCACATCCCCCCCACGCAGCGTCGCAAAGCCGATGGTGCCGTCTTCACGCGCACCGGTATGGCCATCGCGCGACCGCACGGAAACCTCATCAAGGTTCACACCACGGCCCTTGGCAGCCGCTTCGCCCAAGCCAAGCGCGGTACCCGACGGGGCATCGACCTTGTGTTTGTGGTGCATCTCAACGATTTCGATGTCGGCCACGTCCTTATCAAGGATACTTGCCACCTTCTCGACCAGTGCGAAGGCCAAGTTCACGCCGACACTCATATTCGGCGCAAAGATGATCGGTGCCTTTTCTGCGGCAACTTTGAGCTCGTCCTTCTGATCATTGGAAAGCCCGGTAGTGCCGATTACAAGAATTGTGCCGGTTTCGGCTGCCAGTTTCGCATGTTTCATGGTGGCCGCGGGGGCAGTGAAATCAATCACCGCATCCACCGCTTCAAACAGCGCCTTGGGATCATCGCCAACCACAACGCCGCTTTCTTCCAGACCGGCGATCAGGGTGACGTCCTTGCCGATGAACGGGCTTCCGGGCAGATCGGTGCCACCACCAACTTCACAGCCCTTGGTCTTGGCGGTTTCATTCACCAACATCCGCCCCATACGGCCAGCACATCCAACAATCCCGATCTTCATTTCCGGTCTCCTCCGGGCAAACAAATTCATACGTGCGTTTGCTTTAACACATGCTGGCCCGTGATGGCATCACCGGAAATACACAAAATCCGGTGATGCTGTGCGAAGTGCGCATTACGCCCGGGTTGCGATACCATCAAGCTCGGCGATTGCATCAGCTGGAAGATCCAGCTCCGCCGCCGCCAGGTTCTGGGCAAGATGATCCAGCGATGACGTGCCTGGGATCAGCAAAATGTTGGGTGATCGCTGCAACAACCAGGCAAGGGCAACCTGCATGGGCGTCGCATCCAGACGTTCCGCAACGCCGGAAAGCGCATCGGATTGCAGCGGCGAAAACCCACCAAGCGGGAAGAAAGGCACATAGGGAATGCCATCCTTGGCCAACTGATCAATCAGGGCATCATCTTCGCGGTGCGCCAGATTGTATTGGTTCTGAACACAAACGATGTCGCAAATCTTGCGACCTTCTGCGATCTGGTTGGCGGTCACGTTTGATAAACCGATATGCCGGATCAGTCCTTTTTGCTGCAGTTCTGACAAAACGGTAAGCTGTTCTTCGATCGATCCTTCTGCCGGACCATGCAGGCTATGCATGGAACGGAAATTGACCACATCAAGAACATCCAATCCAAGATTTCTCAGATTGTCATGCACAGCACGGGTCAATTCTTCCGGGCTTAATGCTGGCAGCCACGATCCATCTTCACCGCGCTTTGCACTAATCTTGGTGACAATTGTCAGATTGTCCGGATAGGGATGAAGAGCTTCCCGAATCAGCTGGTTGGTGACGTGCGGGCCGTAAAAATCGCTGGTATCGATGTGATCAACACCTGCCTCAATGGCGGCGCGCAGCACAGAAATAGCTGCATCCTTGTTCTTGGGCGGGCCAAAGACGCCCGGCCCTGCCAACTGCATGGCGCCATACCCCATGCGTGTCACACGGCGATCGCCGATGGTAAAGGTTCCTGCCTGTTTCAAATCACTCATGAAAGCCTCCTTGGCCATAGGGAAATTGGACATGAACGGAGGCTACCCATTGTCTCAATGATCGATAATCCGATACAATTATAACAACCTGTACGGATCTTCGAACAATGAAACTTGATCTTGCAACAATTACGGCCTTTGTCACGGTGGCGCGCGCACGCGGCTTCCGCGAAGGTGCGCGCGCCAGCGGCGGCAGTGCATCCCGACTTTCCGAGCAAATTCGCCGTCTTGAGGCCCAGCTTGGCGTCAGGCTGTTTAACCGCAGCACGCGCAGTGTCACCCTGACCGAAGCGGGCGAAGGTCTGCTCAATCGGTTGTCGCCCGCAATCAACGAGATGGAACTGGCGCTTGATGTCGTTAACAGTTTCCGTGATCGACCGGTCGGGAATTTGAAACTCAACGTTCCAACCGTCGTTGCCCGTCTGATCCTGCCTAAAATCCTGCCCGGTTTTATCGCGGCATATCCCGATATCCGGGTCGAAATATTAACCGAGGAAAGCTTTGTCGATGTTCTCGCCGAAGGGTGCGACGCTGGAATTCGCTATGACGAGGCACTTGAACTCGACATGATCGCGGTTTCCATCGGTCCTGCCACCCAACGCTATGCTTTGGCTGCGTCGCCTGACTATCTTGAAAAGCATGGCACGCCCCAACATCCCGGTGACTTGTTGGAACATGCCTGCATCCGTGGCCGGTTTCCCAGCGGGGCCATGATGGAATGGGAGTTTGAGCGCGGCGATGAACTTATCGAAGTCAATCCAAATGGACCGTTGCTGGTGCGCCCCGGGGGTGGCACCGATCTTGCGATTGATGCGGCCTCTGCCGGAATCGGGATTATTTACCTGTTTGAAGACTGGCTGAAACCATGGCTTGATGACGGACGTCTTGTCCCTATCCTGCAAGACTGGTGGCTGCAATTTCCCGGACCAAAGCTTTATTACCCGGATCGTCGATTAGTTCCCAGTCCATTGCGTGCCTTCATCGATTATATCAAGGCCCATCCTTGGTACTAACCAACCATAAGAAAACCCCGCCTCGGTATCCCAAGGCGGGGTCTGAAATCTGTAAGTGCTTGGCAGGAACGCCTGCTCAAAGACTTAGTCCGTCAGGTCTTTCCAGATTTCCTTCATCTTGGAAAAGAACCCTTCGCTTTCTGGGCTGGACCCCTGTTCGCGCGAAATCTCGTCGAATTCCTCAAGCAGTTCTTTCTGACGGTCTGTCAGATTGACCGGGGTTTCGACGCTGACTTCGACAAACATGTCCCCGCGCGCTTGGGAGCGCAGGATGCTCATACCCTTGCCACGCAGACGAAGCTGCTGACCTGACTGGGTACCGGCCGGAATATTGATCCGCGTGCGGGTGCCCTCGATCGTTGGGACCTCGATGGTGCCACCAAGGGCGGCCTTGCCCATCGGGATCGGAATCCGGCAATACAGGTTAGCCCCTTCGCGCTGGAAGAAGCGATGATGCCCAATATCAAGGAAGATATAAAGATCACCTGGGGGCGCGCCATTGGTACCCGCCTCGCCCTCGCCCGCCAGACGAATGCGCGTGCCGTCTTCGACACCGGCCGGAATGGTGACCTGAAGGGTCTTTTCTTTCTCAACGCGACCAACACCGTGGCACGATTTGCACGGGTTTTTGATCATCTTGCCTTTGCCATGGCAGCTTGGGCAGGTGCGTTCAATGGTAAAGAAGCCCTGCTGCGCACGGACTTTGCCGTGGCCATTACAGGTCGGGCACGTCACGGGCTGTGATCCCGGTTCTGCGCCTGTGCCGTCACAGCTGTCGCACGATACGGAGCCCGGAATGGTAATCTCGGCTTTTTTGCCTTCGAACGCTTCTTCAAGCGTGATCGCCATGTTGTAGCGCAGATCCGCCCCACGGGACGATCCACCACCACCGCGGCGTCCACCGCCCATGGCGCCAAAGATCTCGTCAAAGACATCGGCAAAACCGCCGCCGCCAAATCCACCGCCGAAGCCGCCCCCAAAGCCGCCTCCGCCACCGGGGCCGCCCTGTTCAAAGGCAGCGTGGCCAAAACGGTCATAGGCCGCGCGCTTTTCCTGATCTTTCAGGACCTCGTAAGCTTCGCTGACCTGTTTGAATTTGACTTCAGCTTCGGTATCGCCCGGATTTTTGTCCGGGTGGTATTTCATCGCTTGCTTGCGATAGGCGCTTTTCAGCTCGGCTGCACTGGCATCCTTACTGACACCCAACAGCTCGTAATAATCTTCTTTCGCCATCTGTAACTCCGAAATACGGTCGGGCCGTTCCAGCAAATTCTTGCGTCCGGAACGGCCCGATTTTTCTTTACAGGGCGTCGTTCAAGACGACCTCTGCGGTCGCCTTACTTGTCTTTTTTGTTGTCATCGACTTCTTCGAAGTCGGCGTCAACAACACCGTCGTCGGCCTGTGCAGAGGCATCAGCGTCCGCCGCGTCACCTGCGCCAGCTTCTTCCTGCTGGGCCTGATACATGGCTTCGCCAAGTTTCATCGAGGCCTGCTGCAGTTCGTTCAGCTTGGTGGTGATGGCTTCGGCATCTTCACCGTCCTTGGCTTCTTTCAAAGCCGACAGGGCGTTTTCGATTTCCGACTTGGTCGCGTCGTCAACCTTGTCACCATGTTCCGAAAGGTTCTTTTCGGTGGCATGGATGATGGCTTCTGCCTGGTTGCGGGCTTCAACAAGGGCCTTGCGCTTTTTATCAGCTTCGGCGTTGCTTTCCGCATCCTTGACCATGTTTTCGATCTCGTCATCGGAAAGACCACCAGATGCCTGAATGCGGATCTGCTGTTCCTTGTTGGTCGCCTTGTCTTTGGCAGACACGTTGACGATAC
>ENA-ORCZ01000673-ORCZ01000673.1-marine-metagenome-genome-assembly--contig:-NODE-673-length-11791-cov-2.526891_pt1 | contig 11791 bp, 10 predicted proteins | sample MGYA00237785_ERZ508519 | MGnify/ENA primary metagenome ERZ508519 (study PRJEB26189, sample SAMN06268790) | marine metagenome | isolation source: Bioluminescent Bay, La Paraguera, Puerto Rico | place...
AAGGTGGTCTACCAGGACGGCGACATCCGCACTGAACGCGGCGCCGGCCGCTACGTCGACCGCCCCACCTTCGCGCCTTATTACGAGGCGGTGAAGCGCCAGCGCGAAGCCAAGACGCCCGTGGCGGTCAATCGCATGTAAGACAACAACTCCAGAAAAGACGGGAGACAGGGGGCATGACATCTCTGAAACAGGGAAGCGGTTGCGCGTGGCTTAAGGGCGCGATCGAAAGGCGCGGGTTGCTGAAAGGCTTCGCCCTGGCACTGGCCGCGACGGCCGTCCTCGGCCTGGGCGGCCAAGATGCGCTGGCGCAGGAAAAGATCAAGGTCGCCGGGATCTACACCGTGCCGATCCAGCAGAAGTGGGTCGGCACGCTGCACCGCGCGCTGACCGCCGCCGAACAACGCGGCGAGATCGAGTACACCTTCTCCGAGAAGGTGCCCAACACCGACTACGTGCGGGTCATGCGCGAGTACGCCGAAGGCGGCGTCGACCTGGTGGTCGGCGAGGCTTTCGGCATCAGCCGGGAGGCCCGCAAGGTGGCCGACGACTATCCCGAGATCGCTTTCCTGATGGGCGATCCGGGCGTCGAGCACGGCAGCAACTTCTCGGTCTTCGACAACTGGATCCACGAGCCCTGCTACCTGATGGGCGTGGTCGCCGGCACGATGACCAAGACCAACAAGATCGGCATGGTTGGCGGCTTCCCGATCGGCGAGGTGAACCGCCTGTTCCACGCCTTCATGGCCGGGGCGAAGTCGGTCAATCCCGAGGTCGAGTTCAAGGTCTCCTTCATCGGCTCCTGGTACGACCCGCCGAAGGCCAAGGAGTCCGCCTTCGCCCAGGTGGAGGCCGGCGTCGACGTGCTCTATGCCGAGCGTGCCGGCGTGGTCGATGCCGCCCGCGAGAAGGGCATCATCGCCTTCGGCAACGTCAACGACATGAACAAGCTGGAGAACGGCACCGACGTGGTCGTGGCCTCCGCCCTGTGGCACATGGAACCGGCCATCGACTACGCCATCGCCCAGGTCAAGGCGGGGACCTTCAAGGCCGAGAACTACAAGGAATGGACGATGATGAAGGCCGGCGGTGCCTCCCTCTCGCCCTTCTACGAGTTCGACGCCAAGATCCCGGCCGAGACCAAGGCCGAGATCGACGCTCTGGCCGCGAAGATCAAGGCCGGCGACATGGTCGTCGAGATCAACGACGACGAGCCGAAGTCGACGTTCTGAGGCCGACAGCGCGGCGGCGTTGCCGCCACTTCCACCCGTCACCCTAGGGCTTGTCCCTAGGGTCCAGGGCTGGCGACGGAACGGTTGCCCTGGATGCTCGGGACAAGCCCGAGCATGACGACCGTGGATAAGGGCGGCGCGCCCCCTTGCAATCGGCTGTCCAGCCTGCGCTATGATCCTGCCGACGCGACCTGTGGGGAAACCATGTCGATCTCAGAGGTAGACGAAGCGGCGTCGGGAAGCGCCGGCGCCCAGCCGGTCCTGCGCCTGCAGGACATCACCAAGCGCTTCGGGGCGCTGACCGCCAACGACGCCATCTCGCTGGAGCTGAAGTCCGGCGAGATCCTGGCGCTGCTGGGGGAGAATGGCGCTGGCAAGACCACCCTGATGTCGATCCTCTTCGGCCACTACGTCGCCGACGAGGGACACATCGAGGCCTTCGGCCAACGCCTGCCGGCCGGCTCGCCCCGCGCGGCCATCGCCGCGGGCATCGGCATGGTGCACCAGCACTTCACCCTGGGCGAGAACCTGACCGTCCTCGACAACATCGTCCTCGGCACGGAGCCGCTGCTGGCGCCCCGGCAGAACACCACCAAGGCGCGCAAGCGCATAGCCGAGCTCGCCGAGCACTTCGGGCTGGTGGTGGATCCGAAGAAACTGGTCCGCGACCTCTCGGTCGGTGAGCGCCAGCGGGTCGAGATCCTGAAGGCGCTCTACCGCGGCGCCCGCGTGCTGATCCTCGACGAGCCGACCGCCGTGCTGGCACCGCAGGAGGTGGAGACCCTCTTCGCCACCCTGAAGACCATGGTGGCCGAGGGCCTGTCCATCATCTTCATCTCGCACAAGTTGAACGAGGTCATGGCGGTGGCCGACCGGGTCGCCGTGCTGCGCCTCGGCAGGCTGGTGGCCGAGTTCCCCATCGCCGGGGCCAGCAAGGAGAAACTGGCCGAGGCCATGGTCGGCCGCGCCGTGGAAATGCCCGAACGCGAACCCCAGCCGCTCGGCCCGGTGGTGCTGCAGATGGCCGGGGTCACGGTCACGGGCGACCACGGCAAGCCGCTGCTGGACGAACTGCACCTGCTGCTCTGCGGCCGCGAGATCCTGGGCATCGCCGGGGTCTCGGGCAACGGCCAGGGGGCGCTGGCCGCCCTGCTCTCCGGCCTGCGGCTGCCCGACAGCGGCGCCTTCGAACTGCTCGGCGAGACGGTGAAACGGACCTCGCCCGTCGAGATGCAGGGCCGCGGCGTCGGCCGCATCCCGGAGGACCGCCATGCCACCGGCGTGGTCGGCGATCTGACCGTCGAGGAGAACCTGATCCTGGAGGCCTGCGGCAGCCCGCGCTTCTGCAGCCTGGGCCTGCTGCGTGGCGGCGTCATCCGGCGCAACGCCCGGGAGATGATCGAGCGCTTCGACATCCGCGGCGCCGACCCGACGACGACGACCCGGGCGCTCTCCGGCGGCAACATGCAGAAGGTCATCCTTGCCCGGGTGCTGAGCGAGAAACCCAAGGTGATCCTCGCCAACCAGCCGACCCGCGGCCTGGATGTCGGCGCCGCCGCCAAGGTGCAGGAACTGCTCTTCGAGGCGCGCGCCCAGGGCGCCGGCATCATCCTCATCTCCGAGGACCTGGAGGAACTGCTGCAGGTCTCCGACCGCATCGCCGTGCTCTACCAGGGCCGCCTCTCCACCCCGGTCGCGGTCGAGGAGGCGGATATGCAGACACTCGGGCTGCTGATGTCGGGCCACGGCGAGTTCCAGCGCCAGAAGGGAGCCCGCGGCCATGCGGCTTGAGCCCCGCGCCCACGTTCCCTTCTGGCTGAACATCACCGCGCCGGTCGGCGCCATCGTGCTGGCCTTCGCCTTCTGCGCCCTGCTGATTCTCTGGGCCGGGGCGCCGGTCATCGAGTCCTACGCCGCACTGCTGAGAGGCGCCTTCGGCTCGACCTTCGCCATCACCGAGACGCTGACCCGAGCGGCGCCGCTGATCTTCACCGGCCTGGCCGCCGCCGTGGCCTTCCGCGCCAAGCTGTGGAATATCGGCGCCGAAGGCCAGCTCTACGCCGGGGCGCTGGCAGCGACCTACTTTGGTACCGGGCTCATCACCCTGCCACCGCTCCTCATGATCCCCCTGCTCTTTCTGGTGGGGGCCATCGCCGGCGGCCTGCTGCTCCTGCTTCCCGTGATCCTGAAGCTGAAGCTCAGGGTCGACGAGGTGGTGACCACCCTGCTGCTGAACTTCATCGTCCTGCTCTTCGCCAACTACCTGCTGTTCGGGCCCTGGAAGGACCCCATGGCGATGGGCTGGCCCCAGGCGGCGCCGATCATCGACGAAGGCGTTCTGGAGCCGCTGGTGCCGCGCATGCGGCTGCACCAGGGGTTCCTCTGGGCCCTCGCCTTCGCGGTCTTCGCCTGGGCCTTCATCCGCTATTCCAAGTGGGGCTTCCAGATCCGCGCCGTCGGCCACAACCCGGACGCCGCCGCCTTCGCCGGCATTCCCATCGGTGCCACCGTGCTGCGCACGGCGCTGCTTTCCGGTGGCCTGGCCGGGATGGCGGGGGTCTGCGAGCTGGCGGGCCTGAAGGGCTACCTGACCCTCGATATCTCTCCCGGATTCGGCTACACCGGCATCGCGGTGGCCATGCTGGCGGGGCTGCATCCCTTGGGCGTCATCGCCTCCGCCATCTTCATCGCCGCCATCTACAACGGCGCCGACGCCATGAGCCGGGCCATGTCGATCTCCAACTACCTGGCCGACGTGCTGACCGCCACGGCCCTGCTGCTGGTGCTGGCAAGCGTGCTCTTCGTGCGCTTCCGGCCCCGGTTGCGGTAGGGAGCGGGACGCATGGAACTGCTCGACATCTTCATCACGCTGGGCTTCTGGGGCGCGCTGGTGCGCATGGCGACGCCGCTGATCTTCGGCACCCTGGGCGAGCTGATCTGCGAGCGCGCCGGCGTGTTGAACCTCGGCATCGAGGGCATCATGACCATGGGCGCCATGGTCGCCTGGATGTGGGTCTACCAGGGCGGCGACCTCTGGACCGCCGTGCTGGTGGCCGCCGGGGCGGGCGCGCTCTTCGGCCTGCTGCACGCCATCTTCAGCGTCTACCTCGGCCTGTCGCAGCACGTGACCGGCATCGGCGTCACTCTGCTGGCCGCCTCGCTCAGCTACTTCGTCTTCCGCATGCTGCTGCCCGACGTCACCACGCCGCCGAAGATCGAGCCCTTCCGGCCCTACCCGATCCCGTGGCTTTCGGAGCTGCCCTTCCTCGGCGAGGTGCTCTTCACCCAAAGCCCGCTGACCTACCTCGCCTTCCTTCTGGTGCCCGTGGTCGCCTACGGCCTCTACCGCACGCCCTTGGGTCTTGCCGTGCGCATGGTCGGCGAGAACCCCATGGCGGTGGAGGCGCAAGGCATCGACGTGCACCGCCTGCGCACCGCCGCCGTCATGCTGGGCAGCGCCTTCATGGCCGTGGGCGGCGCCTTCCTCACCATCTCGGTCTTCGACGCCTTCTACATCGGCATGATCAACGGGCGCGGCTGGATCTGCATCGCCCTGGTCATCTTCGCCTCCTGGCGGCCCGGCAAGGCTTTCCTCGGCGCCCTGCTCTTCGCCGCCTTCGAGGCCCTGCAGATCCGCGTGCAGCAGGCCTCCTCCGCCGTCATCCCCTACCAGTTCTTCCTCATGATGCCCTACATCCTCTCGATCCTGGCCATGATCGTCATGTCGCGCCGCGCCGCCTACCCCAAGGCCCTGCTGGTGCCGTTCAGAAAGGGGGAGAGATGAAGCTGTTGGCGATTCAGATCGGTTCCACAACAGGAACGCCAAGATGAACGTGTTGCTGTTTCGATGTCTGGCCGCGCTAGTCTTCTTTGTCGCCTCTGGAAGCGTTAGCATGGCGCGGACGGCGGCTTCGGCATACTGCATCGCCATCGCTGCTGATGACCATGAAGACAAACTCATCCTGGCGGAACGATTTGATGACTTTGCCCGGACAGCGGATTTGTTCATTGATCGCAGCCACCCGATGGTACGAACCTACACGCCAGAAGACGTCGCAAGTCCGGTGCAAGCCAGCGCAATGATCAATTTGTCGATGATGGGGCCGCTTGGTTCTATTTTGACGTATACGCCGCTCCGAGAATTGCCTTCAACTGAGCTGCTTGACGAACTGAAATATTTCGTTGCAGAGGATATTGCGCCCGCTCACGAGATTAGGCGATGCGACGAGATTGAGGGATTTACACCGCCCGTTTTGTACTACTAGGAGATGCCCGCAAGGCCCGTCTTGAAGGGCGCGGCCCCGGTGCTGAGAAAACTGAATGCTCGACCTCATCGTCCGCAACGCCATCCTGCCCTCCAGAGAGACCGGCCAGGACATCGCGGTCCAGGGCGGCCGCATCACCGAGGTGCGGCCCAAGATCGAGGCCGAGGCAGCGGAAGTGATCGAGGCCGGCGGCCACCTCGTCTCGCCACCTTTCGTCGACAGCCACTTCCACATGGACGCGACCTTGAGCCTCGGCCTGCCGCGTCTGAACCAGAGCGGCACCCTGCTGGAAGGCATCGCGCTGTGGGGCGAGCTGAAGCCGGACCTCACCGTCGAGGCCATCAAGGAGCGCGCCCTCGCCCTCTGCCGCTGGTCCATCGCCCGCGGTACGCTGGCGATCCGCAGCCATGTCGACATCTGCGACGATCGTCTTCTCGCTGTTGATGCTCTTCTAGAGGTGCGTCAGGAAGTGAAGGACTGGATCGACCTGCAGCTGGTCGCCTTCCCGCAGGACGGCTACCTGCGCTACGGCAAGGCGCCGGAGAACCTGATCCGGGCCCTCGACAAAGGGGTCGACGTGGTGGGCGGCATCCCGCACTTCGAGCGAACCATGTCCGACGGCGCCGTCTCCGTGAAACAGCTCTGCGAGATCGCCGCCGAACGCGGCCTACTGGTTGACATGCACTGCGACGAGTCCGACGATCCGCAGTCGCGTCACATCGAGAGTCTCGCCTACGAGACCCAGCGTCTGGGACTGCAGGGCCGCGTCACCGGGTCGCACCTCACCTCCATGCACTCCATGGACAACTACTACGTCACCAAGCTGATGGCCCTGATGAAGGAGGCCGAGGTCCACGCCGTCGCCAACCCGCTCATCAACATCACCCTGCAGGGCCGCCACGACAGCTATCCCAAGCGCCGCGGCATGACCCGGGTGAAGGAGCTGCTGGCGCAAGGCATCAACGTCGCCTTCGGCCACGACTGCGTCATGGACCCCTGGTACCCGATGGGCAGCCACGACATGCTGGAGGTCGCGCACATGGGCCTCCACGTCGCCCAGATGACGGGAGTCGCCGAGCAGCAGGCCTGCTTCGCCGCCGTCACCGAGAACGGCGCCAAGGTGATGCAGCTCGACGGCTACGGCCTCTCCCCCGGATGCCACGCCGACATGGTGATCCTCCAGGCCGGCGACGTGCTGGAGGCGCTGCGCCTGAAGCCCGCCCGCCTCGCCGTCATCCGCCGCGGCAAGGTCATCGCGGAGACACCGAAGGTCGAGGCACAGTTGAAGGTGCTGGAGAATGAGGCCGTCGATTTCTTGAAGAGGTGATCACAAATGCCGCCTGCCCGCATACTCGCCACGCTTCTTCTGGCAATCTTGGCTCTACTGACAAGCCTAGATCCTGCCTCTTCTACAACAAAGGAAGACGAGTTCTGGGCTTGGTTCCAAAACAACGAAGACCGACTCTATCAGGGGCAGCGCAGCGCCCTACTCGACGAGCTGCACAAGGTGGATAGGGCGCTTGCGTATGAAATCTGGCCAACAAACGAAGATGGCCTGCGTACCTTGGTTCTTTCTGTCAACGGCTACGTGGACGCCTTTCCCGTGGTGGAAACACTCCATGCCGCCGCTCCTCGGTTGCCCCGATGGAACATCATCAGGTTTCGCCCACGGGTGCCTTTTTTGGAAGAAGGCAAGGTTGTCGTCTCTAATGACGGCGTACGCCAGCCAGGCGAAATGCGCTACCTCATGACGGTGGAACAAGGAATGGCCACCATCTCCGTGTATCTGCCCGGCGCCGAAAGGCCACCAAGCCGCGCAAACAACTATATCGCACGTTTGCACCTGCTGGACTTCCTTGGCGAGGAGGACTTCGGTCGGTTCGTTCGGCAGGTCTCTGTACTTGACGTGACTGCCGAGAGCTACAACCTGAGCAAGCCCGTCTTCCAACTTCCTCCTGAGTTCGACGCGGCCTTCAAGAACTAACACATAGAGCATTTCCACATGCCCACCCTCGACCTCTCCTTCGTCCGCGCCCAATTCCCCGCCTTCTCCGAGCCTTCGCTGCAGGACTGGGCTTTCTTCGAGAATGCCGGCGGGTCCTATGCCTGCGCCCCCGTCATCGAGCGTCTCAACCGCTTCTACCGCGAGACCAAGGTGCAGCCCTACGGCCCCTTCCCGGCCTCGAAGCGCGCCGGTGAGGAGATGGACGAGGCCCGGGCGCGCCTCGCCGGTTACCTGAACGTCGCCACCGACGAGGTTCACTTCGGGCCTTCGACCAGCCAGAACAGCTACGTGCTGGCCCAGGCCTTCCGCGAGATGCTGGACGAAGGCGACGAGATCGTCGTCACCAACCAGGACCACGAGGCCAACTCCGGCGTCTGGCGCCGCCTCGCCGACAGCGGCATCGTGGTCAGCGAATGGCGCGTAGATCCGGAGAGCGGCAAGCTGGACCCCGCCGACCTCGATGTCCTCTTGACCAAGAAGACCAAACTGGTCGCCTTCCCGCACTGCTCCAACATCGTCGGGCACGTGAACCCGGTGGCGAAGATCTGCGCCAAGGTGCAGGCCGCCGGGGCCGTCGCGGTGGTCGACGGCGTCTCCTACGCACCGCACGGCTTTCCCGATGTACAGGCGCTGGGCGCCGACATCTACCTCTTCTCGCTCTACAAGACTTACGGCCCGCACCAGGGCCTCATGGCGGTGAGAAAGTCCCTCGCCGAGCGGCTGCCCAATCAGGCGCACTTCTTCAACGCGGGGAACGTCCAGAAGCGCCTGACGCCGGCCGGGCCGGACCACGCGCAAATCGCCGCCGCGGCCGGCATTGCCGACTACTTCGATGCCCTGCATGCGCACCACTTCACAGACGAGGTCGACGCCGCGGAGCGCGGCCGCCGGGTGCATGGCCTGATGGAGGCGCAGGAAAAAGCGCTGCTCGCGCCGCTGCTGGACTATCTCAGGCAGCGCAATGATCTTCGCGTGCTGGGCCCGACTGCCCCGGCCGAGCGCGCGCCCACGGTGGCCGTACATCCCAAGAACAAGTCCGCCGAGGCGGTTCTGGAGGGATTGACCAAGCGCGGGATTGCCGCCGGGGTCAGCAACTTCTACGCCTACCGTCTGGTGCAGGCCCTCGGCCTCGACCCGGAGGCCGGTGTGCTGCGCCTCTCCTTCGTGCACTACACGGCGCCCGAGGAGATCGACAAGCTGATCAAGGCCCTGGACGCCTCTCTGTAAGAACGTGCGGGGTTCGCCATACGAAGGCTGTCGCCCCGGCATCTGCCTGCGCAAAGCGGTTGCGACCACCTGTTGGTAACCGGCCCGACCGGTCTGTTTTTCAATCCGCCTGGGCTGTCGGCAGCCAGCCGATCCGGTGCTAAGCTGAAAAGAAAAAAACGAAGGCACAAATGGGAGGAATGGTATGCGGTGGGCACGTTTCCGCCGGGGTGGCCATGTGGGCTACGGCCAGCTGGAAGGCGACAGCCTCAAAATCTATTCAGGCGATATCTTCGACGGTGCGGCCCCGACGGGCCAGACGGTGAAGCTCGGCGAGGTCGAGCTGCTGACGCCCTGCGACCCCTCGAAGATGATCTGCCTGTGGAACAATTTTCACGCCCTGGCGGCGAAGCTGGAGGTGCCCGAGCCGCCGGAGCCGCTGTGGTTCCTCAAGGCCCCCAGCGCCTTCACGGCCCCCGGCACCACCATCCACCGGCCCGCGAGCTATGACGGCCCGGTGGTCTACGAGGGCGAACTGGGCATCGTCATCGGCAAGGCCTGCCGCGAGATCTCCGAGGACGAGGCGGCCGACCACATCTTCGGCTACACCTGCGTGAACGACGTGACGGCGGCCAAGGTCATTCAGAAGGATCCGACCTTCGCCCAGTGGGCCCGCGCCAAGAGCTACGACGGCTTCGGCGCCTTCGGGCCGGTGATCGCCACCGACCTCGATCCCATGACCCTCTCGATCCGCACGGTGCTGAACGGCGACGAGCGCCAGAACTACCCGGTGGCCGACATGATCTTCCCGCCGCACCGGCTGGTGAGCCTGCTGTCCCGCGACATGACGCTACTGCCGGGCGACGTCGTGGCCTGCGGCACTTCCCTCGGCGTGGGCTCCATGAAACAGCCGGAGAACGAGGGGACCATCTCCATCGAGGGCATCGGCGAACTGACCAACAGCTACCTGAACGAATAACGAAACCAAATAACCAAAGACCCGTGACCAAGCGCGGGCGGTCGAAGGCAAGGCAAAGGACGCCGCCGGGCAAGGGCGGCGCAGAGCGGAGGAATGACGACCATGAGAATCTGTGTGGTAGGTGCCGGCGCCATCGGCGGCCTGATGGCCGCCAAACTGGCCCAGTCCAGTTTTGAGGGAGCTGGCAATGAGGTGACCGTGATCGACCAGGGTGCGCACCTGACTGCGATCCAGCAGAACGGCCTGAAGCTGATCTGGGAGGACGGCAGCGAGATCGTGACCCAGGTAAAGGCGGTCGGCTCAGCGGCGGAAGCCGGGCCGCAGGACCTCATCATCCTGGCGGTGAAGGCGCATTTCCTCGACCAGGTCGCCCGCGATGTCGAGAAGCTGCTCGACAACGACACCATGATCATGACCGTACAGAACGGCATGCCCTGGTGGTACTTCCACAACTTCAAGGGTCCTCTCGAGGGCACGCGGCTGAAGAGCCTCGACCCCTCCGGCGTGCTCGACCGCTACATCCCGGGCAACCGCATCGTCGGCTGCGTCGTCTACCCCGCCGCCGCGGTGACCGAGCCGGGCGTGGTGCATCACGTGGAGGGCGACCGCTTCCCGCTGGGCGAGTTGGACGGCTCGGAGAGCGCGCGCGTGCAGAAGCTGCACGACCTGCTGGTCGAGGCCGGCTTCCGCTCGAGGGTGCTGGACGACATCCGCTCGGAGATCTGGCTGAAGGCCTGGGGCAATCTCTCCTTCAACCCGATCTCGGCGCTGACCCACGCCACCCTGGAGGACATCTGCACCTTCAAGGAGACCCGGGACCTGGCCGCCACCATGATGGCGGAAGCCCAGGTCATTGGCGAGAAGCTGGGCGTCCACTTCCGCCATACCATCGAAAAGCGCATCGACGGCGCCCAGTCGGTCGGCAAGCACAAGACCTCCATGCTGCAGGATGTCGAGGCCGGCCGCTCCCTGGAGACCGAGGCCCTGATCGGCGCGATCCTGGAGATGGGCAAGCTGGTCGAGGTCCCCGCCCCTTCCATCGAGGCGGTCTACGCCTGCGTGAAACTGCTGAACAAGACCATGCTGATGGAGCATGCCGGTGTAACGCTGAAGAAAGCAAGCTAGACAGCAGGTAGGCTAACGCAGGAGACGATTCCGGCGGGCGAACGCGCGTCCAAGGGGTTCTCTTTGGGAGCAGGGAGCGCGCGCATTGGAGGTGCGCCCTTGACGCTTGCTGGAATCGCTTTCCATGATGGGTTTCCTCTGAGACAGAGCTGGCCGGAGAACCCGTCGCCATGGATCAGGTCGGCTTCCTGCTGGTAACCAGCCTGGTGCTGCTCGGGAAGTTCGCCGACTTCCTGCTCACCACGCCTCTCGCCGAGTTATCGGGGACGGCAGCGGAAGAAGATGACGAAAGTCACGAGCGCGAGTGGGACAGCTACCTCGTCGGCGCGATCCACATCGCCCACGAGTACCTGGTCAAGGTCTTCGGCGAGCGCTTTTTCGAGAAGAAGCGCGTCTGGCGGGTCTTCCTGATCAGCGCCTTCCTGGTGCAGGGCTCCTTCCTGTTCTCCACGCTGATCACGCCGGAAGCCTGGCACGTCGAGAACTTCGCCCTGCCCTTCCTGGAAATCGTCCTCATCATCGCCGCGCTGGTGATCGCCAACTTCCTGGCCGATCTCATCGCCATATGGCTGATGATCGCCTACCTCCAGCGGACCATCGAGGCCTTCGCCCTCGATCACCTGCGCGCCACCGCCTTTATCATCGCCAACAGCCTCTGCGCCCTGGCGCTTTACTACCTGCTCTTCCTCAGCGTGATGGGCGTCACGTTCAGCCTGGTGGTCTACATCCAGGGCGTGGCGGCCGGATACTTCAACCTGTTCGACCTCGAGGCGGTCTGGACGATCCAGCACAACATCTTCGTCAGCGATACCGAGTGGCGGATCCTCAACCCCGTCGGCGAGGGCAAGTTCCTGGGCATCAACGGGGTGAACCTGCTGGTCTTCTGCCTGACGCCGCTGCTGGCCCCGGGTCTGGTGGCCATCACCGCCATGGTCGGCGCCGCCTTCGACATTTCCGATCCCGCTTTCAACGGCAGGGG
>ENA-ORCZ01000675-ORCZ01000675.1-marine-metagenome-genome-assembly--contig:-NODE-675-length-11769-cov-3.864095_pt1 | contig 11769 bp, 9 predicted proteins | sample MGYA00237785_ERZ508519 | MGnify/ENA primary metagenome ERZ508519 (study PRJEB26189, sample SAMN06268790) | marine metagenome | isolation source: Bioluminescent Bay, La Paraguera, Puerto Rico | place...
TCGCTATCGTCGCCCTTGCACGAAAAATCCTCATCACCGCCAATGCCATCCTGCGCGACGGAGTGCCATTCAATGCTACATAAACACAGTTGCCAGGTCTCGCGATGCTCGCCCGGGGTGACGCTTTGCGTTATTGGCCAGAACTTCCCCCCTCCATCCTCATTCCGGACAAGTGCAGCGAAAGCTGCGAGCCGATCCGGAACCCAGCACGTCAGCGTGAGCGCAGCGAACTCTATAAAAATCAAGGCCGCGCTTGCAGCGCGAATGACATCCGGATCCCGGATCTGCGTTCGGCTGCGCTTCACTTGTCCGGAATGACGGTGAAGCATAGTTGCTCATAGAGACCTTTCCCTACCCCGCCACATCCGCATGCTGAATCACGAAATCCACGAAATGCCGGATCTTCGGGTCCTGCAGGCGGCGGTGGGGGTAGAGGCAGCCGAAGATGGTGGGCGGAGGCGGGGTTTCCTTCAGGATCTCCACCAGGCGGCCGCTTTCCAGATGCTGGGCGACGTCGAACCTCGGCTTGTTGACGATGCCGTGGCCTGCAAGTGCCCAGTCGGTGAGGACGTCGCCGTGGTCGGCATCCATCTTGCCGGCGACCTGCAGCTTGCGCGGGCCGGCCGGGGTCTGCAGCACCCAGTAATATTCGGGCGAGCGCGGATAGCGCAGAAGCAGGCAGTTGTGCTCTTCCGCCAGGAGGTCGTCCGGCGTTTTCGGCGTGCCGCGCTTCTGCAGGTATTCGGGGGCCGCGCATAGCACACGCGGACAGTCGGAAATCTTGCGGAGCTTCAGATTGGAATCCTGCGGCGTGCCAATGAAGAAGGCGACGTCCAGCCCGTCGGACATGATGTCGACCTTGCGGTCCGACAGGCGCATGTGCACTTCCGTTGCCGGAAACTTCTCGACGAAGCGCGGCACGAGCGGCGCGATGATGCGCCGGCCGGCGCCGAGCGGTGCCGTCACGCGGATGACCCCGCGCGGCGTGTCGGAGAAGCTGGCGACGGCCGCCTCCGCATCCTCGATGGATTCCAGCGCCTTCACCGCATAATCATAGAAGACCTTGCCGACTTCGGTCGGTGTCAGCGACCTTGTGGTGCGGTTAAAAAGGCGCACGCCGAGATGCTTTTCCAGCTCCTTGATGCGCTTGCTGGCGACCGCCGGCGTCAGGCGAAGGTCGCGTCCGCCGGAGGTTATGCTGCCCAGTTCGACCACGCGGGTGAAGACGCGCAGGGATTCCAGATAGGACATGGCTCGGTTCCTCGGCCGTGAATCGGCGTGCTTTTCCGGGAGTTTGCGTCTGGCTACCGACTTTCGTCGCATCCCTCGACCAACAGTATCGCACGGCCATTTTCAATGATCTGTTGAAAGAATTTCCGGAATCACCGGATTTTTTGCAAGTGTTGCGAGGCGTACCGTTCCGGCTGAGAGAGAATTTAGCCCGAGGACGCGATGACCCACCGCACGGAAATCCGGTTTCTGCTGAACGGCGCCGACACCAGAGTCGCCGATGTGCCCGCCGACAAGACCCTGCTCGACTATCTGCGCCTGGAGCGCCGGCTGACGGGTTCGAAGGAAGGTTGCGCGGAAGGCGATTGCGGGGCCTGTACCGTGCTGGTCGGACGGCTGGTCCAGGGCGTTCTCAGATACGAGACCGTCAATGCCTGCATTCGCTTCCTCGCCTCGCTCGACGGCTGCCACGTGGTGACCATCGAGCATCTGAGAGGCGAGAACGGCGGTCTGCACCCGATCCAGCAGGCAATGGTCGATTTCCATGGCAGCCAGTGCGGTTTCTGCACTCCGGGCTTCGTCATGTCGCTCTACGCGCTGTGGATGGGAAATCCGGAGCCGACGGAGAGCGAAGTCGAGAGCGCCATCCAGGGCAATCTCTGCCGCTGCACCGGCTACCAGCCGATCGTTGCCGCCGCCATGGCCGCCAACCGCTACGGCACGCCGGCCAATGATTTCCTGGAAGCGGAACGCGCCACGATCACCGAACACCTGACCGCGCTGGCCGACGGCCGCCGTGTCGTCACCGGTCCGGAAGACAACCGCGCCGTCCTGCCGGCAGATGTCGCCGATTTTGCTGCTGTCCTGGAAGAGCATCCGCAGGCGACCATTGTCGCGGGGTCGACCGATGTCGGTCTCTGGGTCACCAAGTTCATGCGCCCCATCGGCCCGGCCGTCTTCATCGGCCACCTTCAAGAGCTGAAATCGGTCACATTGAGCGACACCGCACTGGAGATCGGCGCCGGTGTCACCTATTCGGAAGCGCAGGACACGATCTGCGAGGTCTTCCCGCATCTGAAATCCTACTGGGACCGGATCGCGGGCCAGCAGGTGCGCAACATGGGCACCATCGGCGGCAACATCGCCAACGGTTCGCCCATCGGCGACACGCCCCCGGTGCTCATCGCGCTCGGTGCGCAGATCATACTGCGCAAGGGCGACACCCAGCGCAGCCTGCTGCTGGAACAGTTCTTCATCGAATACGGCAAGCAGGATCGCGCGCCTGGTGAATTCGTCGAGAGCATCCTGATCCCGCGTCCGCGCTCCGGCCAGCTTCACGCCGCCTACAAGATCTCCAAGCGCCGCGACGAGGATATTTCTTCGGTCGCAGCCGGGTTCAGCGTCACCGTCGCGGACGGCCGTATCACCGACTGCCGCCTGGCTTTCGGGGGTATGGCGGGCACGCCGAAGCGCGCCGTCAAGGCGGAATCGGCGCTCCGTGGCCAGCCCTGGGGCGAAACCGCGTTCCTCGCCGCCGGCAAGGCGCTCGATGCGGATTTCACGCCTCTGTCGGACTGGCGCGCGTCGGCGCAGTACCGGTCAACGGCCGCGCGCAACCTGCTGCAGCGTTTCTTCCTGACCCATGACGAGCGGACCGAAGCACCGGCCGACCTGCTGTCTGCTTGAACCGGAGGCGAACCCAATGAAACACGACATCATCAAGGACGCCAAGGGCTCGATCAGCGGTGGGGTTCACACCGACCGCCGCCACGACAGCGCGGAAAAGCACGTCACCGGCCGGGCGGAATATTGCGACGACATCGCCGAACCGCAGGGCACGCTGCATGCCTATCTGGGCACATCGACGGTCGCCCACGCACTGATCAAGTCGATGGACCTTTCGGCGGTTCTGGCAGCCCCCGGCGTGATCGGCGTACTGACGGCAGACGACGTTCCCGGCCACAACGACATCAGCCCGACCGGTCAGAACGACGAGCCGGTATTTCCAGTCGGCAAGACCGAGTTTCACGGCCAGCCACTCTTTGCCGTCGTCGGAACAAGCCGCGACGCCGCCCGCCGGGCCACTGAGAAGGCAAAGATAGACTATGAGGAGCTGCCACACGCACTCGACCCGCTGAGCGCCATCGAGGCCGGCTATCCGCATGTGACCGCGCCGCTGAAACTGGAACGCGGTGACATCGCGCCCGCTTTCGAGACCACGAAGAACCGCATCAAGGGCCGGATGGAGATCGGCGGCCAGGACCACATGTATCTGGAAGGCCAGATCGCTTTTGCCATCCCGGGCGAGGACGACGACGTTGCCGTCCACTGCTCCACCCAGCATCCGAGCGAGGCGCAGCACATGGTCGCCCATGTGCTCGGCGTGCCGTCGAATGCGGTGACGGTCAACGTGCGCCGCATGGGCGGCGGCTTCGGCGGCAAGGAAAGCCAGATGAACCTTTTCTGCGCGGTGGCTGCGATTGCCGCGAAGAAATGGAACCGTCCGGTGAAGATCCGCCCGGACCGCGACCAGGACATGACCGCCACCGGCAAGCGCCACGATTTCGTCGTCGACTATGATGTCGCCTTCGACGACAGCGGCCGCATTCAGGCGGTCGACGGGGTTTTTGCGGCCCGCTGCGGCTATTCCTCCGACCTTTCCGGTCCGGTGACCGACCGCGCGCTGTTCCACGCGGACAATGCCTATTTCTATCCGAACGTCCGGCTGACGAGCCGGCCGATGAAAACCAACACGGTCTCGAACACCGCCTTCCGCGGGTTCGGCGGGCCGCAGGGCGTCGTCGCGGCCGAACGCATGATCGAGGAGATCGCCTATGCGCTCGGCAAGGATCCCCTGGAAATCCGCAAGGCCAACTTTTACGGCGACCGCAACGACGGCCGCATCCTCACCCCCTATCACCAGGAGGTCGAGGACAACATCTTGCCGCGCTTGATCGGGGAACTTGAAAGCTCCTCACACTATCAGGCCCGCCGCGAGGCGATCCTTCAGCACAATGCCCGTTCCTCAATCATCAAGCGGGGCATCGCGCTGACACCGGTCAAGTTCGGCATTTCTTTCACAGCCACCTGGTACAATCAGGCCGGCGCGCTGATCCACATCTACAATGACGGATCGATCCATCTGAACCACGGCGGCACCGAAATGGGCCAGGGCCTCAACACCAAGGTTGCCCAGGTCGTCGCCGATACCTTCCAGGTGGATTTCGAGCGCATCAAGATCACAAAGACGACGACCGAAAAAGTGCCGAACACTTCAGCGACAGCTGCCTCGTCCGGCTCCGACCTCAACGGCATGGCAGCGCTGAACGCGGCCGAGCAGCTGAAAGAACGCCTGGTCGCCTTTGCCGCCGAACGCTGGAACACGGACCCGGAGACCATTCGCTTCGGCAACAACATGGTCGAGATCGGCTCCGAGCTCGTCTCCTTCAACGATCTCGTCCGCCAGGCCTATATGGCCCGCGTGCACCTGTCGGCCGCCGGCTTCTACAAGACGCCGAAGATCCACTGGGACCGGGCTGCCGGAAAGGGCCGGCCGTTCTACTACTTCGCCTATGGCGCTTCCTGCTCTGAGGTTTCCGTCGACACGCTGACGGGCGAATACCGGGTGGAGCGCACCGACATCCTGCACGATGTCGGCAGGTCGCTGAACCCGATCCTCGACAAGGGCCAGGTGGAAGGTGCCTTCATCCAGGGCATGGGCTGGCTGACGACGGAAGAGCTTTGGTGGGACCAGGCCGGCCGCCTCAGAACCCATGCGCCGTCCACCTACAAGATTCCGCTCGCTTCCGACCGGCCGCGCCGGTTCACCGTGAACCTTGCCGAATGGTCGGAAAACCGGGAGCGCACCATCAAGCGGTCCAAGGCCGTCGGCGAGCCGCCGTTCATGCTCGGCATTTCGGTCTTCGAGGCGCTTTCCATGGCCGTTGCCAGCGTCGCCGGTTACCGCGAATGCCCGCGCCTCGATGCTCCGGCGACGCCGGAAGGGGTGCTGATGGCCATCGAACGGCTGAAGACCAGGGAATAAGTCATGACCTTGTGCTCCAACCGCGCCGATATCTTCTTCGGCTCCGCCAGACCGGTCGTCCGGGTCGTCCTGTCCCGGGTCCGCGGCTCGTCTCCCCGGGAAGCCGGGACGGAGATGTTCGTCAGCCAGGACAGCCTCCTCGGCACCATTGGCGGCGGTCATCTGGAGCACATCGCCATCACGCAGGCCCGCACGATGCTGGCCGAAGGCACCCTTTCCAGCAAGCTCGACCTGCCGCTCGGCCCGGAAATCGGCCAGTGCTGCGGCGGCCGGGTGGAACTGACACTGACCCGCATGCGCCGGGCCGACCGGCAGGCCGTCATGAACCGGCTCCAAGCGGATGAAGATGCCCTTCCGCATGTCTATGTGATGGGTGCCGGCCATGTCGGCCGGGCAATCGCCAACCTTTTGCAGCATGCGCCGGTTCATTGCGTCCTGGTCGACATGCGCAAGGAAGAGTTGGCGCAGTGCGAAGCGCGGGTCGACATGCGCCTGCGCGCCATTCCGGAAGTCGAGATCTACAACGCGCCTCAAGGCAGCGCCTTCATCGTGCTGACGCATGATCACGGCCTCGACTTCCTCTTGAGCTCGGCTGCGCTGGAACTCGGGCATGCCGCTTATGTCGGCATGATCGGCTCCGCCACCAAGCGTGCCAAGCTGCGGTCCTGGTGCAACAGCCACTGCAACGGGCTTTCCATCGACCGGCTGACCTGTCCCATCGGCGCCACGCAAAGCCGGGACAAACGCCCTGAAATCATTGCTGCTTTTGTCGCCGCAGAAGTCCTGACCGCCCTGACGACGGGCGCACGGGCTTCCGGCGGCACGGAGGAGACTGTGCTGCTTCACGCGGCCCAGTGAAACCAACGGCCGCACCGTCCAGTGGGAGATGGACCGTCCGGCTGTTCTTACCTGAAAGGAGACCCGAGATGCGGGTTGGGAGGTACGACTACAATCTGTTCTCGAGGGGGGACTTCAGCGCCTTCTGGGCCCTGTTCACCGATAACCTCGTGAACCTCATGGTGCTTTCGGGCATCTGTCAATTCGTGTTCCAGATGCCGGCGGAAATCGTCTACGGCAAGATCGTGCCGGGCGCGGCAATCGCGATCCTCGCGGGTGTCGCCATCTATGTGCTCCTGGCGCAGCGCGTGGCAAGGCAGCATGGCCGTGATGTGACCGCGCTGCCCTACGGCATCTCGACGCCCGTAATGTTCGTCTATCTCTTCGGCGTGATCGGCCCGATCTACTGGTCCACCAACGATCCGGTGCTTGCCTGGCAGGTCGGTATCGGCGCCGGCTTCATGGGCGGTATCGTCGCGGCCCTCGGCGCCTTTGTCGGTCCGTGGCTGAAGAAGGTCACCCCGCGTGCGGGCATGCTCGGCACGCTCTGCGGCATCGCGCTGGTCTTCATCGGCACCGTGCCGCTGGCAACCGTCTTCGAGAACCCGTTCATCGGCTTTGCCTCGATGATCATCATCCTGTGGGGTCTCGTCGGCCGCTTCCGGCTGCCGTTCAACATTCCGGCAGGCCTCTTGGCGCTTGCCGTAGGCACGGTCGTGGCCCTTGCCATCGGCCAGTCGAAGATCAGCTTCGAAGGCGTCGGCTTCTATCCGCCGATCCCCTATTTCGGTGACCTTGTCGCCGGGATCCAGCATCTCTTCGCCAATCCGGAACTGTTCCTGGTCCTGGTGCCGGTGCAGATCTACAACTTCATCGAAACCATGAACAACGTGGAAAGCGCGGAAGCCGCAGGCGACCATTATCCGGTGGCGACCTGCCAGATCACCGACGGGGCCGGCACCATGATCGGCGCGCTCTTCGGTTCGCCCTTCCCGACCACAGCCTATATCGGTCACCCGGCCTACAAGCGCATGGGTGCGCATTCCGGTTACGTGATCGGCGTCGGCGTGGTCATTCCGCTGGCCGCGTTCCTCGGCCTGCTGGCCTTCCTGAACAACCTGATCCCCGTGGCAGCCGCCGCCCCCGTCCTGGTATTCGTCGCGCTCAGCCTCATTACCAACACCGCCCATGCGGTGCGGACGGACCACATGGCCGCCGTCACCATTGCGATGATGCCGCATGTCTCCGCGTTCCTCATCATCAAGTGGGGTTCGCTCATGGGCGCACTCGGCGCGACCGGCGCGACCGGCATGAAGGCGCTCGGTGATCCGGAGCTGACCGCGGCACTCCTGCAGCAGGGTGCGCATTACGCCGGTCATCTCGCCCTCAGCCAGGGTGCGATCCTGACGGGTCTCATCTGGGGCGCGATCGTTGCCAGCGTCATCGACGGCAGGTTCCGCACGGCCGGTGGCTTTGCCTTCGCGGCCTTTGCCATGGCCTGTGTCGGGATCATCCATTCGGCAACGCTGCACTGGCCGGATTTCTCGACCGTCAGCCTCGGCTACCTGATCGCCGCCGCCTTCCTGTTCATATATCCGATCTTCCACCGCGAGGAGACGATCGTGCCGGAAGCGGAACCCGCGGCGGGAGCCCAGCCGACACCGGGCGAATGACCTTCAAACCAGAAACTCGTCGGGGCGGATTTTCCGCCCCGACCCCTGACAAACGGAACCTGACCGATGCCTTCTGACCGCCTGCTGCTCCGCGGCCGCCTTCTGACCTTCAAGGCCGAACCGCAGTCCCCTGAAGACCTTGGGGCCTTCGACTACCTGGAAGACGGTGCGCTCCTGATCGAAAACGGGATGATCCTGCGCCGCGGAACATATTGCGACGTTATTGCCGAGACGGGTGACGCGGAAATCGTCGACCACAGGCCGAAACTGCTGATGGCCGGTTTCATCGACACCCATATCCATTTCCCGCAGGTGCAGATAGTCGCCTCCTGGGGCGCGCAACTGCTGGACTGGCTGAACACATATACCTTTCCGGAAGAAACCCGCTTTTCCGACGAAGGCCACGCGGCCGCCATGGCCTGCCGCTTCTTCGATCTCCTGACCGACCACGGCACCACGACTGCGGTCGCCTATTGCTCGGTCCACAAGGCTTCCGCCGAGGCCTATTTCGAGGAAGCCGAACAGCGCAACATGCGCATGATCGGCGGCAAGGTGTTGATGGACCGCAATGCGCCGGACGGGTTGCGCGACACGCCGCAATCCGGCTATGACGACACCAAGGACCTGATCAGGAAATGGCATGGCCGCGGCCGGGCGAGTTACGCCATCACTCCGCGCTTTGCGATCACCTCCACGCCGGAACAGATGGAAATGGCGGGAAGTCTCGTTGCCGAACATCCGGACTGCTTCGTGCAGACGCATCTGTCGGAAAACAGAAACGAGATCGCGTATACGCTGGAACTCTATCCGGAAGCCCGCGACTATCTCGACGTCTACCAGCGCTACGGCCTTCTTTCGAAGAAAATGCTGCTCGGTCACTCGATCCATCTGGAGGAACGCGAGATCGCGGCCCTGGCGGAAACCGGCGCGCGTCCCGTCTTCTGCCCGACCTCGAACCTCTTCCTCGGCAGCGGTCTCTTCGACGATGAGGGGCTGCGCGCGAAAGGCATCGTCAATGCGATCGCCACCGATATCGGTGCCGGCACCAGCTATTCGATGCTGCAGACGCTGAACGAGGGATACAAGATCCTGCAACTGCAGGACCAGAAACTGCACCCCTTCCGCGCTTTCCACTGGATCACCCGCGGCAATGCCGTCGCACTTGGCCTGGAAGACAGGATCGGCACCCTGGACGAAGGCACCGAGGCCGATATCGTCGTGCTGGACAGCCGCGCGACCGAGGCGATGGCGCTGCGCATGGAACGCGCGTCGACCCTTGCCGAAGAACTCTTCGTGCTGCAGATGCTCGGCGACGACCGCGCCATCGACGAGGTCTATGTCGCCGGCAAGGCTCAAAAGGGGAAGGCACCGGTAACCTCTCGTCCAACCGGACGCAAGGCATCGGTGCGGGACAGGGAACTCGTTCTTTCCTGAGGCACTGCCTTGTCGCCACGCCCGGGTCGGCACAATCCGGGTCATCCCGGACGTAGCGCAGCGGAGATCCGGGACCCGCTCATTTCCAGAGCATTGGTGCTAGGTGCCATGTTTGTCGGGGCGTTCATGCTTCGGCAAGCGGCCCTGCGAGTGGTCCTCGGATCTGCGCTGCGCTTGTCCGGAGTGACCCAGAGGGATGGGGCATCGCTTCAATCCCGCTCAAGCGTTTGGTGATCGGTCTGCGCCACACGCAAAACACAGGTTCTTGCCAATCGAGGGCCGAATAAGTGTATCAATGCCTACTGCGTTTTCGGGAGGCCTTGATGGCAAAAGAGATTGTTTTTTATGATTACTGGCGGTCGTCGGCGAGCTACCGGGTGCGCATCGCGCTCAATCTACTTGGTCTGCAGGCGGAACATCGCCCCGTCAATCTGCTGACACGGGAACATCTCAAGACCGATTACCTCACCCTCAACCCGCAAGGCCTGCTGCCGGCGCTGGTGATAGACGGCAAGACGCTTACCCAGTCGCTTGCCATTATCGAATATCTTCACGCCTCGACGCCGGGCTCAGGCCTGCTGCCGCAGGACATCGACGGCCAGTACAAGGTTCGCCAGCTTTCCTATGCGATCGCCATGGAAATCCATCCGGTCTGCAACCTCAGCATCGTCAGCCATGTTGCCGAGATCACCGGTGGCGGCGACGATGCCAAGAAGGCATGGATGCAGCATTTTATCGCCAAAGGCCTCGCCGCTTTCGAAAACCTCCTTGAGGGCGCCGGCCCCTTCTGTCACGGCGACACGCCGACCATGGCCGATTGCTGCCTGGTCCCTCAGCTCTATAACGCCAATCGCTGGGGGATCGAGATTTCCGGGTTTCCGAAGATCCTGCGGGTTGCCGCCGCCCTGGAAACACTCGACGCGGTGAAAGACGCCCATCCGGACGTCATCGGGGCACCGGATTGAACCCGGCTCACGGCACCGCTTACTGCAGCACAACCTTCGGGAAATAGAACGACACCACCCAGTTGGGCATATCGACGATTTCCGAGATCCTCAGGTCTCCGCAGACCGAACACAGCATATAGGCGTCAACGGCATTGAAGCCGTGCCGGGCGCAGAGAAGGTCGATCATGTTCGATACCGCTGCCCGGGCGCCTTCGAAGAGATCGCTGCCGATGCCCGTCGTTACCTCATACCCCATCCCGTCCAGATGGCGCGTAACCGGTCCCGGCGTTTCAAATCGGGGCATCTTAAGGTGCGCCCCCTTGAGGAGATCCAACCCGATCACCGCGTTGAGCGGGCTTTCGATCGCCGTTCCGCAGACCTCGCCGTCGCCCTGCGCGGCATGCGTGTCACCGATGGAAAAAAGAGCTCCGGCGACCTCCACCGGCAGGTAGAGCGTCGTCCCGGCGGCAAGGTCTCGAATATCCATATTTCCCCCGACCCGCCTCGGCGGCACGACGGAATGGTGCCCCGCTTCGGCCGGCGCGACGCCGATGGTTCCGGCAAAGGGTTTCAACGGCACCTTGCCGAAGGGAGCGAATGCGGCCGTGCCGAGTCTGTCCTTGTCGTAGGACCAGACATGGAGAGCCGGTTCCGTGAACTGGTCGGCAAGCAGGCCGAATCCGGGAATATTGGCAGTCCAGCCGAAGCCGGAAGGCCTGAATTCGTGGATCCTGACCACCAGCGCGTCACCCGGCTCGGCACCGTCCACATAGACCGGACCCGTGACCGGATTGACCTTGCCGAAATCCATGTTGGCGACATCCTCAGCAGTGCTTTCGGGCGTCAGCTGGCCGGCGGAGCTGTCCAGGCATTCGAATTCGATGACCGTGCCCGGTGACACCGTCTTCACCGGTGTAATCGTGTTGTCCCAACCGAAATGATGCTGTGCCGCGTGAATGGTGTAAGCGGCCTTGCAAGTGCTGCACATTTTTCCACCCAAACGTCATTGGAGCTTCCGGATCAGACCTGCCGGTCGCAGCAGGCGGGGTTTTCGCCCTTCCAGTCCGTGGGGCTACTGCGCTTCAACGTCTGCCCGGTGGACATGGTTGCATATCCGGCATGCGACTGGCCAGCCCCGGTACGCAAGCCGGCGCCAAAGGGTACCCCTACCAGACTGTTGGCCGGTGCCGCCGCCAGAGGGGCCGGAATGAACCAGTAAAAAATCTTCACGAGCATCAGCCGTGGCTTTCTCGCGGCACAGTCCGGAGCTGCATGGTTTCATCAAAACGTCGGCGCAGGACAGGCACTAATTCTTGCCTTTAATACCGGTCTCTTGCGCTCTGGTTTAACAAACAAAGTCGTTGGTGGGGAGGGTGACCATAGACAGCAAAAGAACGCCGTCATTGCTTCGGACTTGAGGTGTCTATTTAGCATCGCGCGTCGGCTTTGCTGGATTTCTGTCCCGCTGCGGTGGACTTGCGTCCACCTTTCGGGAGCCCTGTCAGGTTCAAATCCTCGACCCCTGTAATCAAACAAAAAACCCCGCCAGTGGGACTGACGGGGTTTTATGTTTGGTTGCGGGAGCAGGATTTGAACCTGCGAC
>ENA-ORCZ01000677-ORCZ01000677.1-marine-metagenome-genome-assembly--contig:-NODE-677-length-11708-cov-4.205829_pt1 | contig 11708 bp, 8 predicted proteins | sample MGYA00237785_ERZ508519 | MGnify/ENA primary metagenome ERZ508519 (study PRJEB26189, sample SAMN06268790) | marine metagenome | isolation source: Bioluminescent Bay, La Paraguera, Puerto Rico | place...
CTGCGCGACACGCCTGGCCGAGTGAGCCGGAATTCTTCATCAAATGATCCAATATTGTCGAGAAATGCTCTAGACACTCACCACGCCTTCTGACGCCGCTTCCAGCCGGAAGGCTGCGGCCATCAGGGCTTTTGTGTAGTCGGATTGCGGTGCGTCGAAGATCTGTTCGGCGGGGCCGGCCTCAACCACCTTGCCCTGCCGCATGACGATGACCTCGTTGGCGAGCGCCCGCACCACCTTCAGGTCGTGGGAAATGAAGAGATACGCCAGGCCATGGGCTTTCTGCAGATCGCGCAGAAGATCCACCACCTGCGCCTGGACGCTCATGTCGAGCGCCGAGGTCGGCTCGTCCAGCATCACGAATTTCGGCTCCAGCACCATTGCCCGCGCAATGGAAATGCGCTGGCGCTGCCCGCCCGAGAATTCGTGCGGATAGCGATGACGGGTGGAAGCGTCGAGACCGACTTCCTCCAGCGCCTTGGCCACCTTGCGGTCGCGCTCTTCCGCCGAGATGCCCGGAAAATGCACCTGCAGGCCTTCACCGACGATATCGGCGACCGACATGCGGGGTGAAAGCGCACCGTAGGGATCCTGGAAGACGATCTGCATGTCGCGCCTGAGCGGCCGCATTTCCTTCCAAGAGTTCTTCTGGATTTCCTGGCCCTGGAAGGCGATCCGGCCCGTGGAGGAAATCATGCGCAGGATCGCAAGGCCCAGGGTGGTCTTGCCCGACCCGCTTTCGCCGACGATGCCCAGTGTCTGGCCCTGGCGCACTTCCACGTCGATGCCGTCGACGGCCTTGATATGGTCGACCGTCCGGCGCAGCAGACCGCGTTTCACCGGGAACCAGACCTTCAGGTCGTCCGCCTTCACCACGATCGGCTTGGCCTTGTCCGTCGCCGGCGGTTCCCCCTTGGGCTCCGCGGCCAGGAGATGTTTGGTATAGGCGTGCTGCGGCCGGTCGAAAATATCGGCGACCGGACCTTGCTCGACGATCTCGCCGCCGGTCATCACGCAGACCCGGTCGGCGAACTTGCGCACGATGCCGAGGTCGTGCGTGATGAAGAGCATGGCCATTCCCTGCTGCTTCTGCAGATCCTTCAGGAGATGCAGGATCTGCGCCTGAACCGTGACGTCGAGCGCAGTCGTCGGCTCGTCGGCGATCAGGAGGTCCGGTTCGTTGGCAAGGGCCATGGCGATCATCACGCGCTGGCGCTGGCCGCCCGAAAGCTGGTGCGGATAGGACTTCAGCCGCGTTTCGGGATCGCGGATGCCGACCTGGGTGAGCAGTTCCAGAACCCGTTCGCGCGCCTTCGTGTCCCCCATGCCGCGGTGGATCTTCAGGATTTCCGCAATCTGCTTTTCCACCACATGAAGCGGATTGAGCGAGGTCATCGGCTCCTGGAAGATCATCGAGATGGCGTTGCCGCGCACCTTTCGCATCTCCGCATCGTTCGCGGTCAGGAGGTCCTTGCCGTTCATCATGATCTTGCCGGAAGGATGCGAGGCGGCCGGGTAAGGCAGCAGTTTCAGCACCGAGAGGGCGGTGACGGACTTGCCCGAGCCGCTTTCCCCCACCAGCGCGACAGTCTCGCCCTTGCCGATATCGAAGGAGATCCGGTCGACAGCGAGCGTTTGCCGTCCACCTTGCGTGAAGGCGACCGACAGGTCTTCGACGGAAAGGAGTGTATCTTTTGCCATTTTGTCCTCAGACCAGGCTCTTGCGCGGATCAAAGGCATCGCGCACGGCTTCGCCGATGAAGATCAGCAGGCTGAGCATGAGGGAGATCACCACGAAGCCGGTGATGCCGAGCCAGGGAGCCTGCAGGTTGTTCTTGCCCTGGGCGAGTAGTTCCCCGAGCGATGCGGAACCGGGCGGCAGGCCGAAGCCGAGGAAGTCCAGCGCGGTCAGCGTCGAAATCGAGCCGTTCAGGATGAAGGGCATGAAGGTGAGCGTCGCCACCATGGCGTTGGGCAGCAGATGCCGCCACATGATAACGGGATTGGAAACGCCCAGCGCCCGGGCGGCGGAAATATACTCGAAATTTCGTCCACGCAGGAATTCTGCCCGAACGACCCCGACGAGCGCCACCCAGGAAAAGGCCAGCAGGATCGTGAAGAGGGTCCAGAACCCGGGCACGAGGAACGAGGACACGATCAGGATCAGGTAAAGTGTCGGGACGGCTGTCCAGATCTCGATAAAGCGCTGAAACAGGAGGTCGATCCAGCCGCCGTAATAGCCCTGGACCGCACCGGCGGCGATGCCGATGACGGAGGAGGCCAGCGTCAGGGAGAGACCGAAGAGCACGGAAATGCGGAAACCGTAGACAAGGCGTGCCAGCACGTCCCGGCCCTGGTCGTCCGTGCCGAGCCAGTTCCAGTTGCCGACGACACAATTGGGGTCCTCGGCGCCGAGCGGATAGCGCGAGCAGCGCTCTTCCTTGTCCAGCATCCAGGAGGGCGGCGCGGGTGCAGGCACCGGGATCTCGGTATTGACTGTCGTGTAGGAGTAGCGCACCGGAGGCCACAGCATCCAGCCATCGGCCCGGATCTCCTCCTGGATGAAGGGATCGCGATAATCGGTGACTGCGAGGAAGCCGCCGAATTTCTCCTCCGGATAGTCGACAAAGACCGGTGCCAGCAATTCGCCCTTATAGGAGATCAGGATGGGCCTGTCGTTGGTCAGGAACTCGGCGAGAAGGGCGAGTATGAACAGCACCAGGAAGATCCAGAGCGACCAGTAGCCGCGCTTGTTGGCTTTGAAGTTGGCAAGGCGGCGCTGGTTGATCGGCGACAGGCGCATTTTCTTCGGCGGCGGTGCGGTTTCCTCGGGCAGCGGATTGAGGACATCGTAGCCGGCGGTTTCCATATCCTTCGACAGGCGCGTATCCATGTCTCAGACCTCCCGGCTTTCGAAATCGATCCGGGGATCGATCCAGGTATAGGTGAGGTCGGACAGGAGGCTGACCAGAAGTCCGAGAAGGCCGAAGATATAGACGGTCGCGAACACGACCGCATAGTCGCGGTTGATGACCGACTCGAAGCCCAGCAGCCCGAGCCCGTCGAGCGAGAAGATGGTCTCGATAAGCAGCGCGCCCGCGAAGAAGGACGAGATGAAGGCGCCGGGGAAACCCGCGACCACGATCAGCATCGCGTTGCGGAAGACATGCCCGTAGAGCACCTGGCGCTCGGTCAGCCCCTTGGCCCGCGCCGTGACGACATATTGCTTGCGAATCTCGTCCAGGAAGGAATTCTTGGTCAGGAGCGTCGTGGTCGCGAAGGCCGATAGGGCCATGGAAACGAGCGGCAGCGTCAAGTGCCAGAAGTAGTCGGCAATACGCTCCGGCCAGGACAGCTGCTCCCAGTTGTCGGAAACCAGGCCGCGCAGCGGGAAAATATCCCAGAAGGATCCGCCGGCGAAGAGAACGATCAGGAGAACGGCAAACAGGAAACCGGGGATGGCATAGGCCACGATGATGATCGCCGACGTCCACACATCGAAGGAGGAGCCATCGGAGACGGCCTTGCGGATGCCGAGCGGGATCGAGATGAGGTATGAAAGCAGGGTCATCCAGAGACCGAGCGAGATGGAGACCGGCAGCTTTTCCTTGATCAGGTCAAGGATCTTGATGTCGCGGAAATAGCTCTCGCCGAAATCGAAGCGGGCATAGTCACCGAGCATTTTCAAAAAGCGTTCGAGCGGTGGCTTGTCGAAGCCGAACTGGACTTCCAGTTCCTTGATGAATTCCGGATCGAGGCCCTGGGCGCCGCGGTATTTCGACGTCACAGCATCGGCGGATGCCGCGCCGCTGCCGCCCGAGGCGTCGTTGCCTGCCCCCAGCATGTCGCCGCCGCCACCGCCGATGCGGGACGTCGCAGAGACGTCCGTCCCCTGAAGCTGGGCAATCACCCGTTCAACCGGACCGCCGGGGGCGAACTGGATAATGAGGAAATTGATGGCCATGATGCCGACAAGCGTCGGTATCATCAGGAGCAAACGGCGAAGGATGTAAGCGCCCATGGAGTGTGTGCATTCCCTTTATTGTCTGGCCTTCTGAAGCGGGCCGAAGGTGTCGCTGTCGCGAAAGATTACCCGCCTTTGCCGAGCTTTTGCGACTTTTCCTTGTCTATCCACCAGAGTTCTTCCACGGGAAAGAAGTAGCGCGGCGGTTCTTCCGGATAGCCGTAGATATCCCACATGGCCACAGTGTGGATATTCTTGAACCATTGCGGGATCCAGTAATGGCCGGCCCGAAGAACCCGGTCGAGCGCCCTTGCCGCGGTAACCATTTCCTCGCGCGAGCGGGCCGCGATCGCCTTGTCGATCAGGGCATCGACGACAGGGTTGGCGATCCCGGACATGTTGAAGGTTCCCGGTGTTGCGGCGGCCCTTGAGCCCCACATCTCGCGGATGCTGTCGGAAATGGTCGGCGACAGGCTGAGCCTGCGGCTGGCGATGTCGAAGTCATAGCCGTTCAGGCGCGATTCATATTGCGCCGGATCCACGATGCGCAGATTGGCCTTGATGCCGAGGCGATCGAGGTTGTTGATCATCGGGTTGACGATACGCTCGAAGGCAGTGGTATTGTTGAGGAACTCGATGGTGAACGGCCTGCCGTCCGGACCGAAAAGGGCCGACCCCCGGCGGGTGTATCCGGCCTGCACCAGGAGCTCATTCGCCCGTTTCAGGAGCGTGCGGTCGTTGCCGGAACCGTCGCTCACCGGCTGTACAACTGCCTCGCCGAAAACAGTCTCCGGCAGTTGGTCCCGGAAGGGCTCCAGAAGAGCCAGTTCGTCCTCGGACGGCAGGCCTTCCGCCTTCATGTCGGAATTCTCGAAGAAGGACTGGGTCCTGGTGTAGAGCCCGTAGAAGAGGTTCTTGTTCGACCATTCGAAGTCGAAGGCGTATCCCAGCGCTTCACGCACGCGCGGGTCCTTGAACTTCTCCAGCCGCGTATTGATGAACCAGCCCTGCGCACCGGACGGACGCCCGTCCGCGAACTCCCGGCGCACCACAGAACCGTCCTCGACGGCCGGGAAATTGTATTCCGTTGCCCAGTTCTTGGACGTGAATTCCTCGTTATAGAGAACAGCGCCCTTCTTGAAGGCCTCGAAGGCGGGCTGCCGCTCGCGGAAGAACTCGACCCGGATCGTTGCAAAATTGAACCGGCCTCGGGTGACCGGCAGGTCTTTGGCCCAGTAGTTTTCGACCCGGTGGTATTCGACATAACGGCCGACCGCATGTTTGCCGACCTTGTAGGGGCCGGAGGCGAGCGGCGGCGTCAGCGTCGACTGCCCGAAGTTGTAGGCGGAATAGTAGCGTTTGGAAAAGATCGGATAGTTGGCAGCGACCTGCAGCGGCTGGTTGCGCGCCTGCGTGCCGTCGAAGCGAAGCACGAGCCTGTGGGGCTCGACCGTGACGACATCCTTGAGAGACGCCAGCGGCTGGCTGAGCAGCGGGTGGCCGTCCTCTTTCAGGAGCCGAAGCGAAAAGGCAACATCTTCCGCCGTCAGTTTGGAGCCGTCGTGAAACTTCGCTTCCGGCCTGAGGTTGAACGTAAAGACATTGCCATCCTCGGACACCTCGACCGATTGCGCGACCAGACCGTAGACAGCGTCGGGCTCGTCCCAGGCCCTGACCATCAGGGTGTCGAAGCACAACTCCATGCGGGGCGGCGCATCTCCCTTGAGGACGAAGGAATTGAAGGTGTTATACGTCTGGGGGTTCTGATTGTAGTACCAGTAGGGTGCCTGGAAGGAGAAAGTGCCGCCTTTGGGCGCGGCCGGGTTCACATAGTCGAAATGGGTGAAATCCGGCCCGTATTTGAGGTCGCCGAACACGGCAAGGCCGTGAAGGGCGGCATCATCCGCGGCAAGGGCCGCGGACCGGGTCCACGGCGCCAGCGGGAGCGCCGCGGCAGCCCCCATCAGCTGCAGCAGTCTGCGGCGGGAGGGCGCTGCCCTTCTCATTTGATCGCTCCGGTCTTGGCGGCCAGCGCCTCGTCATACCACCAGATGGTCGGGAAACCCGTGCTGTATGTCGGCATCGTCTGCGGATGGCCGAACCTGTTCCAGCGAGCCGTCCGGGTCTCGTCGGAATAGAACTGCGGCACCACGTAATGGTTCCACAAAAGCACCCGGTCGAGCGCGTGGGTCGCGGCGACAAGCGTCTCCCGGTCTTCCGCAAAGATGACCTTGTCGATCAGCTTGTCGATAGCAGGGTTCTTGATGCCGGCGTAGTTGGCGGAACTGTCGTTATCGGCCGACTCCGACCCCCAGTACTCGCGCTGTTCGTTGCCGGGAGACAAGGACTGGCCGATCGCCAGCACCACCGTGTCGAAATCCCTGCTGCGAACCCGGTTGACGAATTGCGACGTATCGACAAGGCGCAGGACCGGGTTGATACCGATGCTCTCCAGGTTGGAGGCATAGGGCAGGAGCGTGCGCTCGCTGGCCTTGTCGCGGTAAAGGAACTCGATGCTGAGCTGCTCGCCCGTCTCCGGATCAATCATCTTGCGGTCTTTGAGCTCATAGCCAGCCTGGCGCAGCAGCTTGACCGCCTCGCGCAGATTGGCGCGAACATTCTGCGGATTACCGCCGACCGGATTCGTGTACTCTTCGGTAAAGACTTCCGGCGGCACGAGGTCGCGCACCTCTTCCAGGATTTCCAGCTCCTTGCCCTCCGGAAGACCCGAAGAGGCTAGCTCGGTGCCGGCGAAATAGGAATTGACGCGTTTCAGCAGATTGGCCGAGACGATCTCGTTGGTGGTCTCGAAATCATAGGCATAGTTGAGGGCCCGGCGCACAGCGGGGTCCTGGAACTTGTCCCGCCGCAGGTTCAGGAAAAAGCCCTGCATGACGCCACTCGACCTGTCGGGAAAGATCTCCTTCACCACCCGGCCGTCCTTCACGGCAGGGAAATCGTAGCGTTTTGCCCACTGGCTGGAGCTGCGCTCGACGTGAAAGTCGTATTGATCGCCCTTGAAGGCCTCGAACTGGACCGCATCATCCAGAAAGGCGACGTAACGGATTTCATTGAAGTTGTCGGTGCCGACCCGGATCGGCAGGTCCTTGCCCCAATAGTCCTCGACCCGCTCGTAGACGACCTGACGGTTCGGCGCGAAATCCTTGATCCGGTAGGGACCCGACCCCAGCGGCGGTTCCAGGGTGGAGCGCGAAATGTCCCGCTTCTCTCCCTTGTCGCCAGTGCCTCCCCACCAGTGCTTCGGCAGGATCTGCAACTGTCCCATGATCTTCGGCAGCTCCCGGTTGCCACTGACATCGAAGGTGAAACGGACGATGCCGTCTCCGACGACCTCGGTCTTGACCACGTTCTGAAAATAGAACTTGCGCTGCGGATCGAGTTCGACCGCCTTTTCAAAAGACCAGATGACATCTTCGGCGGTCACCGGCTCGCCGTCATGCCATCTGGCAGCGGGGTTCAGGCGGTATTCGACCCAGGAATAATCGTCGGGAAAGCGGACTGCCTCGGCCAGGACGCCGTATTGCGCGCTGATGTCCTCCTCGTCCAGCGAAGGCTCCATCAGGCTTTCGTAGATGTTCAGGATACCCGGAGCGATATTGCCCTTCTGGGCCAAGATGTTGAAGGTGTCGAAGCCGCCGCTGCTGGCAAGGCGCACCGTTCCGCCTTTCGGCGCGTCGGGATTGACGTAATCAAAATGGGAGACGTCGGGTCCGTATTTGGGCGTGCCGTTCAGGGCAGCGGCGTGTTGCCATTGCGGCTCCTGCGCAATTGCCGGGCCCAGACCCAGCCCGGAAATTGCCACCATGCCAGCCAGGACAAACCCTGTGGCCGTCCGTTTTCCTGCACGCCATGCGAACACCATCGGCTTCTCCGTCCCTTTAAGGTTCCCTGCCCCCGATGCGGGGCGTCTGGCACCAGTGTAGGGACCCGTTGGCCCTGCGTCACCTGCTGGCGATGGAGATGACAGAAATTTAACCTGCCTGAGGAACGCCGTTTCCGGGAAAATCCTGTGAATTCTGCTTAGTTTTGGCTTTCTGCGCGTACATTCTTCCGTCCGCAACTCTAAGCAATTCCTCCACGGAAGCGGCATCGCCCGGATAGCTTGCCGAGCCGATACTCGCCTTTACGTCGATGCGGGCGCCGGAATACTCGAACACCTGCGATACGCGCTCTCCGAGCCGCTTGAGGAAGGCGTCCTTTTCCTGCCGGCGCATGTTGCCGGGGGTGAGCACGATGAACTCGTCACCGCCGACCCTGGCGACCGTGTCGGACTGGCGGATCTGGTCCTGCAACCGCTCGCCGACCTCGATCAGGAGCTGGTCGCCGACCGTATGGCCGTAGTTGTCGTTCACCGGCTTGAAGGCATCGAGATCCACGTAGAAAATCTCGAACCCCGCCCCCGAGCGCTCGCAAATGGCGGCCAGCTGGTGCATGCGGTCCTCCAGGAGCCGGCGGTTTGCCAACCCTGTGAGCGGATCATGCAGGGCCATGGAGCGGACCTTGTAGACCTCGCTGATCAGGAGAAAGGCCATCGCGCCGAAAACGAGGGAAATCAGGCTCCCCACCAGCTGGGTGATCCAGACCTGGTTGCCGGCGCTCGACCAGCCGCTTTCGGGATAGCCGATCAGTTCCCAGTCCAGGCCGCCGGGAAGATGCAGCGACAGCGAGACATGATCCTTCTCCACGATGGACGGACTGCCGAAGATCATGTTGTCGGCGCCGACCGTGCTCTTGTTGACGATGCCGATGCGGATGCCGTTGACGACGTCCGTGAGACCGGCCGTGGTCATCATGCCCGCTTCGTCGAGGACCAGCGTGGCAACGCCCCAATAGGTGCGGTCCTGCACCGGTTGGCCGGGAAATGCCGCGGGATAGACCGGAATGCGTATCAGGAGCGCCCGGCCGCCCTGAACCAGTTCCAGCGGACCGGCGATGACGACCTCGCGCGAGAGCATGGCTTCCCGGATCGCCGGCCATTGCGCGGTGTTCATGCGATAGTTCAGACCGAGCGCGGACTGGTTCGGCTCCAACGGAAACACGGCCCTGAGGATGTTGTTCGGCGCCAGGCCGATGGAACGGATGGACGGATTTTCCTCGATCAGCTCAAGTGCGATTTGCCGGTAGTCTTCCATGTCGAACGGTTTGTCGACGAACTGGGCGATATAGGCGCGGATCCCGAGACCATGGGCCACCGTGCGGCTGATCTCGCCTTCAATGCGTGCGCGGGTTTCGGACAGGCTGGCGACCGCGTCGCGTTTGTGCTGCGAAACCAGCTCGTTGCGGACGAGTTGGCCGACATGGGCGGTGACGGCAATTCCGGCAAGAAAACACACGGCTGCAACAATGGAAGCGGCCAGCGTCCCGTTCGACTTCGAAATCACTCTGCGCGTCAGATGAATGCCCATACGGTCCTTGCCCGACCTCTGCCCGCCCGCGACAATCCTACGTAACGTAAGATTTCTTAACTTTTCATATAATTCAAATAAAAAAGCCGGGACTTTCACCCGGCTTCTTCACATCGAAAGACATGGCGGCTGCACCGCCGAGCATTATTGGGCCGGAGCGGGCTCCGTTTCTGCGGGGGCTTCCTCGGAAGCTGCGGGAGCCTCTTCGGAGGCAGCCGGCGCCTCCTCCGATGCTGCCGGGGCTTCATCCGTGGCTGCCGGCGCTTCTTCGGCTGCCGCCGGAGCTTCTTCCGCTGCCGCCGGAGCTTCCTCGGCAGCTGCAGGCTCGGCTGCGGTCGGCAGCGGCTCCGGCGAGTCGGACTGCTCGCGCAGGAAGGCAATCACGTCGGCACGATCTTCCGGTTTGCGCAGACCGCCGAACGAGGCCATCGCGGTACCGGAAATGTAGTTCCGCGGCGATTCCAGGAAATGGTCCAGTTCTTCGTAGGTCCATGCCGGATTCTGCTCGCCGAATTGGGTCATGGCGGAAGAATAGCCGAAGCCTTCGTGGCCGCCGGGCTTGCGGCCGACGATGTCCCACAGAACCGGACCGGTCTTGTTCTTGCCGTCGGCGCTGTATTCGTGACAGGAGGCGCATTTCTTGAAGACGTTGGCACCGTCTTCGGCGGAGGCCTCGATGAGCCGTTCGGAGATCGGAGTAACTTCCGGAACTGCGCCGACTTCCGAGGTGGAATCCTCAGCGGACGCTACGACGATCTCATAACCCGGCTGTCCCGGGATCGTCGGTTCGAAAATGATGTCGGAGACGATCCCAACACCCATAGTCAGAATAAGAACCATCAGGACCGCACCAGCGGCCTTGTTCAGCGTGAAGGAATCCATTCTCTCCGGCTCCAAGCTCATACGCGTCCGGGCCCGCAGTATTGCCGCGACCCCTATCAGCTTTTCGAATTTTGCCGGAACCTACAAATTTTTTGACCTTGCTGTCCATAGCTTTAAAAGGGCATCTGATACGACAAACGGACGCGGCGGTCGATTTTTTCGCCCTGACCGGCCTGTCCGCCGTCAACGAACAACTGAACACCATCGGCAACAACATCGCCAACTCCGGCACCGTCGGCTTCAAGTCCTCGCGCACCGATTTCGGCAGCCTCTATGCCGAGACCCAGGCCATGGGCGTGGAAGTGATCGGCACCACCCAGAGCATCAGCCAGGGCGGCGCGCTGACCACCACCAATCGCACCCTGGACCTGGCGATCTCCGGCGGCGGCTTCTTCGTCACCCGTGCCAGCAATGGCGACGTCGGCTACACCCGCGCCGGCATCTTCGGCACCGACAAGGACAGCTACATCACCAACAGCCTCGGTCAGCGCCTGCAGGGCTATCCGGCCGATGCCACCGGCAATCTGCAGACCGGCATCGTCGGTGACCTGCAGCTGCGCTCCGGTGGCATCCCTGCCCGCGCCAGCGACGCGCTGAGCTTCGTTGCCAACCTGGATGCCGACCAGCAGGTGCCAGCCGTGGCCTTCGATCCGCTGGCGGCGGACAGCTACAACTCCACCTACACCACCAAGCTGTTCGACTCCCAGGGCAAGGAACACACCCTGACCCAGTACTTCGTCAAGACGGCGGACAACAGCTGGAATGCCCATTACTACGTCGACGGCACTGCGCTGGCCGGTGGCCCGCAGGCGCTGACCTTCGACAGTGCCGGCGTGCTCGCCGCGCCGATCGGCACGGTCGCCCTGGCGGCGCCGCTGACCGGCGGTGTGGCCCCGTTGGCCATCGATCTGGACTACAGCGGCACCAGCCAGTACGGCTCGGAATTCAGCGTCACCACCAATCGCGCCACCGGTTATGCGGCTGGCGAGCAGACCGGTATGAGCGTGGAGAAGGACGGCAAGGTCTACGCCAGCTACTCCAACGGCGAACGCATGCTGCAGGGGCAGGTGGTACTGGCCAGCTTCGTCAACGCCGAAGGCCTGAAGAACATCAGCGGCACTGCCTGGACCGAGACCGCCGCCTCCGGCGCGGCGATGCTCGGCGCCCCGGGCGTCGGCCAGTACGGCACCCTGGCTTCCGGCGCGCTGGAAAGCTCCAACGTCGACCTCACCCAGCAGCTGGTTGGCCTGATGGAAGGCCAGCGTAACTACCAGGCCAACACCCAGGTCATTTCCACCAACAAGGAACTGACCCAGGTCCTGTTCAACGCACTCTGAGGCTGACCCATGGATCGCTTGGGATACACCGCGATGACGGCTGCCAGCCGCACGATGATGTCGCTGCAGGTGCGCTCGAACAACCTGGCCAACGTCAAC
>ENA-ORCZ01000679-ORCZ01000679.1-marine-metagenome-genome-assembly--contig:-NODE-679-length-11694-cov-3.450030_pt1 | contig 11694 bp, 12 predicted proteins | sample MGYA00237785_ERZ508519 | MGnify/ENA primary metagenome ERZ508519 (study PRJEB26189, sample SAMN06268790) | marine metagenome | isolation source: Bioluminescent Bay, La Paraguera, Puerto Rico | place...
TGGGCCCTGTTGCCTGGGCCACTCTGCTGCTGATTCTGGCGGGGGCGGCGCTGATCTGGTGGCTGGACGACAGCCCCATCGAAGAGTGGCTGACCAACGGCCCCTTCGGCAGCAACCGCAGCGCCAAGGTGCCCCACCTCTGGAACGACCCGCAGGAGGCCTTCTACCGACTGGTCAGCCTGTTTGCCGGTATTCGTATCCGCATCGGCGCCAACCCGGAACAGGCACGCCACAGCGGCGCCATGGGCCTGCTCGACCCCGCCGAATACCATGCGATGCGCCGCTCAAATACCCAAGTGCGTATCGAAAGCAACCTGCCCGGGCTCGCCGCAACCCTGGGCAGCGCCAATATCAACGCGGTCAGCCAACTGCGTAGCAGCAGCCACCGCCTTAGCCCGAGGGACATGACGCAATCCAGCAGCCATAGCCTCAGCCCGATCCAGCCCCTGGCCCAGCGCCTGTACCCCGATGCCCTGGAACTGTTCTACGAGGTACCGGTTTCGCAGAGCATGCCACGCACGCCCCCACATCGATGGCAGACTTACACCCTGGCCGTGCGCGCGCAGGTAATCCTGCAAGGTGAGGATCGTACCTGGGCCTTCCCGGCGCCGCCGCCAACCGATGTCCTGCGTTACAACCCTGATCGGCATGATAAACCCGAGTTCAGCAAGACCAATCAACCCTTCTGGGCCGATGAACAGACCCATCCGGACAGCCAGCCGTAAGGATGCCCCATGACTGCCCACTACAGTCCCAGCGCTTACCAACCAGCGCGCATTCCCGATCAGCCTGCAGCGGTCAAGCGCAGTTGGTTGTTCCGCTTTGGCAGCTCACGCCTGCCCTGGGGGCATACCGAGGACATCGTTCCACTCAGCATGTTACGGCAGAGCACACCTGCTGCGTTGCGCACCCAGGAGAAGTACAAACAGGATGTGGCCGCCGGGCTTCGCCAGGAAGGGAAGTTCGCGCAGCATGATTACCACCAGATCAACGATCATGAGCGTATCCGCTATGCCCCATTCTCCAAACACACGACCTTCTGGTTTTATCTATTGGGGGGGGGGCGCTTTGTTTTTTGGGTGATGGCGCTTTTATCTCCGGTTATATGGGCATGGCTATCCTGGGTTCTTGATGGCGAATTCACGCACAACTTATGGATGTTTGCTAAAGAAACAGCATGGTATCTGACGGTACCCCTCGCTTGCTGGGCGTTAGGCTCCCTAGTCGTTAACAAATTTACCAACTGGGTCGTTCGCCCTTCCAAGGGCCCGTTGTGGGAGTTCAACCGACGCACTGGCATGGTCACGATCTTCGACTACGACAATATGGGCGAGTACAAACGCAGTGGCACTATCGGTGAGTTCACCTACCCCTTTTATGAGTTCGATGTCTATATCAGCAGCGGTCCCGACAGGCAGGGACTGATCTGGCATCAACTGCATCTGGTGCATCGCTATCACGACCTGGCCATCGATCTTTCCCCCATCGTGCCCAAGGACTCCAGCATGGCACCGCACTTCGCCGCCTGGGATTTTCTGCAGAACTACATGGACACCAGCCGCCCCCTGCCGGATATCCCGCTGTTCGAGCAGCACCGCGCGAGCGATCCGGTAACGGCAGAGCATGACCGCCGTACGGCCCGCCCCGAGCGCTACTGGCGTGATATGGACGATAAGACCTGGGAAGCGCAACTGACGCAGCACCTGGCCCGCGTCAAAGCCTACGACATCACCGGCCGCCTCAACCTCATGGACCGCCATGTGCGCTATGCGGATTGACTGCGACCGGCTGGGAGCCTCTATATGCCGTCCTATAGTTCCCGGTAGGCCTATCGGAACCAGCTTTTAAGGCAACTCCAACCCACCCCCCGCCTTATGCAACCCGCGCAGTCGCTCGCCTATCTGCGCCAGGTTCACTTCGATCGCTTCGAGTTCCGCCCGCCGCTCATCGCCCAACAGCACCCGGACTTCCTGGTCCAGCTCTTCGCTCAGCTGATTCAGGCGCAGTTGGCGTTGTTCGCTTTCGCGTTCCAGGCGGGTCCATTCGCTGGGTTGTGGCAGGCCGTAGCCGTCGCCGTCGAGCAGTTCGGCCGGGCGGCTGAGATAGCCGCTACTGGCGAGGATTTCCTGCAGCGCGCCGTCAGCCTTGTTCAGGCTGGCGTCGCGGCCGCGGCCGCCGAGGTAGCGGTTCTTCAGCTCGTCCTGGGCCAGGAGCAGCTGGCGGCGCAGGGCGGCCTGTTCGACCAGCAGCAGGGCGGCGGCGGCACGCAGGTCCGCGCGGTCGATCCATGGCTGGCGTTCGGCCGCGTCGAGCTCGAGCCACTGCTCGACACTGTGCTGTGGTAGGCCCAGGCGTTCCTTGAGCACGGCGAACATGGCCTGGTAGCGGTCGCGGTAGGAGTCGAAGCGGTAGCCCAGGCGCAGCGCCTCGCGGGTGTCGTCGAGCACGCTGGCGTCGGCCAGGCCGCGGTGGATCAGCACTTCCAGCAGCCCGTTGGGCATGATGCTGTCCAGTGCGACCAGGTCGCTGCGTGCCGTGCCGCTGCGCAGCAGTTTCAGGGTTTCCACCGCGCAGTTGTTGGACAGGAAGTAGTAGTCGCCGTCGTAGCTCCAGTGCAGTTCGGCGCTGCGCTCGACCAGCTGGCGAATCTCTTCGGGGTGCAGTTTCAAGGGCACCGAGGCCAGCCCGCGCAGCTCCACCTTGGTGTATTCGTCGATCACCTGGCCCAGCGGCAGAATGAACAGCCGCGAGGGGTAGACGCCGGTGAGGCCGTCCCAGCTGGAGAGCTGCACGTCATCGACGAAGGCGCGGAAGGACAACACCAGGTGGTGGTCCAGATCCAGTCGACAAGCGGGGCCGGGCTCGCGGCCGGGCGCGCAGATAACCAGGCGCAGCATGCTATGGCCCCAGCGGCTGACCCAGGCGTCGTTGGCTTCGGCGAAGAGGTAGTCGACCTCGTAGACACGCGCAGGGTCAAGGCTCAGCAGGGGCGTGCGGCCGAACTCGCGACCGGCGTTGAGGAAGGGGTAGCCCGGCGTGCAGTCCGCAGGCTCCGGTGCCCAGCCGAAGTGCTCGCTGAAATAGCGGTGCAGGGATGGGCGGCGGCAGGCGTAGCTGGGGTCGAGCAGGAAGTATTCGAGGTTCACCGCGACGAACTCCAGCGGGCTGGTCAGCTCGTACGGGTCGGGACTGCGCGCCAGCTGCGCGTTGTCCTGTTCGCGCAGGCCGCGCTTGCCGACCCGTTGCGGCCAGCCGGCCAGGTCGAGCAGGCGCGGGTCATCGCTGAGGGTGAAGCGGCGGTCGGTCTGCCCGCGGCAGTCGTCCGGCAGTCCGATCTGCCCGAGATTGCTGGCGCGCTGACGGCAATGACCCTGCAGCAGGTGTTGATCCGGCGACCACAGACGCGCGCGATCGTAAAGATGCGCGACTTCATGAATGACGGTGGCGAGCAGCTCGCGGCGTACCGTGCCGTGGGGTCGATTGGTCTTTTCCTCGGCAGCGCTGCCGTCGGTGAGCGCCGGCAGCAGGCGACCGTTGAGTTCCAGGCGCTTGCCGCCGGCGCGGCCATAGGCCTGTTCCGGCAGGTTGTCGCGCCATTGCACGCGCACCTCGCGATCGAGGCTCTGCACCAGGCGCGGGGGCAGGGCGGCCATGGCTTCGTCCAGCAGCGCCTGGCTGGCGGCGCGTTGCTCGGCGTCCAGCGTGCGTGAATCGAGCAGCAGGCGCAGCTCGGCATGGGCCGCGATGCTGGCCAGGCTCAGGCCGCTCGCCAGCAGCCAGGCGCCGAGGCGGTTCACAGCGCGAGGATGGCTTCGGCCAGTTGCAGGTCGCTGGCGTTGCGCGCTGCGGGGAACTCGCTGCGCAGGGTGCCGATCGCCGCTTCCAGATGGGCACCGCGGATCTCGCCGGCGCTGGCGACGAAGCTGGCGGCGTCTTCGCGGGCCTCGACGACGACCTTCATGTCACTGATGCGGCTGGTCACGTCGGATGTGAAGTTGATGCTGCGGTCCAGGGCACGCACGACGATGTTGCTGGTGGCGACGAGAGTCTGCGCCTGGGCTGTGCCCGCGGCGACTGCCAGCGCCAGCGGGGCGGCGAGCAATAGCTTGTTCATCGATGGAATCTCTCTCGGGTCGAGGCACCGGCAGGCCGGTGCGGTTATTGGACGAGGATCGCTTCGGCCAGTTCCAGGTCGCTGGCGGCAAGCTCCGGGTGCTCCTGGCGCAGCCGCGCCATGGCGGCTTGCAGGCGAGCCGCGGTGAGCTGACCTTCGCTGGCGACGAAACCGGCCGCGTCTTCGCGGGCCTCGGCAATCAGCTTGTTGTCGAAGGGAGCGCTGGTCAGCTGGCTGCTGACATAGCTGGTCTGCACGACACCTGCGGTAGTGACATCGAAAGCCTGGGCGGTGCCAGTGGTGAGGCCGAGAAATAAGAGAGCGATTGAATACGAACGCATGCGGAACCTGTTGCCGGGAAAAACGGCGCCAAGGCTAGCGAAACGCTGGCTGTAGAGCCAGCGCTCGGTTGCTTCCGCAGGTTGCAGCAGCGCTTATGCTGCTGCATGCATCAGAGTGCCAGGATCGCCTGAGCCAGTTGCAGATCGCTGGCCTGCAACTGCGGCTGCTGGCTACGAATGTGGCGCAGCGCCGCTTCGAGATGGGCGCCGCGCAGATCGCCCTGGCTGGCAACGAAACGTGCCGCATCGTCGCGGGCATCGAGCACCAGCTTGTCGTCGCGCAGCGACGAGGTCAGGTCCGAGGTGGCATCGACAGTGTTGATTAGGCCGCCGACCACCATGTCGGTGGTAGCGGTGAAGCTGGCCGCGGACGCGCCGCCGCTCAGCAGCAAGCCGGCGGCGAGGAAGGAAAGCAGGATTCGGGACATGGCAGATCTCCAGTGGTGAGGCTCTAGACCGCGCCATGGGTACGACGTTCCCGTCGCTACGGCCTTGTAGCAGGCAGCATAGGCTCGAATCGGCGAGCGCAGAAGAACGCCTCAGCGCCAGAACGGCTTGTCCAGCTCTGCCGAGCGCTCGCTATGGCTGATGCCGACATCCGCCAGCTGGCGGTCGTCGAGCTGCGCCAGTTGCTGGCGGGTACGGTAGTTGCGTTGCCAGCGCTGCAATACTTGCAGCAGCTGTAGCCAGTTGCGCCGGGCGCGCGTGGCGACATATGGACGAGATAGCGTGCGGTCCATGCTGCGCTCCTTCCCGGTGTGACCGGGTGCGGGTTATGGGAGAACAGGATCGCGCGCGTCAGGCAAGTGCAACAGCCACAGGGATTCTCGATTGTGCCGGTGCAGTTCCAGAATGGATGGAACTGTATTGGTCGCGAATGCGCCAACTGTTTTCGCTGCGCTGCTTATCGGTCCGGTGCGCGTGCCAGAGCGCCTGGTGTGGTGCCGAACTGTTGACCGAATGCGGCGATGAACGCCGAGGTGGATTCGTAGCCGCACGCCAGGGCGACGTCGGTAACCGGCTGGCCCTGCTCCAGCAGAGGGAGCGCGCTGAGCAGGCGCAGACGCTGGCGCCAGGCGCGGAAGCTGAGGCCAGTGTCGCGCTGGAACTGGCGGGTCAGGGTTTTCTCAGAGACCTGCAGGCGCTCGCTCCATTGTTTCAGGCTGAGTGAAAGGTCGGGCTGCTCATAGAGAGCTTCGCACAGCTGACGGAGCCGCTCATCCCCGGGCCAGGGCAGGGAATAGCCGATTGCCGGTGCCGCCCGCAGCTGGTCCAGCAGCACCGCTGCCAGACGGCCGTCGGCACCTTGCTCGTCGTACTCCGCTGGCAGCGCGCCAAAGGCGCGGATCAGCTCGCGCAGCAGCGGGCTGACCGCGAGCACTTGGCAATGCTCGGGCGCCCAGGCCAAGGCGTGCTGGTCGATGTACAGGCTGCGCATCTCGGTTTGCGGCGAACTGATTACCTCATGCCGCAGGCCCGGCGGAATCAGGATGGCGCGCTGCGGCGGAGCGAGAAAGCGCCCGCGCTCGGTATGCACGCGCAGCACGCCGCTGATGGCGTAGGACAGCTGTGCCCACGGATGGCTGTGGCGCGGCGTGGTGGTCCGTTCGGGCAGGGATTCGCTGCGGGCGAAGAGCGGGCGCGGCAGTGCATCCATCGCTGGGATGCTGCGTTGCACGATGCCGCTTTGTCCTTTTCTCGACATTTGTCTGGCTTATGGCGTTAGTCGGATATCCAGGGCGACAGTAGACTCGCTGGCAACCTGCCGCAAGCCACACAATCAGGAGCGCCCATGGCCAGACCTCGCCTGTTACCGGACAACTTCACTCTGGCCCTGCTCGGTGCGGTGGCCATCGCCACGCTGTTGCCAGCGCGGGGGCAGGGCGTGGCGGTATTCGAGTGGATCACCAATCTGGCCATCGGCCTGCTGTTCTTCATGCACGGCGCCAAGCTGTCGGGCAGTGCGATCCTCGCCGGCATGGGCCATTGGCGCCTGCATCTGCTGGTGTTCAGCTGCACCTTCGTGCTGTTCCCGCTGCTCGGCCTGGCGCTGCGCCCGTTGCTGACGCCGATGATCGGCGCCGAGCTATATCTCGGCATGCTCTACCTCTGTGCCCTGCCGGCCACGGTGCAGTCGGCCATCGCCTTCACCTCGCTGGCGCGCGGCAATATCCCGGCCGCGGTGTGCAGCGCGGCGGCTTCGAGCCTGATCGGCATCTTCCTCACGCCGCTGCTGGTGCTGCTGCTGATGGGCGCCCAGGGCGAAGGCGGCTCGACGCTGGATGCCATCGGCAAGATCGTCGTGCAGCTGCTGTTGCCGTTCATTGTCGGGCAGATCGCGCGGCGCTGGATTGGCGACTGGGTGGCGCGCAACAAGGGCTGGCTGAAGAACGTCGACCAGAGCTCGATCCTGCTGGTCGTCTACACCGCCTTCAGCCACGCGGTGGTCGAGGGCATCTGGCAGCAGGTGCCGCTGCCGCAGCTGCTGGGTCTGGTGCTGGCCTGCTGTCTGCTACTGGCGCTGGCCCTGCTGATCACCTGGCTGGTGGCGCGCTGGCTGGGCTTCGATCTGGAGGACCGCATCACCATTCTCTTCGCCGGGTCGAAGAAGAGCCTGGCCACCGGCATTCCCATGGCGCAGGTGCTGTTCGCCGGCGGTGCGCTGGGCACGCTGATCCTGCCGCTGATGCTGTTCCACCAGGTTCAGCTGATGGTCTGCGCGGTACTGGCGCAGCGCTATGCGTCGCGACCAGAAACAACAGCGGTCGCAAAAGCGGGCTGACTCGAAGCCAATCAGCGACAGATTCATGACTTCAACGCAAAGATCATTTGCCCGTTACGGTCTGGGAGCGGTGCGCAGGGGGGGCTAAGCTGCGCGCCATTCTGTTGCTAAGGCATTCCCATGAAGAAGATTCTGCTACTCAACGGCGGCAAGGCCTTCGCCCATTCCGCCGGCCAGTACAACGCCACGCTGCATCAGGCAGCTATCGAAACCCTGACGGCGGCCGGCTTCGAAGTCCGCACCACCGAGATCGACGGCGGCTACGACGTGCAGCAGGAAGTCGAGAAGATCCTCTGGGCCGATGCGCTGATCTATCAGATGCCCGGCTGGTGGATGGGCGCACCCTGGACGGTTAAGAAATACCTCGACGAGGTGTTCACCGCCGGCCACGGCAGCCTCTACGCCAACGACGGCCGCACCCGCTCGGACGCCTCGCAGAAGTACGGCAGCGGCGGTCTGTTGCAGGGCAAACGCTACATGATTTCCGCCACCTGGAACGCGCCGCAGCAGGCCTTCGACGACCCCAGCGATTTCTTCGCCGGCAAGGGCGTGGACGCCGTCTACCTGCCGTTTCACAAGGCCAACGAGTTTCTCGGCATGCAGGGTCTGCCGACCTTCCTCTGCGTCGACGTGATGAAGCGGCCGCAGGTCGAGGCGGATGTCGAGCGCTATCGCCGGCATCTGGGTGAGGTGTTCGGCTTCAGCGTGTGACCTTCGACAGGCAAAGAAAAACCCCTCGCGGCGCGGGCCGGGAGGGGTTTTTCGTTTCAGCGCGAGGCGATCATTCCACGGCCTTGACCATGTCCTCGACGACCTTCTTGGCGTCGCCGAAGACCATCATGGTCTTGTCCATGTAGAACAGCTCGTTGTCCAGGCCCGCATAGCCGCTGGCCATGGAGCGCTTGTTGACGATAACTGTCTTGGCCTTGTACGCCTCGAGGATCGGCATGCCGGCGATCGGCGACTTCGGATCGGTCTTGGCCGCCGGGTTGACCACGTCGTTGGCGCCGAGCACCAGCACCACGTCGGCCTGGCCGAACTCGGAGTTGATGTCCTCCATCTCGAAGACCTGCTCGTAGGGCACCTCGGCTTCGGCCAGCAGCACGTTCATGTGTCCCGGCATGCGGCCGGCGACCGGGTGGATCGCGTACTTCACGGTCACGCCCATGTGCGTCAGCTTCTCCGCCAGCTCCATCAGCGCGTGCTGCGCGCGGGCCACCGCCAGGCCGTAGCCGGGCACGATGATCACGGTGTCGGCGTTGGTCAGCAGGAAGGCGGCATCGTCGGCCGAACCGGACTTGACGTTGCGCTCCTGCTGCGCGCCGGCCGGGCCGCCGGCATCGGCGTCGGCGCCAAAGCCGCCGAGGATCACGTTGAAGAACGAGCGGTTCATCGCCTTGCACATGATGTACGAGAGGATCGCGCCGCTCGAGCCCACCAGCGAGCCGGCGATGATCAGCATCGAGTTGTTCAGCGAGAAGCCGATACCGGCGGCCGCCCAGCCCGAATACGAGTTGAGCATCGACACCACCACCGGCATGTCCGCACCGCCGATGGGGATGATGATCAGCACGCCGATGACGAAGGCCAGCGCCACCAGGATGGCGAAGGCGCCGAGGTTGCCGGTGAAGGTGTAGACCAGGCCCAGGCCGACGATCGCCAGGCCCACGGCCAGGTTGACCATGTGCTGGCCCTTGAACACCACCGGAGCGCCCTGGAACAGGCGGAACTTGTACTTGCCGGACAGCTTGCCGAAGGCGATCACCGAACCGGAGAAGGTGATGGCGCCGATGGCCGCGCCGAGGAACAGCTCCAGGCGGTTACCCACTGGAATCGCGTAGCCGATCTGCTCGACGATGCCCAGCGACTGCGGCTCGACCACCGCGGCGATGGCGATGAACACCGCGGCCAGGCCGATCATGCTGTGCATGAAGGCGACCAGTTCGGGCATCTTGGTCATCTCGACGCGCTTGGCCATGATCGAACCGGCGGTGCCGCCGATCAGCAGGCCGACGATCACGTAGCCGATGCCGGCGGTGGCCAGCTCGCTGCCGAGCTTGAAGATCAGGCCCACGGTGGTGAGCACCGCGATGCCCATGCCGATCATGCCGAACAGGTTGCCGCGTCGTGACGTGGTGGGGTGGGAGAGGCCCTTCAGTGCCTGGATGAAGCACACCGAGGCGACCAGATAGAGCAGGGTGATCAGGTTCATGCTCATGGCTTACTTGCCCTCCGCCTTGGCCGCGCTGCGGTCCTTCTTCTTGAACATTTCCAGCATGCGACGGGTGACCAGGAAGCCCCCGAACACGTTGACCGCGGCCAGCGCCACAGCGAGGGTGCCCATGGCCTTGCCCAGCGGGGTGACGGTGAGCGCGGCGGCCAGCATGGCGCCGACGATGACGATCGCCGAGATCGCGTTGGTGACCGCCATCAGCGGCGTGTGCAGGGCCGGGGTGACGTTCCAGACCACGTGGTAGCCGACGTAGATCGCCAGCACGAAGATGATCAGGTTGTAGATGCCGTCGGAAATCAGATCCATGTTCGCGTCTCCCTTAACCGTTGGTCCGCACGACCTGGCCGTCGCGGCACATCAGGCACGCGGCGACGATGTCGTCTTCGAGGTTGAGCTGGAACTGGCCGTCCTTGTCGATGACCAGCTTGAGGAAATCCAGCAGGTTGCGGGCGTACAGCGCCGAGGCGTCGGCCGGCACCAGCGTCGCCAGGTTGGCGTGGCCGACGATGGTCACGCCGTGGCGCACCACCACCTGGTCGATTTCGGTCAGTGGGCAGTTACCGCCATGCCCGGCCGCCAGGTCGACGATCACCGAGCCGGGCTTCATCTGCTCGACGGTGGCTTCCTGCAGCAGTGTCGGCGCCTTGCGGCCCGGGATCAGCGCGGTGGTGATGACGATGTCCGACTGCAGCGCACGCTCGTGCACCGCCTGCGCCTGACGCGCCATCCACGAGGCCGGCATCGGCCGCGCATAGCCGCCGACGCCTTCGGCGCATTCGCGCTCCTCGTCGGTCTCAAGCGGCACGTCGACGAACTTGGCGCCGAGCGATTCGATCTGCTCCTTCACCGCCGGACGCACGTCCGAAGCCTCGACCACTGCACCCAGGCGCTTGGCCGTGGCGATGGCCTGCAGCCCGGCGACACCGGCACCGAGGATCAGCACGCGTGCGGCCTTCACCGTACCGGCGGCGGTCATCAGCATCGGCATGAAGCGCGGGTAGTGATGGGCGCCGACCAGCACCGCCTTGTAGCCGGCGATGTTGGCCTGCGACGAGAGCACGTCCAGGCTCTGTGCGCGGGACGTACGCGGCGCGGCCTCCAGGGCGAAGGCGGTGATGCCGCGGGCAGCCATGCGCGCGATGCAGTCATTGTCGAACGGGTTGAGCATGCCCAGCAGCACGCTGCCGGACTGCATCTGCGCCAGTTCGGCCTCGTCCGGCGCATTGACCTTCAGCACCAGCTCGGCGGCAAAGGCCGCGGCCGCATCGCCGATGGTTGCGCCGACCGCTTCATAGGCGCTGTCCGGCACGCTGGAAAGCAACCCGGCGCCGCTTTGCAGCGTCACCCGGTGCCCTTGGCCGATCAGTTTCTTGACGGTTTCCGGGGTCGCGGCGACGCGCGTCTCCCCGGAGTGGGTTTCGAGAGGAACACCGATGTGCATTGTTGTTGTTCTCCTGCGTGATCATGACCGGTACTGCGGCGAACCGCGCACCGACGTGCTTTTCACCCGCTCGCTGCTCTGGCGAACGGGGTGTGGAACAGGTGAAGCCAGCCGGGCGATGCGCAAAAACGGATCGCCCGGCGCGGCATTCTGCAAGCCTTGAAAAAATCAAACAACTGTTTCAATCAAACGATTGTATTTGACGCGCCGGTCGCAGGATGACTGCCTGTTTTCCGTGCTTCGCTGCAGATTGCGTCCTGTTTGGCTCTGCGTACGACCAATTCGTCCGCGCCAGGCACACGACACGGCCGCATCATGAATGACGCGCCATTGACGGGGTATTCGTCAGCGGTGCCAAGCATCTCCGACCTTGGTGTCGGGTTAAGTCGATATGCGGGAAAAACGCGCGCACGTTGAAATGTCATTCAATCCTTGTAGTCCAACTAGGCTGGTTGGACCCGATTGGAGTGTTTCGAGCGCAGTGACGTCGGGTCGCTGCGTGTCGCTGGTGGAGCTGGACGATGCCCGAACTCGATGTAAACGAAGTCACCACGCTGCTCGAACAGCCGGCCCAGCGCCGCCTGCCGTTCGCCTTTGCGCGTCGGCACGGTGTGATCCTGCTGGAGCGTGGTGGCGAGCTGCGCCTCGGCCTGCGCGAGGGCGCCGCGCTGACCGCGGTACAGGAGGCGCAGCGGGTCGTTGGCATGCGTCTGCCGATGCAGTGGCTGGCCCAGGCGGATTTCGACCAGGCCCTCGGTGCGGCGTACCAGCATGATTCGTCGG
>ENA-ORCZ01000680-ORCZ01000680.1-marine-metagenome-genome-assembly--contig:-NODE-680-length-11626-cov-2.828643_pt1 | contig 11626 bp, 11 predicted proteins | sample MGYA00237785_ERZ508519 | MGnify/ENA primary metagenome ERZ508519 (study PRJEB26189, sample SAMN06268790) | marine metagenome | isolation source: Bioluminescent Bay, La Paraguera, Puerto Rico | place...
GAGGCCGACCCTCGATTTCCGCCGGCTCTACGCCGCCGTCAGCCAGGACTGGCTGGGCCTGCCGCCGGCCCCGGCCAGCCTGGGGCGGCAGCGGCCCCTGACGCTGCTGGCCTGACGCGGCTGGCCTGACGGCCCGCATTTCCGCGGAATCCTTGGCGCTGGCCATCCCGCCGCCCATTTGCTAGAAACCGCCGCCCGGCCCGCGAGGCGGGGCCAGACCGGAAAGCGAAGCAGAAGCCATGACCGAACCGCGTTTCACCCCCTCGGCCGGCGGCATTGCCGCGGGCATCGCCGCGATGGTGGCCATCGTCGCGCTGTCGAACTACGCGGTGCAGTTCCCCATCAACGACTGGCTGACCTGGGGCGCCCTGACCTACCCCATCGCCTTCCTGGTCACCGACCTGACCAACCGCACGCTGGGCCCCGGCGCCGCGCGCAAGGTGATCTACGCGGGCTTCGCGCTGGCGGTGGTGCTGTCGATCTGGCTGGCCACGCCGCGCATCGCCGTCGCCTCCGGCTCGGCCTTCCTGGTGGCGCAGCTGCTGGACGTGGCGGTTTTCAACCGCCTGCGCGCCGGGGCCTGGTGGCGCGCGCCGCTGGTCTCCTCGACCCTCGGCTCCGTCGTCGACACGGCGCTGTTCTTCACCCTTGCCTTCGCCGGCAGCGGGCTGCCCTGGGTCACCTGGGCCCTGGGCGACTTCGGCGCCAAGATGGCGATGGCGGCGGCGATGCTGCTGCCCTTCCGCCTGCTGATGCCGGCGCTGCGTCCGCAGCTCGCCAAGGACGACCTGCCGAAGGTCTTCAGCTGAAGAGAAAAGGTCTCAGCAGACCCGGTTGTTCGGGTTCTCGCAGGGATGGATCTCGAAAGGCTGGAAGGCGCTGTCGCGGTAGGCGTCGAAGGTGCGCTTGTCGACGCAGTGCACCTTGGCCAGCACCACAAGCTCGCCGTTGACCGTCCGCTCGGCCACCTGGCTGAGGAAGGACACCTCGCAATCGAACTCACGCAGCATCTGCTCCGTGAGTTCCTCCTCCCATTCCTGCGCCAAGGCGGGCTGGTACGACAGCAGCGAGGCGCAGGCCAGAACCAGCGCCGTCATCGAAGCGATCCGTCTTACAGCCATGCCTGCCGCTCCCTTGCTGTGAATTGACCGGCCGGCCCCGCGAAGGGGGCTCACCGTCCTGCGAGAGGAACAGCATCGCCCCGCCCGGGCCGGGCGGCATTGACTTGCCTCAATCGTCGTTCGCGCGGGTTCAGGCGGCCGCTTCGCGCTTGCGCAGCTGCCGCAGGCCGCGGAAGCACCAGGCGGTGACGAAGGCCAGGACGATGGCGATGAAGGGCTGGGCCAGCGGCATCAGCCAGTTCTCCCGCGCCAGCATGACGACGGCCAGATAGCTCCAGCCGATCACGAGCACGACGATGGCCGGCGGCACCGCCCGCGGCGGCACGCGCAGCACCGCCAGGGCGGCCGCCATGGCCAGCAGGCCGCTGACCAGCACCGAGGCGTAACCCGGCAGGGTCTTGATCGCGTCGCGCTGCAGGAGGTTACGCACCGCGGTCGCCGTCACCAGCACCTCCGGCATGGTCCGGCTGTCGTCGCGGCCGACGAGGCTCTGCATCACCGGCAGGCGGCAGCGCGCGTCGTAACGGTCGGCGTCGTGCACGCCGAGCCAGCGCGCCGAAGTCACGCGCCGGCTGCGCGGCACGTCGGTCCGGCCGAAGAGCACGACCCGGTCGTCGAAGTGCTTGCGGAAGAAAGCGCTATCGCCGTCCTGCGCGCAGGCATGGAGGTCGCCGAGCGAGAACACCGGAATCCCGCCGCCGGCGCCCTGGAAATTCAAGAGCAGCGCGTTCTCCTTGGAGCCCGGCACGCGGTAGCGACCCAGCACCATGGCATCGCCGTTCAGGATCTGCGGCCGTTCGCCCAGCACGCGGGCGGCCAGTTCCAGGGACAGCGAGGGATTGATGGTGACGACGCCCGTGCTGTCGCGGCTGCGCTCGTAGAGCGCGGCGTGCCGCAGCACGCCGTCCGGGTCGTCGTAGAGCGCGGTGCGGCGCAGGTTGCGATCGCCGCCGACGGCTTCCACATAGGCCGGCAACGGCCCGAGCCGTTCGGGCGCGGGCGCGCGGCGGCCCAGCACCACCTGCCCGGCTTCGCCGCCGGTCTGCAGCAGCGCCAGGAAATCGGCGTCGTAGCCTTCCACCGCCGCGGCCGCCGAGGCGCCGAAGGTTTCGTGCTGCGCAACGACCAAGGCGCCGCCGTCCAGGACGCGGGTCATGACTTCGGCGATCTGCGGTGTCCAGAGTTCCTTGGGCAGGCGGTCGAAGGGCGGGCGCAGCGCGGTTTCCCGGTCCAGGGCGACGACCACCACCGGCGAGCCGCCGGGCGGGCGCGGATGGACCTGCGGGCCGTAGAGCGCCTGGCGGCCGGCCAGCAGCAGATCGAAGGCCGGGCCCTGCAGATCGCGCACCACCGGCTGGGCGACGAGATAAGCCGCCAGGCAGGCGATCCCCAATGCCGCTAGCCCGTCAATCCAACGCATGCCCCGTCAGCGCTCCCTACCCCTGACCGCATCTCCGCTGCCGCTGCGGCTCGCCCCGCCCGCGGCCGCAGAAGTCGCGGCCGATAAACCTGAGAATGAATACCCGGCGCGCAAAGAAACCGGACCGGTCCCGATTAACTACATGCCCCAGCAAAGCTTACCGGAGTGTTAAGGCCGCCGGACAGGAAATCTGCCACAAGGCGCGCCGGGACGGCGACGGCGAAAATCCGGGCAACCCGACCGCAATACCGTCGGAATAAAGCGCCGGAGCCCCGGTCTTACTGGAGAAGCACCCAGCCTTCCGGGTCCAGGTGCTCGCGGGCGTGCCCTTCCCTCACAGCCCGTAGCGGCGGCCGGCGCGGCTCTCTCCCCTGGCGCCGGCCGCCAACCCGGAGCTGGGACGACTTCCTCACAACAGGAGTACACATCGATGTCCAAGTCGTTTCTAGTCTCCAGTCTTGCCGCCGCGGCGCTGGCCCTGGCGGTTTCCGCCTGCGACGAACAGCAGGCCTCCGACGATACCTCGACGCCGATGCAGCAGCAGGGCGCGGTGCCCAGCGACAACGGCCCGGCGGTCATGCCCGACAACGGCGCGCCGCAGGCCGTGGAGCCGGAGGGCCCGGAGACCGACACCATCGTCCCCGAAACCATGGAACCGGAAGCCATGGAGCCCGAAGACGAGGCACCGGATACGATGCAGCCGGGCACGAGCCAGTAAGGCCGCATCCCACCGCGTTGCGCCTCTCGGCGCTGACGACACGGACCCCGCAGCTCACCCGCGCGGGGTCCGTGCGGTGGCGCTCCGCGCTGCGTGAATACCCGCAAAGGCTTCCCCCGAGATCTGTCATGATTGCGGCAGCCCCCGACACAATTCGCCACAAATCAGCCCCGCTAAGGTTCCACGACACCGCCGCGCGGCCTGCCTACCTTTCGAGGACGCGGCGCGGCGCCGTGGCGCGCGCCGGACGATCGAAACAATCGGAGGCTAACGGCGTGGCTAAAGCGCAAGAGACGGTTCTGGAACATATTCCCGCTTTGCGCCGCTATGCGCGATCCCTGACCGGCGACGCGACGGAAGCGGACGACCTGGTGCAGGAAAGCCTGAGCCGCGCCCTGGCGCGCCAGGGCAAGGCCGGCGAGATCCGCAACCTGCGGGCCTATCTCTTCACCATCCTGCACAACGCCCATGTCGACCGCCTGGGCGAACGGCAGCGCTGGACCTACAGCCTTCCCGACGAAGTCCTGGACATCCGCCTCGCGCGGCCCGCGCCGCAGCACGGCCAGCTGGAGCTGCGCGACCTGGCCGACGCCCTGCAGCGCCTGCCCGAGGAACAGCGCCAGGCGGTGCTGCTGGTCGGCTACGAAGGCCTGGCCTACAAGGACGCCGCGGCGGTTCTGGACGTGCCGATCGGCACCGTGATGTCGCGCCTGTCGCGCGGCCGCGAGGCGCTGCGTCGCATGATGGCCGGTGGCACCCTGGCCAACCTGCGCAAGGTGGCGCAAGACGAGACTGCAGCGAGACTACGGCAGGTGAGATGACTCCAGCTTGGCACGGCCCCGGGGGGCACGATAACGACAACGGCGTCCGCGAGGACGACCTGCAGGCCTACGTCGACGGCGCGCTGGACGGCCGCCAGCGCGCGGCCATCGAGGCCTACCTGGCGGCCAATCCCGACGAGGCGGCGCGGCTGGCCGCCTACCGGGCCCAGAACATCGGGCTGCACGCCCTCTTCGATGCCGCCGGGCGCGACGACGAACCTCCCCTGCCGCCACGGATCGCCGCCCTGGCCGCACAGCTCGACGCCCGGCTCGAAACACAGCGGTTCGCCACACCGGGGTGCGATCCCGACGCCAACGCCGGGCCCGCGCGGCGCCGCGCCGGCTTCGGGCTGCGCGCCCGGGCCGCCGCCGCGGCTCTGCTGCTGAGCGCCGGCTGGCGCTGAACCAGGGCGGCTGGCAGGAAGATCCCCTGGTTGCCTTCACCCGCCAGGCGGCCGAGGCGCCGCTGCAGCTGGCCAGCAGCGCCGCCTCCGGCAGCAGACCGCCCCGGAGCGCTGTTCAAGGAAACGCTGGTCAGGGGAACGCTGGTCAGGGCAATGCTCTTCAGGGCGATGTCGTCTCCTGGCTGGCCGCGCAGCCCGGCGAGGCGCCCCGGCGGCTGCCCGACCTGGAGGCCCTCGGCTTCGAGCTCGTCACCGAAAGGGTCATCACCACGGCCGGCGGCCAGCCCGCCGCCCAACTGCTGTACCAGGACGGCGACGGCCGGAAGGTGACGCTCTACATGCGCGCCGGCGGCAAGGCGGGTCAGACCAGCTTCACCTTCGCCCGTGACGGCGAAGCCGCGCAGTTCTTCTGGCAGGACGGCCACATGGCCTACAGCCTGGTCGGCAAGATGGCGCAGGACCGGCTGCTGCGCGTCGCCGAGGCGGTCAGCGCCAGCCTGCGGGGCCAGATCGACACGGCCCCGGCCCCGGTGACCCCACCGGCGCAACTCGATTCGGCGGCGCAGCCGCCGGTGATCGAGTCCTTGCCGCCCGTCGAGGACGGCCTGCAGGCGCCGCAGCGCGCCTTGCCCTCGCCAGAGGACCTGGAAGCGCCAAAAGAAACCTGACCGGCCAAGACCTCGGCGTCTGCCGTCAGCCGCGCAGGCGGGCGACCAGCCAGGCGCGCAGCGGGGTCTGCGAGAGCAGCATGAAAACCAGGAAGAGCGACAGCACGAGGGAGATCGGGTTGGCGACGAACTCCCAGAGGAAAAGGCCGATGTCTCCCTGGGCGCCGATCATGGCGCGGCGGTAGTTGGCGTCCATCATCGGCCCCAGGATGACGCCCAGGATCACCGGGCCGACCTGGAAGCCGTAGGTCTTCATGAAATAGCCGACCACGCCGAAGCCCAGCATCCAGTAGATGTGCACCGGGTTGTTCTGGATCGCGTAGGTGCCGACGGCCGAGAGCACCACGATCAGCGGAATGAGGATGGCCTTGGGGCATTCGACGATCTTGGTGAAGATGCGGATGCCGGTCAGCCCGAAGATCAGCAGGAAGATGTTGGCCAGCACCAGGTTGCCGACGGTGAACCAGAAGAGGTGCGGCGTCTCCACCAGCAGCAGCGGCCCCGGCTTCAGCCCGTGGATGAAAAGCGCGCCGATGATCACCGCCGTCACCGCGTCGCCGGGAATGCCCAGCGTCAGCATGGGGATGAAGGCGCCGCCCACCGCCGCGTTGTTGGCGGCCTCCGGGGCGACCAGCCCCTCCTTGCAGCCCTCGCCGAAGGGCACTTCCGGATTCTTGGTAGACTGGCGCGCGTGGTCGTAGGCCAGCAGCGCGGCGATGTCGCCGCCGGTGCCCGGCAGGGCGCCGATCAGCGTGCCGATACCCGAGGCCCTGAGCGCCAGCCCAAGATAGCGCTTCACGTCGGCCCACCTGGGCACGATGCGCTCGACCTTCTGCCGGATCGCCTTCACGTCCAGGCTGTGCAGCTGCACCAGCGCCTCGGCCACGCCGAAGAAGCCGATCATCGCGGCGACGTAGGGGATGCCGCCCATCAAGGTGATGGAACCGAAGGTGAAGCGCCCCTCGGCGGTCATGGGGTCGAGCCCGACCATGCCGATCAGCACGCCCAGCGCGCCGGCGAAGACGCCCTTGGCGAAGCTTTCGCCGGACAGCGTGCCGACCAGCAGGATGCCGATGACGCCGAGCAGGAAGTAGTCGCGCGACTGGAACTTGATGGCGAAGTCGGAGAGCGCCGGCGCGAAGAGCGCCAGGGCGAGTATGCCGACGAAGCCGCCGAAGACCGACATGACCGTGGTCAGGCCGATCGCCTCTCCCGCCTCGCCGCGTTTGGCCATGGGATAGCCTTCCAGGGCCGTGGCGATGGCACTGGGCGCGCCCGGGATGTTCAGCAGGATCGCCGTGCGCGAGCCGCCGTAGACGCCGCCCATGAAGATGCCGGCGATCAGCGCCAGGGCGTCGTTCACCGGCCACTTGAAGGTGAAGGAGATGAGGATCGACACCGCCATGGTGACGGAGAGGCCGGGAATCGCGCCGACGTAGATGCCCGCCAGCGTGCCCGCCCCGGTGAGCAGCAGCAGCCGCGGGTCGAGCCAGGAGATCGTCAGGCTGGCGAGTATCTCCGCCATGTCAGAGGAAGCCCCGGAACAGGGTGTCGCGCCACAGGCTGCCCTGCGGCAGCACCACCTGGAAGACGATGCGGAAGACCAGGTAGATGGCGCCCAGGCAGAAGGCGCTCAGCAGCAGCGACACCAGCAGGCCGCGCTTTCCGCCCGGGCGCCAGAGATAGGCGAAGGCGACGAAGAGGAAGAGGCCAGAGCCGACGAGAAAGCCGAGCCAGGGGATCGCCAGCAGGTAGGTGAGGATCAGCGCGACGGTGAGGACATGGCGCCACGGCAGGACCTCGGCGAAGAAGCGCAGGACTTCCGGTCTCGGTGTCTGCCCGGCCTCGGCGCGCGCGCGCGGTGCGGCCAGGGTGTGCCAGAGGATGCAGAGCGCCGAGAGCACCATGGCGCCGGAGGCGAGCATGGGGAAGACGCCCGCCGTGCTGAGCCCGCTGAAGCCGGAAATCCCGTAGGCCTGCCAGAAGGCGGCGAGACTGAAAGTCAGCAGCGCGAGGGCGAAGATGAGCTCCCCCGCGCGCCGTGGGCGCCTGACCGACATGGTCCCTCTCCCCTGTCAGGTGAGCGGCGGCCCGCCGAGCGCGGGCCGCCACCAGGACTCAGGGACGCGGAATGCCGAGGCTTTCCGGATTGACCTTGGCCGCGCCGGTGTCCTGCAGGGCCCAGACGGTAACCTGCTGCCACTTGCGCAGGAAGTCCTCGGCCTCCTGGCCGGAGATGTTCATCACCACGTTGCCGCGGTTCTTCATCAGGGTGACGAACTCATCGCTCTCGGCCGCCGTGGCAAAGGCGGAGGTCAGCGTAGCCTTCACGTCGTCGGGCACGTCCTTGCGCACGAAGACGCCGTAGAAGGGACCCCAGGGCAGGAAGTTCGCCATCTCCGGCACGGCGTCGGTGATGGCCGGCACGCCGGGCAGGGTGTCGACCGGCGTGGTGTTGACCACCGCCAGGGCGCGCATCTTGCCGGCCTTGATCTGCTCGGCGGCCGCCGAGATGCCGGAAGGCATGAAGTCGACCTCGCCGCCCAACATGGCGGTCAGGCCCGGCCCCTCGCCGTCGAAGGGAATGGCGATCACGTCGAAGGGCGCCGCGTTCTTGATCAGCGCGCCGACCGTGCTGGGCAGGCCGCCGGGGCCGGTCGAGCCCATCTTCACCTGCCCGGGATTGGCCTCGATGTCGGCCAGCAGCTCGCCCATGGACTGGTACTTGGAATCCGCCGGCACCACGACCACGGCGACGCCGCGGCCGAGGATGTTGATCGGGCTGAAGGCCGAGTAGTCGAGCTGCGAGACGCCCATGACGGGATGCAGCTGCGGGTTCTCCGCGCCGTAGAGGAAGGTGTAGCCGTCGGCCGGTGCGGCGTTGACGAAGGCGGTCGAGATCGCCCCGGCGCCGCCGGACTTGTTCAGCACCACGATGGGCTTGCCGAGCGCCTCTTCGGCGGCCGGGTTCACCGCGCGGGCAACGGTGTCGGTGGCGCCGCCGGCGCCCCACATCACCACGCCCAGCACCTCGCGCTCGGGATAGTCCGCCGCCCGGGCGGCGCCCGGCAAGGCGATGGCGGACAGGACGGCAAGGGCGGTGGCCGCCCCCAGGAACTTGCGGATCATCTTTTCCTCCCTACACGGCGGTGGTCCGCCGGCTGTTTCGAGCAGGCCGGTTGATTGCCGGCCCTTGCCCTCGCCCCAAGGTCGCATTCTGCGAGCGCTTCGCAAGGGCGCCCAAAATGGCAAAACCTGGAAACGAACTCAAACCCTTAGTTGGTGGGAGCTCCGCCTTTCAGCCCCCCGCTCGTGAGGCCCCCGGCTCTCACACCACCGCAGCGCGCGGCGCCCTGGCGCCCAGGCCGTCGTAGAGCTCCAGCATCGCCGCGAACCAGCGGGCCACCGGATCGTCTTCCGGCAGCAGGTTCTGCGGCGAGGAGCAGCGCGCCCACTGCAGCGCGCCGAAGACGATGTAGTCGGCATAGGCCGGCGTGTCGCCGCCCAGGTAGGCCATGTCCTTCACCGTCAGGCGGAAGGGCGTCAGCACGTCGTGCAGGCGCTTCAGGTTGGCGTCCCTTTCGGCGCAGTAGTCCTCCAGACTCGCGCCCAGCGCCTTCTCGCGGCTGGTGCGGAAATAATCCACGTCCTTGTCGTGCAGGATCTTGACGAGGTCGGCGACGATGAGGCGCACCAGCGCCGGATGCAGTTGCCCCTCGCACCACCGCTTGACGAAGAAGGCCGCACCCTTGGCGTCGGGACTGCCGAACAGCGCCGGGCGGTTGGGATAGTGCTCGTCCAGGTAACAGGCGATATCCCAGGAATCGTGGACCACCCTGTCGCCGTCGATGAGCACCGGCACCCTGCCCTGTGAGGCGTTGGCGCCTTGCGCCGCCTCGGCGAGGACGTCCTTCTCGGTGAAGCGCCAGGGAATGGTCTCGACCTCCAGCCCCTTGTGCGCCAGCGCCATGCGGGTACGCCAGCAGTAGGGGCTGAAACGCAGCAGCGGGTCGGCGCCCGCCAGATCGTACATCTTCAGGGTCATCACTCAGTCATCCAGAAAGTCGACGACAAACCGAAACGCGAGGGGAGAATCGTCCTCATCACCACTATGCCAGACCTCCGCGCCATCAACGAGAGCGCGCTTTGCAACCGTGCCCCGCTATCTCTGCGCACAAAACGGACTCATAAGCAGAAAAACCGAGCGCGTTAGTCGTACTATTTAGGAATCTTTTACTTCACTGCGAATAACTGTCCGCCCCCATTTGGCCCTGCCAGCGACGGCGGGCCCGATTGCGCTCCCTTTCCAGTCAGAGGAAACGACGAAAGATGACTCCCGGCAACGCCCTTGGCTTCCTTATGAATATCAAAATCGCCGCCCGCATCGGCCTGCTTGCGGCGATCAGCGCCATCAGCGTTGTCATCCTCGGCGTTACCTACGTCGTCGGCGACTTGAAGACGGGGGCCGCCCTCGATGCCGAGATGGAACACGCCCACCTTGCGCAGTTCGCGCAGCAGGTGGAGTCCGGAGCCCTGCAGATGCGCCGCAACGAGAAGGACTTCATCATCCGTAAGGGCATGAAGTACGTCGAGAGATACGACGGCGCCGTGGCCGGAGTGCTCGAGACCCTGGACCGCATGGGCGAGCTCGAAGCGGCCGGCGCGATCCGCGAAAACATCGCCCGGCTGCGCGCCGGTATCGTCGAGCACGCCGAGCAGTTCCGTCTGGTGGCCGGCCTGCAGCAGCAACTGGGCCTGGACGAGGAGAGCGGGCTGCAGGGCAGCCTGCGCACTGCCGTGCACGAGGTCGAGACCAAGCTGAAAGACGCCAAGCTCGACAATCTCACCGTCAAGATGCTGATGATGCGCCGTCACGAAAAGGACTTCATGCTGCGCGGCGACGAAAAATACATCGGCCGCATCGACGAGCGCCGCCAGGAGTTCGACGCCCTGCTGGCCGCCGCGCCCTTGCCGGGCAGCTTCAAGGCAGACGTCACGGCCCTGATGGACAAGTACGTGGCCGACTTTAATGCCTACGCCCAGGGAGCGCTGGCTCTCGCTGCCGAAACCAAGAAGCTCAGCACGATTTTCGCGGCGATGTCCGATGATTTCGACCAGACTTTCAAGGTCGCCAAGGAGGGCGCGGTCGCCGCAGAACAGTCGCTGGAAGCCGCCCGCAGCCTCACCCACATCGCTTTCGCGGTCGTCGGCGTCGCGGTGCTCGTCATCGCTGTCGCGCTGGGCTTCTTCATCGGCAAGAGCATCAGCGGGCCGCTCAAGCGGATGACCCACACTCTGCAGGCCCTCGCCGAAGGTGACACCTCCCGTGACGTCCCCTCGACCGAGAGCAAGGACGAGATCGGCGACATCGCCCGCACCGTGCTGGTCTTCAAGCAGAACGCCATCGAACGCGAACGGCTGGAGGCCGAACAGGCTGCCCAGCGCGCCGCCGACGAGAAGCGCGCTGAATCGATCAACAGGCTCATCACCGACTTCGATGCGGTCGTCAGCGAGGCCCTTGGTGTCGTGACCACCGCCTCCTCGGAGATGAACGAGACGGCCGGCACGATGGAGAGAGTTGCCACCACCACCAAGGAGCGTTCCGGCAACGCCACCAGGGCCGCCGACTCCGCTTCCTCGAACGTGCAGATGGTCGCCGCGGCTTCCGAAGAGCTGCACAGCGCAATCGGCGAGATCGGCCGCCAGGTCAGCCGCTCTACGGATATCTCGCGGCAGGCGAAGAACGAAGCCGACCGCACCAGCGAGACCATGTCCGAACTGGCCTCGGCCGCAGACAAGATTGGCGCGGTGATCAACCTGATCCAGGACATCGCCGAGCAGACCAACCTGCTGGCCCTCAACGCCACCATCGAAGCGGCGCGCGCCGGCGACGCCGGCAAGGGCTTCGCGGTGGTCGCCGGAGAGGTCAAGTCGCTGGCCAACCAGACCGCCAAGGCGACGGAGGAAATCTCTCAGCAGATCACCGCCATGCAGGGTTCGACGGGTGAGGCCGTCTCCGCGATCAAGCAGGTCAACGGCACCATCGACCAGATCGCCGAGATCGCGACGACGATCTCCAGCGCCGTCGAGGAGCAGGGCGCGGCGACCCAGGAGATCGCCAAGAACGTCCAGGAAGCCGCTTCAGGCACCGAGGAGGTGACCCGCAACATCACCGAAGTCGATGCCGCGACCAGCCAGACCACGGAAACCGCGAGCCGCGTTTCGGGCCTGTCTTCGGATCTCTCCACCCAGGCCGATCGCCTGCGCGGCGAGATCGAGTCCTTCCTGACCTCGGTGAAGGCGGCCTGACGGGGCTGCCGACAGGGGAATCCCGGCCCGCCGGCTTCGACAGCGGCGGGCCGGCGCGTTCCTTCCCTCAGGCCTTGCCGCAGATCAGCAGGGCGAAGGCGTAGGCCAGGGCCACCTCGTGCAACTTGTCGAAACGCCCCGAGGAGCCGCCGTGGCCGCCGGTCA
>ENA-ORCZ01000681-ORCZ01000681.1-marine-metagenome-genome-assembly--contig:-NODE-681-length-11580-cov-2.459011_pt1 | contig 11580 bp, 12 predicted proteins | sample MGYA00237785_ERZ508519 | MGnify/ENA primary metagenome ERZ508519 (study PRJEB26189, sample SAMN06268790) | marine metagenome | isolation source: Bioluminescent Bay, La Paraguera, Puerto Rico | place...
GGCCCAGGTGAATGGCTGCCGTGGCGAAGGCAATCTCGAGCGACGCATCCAGCACGATATATACTATCTCGAGAACTGGTCGCTTGTCTTGGATCTCCAAATCATGATCTTCACACTCGCCCGCTGGAAGGCACCGGACACGGCATCGAGGTCGACGAGGCCTTCGTCGCCGCGCACCCGCTGATCGAGGGTCCCTGCTACGTGTGAGGCGTTCCGCGTCGTTCCGCATCGCCCACTTGACGCCGCGTCCTCCTACCGCAAAAATAGACAGGTATAGACAAGTCTATTGTGGGGAGTGCCGATGGCGCGCAAGGGGACTGTCGCCGCCGCGAAACCGGAGCGCATCGCCTCCACCCTGGAGGCCGAGATCCGCTCGGGTCGCCTGGCCTACGGAGAGCGCCTGGAGAGCGAGCAGCAACTGGGCCGTCGCTTCTCGGTCAGCCGCACCACGGTGCGCAAGAGCCTGGAGGAGCTGTCCAGCAAGGGGCTGATCGTGACCCGCATGGGCGTCGGCTCCTTCGTCACCTTCAACGGCAAGACCATCAACGACGCCATCGGGTGGTCGCGCGCCCTGGCCGACGCCGGGGCTGACCTGGAAACCCGCGTCCTGCGGATCGAGGTCATCGATGACCCGTCCCTCGCCGCCGACCTGGAGATCGACAATCCCGCCTTCATCGCCGTCGACCGCCTGCGCAGCCTGGCGGGCGCGGAGGGCACCGCGGGCGGCCGCGCGATCTCGGTCGAATTCAGCCGCCTGCCTTGGCTTCCGGCCCTTGATGATCTGCCTGCCGAGGGCCTGCAGGAGGGCTCCCTCAGCAGGTCCATGCGTGCGGCGGGGCTGGTGCCGGACCACGGCCAGGAGTGGGCCGAGGTCCACCGTCTGAGCAGCGAGGAAGCCGCGCTGCTGGGGGCCGAGACCGGCGCCGCCTTCCTGCGCACGCGCCGCCTGGTGCGCGCCGCCGATGGCCGCCCGATCGAGCAGGTGGTCAGCCTGCTCGACCCGGACTTCTTCGCCCTGCACCTGGAGTTCTGACCCCATGCCCGATCGTCCCGTGAGAGCCGCCAGCGGAGACCGTCACGACCGTGACCTTCACGACCGGGCCCTTCACGACCGGGCCCTGGGCGCTCTGGTGGGCGGGGCGCTGGGCGATGCCCTGGGCATGCCGACCCAGACGCTCTCCGCCGCGCAGATCAAGGCGGCTTATGGAACGGTGAACGGCTTCGTCGCCCCCAGTGCGGCCCACCCGGTATCGCGCGGGCTGCCCGCCGGCGCTGTGACGGACGACACCGAGCAGACTCTGCTCCTGGCGGAAACCCTGCTCGCCTCCAACGCCCATTTCGACGATCTGAAGTGGATCGAGGCCCTGATCGGCTGGGAAGACGACGTGCGGTCCCGCGGCAGTTACGACCTTCTCGGCCCTTCAACCAAGCGCGCCATCGATGCCATCCGCGCCGGCACCCCCGCTGCCGAGGCCGGGCGCTACGGCGACACCAACGGCGCGGCCATGCGGATCGCTCCGGTCGGAATCCTGATGCCCCCGGAGCCCCTCGGTGCATTGATCGACAAGGTCGCGGAGACCTGTCGTGCCACCCACAACACCGGCCTTGCGATCGCGGCCGCCGCGGCGGTGGCGGCGGCGGTGAGCTGTGGTCTGGATGGCGGCGACTGGCGAGCCGCCACGGCGCTTGCCCGGCGGGCCGCGGCCGAGGCCAGCGACCACGGCCACTGGGTCGCCGGCGCCGATATCTCCGCGCGGATCGGCTGGGCGGTGGAACTGGCCGCCGAAGGTGCCCGGTCCGCCACGCCCCAACAGATCATCGACCTGATCGGCACCAGCGTCGCCTCGCAGGAATCCGTCCCCATGGCTTTCGCCGTGCTGGCACTGGCACGGGGCGAGGCCTGGCAGGCCGCGGTCCTGGCCGCCAACCTGGGGGGCGATACGGACACGATCGGCTCCATCGCGGCCTCGATGGCGGGCGCCCGCGCCGGCTTCTCCGCCCTGCCCGGCGACAAGGTCGCCGCGCTGCGCGGCTTCGACGTGGCCGCCACCGGCAAGCTGGCGGATGCCCTGGTGGAAAGGCGGCGGAATGCCGTCCGCCTGAAGAGCGCGTCATGACAGGAAACGGCAAATGACCGGCGGCCCGGCCCCCGCGCGCATGCTGCACATGGGCGGTGCCGTGGTGGACTATGTCTACCGCGTTGCCGGGTTGCCGCCGCGCGGCGGCGAGGCGGTCGCCACGACCTATGCCCGCCTGCCCGGCGGCGGCGTCAACCAGATGACCGCGGCACGCCGCAGCGGCCTGGCGGTCGCCTATGGCGGCGGCCACGGCAGCGGCCCCGATGGCGCTCTCCTTCGGGCGGCCCTCCTTGACCTGGGGATCGAGGTGCTGCAGCCCGCCAATCGGACGGTCGACAGCGGCAACTGCGTTGTGATGATCGACGACTCTGGCGAGCGCAGCTTCGTCTCCTGGCCCGGCGCGGAAGGACGCCTCGATCCGGCGGCAGTCACCGCCGTTCAGGTCCGTCCGACCGACTGGGTCACCATTTCGGGCTACACCCTCAGCTATCCGGACAGCCGCGATGTCCTCTCGGACTGGTTGCGGGCCCTGCCCCCGGAGCCGCCGCTGATCTTCGACCCCGCACCCGTGGTCGCGGCGATTCCGCCCGATCTTCGTGAGCGGGTGTTGCTCCGCGCGACCTGGATAAGCGCCAATCTCGCTGAAGCCCAGGTGCTGACAGGCGAGGACCTGCCCTCCCGCCAGGCCGCCACCCTGCTCGACCGGCTCTCTCCGCGGGCGCAAGGTGTCCTTTTGCGCGCGGGCGCCGAGGGGTGCCATCTGCAGCTCCGCGGCGAGCCGCCATCGCACCTCCCCGCCTTCGCGGTCGACGCCATCGACACCAACGGCGCCGGCGACACCCATCTCGGGGTGTTCGTCGCCTGCCTGGCGCAGGGTCACGCGCCGCCGATGGCCGCCCTGCGGGCCAATGCGGCGGCGGCGATCGCCGTCACGCGGGCCGGAGGCGCCAGCGCGCCCACCGCGCAAGAGATCGATCGCTTTCTGGCGCAGCGCCGGAACGATCGGAGTGACAGAAAAGCCGGAAACGCCTGAGACAAGAAAGGAACAGGGAATGAGCACCAGGATGATGAATCGCACCATCGGACGCGGCCTGCTGGCCGCGACGCTGCTGGCCACCTTCTGCGCCGGCGTGGCGCAGGCCGAGGAAATCCGTGTCCTGAACTGGAAGGGTTACGGCACTGACGAAAGCTGGGCCACGGAGGCGTTCGAGGCGAAGACCGGCTATACCGTGGTGCACGACTACTTCAATTCCGAGCAGGAGATGCTCACCAAGCTGCGCACCAACCCGGGCACCTACGATGTGGTGATGATCAACGCCGCCTTCACCGGCCAGGCTCTGGAGGAGGGCCTGATCCAGCCGATCGACACCGGCAAGATCACCAATGCCGCCGATCTGACGCCGGAAATGGCGCAGTCCGAACTGCTGAACACCGGCGGCAAGACCTACGGCGTGCCCTGGGTCTGGGGCCTCACCTCGCTGGCGATCAACGACAAGGCCTTCGACCAGAAGCCTGACAGTATCGAGGTGATGTGGGATCCGGCGCACAAGGGCAAGGTCGTGCTGCGCGACGACGCCCTGGAGGCGGTGCAGTTCGGCGCCATCGCGACCGGACAGGACATCAACGACATCAAGGATCTGGGCGCGGTCAAGGAGAAGCTGGCCTCGCTGATGCCGCAGATCCGGACCTTCTGGAGCTCGGAAAACGACTGGAACCAGATGGTGGCCGCCGGTCAGATCGACGTGGGTACCTACTGGAGCGGCGCCGCCTCGCGCGCCAAAGTGAACTTCAACCTGCCGGTCAGCTTCGTCATTCCCAAGGAAGGCGCCGTCGGCTGGCTGGACGGCCTCTCCATCCCCGCGGGTTCCAAGAACGTCGATGCCGCCCTCGCCTTCATCGACTACATGATCTCGCCCGAGTTCTACGTCGAATGGGTCAACAAGGTCGGCGCACCTGTTTCCGCCAATCAGAAGGCCGTTGCCGGGCTGGACGAGTCCGCGTTCAATCGGGCGGTTCTTGGTGACCCGGCGGTCGCCGAGCGCGTTGTCTTCCAGAAGCCTGTGTCCGACGAGAACCGCGAGAAGTACCTGCAGCTCTGGCAGGAACTGAAGGCGGCCAATCAGTAAGGCAGACCGGCACGGCAGGGGCCGAGGCGCGGTGGCGGACAGTCAGCCATCGGCGGGGCGCGGGCAGTTGCGGCCCGCGCTGCCCCTGCTGCTGCCCGCCTATCTCTGGCTGACGGTGGCTGTATTTCTGCCGTTGTCGGCCATGGTTTTCTTCAGCTTCGTGACCGATCTGCCGATGGCCGGGCGCGACTGGGCCGCGACGCTGGAACACTATGCGGCCTTCTTCCAGACCGATCTCTACGGCCGGCTGCTGCTGCGCTCTCTGCGCCTGGGGCTGGAGGTAACGCTTTACTGCACCATCATCGGGTTTCCCTGCGCCTATGTACTGGCCAAGGTGCTGAAGGGCCGCAGCCGCGAGGCGGTATTCCTGCTGGTCATTCTGCCGTTCTGGAGCAACGGCCTGGTGCGCGTCTTCTCCTGGGCCGTCTTCCTGCGCGGCGGCGGCGTGGTCGACCTGGCGCTGAATGCCGTCCTGCCCTTCGAGGTTTCCATCGACCTGATGTACTCCTACCCGGCCGTGGTCATCGGCCTGGTGCATTCCTACCTGCCCTACATGGTGCTGACCTGCTACCTCACCCTGCAAGCGATCGACGATTCGCTGATCGAGGCCGCGCGTTCGCTGGGGGCCTCGCGCCTGACCGTACTGCGCCGGCTGATCGTGCCGCTGGCCATGCCGGGGCTGGCCGCCGGGGCCGTGCTGATCTTCGTGCCCGTCGTCGGCTCCTTCATGGAGCCGCGCATCCTCGGCGGGCGCAGCGGCACCTTCTACGGCACGGTAATCGAGGATCAGTTCGTCGCCGTGTTCAACTGGCCTCTGGGCGCCGCCCTCTCCTTCATCCTGCTGGCCGTGGTGCTGGCGGTGCTTGCCCTCGCGGCACCGGTCCTGCGGAGGCATGGCGCATGACCCTGACCCGCATACTGCACGGCCTCGGCCGCGCCTACGTCGGGCTCGTGCTCGCCTTTCTCTACCTGCCGATCCTGATCATGGCGGTGATGTCGTTCAATGCCTCGCCGTTCTACCAGCTGCCCATCGACTGGTCGACGGACTGGTTCTCTGCGCTGGCCGGAAACAGGTCGCTCATCTCCGCCGCCTGGAACAGCCTCTACATTGCCGCAATCACCACGGCGATCGCCACGACGCTCGGCACCGCTGCGGCCCTGGCACTGCACCGCTACCAGTTCCGCGGCAAGAAGCTGCTGCAGGCCCTCCTGTTTCCACCCATCGCCATTCCCTGGCTGATCACCGGCACGGCCATGCTGATCTTCTTCTTTGCCGTCGGCATCGGACGCGGCCTGCACGCGATCCTGCTGGGCCATGTCGCGCTCGCACTGCCCTACGTCATCGTGGTCGTCTCCGCCCGGCTGCGGACTTTCGCGCCGGAGCTCGAGGAAGCGGCCCTTTCCCTGGGCGCCAGTCAGTGGCAAGCGACCCGCCGTGTCCCCCTGCCGTGGATCGCACCGGGCGTCATCGCCGGCGCCCTCTTCGCCTTCGCCGTCTCCTTCGACCAGTTCGTCGTTTCCTATTTCCTCTCGGCGCCCGGCCAGACCACCCTGCCGGTTCAGATCTATGCCGCGATCCGCAAGGGCTTCACGCCGGAAATCAATGCCGTATCGACCATCATCATCGTGCTGTCCATGACCCTGATGCTGCTGACCGCCCGGTTCTTCCGCTTCGGAGGTGAAAAGTAATGGCCGAAGTCACCGTCCGTGGCGTATCCCGCTTCTACGGCAGCCACGTCGCCTTGCAGGACGTTTCCATCGACTTCCCCGACGGTGGCTTCTACGGCCTGCTCGGCCCTTCCGGCAGCGGCAAGACGACCCTGCTGCGGATCATCGCCGGCTTCGACTCGCCCGACGACGGCAGCATCACCATCGGCGGCGCCGACGTGGTGGCCACCCCGGTGCAGGACCGTCGGATCGGCATGGTGTTCCAGAACTACGCGCTCTTTCCCAACATGAGCGTCGCCGACAATGTTGCCTTCGGCCTCAGCGTGCGCGGCACCCCGAAAGCGGAGATGTCACAGCGCGTTTCCGACGCCCTGGATCTCGTCCAGCTCGGCGGACTCGGCGGACGCCGCCCGCACCAGCTCTCGGGTGGCCAGCGCCAGCGCGTGGCCCTTGCCCGGGCCATCGTCACCCGGCCCCGCGTCCTGTTGCTGGACGAACCGCTGAGCGCCCTCGACAAGGCCCTGCGCGTCGGCATGCAGGTGGAACTGAAGCGCATTCAGCGCGAGGTCGGCATCACCACGATCTTCGTCACCCACGACCAGGAAGAAGCGCTGACCATGAGCGACAGGATCGGCATCCTGCGGGACGGCCGCCTGGAACAGGAAGGCCCGCCGGCCGAGCTCTACGACAATCCGGTCAGCGAATTCGCCGCGACCTTCCTGGGCGATGCCAACATCTTCCGTGGTCGAAGTGCGAACGGCTTCCTGCTGCTGGAAGACGGAACCCGGCTGCGCTGCCGCAGCGCGCTGCCGGCAACGGCGGAGGGAACCGCCGCCTGCGCCGTGCGCCCGGAGCGCATCAGCCTTCGCCCGCTCGACGCCCCCGGCGCGTCCGAGACCGCCGGTGGGGAGAACCGCTTGGCCGCCCGCGTTGCCAAGCGCATCTTCGCCGGCAACAGCATCTCCTACCTGTTGGACTGGCCGGGCGGTCCCCTAAAGGTCTTCGCCCAGAACACCGGCAGTCCTCCCATCGAGGAAGGCGCCGCCGTCATCCTGGCCTGGACGGCCGAGAGCACCCTTCCCCTCGGCTGAGCGGAGTGCGCTCCCAAATGCCGGGCCGGCCGCAGTCTTGCGGTGTCTGCACAGGATCGCTCGTCCCCGACGCTTGTCGCGTCTATCCCGCCTCCGCCGCCTGCCGCTCGGCGGCGAGGTGCTGACGGTGGCGAACGATGGCGGAGATGGGGACGAGGGCGAAACCGCGCGCCTGCATCTCCGGGATCCATTGCTGCAGGGCGGTCACCGTGCCGTCGTGCGGGTGGCCGATGCCGATGGCATAGCCGCGCTCACGCGCGGTCTGCTCCAGCAGGGCGAGCTGGCGGTGGATGGCGGCCAGGTCGTCGGGCTCGTTGTCCAGGAAGACGTCGCGCACGGCGTAGGGCACCGCCGCCTCGCCGGCCAGGCGCCCGGCCACGGAGTTCGCCGCGGTCAGCGAGTCGAGGAACAGCAGGCCGCGCGCCTTCAGCTCGCCCATCACCAGTGCCATGCCTTCCGGCGAGGCGGTGAAGCGACTGCCCATGTGGTTGTTGATGCCGACGTAGCCCTCGAAGCGGTCGAGCCCCCAGGCGAGGCGCTGCAGCAGCTCGGCGCGCGGGATGTCCTCGCGCAGCACGTTGGGCCCGGGGTCCAGCGCCCCATTCTGTGGCGCCATGGGCACGTGCAGCATCAGCTCGTGGCCGGCCGCGCGTGCCTCGGCGGTCATCGCCGGCAGGTCGCGCGCGTAGGTCATGAAGGCCAGGGTCAGCGGCCCCGGCAGGGCGATGGCCTTGGCCGCGCCGCGCCGGTTCACGCCCACGTCGTCCAGCACGATGGCGATCATCGGGCGCCCCGCCGCGGGACTGACGGCCACGGCGTGCTGCTGCCACAGCGGCGGGCCGGTCACGCCGCGCTCGGGCAGAGGGATCGGCGGCAGGGCCGCCTGCGGCCCCGGCTGGGTTTCCCCCTCACCCTGCCAGCCGCTTTCCCGGTTGGCGACGGGTTCCGGTGTCTTGCCCGCTTCCTCGGCGCGGACCACCTCGTGGTACTGCGCCTCCAGCGCCTCGCGGTCGACCGGCGGCGTGGCGGCGATGACCCGCGGCTCCACGGCTGAGTGTGTCTGGGCAGCGGGTGCTGCAGGGGTGGTGTCGGCGGCGACCTGCGGGGCTTTCGGCCGGGGGCCGAGCACCCCCTGGCGGTCGAGGACCACGCCGATCACGGCGCCGACCAGCAGGCCGATCAGCAGCAGCCCGGCGACGGCGGCCGTGTTCCACAGCGCCTGGACCTTCGGCCCGCGCTTTTTCCCGGTTTTCTGCGAATCGCCCCGCTTCATGGCGGGCGGAGCCTAGCACGCCTTGGTTAACGAAGCGGCGTCTATTCGGCCGCCTGCTTCGCCGCCTGCTCTGCCCCCTTCTCCGCCTGTTTCCGCTTGCCGGCCAGGCCCTGCAGGATGGGGCACTCGGGCCGGGCATCGCCGTGGCAGCGTTCCATCAGGTCTTGCAGGGTGGCGCGCATCTCGGTCAGCTCGGCGATCTTGCGGTCGATGTCCTCGACCCGGTGGCGCGCCAGCGCCTTCACCTCGGAACTGGAGCGGCCGCGGTCGCGCCACAGGGCCAGCAGGCTGCCGACCTCCTCGACGGAGAAGCCGAGGCTCCGCGCGCGCTGCACGAAGCGCAGGGTCTCGACGTCCTGCTTGTCGTAGACCCGGTAGCCGGAAGCGCTGCGCTCGGCCGGCTGGATGAGCCCGACGGACTCGTAGTAGCGGATGGTCTTGGCCGGCACCCCCGACTGCCGGGCCGCGGTCCCGATGTTCATGGGCGGCCTCCTTCGGCGTGGTTTCTTTAGGCGAGATTCAAGCTTCCAGTCGCTGTAAGGTCAAGCCGCCGGCAGGCGGGAGTGCCATTTGGCCGCTTTCCGTCGCGCCCTTCGTGCAGTAAGAAGAACGACCTGTTATAAGAAGGGCGCAAGAGGCGAAAACAAGGCTCAAGGCCGCGGCGCAAGCATCTGATATGTTTCTGTTAATCGACAACTACGACAGCTTCACCTACAACCTCTTCCACTTCCTGGGGGAACTGGGAGCAAAGGTCGAGGTGCGGCGCAACGACAAGGTCACGGCGGCCGAGGCCCTGGCGCTCAATCCCCAGGGCATCGTCATCTCGCCGGGCCCCTGCGACCCCGACAAGGCCGGCGTCTGCCTGGAACTGATCGCGGCGGCGGCCGGCAAGGTGCCGCTGTTCGGCGTCTGCCTGGGCCACCAGGCCATCGGCCAGCACTTCGGCGGCAAGGTGGTGCGCGCGCCCGAGCCGATGCACGGCAAGCTCAGCCAGGTGACCCACGAGGGCAAGGGCGTCTTCGCCGGCCTGCCCTCGCCGCTCACCGCCACGCGCTATCACTCGCTGACCCTCGACCCCGCGAGCTTCCCCGGTGACCAGTTGGAGATCACCGCCCGCTCCGAGGACGGGGTGATCATGGGGCTGCAGCACAGGACGCTGCCGATCCACGGCGTGCAGTTCCATCCGGAAAGCATCGCCTCCGAGCACGGCCACGCCCTGCTGCGCAACTTTCTCAATCTCGCCGACCCGGCCGCGGCGGCCTGAACGCGGAGGCCCGGCTTATGAGCGGCGACATGCCCGATCTGAAGGGGCTGATCGGCAAGGTTGCGACCGGCGCGGCGCTGGCCCGCGGCGAAGCCGAGCAGGCCTTCGACATCATGATGTCCGGCAACGCCACGCCCGCGCAGATGGGCGCCTTCCTGATGGCGCTGCGCGTGCGCGGCGAGACGGTGGAGGAGATCACCGGCGCGGCCACGGTAATGCGTTCCAAGATGACTACCGTGAAGCGTCCGGAAGGCGCCATCGACATCTGCGGCACCGGCGGCGACGGCACCGGCACCTACAACATCTCCACCGGCAGCCAGTTCGTGGTCGCGGCCTGCGGCGTGCCCGTGGCCAAGCACGGCAACCGCGCGGCCTCCTCCAAGAGCGGCGCCAGCGACGTGCTGGAGGCCCTCGGCGTGAACATCGAGGCCGACTTCGCCCTGGTCGAGCGCGCCCTGACCGAGGCCGGCACCTGTTTCCTCATGGCCCAGCGCCACCACAGCGCCATGCGTCACGTCGGCCCGACGCGGGTCGAGCTCGGCACGCGCACCATCTTCAACCTGCTGGGGCCGCTCTCCAACCCGGCCAAGGTGAAGCATCAGCTGATCGGCGTCTTCGCCCCGCAGTGGCTGGAGCCGTTGGCCGCGGTGCTGCGCGACCTGGGTCACGAGCGCGCCTGGGTGGTGCACGGCGCCGGCGGCATGGACGAGGTCTCGACCCTGGGGCCGACCCAGGTGGCGGAGCTGAAGGACGGCAGGATCTCCACCTTCGAGGTCACGCCGGCAGACGGCGGCCTGCCGGAGGCGAAGCTGGAGGATCTCGTCGGCGGCGACCGCGAGCACAACGCCGCCGTCCTGCGCGCCATGCTGGAGGGAGAGCACAGCGCCTACCGCGACATCGTGCTGCTGGGCAGCGCCGCGGCCCTGGTCATCGCCGGCAAGGCCGCCGACCTGAAGCAGGGCGTGGGCCTGGCCGCCGAGGCGATCGATTCCGGCCGCGCCCTGGAGGTGCTGAACCGCCTGGTGCGCATCACCAACGAGAAGGCGCCGGCCGCATGAGCGACGTGCTGAACAAGATCTGCGCCGACAAGCGCGACTGGATCGCCCAGCGCAAGGCCGAGGTCTCGCTGGCCGAACTGGAGCGCCGCGCCAAGGAGGCCTCAGCCCCGCGCGGCTTCCGCGCCGCTCTGGAAGCCAAGGCCGCCGCCGGCGCCAACGCCCTCATCTGCGAGATCAAGAAGGCCTCGCCCAGCAAGGGGCTGATCCGCGCCGACTTCGATCCGCCGCGTCTCGCCGAGGCCTATCTGGCCGGCGGCGCGGCCTGCCTCTCGGTGCTGACCGACCAGCCCTATTTCCAGGGCGCCGACGCCTACCTGGAGGCGGCGCGGGCGGCGGTGCCGCTGCCCTGCCTGCGCAAGGACTTCATGCTCGACCCCTACCAGATCGTCGAGAGCCGCGCGCTGGGCGCCGACTGCATCCTGCTGATCATGGCCGCCCTCGAGGACTCCCAGGCCGCCGAACTCGAGTCTTTGGCCCTCGACCTCGGCATGGACGTGCTGGTCGAGGTGCACGACGGTGAAGAGTTGGATCGCGCGCTGCGGCTGAAGTCGCCACTGGTCGGCATCAACAACCGCAATCTCAAGACCCTGGCGGTCGACATTGCCACGACGGAGGAACTGGCGCCGCGGGTGCCCGGCGACCGCCTGCTGGTCGCCGAGAGCGGGCTCTACACGCCGGCCGACCTGGCGCGCATGACCGCCGCCGGCGCGCGCGCCTTCCTCATCGGCGAGTCGCTGATGCGCCAGGACGACGTCACCGCCGCCACCGCCGAGCTGGTGTGTGGCAGGGTTCCCGCGGCTTAGGACGGGGTCATGGCCGACTTCACCCACTTCGATGCCGAGGGCAAGGCGGTGATGGTCGACGTCTCCGGCAAGGACGTCACCGAGCGCACGGCGACGGCCCGGGGCTCGGTGATCATGCAGCCGGAAACGCTGGAAATGATCCGCTCGGGCGGCGTGAAAAAAGGCGACGTTTTTTCAGTGGCCCGTCTCGCCGGCATCATGGGCGCGAAACGCACCCCG
>ENA-ORCZ01000683-ORCZ01000683.1-marine-metagenome-genome-assembly--contig:-NODE-683-length-11560-cov-3.491509_pt1 | contig 11560 bp, 12 predicted proteins | sample MGYA00237785_ERZ508519 | MGnify/ENA primary metagenome ERZ508519 (study PRJEB26189, sample SAMN06268790) | marine metagenome | isolation source: Bioluminescent Bay, La Paraguera, Puerto Rico | place...
TGGGGACTGTTCTGCTGCGTTGCAGGTTTTGGACGATAAACCATATCGCCCTGCAACCCGCTCCTTGCCGAACAGTCCCCAAACACGGTCAGATCGGTTCCTATTTGTTGAGGTTGGTATAAGGCCGCAATCGGAAAGAAAATTATTCCAGGCTCAACGGGATATGCGGACCTCTCGCCGCGTGACGGCAGCCGGCAACCGGGTTATGTCTTTGGGCTTCAAACCTGCCAGTCCGGAGCTCCAGATGCCCTTGCCGAACGCCCTCCGCCATGTGATTGCGGCCTGCCTTGTCGCAGGTCTGCCACAACTTGCCCAGGCTCAGACACAGACACAGACACAGACACAGACCCCTCCGGCTGAGGACCAGCAATCGCAACAGCCCGCACAGGAGGAGCTTTGGCAGACCCGTTGCGCCGGGCCCTCCCGGGACGCGGCAAAGCTGATCTGCGAGACTTCGCAAAGCCTTCGCGTCAAGGAAAACGGTCAGCTTATCTTCAAGGTCGACGTCATCTATCCGGCAAACAAGGGCACACCCGTCTTCCAGATGCAGGCACCGCTCGGCTTCTACCTGCCGGGCAAGGTGAGACTTGCCGTCGACGGCAAGCAGATCAGCGAGCTTGAGATCGGCACCTGCGACCAGCGCGGCTGCTTCATCTCGGCGGACGCGACGACGGAGATGATCGAGGCGATGAAGGCCGGCACCAAGCTGCAGATCGATTTCGCCCCCGCCGCCGACCGCAGACAGACCTTCGAGATCCCGCTCACCGGCTTCACCCGGGCGATGGAAGCCGTCCAGTAAGCGGGTGCCGGTGCGGCAGTGCCCAGGCGCCTTACCTTTCTTGATGCGGTGGAGGAAATCGCCTAGCCTTTCCGGATGACTGGCGGTCACTCTGTCGCGGCATCGGGGGGAAAGATGCGTTCAATTCTTGCACTGGTTGCGGCCGGGCTTTTCCTGCTGTGCGGCCTCGGCACCAGCCAGGCGGCGGTCGTCGAAAATTTCCGCCAGGGCGGCTGGAACGGGGTTGCCTTTACCGACGATGAGAGCGGGCGCCTGTCGACCTGCGTCGCCTCGGCGGGCTATCGCAGCGGCATCACCCTTTATGTGCAGGTCGACAGCACGTATAGCTGGGCCATCGGCTTTTCCGCACCGCACTGGAACATGGAAGTCGGCTCGGACATTCCGCTGCAATACCGCATCGACAGCGGCGCCTGGCAGCAGGGTGTGGCAAAGGCGACCTCCAAGGACCTCGCCCGGATGCAGATGCCGGAAAACGGCTACATCATCACCCGCTTCCGCCGCGGCCGAACGCTCTATGTCCATGACGGCGCCTACAATTACGAATTCCGCCTGACCGGCACCTCGCGCCTGATGGCGCGTCTGGCCAAATGCGTCGAGCAGAATGTCGCCCGCTACGGCGCCGCGCCCGGCATGGCGAACCTGAAAGCCACCGCGCCGCAGGGCGGGCTCGGACAGGGAGCGCCGACACATGTTGCCGAAGCACAGACCGCACAGGCTGAAACCGTTCAGACTCAAACCATTGAGGCCCAAAGCACCACGCCCTCGACCACTGTCTCCGACCCGCAGCTTGCCGTCGAGGCGACCCAGGCGCTCTTCAACCTGATGGGCAGCGCCGGGATCTCGGGCCTGAAGCTGATTCCGGAAAACCAGCGCGGGGAAGACCTCAAGGGCGTCCACGCCGTCGCGGCCAATGAAGCCCGGACACTGGTGGCCCATATCTTCCCGGCGGGCAGCTACCAGTCGCAGGAAGAGCTGATGTCGCTGATCGTCGCCGACAGCCAGAAGAAGTGCATGGACGGCCGCTTCTCCTCGGGCACGGAACGGATCAACGAAAACGGCAGGCCTCTCTATACCAGCTATGCCAATTGCGAAGCCGGCGACTACCAGCTGATCGAACGGGTTGCCATCGCCAAGCGCGAGGCCGGCGGCATCATCATCTATGGTGTTGCCGATACCTATGCCGGCGAAGGCGGCGGCAATCCGGTTTCGCCGCCGGAGCTGACGGACCCGGATTTCTATTTCGCGGCGGCGAGTGCTGCGGAGTAAACGACGTCCGTGTCCCGATCAACTTCGCTGAACGCCTGGGATCGAAGCAGCCTTCACTAAACTGGACCTCTCCTTTGTCATTCCGGCCAAGCGAAGCGGTGAGCCGGGACCGGGGAGGCACAGGCCCCGGTCTTTTCGTGCTTTTATCGACAGGCACAGGCTCCCCGATCCCGGCTCTCCGCCTTGCTCCGGCCGGGTTGACGAGAGAAAGGCAAACAAAAACGCCGGCGAAGACCGCCGGCGTTTGCGAAATCGAGACTGCGGCAGCGTTTATTTCATCGCCTGCAGCACGGAGACAAAGTTCGCCACCGCCGCGCCGCCCATGTTGAAGATGCCGCCGATTTCGGCGTTCTTCACCTGGATGTCGCCGGCGGTGCCCGTCAGCTGCATGGCGGTGAGCACATGCATGGAGACGCCGGTGGCGCCGATCGGGTGTCCCTTTGCCTTGAGGCCGCCGGAGGGGTTGACCGGCAGGCGGCCGCCCATTTCGGTCCAGCCTTCAAGAACGGCCCGTGCGCCCTCGCCCTCTCGGGTCAGGCCCATTGCCTCATATTCGATGAGCTCGGCAATCGTGAAACAGTCGTGGGTCTCAACGAAGGACAGATCATCAAGCGCCAGATTGGCGTCACCGAGGGCCTGCCCCCAGGCCTTGGAGCAGCCCTCGAATTTGAGGATGTCGCGCTTGGACATCGGCAGGAAATCCTGCACGTGAGCGTGCGCGCGGAAGGCAACCGCCTTCTTCATGCCGAGCGCGGTCGCCGTGTCGGTGAGGACCAGGGCGGCGGCGCCGTCGGAGACGAGCGAGCAGTCGGTGCGCTTCAGCGGGCCGGCGACGAAGGGGTTCTTCTCGCTTTCCGCCCGGCAGAAGTCGAAGCCGAGATCCTTGCGCATCTGGGCGTAAGGATTGCCGACACCGTTCTTGTGGTTCTTGGCGGCGATCTTCGCCAGCGCATCGGACTGGTCGCCGTATTTCTGGAAATAGGCATCGGCGATCTTGCCGAAGACGCCGGCAAAGCCGGCCGGAATGTCGCCCTCTTCCTTCAGATACGAGGCTTTCAGAAGGTTCTTGCCGATCTCGGGGCCGGGCGTCGTCGTCATCTGCTCGACACCGACTACAAGCACGAAGCGGGCGTCGCCGGAGGCAATCGCACGCACGCCCTGGTGCACGGCGGCAGAGCCGGTGGCGCAGGCGTTCTCGACACGGGTGGCCGGCTTGAAGCGGAGCGCGGGATCGGCCTGCAGCACCAGCGAGGCGGTAAAGTCCTGCGCTGAGAAGCCGGCATTGAAATGGCCGAGCAGGATTTCATCGACGTCGTCGGGCTCGATGCCGGCATCGCGGATCGCGTCGACCGCGACCTTGACGATCATGCTCTCGACCGTTTCTTCCGAATGTTTGCCGAAGGGCATATGCGCCCAACCCACCATGGCTGCCGTCATGACACTTCCTCCAGGTTATGCCCGCAAGATGGACGTCGCAGGTTTCGGCGCGGATCGCCGCCGGACGTCGGCCACCTTACGAAAGATTAGCGTTGCTGGACAGTTCCAGCTTCCATGCTGCTTTGCAAGAGGAAAGTGACCTAAACGTAATAACATTTATTTTCTACTATATTTTTCAGCTATTTAATCAGCATCATCCAAAGAGCTTATGGCCCGTTGAATCTTCCCGGTTCCGCAGAGCAGCAAAAGACATGCGGCGGGAACGGGTGCTTTCAAGTCATGTTCACATGCCTGTCACCTTGAAAGGCTACAAGGAACCCGTTCCGGACAAATCGTTTTTCGATCCTTTTCAGTTGCTCCGCCGGTCCTGCCTCGCAGGGCCGGCTTTTGCATCTGCCTGCAGGCTTAGGAGATCTGGGCGCCCGATTGCGCACGGGTCCTCTCCCGGTCCGGGCCAGCAGATGCCGCGCAAGTGTCCTCGCCCTCCACAATTCTTCACCCGGAAAGTGCCGAATTCGGCATTCACACCGTTTTTTGAAGCTCCCTCTCTTGACCTTGCGGGCCGCCGGATATAGCCATTCAAAGCGCTTTGAAACCCATTTGACCGCCCGGACTCCATGCAGTACCCCAGAAGGTGCAGGAGAAGACCGATCCGTGCGGAACGGAGACGGCAATGTTCGAGGAAGCCGAAACGGGCCTGGAGGCTGATATGCCGGCAAGACTTACGAAAGACCCGGACTGGTGGCGCGGGGCGGTGATCTACCAGATCTATCCGCGCTCCTTCAACGACACCAAGGCCGGTGAAGAGGCCCACGGCCGTGCCGGCCGCCGCGCCGATTCCGGCGCCGCTCAGGCCGCGATCGCCAGTGGTGCTGCCGCAGGCAGAAAGTCCCAAGGTGCTTGAAATCAAAAGAACCGAAAAGCCAAGACGCGAGGCTGCAGGTAAACGATTCATTCAAGACTCCCAAGGCTCAATGGACGCAAAGGGTCTGCTTCGCAGGTACCCGGGCAGGGATATAGTCAGCCCCTGGCATTCCCTGGCATGTCAAATCTTGCTGTTGCTATGTCAAAACTGTGCCCTTAAAAGCTTTGGAGGCTCATTTCTGCGGCCTCTGGCATAGTCTTTCTATCAGGGCATCCCCCGGCAGACCGGGGAGAAAGACGTACAGGGCCGGTTCGGGGTCAGGCAATGTCAGGCGGCTGTCGCGATGGCTTGCGGGGCCCCTGGGAATAAGAGAGCCGGAGCTTATGATGGGGAGGATCCGTTCGGTGCGGGACGCCGCAGGGTGGTCTTCGGTCTATCGCAGAGGGCGCTTTGGTGCGCCCGTGGGACCCGGCCGGTGATGCTGGCACGGGTGCTCGTTTTTGGCCTCGTGCTGCTGGCCGGCGGTTGTGTCACGCCGCAGAACCCGGCCGTCGGCGGAGAGGCCGAAACCACCGCGCAGGCGCGCGCACAACTGCCCCGTGGCATGGCCACGCAGCAGGCGGCGCGCCCCTTATCGTCGACGTCAGCGCCCGACATGAACGCTGTGACGCCCGCCGGGCTCACTGCCCTGCCCAATCTCTCGAACCCGCAGCTCTCGGTGCCCACGCCGGCACGGCCGCGGCCGGCCATCGTGCGGGCCAAGAACCCGCTGCAGTGCGTGCCCTATGCGCGCGAGCTCTCCAAAATTGCCCTGCGCGGCAATGCCTGGACCTGGTGGAAGAAGGCCGAGGGGCGCTACGAGCGCGGTTCGGTCCCGCAGCCGGGAGCCGTCCTGGTGCTGAGCAAGACCCGCCGCCTGCGCTACGGTCACCTGGCCGTGGTCGCGGAGGTGCGCAACAGCCGCGAGATCATCGTGCACCAGGCCAACTGGCTGAACCGTGGCCGCATCCATCGCTACACCCCCGTGCGCGACATATCGGAGAACAACGACTGGTCGCTGGTGCGCGTGTGGTACACGCCGGGCCGCCAGATGGGCTCTGGCCACTATCCGGCCTACGGCTTCATCTATCCGAAGGCTGAAGACTCGCCGGACCTGCGCCAGGCTGCGCGCTAGCCCGATGTCGTACCCCTCCCCGGAGAGGCAGGGGAGAATCCTCCGATCCAATTCACTTGATCTGAACGCCCGCGGCGGCACAATGGCGCCCGGGACTGTCTCGAGTTGCACTCCTGGGGGCCTGTAGTTCAGCGGTTAGAACCCGCCGCTCATAACGGCGTTGTCGCAGGTTCGAATCCTGCCGGGCCCACCATTTCCCGGAAATCGTTCTTCTGCCGAACGCAGAGGGCCGCCCCGATCGGACGGCCCTGTGGTCGAGATGACACCCCGGACCGCGAAATTGCGGCCCGGGGCCGGCATTCGAGGCCCACGGGATCAGCGCTCGAATGCCGGATACTCACCCTCGTGCGAGGGAACGTCGAAGAGGCCTGGCCCCTGGGCCATGCTTTCGCTGTAGAAGAAGTCCGGGTCCAGCTCCTTGTCCTTCCAGACGTACCATTCGTCGTCGCGCGGGACACTCTCGTACTCGATGATCAGCACCGCGCCGCCCGGCGTCTTGCCGTTGTTGCTGACGTGGTGCTCGATGTGGTCGTGGGCTATCCAGCGCCCGGGGTTGTCGGCGCGGATGATCACGTCGTAGCGTTCGCCGGGGCTGAGGTGCAGCACGTCCGCTTCGAAAGGCTGAGGCAGCGGCAGGCCGTCCTTGTGGGTGACCAACATGTCATGGCCATGCGGATGGAAAGCGACGTCGATGGTGGCGGCGACGAGGCGCAGCCGGACAACGTCACCCTCGGTGACCCGCAACGGCTGGGTTGCCGGGAAGGCCTTGCCGTTGATCGAGAAGTAGCTGATCTCCTCTGTCGGGTGTCCGCCCTTGCCATAGTCGTCGGCGACCGCCGGATTCCAGCCGGAGAACATCAGGATGGCCTCCTTGGTGACCTCCTGCTCGACCGGGATGGGATCCTGGGGATCGATGACGAAGGGCCCCCACATGCCGCGCAGGCCGACGTGTTCGGGCACGTTCACATGGCAGTGGTACCACAGGGTGCCCGGCTTCTCGGCAACGAAGCGGTAGGTGTAGTCCGCCCCGGGTTCGATGGCCTTCTGGGTGATGTCCGGCACGCCGTCGCTGCGCCAGGTGCCGCGCTGGTACTGGCCGTGCCAGTGGATGGTGTGGCTCAGCGTGGTGTTGTTGGTCACGGTGACCTCCACCTCGTCGCCTTCGTTGACGCGCAGCAGGGGCCCGGGGACCTGGCCGTTGAAGCCCCAGACCTTGGTCTTGAAGGTCGGTGTCACCTCGAGGGTTACCTCCTCGATGGTCATGTCGAAATGGCGGAACTCGGCCTGGGCCGTCACCGGGAGGGCCAGGGCTACCGTCGCGGCTAGAATGAAACGCGAAATCATGTTCATGAACAGTCTCCTATTGGCCACTCTGGCAGCAAAGCTCGCGCAGGTAGGCAACGACATCCTCGATCTCTCCGTCGCTCATGCTGCCGTCCCAGTTGGGCATGAGGACCGACTTGTTGACCGCCTGGCCACCCTGCTTGATCGCCTTAAAGAGGTCAGCGTCGCTGCGCGCCGACATCTCGGCCTGATCGGTGTGGTTGCGGGGCTTCACGGCAAGCTGCGGCGCGTTGACGCCGTCGCCCTTGCCGTTCAGGCCATGGCACTGGGTGCAGTAGACCTCGTAGAGGGCCTTGCCGCGGCTGGCGTCGCCCGCCGACGCCGGAGTGCTGAGCGCCACGGAGGCGACGACAATGGCCGGCGCGAGGGCGGAGACGAAGGCTGCAGGGCTGGATCTCATTTGCTCTCCTCCGAGGATTCACCAATGGCACGCAGGTAGTTGGCGAGTTTGTGGATAGGGCCGCTCTCCAGGTGCTGATTGGGCATAAGACTGCGCGGCTCCCAGGCCGCCGGATCGCGGATGTAAGAGGTGATGAACTCCGGCTGCAGCCGCTGCCAGGCGGTGTGCAACTCGGGACCGGAGAGACCGCCCAGCTTCGGCGTATCCCTATGGCAGGCGGCGCAGCCCTTGAACTTGACGAAATCCATGGCGCCCATGCGCAAGGAGACCTTGCCGGGGGTGTAGTCCTCCTGGGCGATGAGGTCATCGTGCGGCCTGAGGGTCATCAGGTATCCGCCGACGGCCTCCGCCTCCGCGGCCGGCAGGACAGGGTGATCGATCAAACCGCTGGCGTCGATCACGTCGCCCTCGGCAGTCGTCCGGACGTGGGCAGGCGGGAAGTCACCGGCCGGCCGGATCCGCGAAGGCTTCTGCAGCCAGGAAACCACCCAGTCTTCGCGGAACTTGTTGCCGGCGTAGTACAGCGGCGGGGCCTGGCGCTCGCTGCGTGCTGCGAGACTGTCGTCCGACGGCCCGGTGAGGTCGTGGCAGCCGCCGCAGTCCTTGGTGACCTTGTCAGCCAGTTCGGCCGCCCCTGCGAGACCGCTCGGCAGCGCGGTAAGGGCGGCGAGGGTGGCCAGGAGTAGCCCCAGCCCGGCCGTCGCCGGGGGTCTATGATGTAGCCTCTTCATCTGCCTTGTCCCTTTCAGCGCAGGATCAGGTTGCCGTCCCGACCCTTGTCCGCGTCGGCGCCCTCATAGGTCATGAGTACGGAGATACCGCCGGTCAGCGCGTGCTTCATGCGGTGATCGACGATGGCGTTGTTGCTGGCGCGCTCAGCGGGCGGGACGATGTCGAAGGTCATGGCGTGGGCCGGCGGGACCTCGACGGTCTGCAGGGAATAGCGCAGGTTCCGCGGATTGCCGTTGTCCCAGACACGATCCCAGATGCCGGCGATGGGATGGAAGGCCGCGGCCTCGTTGATCATGGCATTCACGAAGAAGATCCGAACGCGCTCACCCGGTTCCGCTTCCAGGGTGATCGCGGCATTGGGGTCGTGCACCGGGTCGTAGTGGAAGACCTTGCCGTTCACCAGTGTGCCCACCCAGTTCCTGTTCATCGCGCGGTCTTCCGCGCTGGTCCCGGTCTCGAAGAGGTCGCCATGGACCAGGACGTATTCGCGGTCCGGCTCGGGATAGGCTTCGCTGTACCCTTCCTTGGGGTCGACGATGATGACGCCGTACATGCCGCGGGAAATGTGCTCGGCCATGGAACTCGCGCCGCAGTGGTAGATGAAGACGCCGGGATGCTCGGCCTCGAAGGTGAATCTCTTCTGCTCACCGGGCTTGATCTCGGAAAACTCGTCCAGCAAGTCAACAACCGCCGCGTGGAAGTCCATCGAATGGCTGTTCTGGTTGGCCGGGTCGTTGGTCAGCGTGAACTCCACGGTGTCGCCCTGGGTCACGCGCACCAGAGGGCCGGGCACGGTCCCGCCGAAGGTCCACATGGCCTGTGTGGTGCCCTTGTTGTCGATCGCGAGTTCTTTCTCGATCACGCTCATTTCGACCGAGACTGTCTCGGCGTCGGCCGAGTTGGCGGCTGCGGCCAATGCGGCCAACGCCAAAAGCCCGAACAGCGGGTTGGGTCTCTGCATTGCGTATCTCCCCTCTCATAAGAAGCATCATTGATGCATCTTCAATATGACTCTAAAAGAGGTATGTCGAATCCATTTTATGATGAAAGGCAGGCCTGGGCGGTTTTGTCGCGCCTGTCAGGTTTGGCTCAGGCGGAAGGACCCAAGAAGACGGAGGGGAGGAAGCGGGAAGCCTGTGGCGTTGCCCGACGTGGGGGCGGGAAGTTCGGTTGCCTGTCTTTTAGCGGATCTTGGCGAGGCGCGCGGCCGCGATGAGGGCGATAGACAGCAGCAGAAGGGCCTTGGCGCCCTCGAGAAGGGCGTAGCCGGCGTGGTGCCACGACGGCGGCGGAGCCGTACCCGTCAGAACGGCGGCGACTCGGGCATCCAGCGCCGGCAGCAGCCATCCGGCCTGGAACACGATGATGACGGCAAGCGCCACCACGGGCAGCAGCAGCGGCCGGGGCGCGGGGGCAAGGGACGTGGCAGCGGCCACCAGCAGCGCGAGCCCCCACTCCAATCGGCTGAACAGCGCGAAGGTGGCCCGGCCCACCTCCAGCGCGGGCCCAAGCTCCAGGGAGGGCGCGGTAAACTTCACCGGGGTTGCAACAAAAGAGACACCGGTCAGCATGCCGAGCCAGAGGATGGCGAGAGCGAAAGACGCAGCCAGCAGGAGGCGGTCGCCGAGGCGTTTAGCCGACATCTTCAGTCATCCCGGACTTGCCGCCGGCGCGTGTCTGGAGAGACCGGTGGCATGGAACTGGGGTCGTCCGGTCGGAAGAAAATGGCGAGCTGGAAGCTTTCGGCGATGCGTCGGGAGCGCTCGGCAAAGATGGCGGCGACGTCGGCGGGACAGACCTCTTCGGCCGTTTCCCGGAAAAGCTCAAGCCAACGGGAGAAGTGCGCCGGCTGCAGCTCTTTCAGCTTCAGATGGGCGGGCAGCGGGCGGCCCTTGTAGCGGCCACTGACCAACATCACGGAGGACCAAAAGTCGCACATTTTGCTCAGGTGTGTGTCCCACCGCCCGGCAATGACCCTTTCGAAGATCGGCCCCAGCGTCGTGTCGACGCGGATCCTGTCATAAAAGGCGTGGACCAGGTCGCGCACCATCTCCTCGGTGATGTCGGGATGAACCGGCTGCCGCAGCAGGTTGCGGGGCTGCTGGTCCGGAGATGCTGATGTCATGGCGGGACTCCCGCGGCGCGACAGGGGCGATAAACTAACAGCCGTTAGCCTAAATAGTCTTTATCTTATAAGCAATATTAAAAATACATCTTTAGGCGGAGCGTCGAGCCTCGATGCTGGTGGAACGCTAGGAGGGGATGGGCGTGGTGAGTTCCAGCAGGTGACGAAGTCTGCGCTTGGGCTTGATGAGATCGGCCAGGGTGTAGCCGTCAAGCACCTCCAGGAAAGCCTCCAGGGCCTCGTCGAAGGCAGTGGTCAGGATACAGCTGCCGTTGAGGCGGCAGCTTACGGGCCCCTCTCCGAAGCATTCCACCAATCGGAAGTCGGGTTCGGTCAGGCGGACAATGTCGCCGATGCAGATCTCCTCCGGGGCGCGGGCCAAAGCCAGGCCGCCGCTCTTGCCGCGCACCGTTTCCAGAACGCCTTCATGGCTGAGGTCCTGAACGATCTTCATCAGGTGGTTCTTGGAGATACCGTAGCAGTCCGAGATCTCCTTGATCGTGGCGCGTTCCTCGCCTTTCAGCCCGAGGTACATCAGGATGCGCAGGGTGTAGTCGGTGTAGACGGTGAGGCGCATCTGCGGTCTCCCTGTTGTGGCCGGACAGGGGCGGCCTGGTGAGAGGCTGCTACCTTTTAACACGCATACTCTATGCTTCTTTGCGGGGGAGGCCAAGGCGGCACATCTCTGACGGAAGTCTAGTTGCTTGTTTCCTCTGCGAGCTTGCGCATCGCGCCGAGGGCGGTATCCAGGAGCCCGGCGTCCAGATCGGCCGGATAGACGACGTATGCCGGCAGGGAGAAGGCCGGTGCCTCGGAAAGGCGAGTCAGCCGCCCGGCTTCCAGGTGCTCGCGGATCAGCCGAGCGGGAAAGTACCCGGCGCCGCCCTGCGCCAGGACGTGCTGCAGGCCGAGCCAGCCGATGCTCGCGGTCAGGGCCGGGCCGACGAAATTGGGGAAGCTGGCGCTGTGTCGGGCATAGAACTCGGGGCCCCAGTCAATGTAGACGTAGTCTGGCCCCGGCTTCGGTGGGGCGGCGGGATCGGTCGATGCCAGGATCAACTGCTCTTCCAGCAGCGGCTCCACCTTAAGGCCGGGTCGGCTCTGCGGGGTGTACATCACAGCGACGTTGATGCGGCCTTCGACCAGGCCCAGCATGAGATCAGGCTCGAATCCGATCTCGGCGCGGATTGACACGTCGGGCGCGGCCTCGCGCATGCGCGGCAGCCAGTTCAGCAGCAGTTGTTCCCACAGACCGAAGCGGCCGCCAACGGTCAGCGAGGCGCGGAAGCCGCGCGGCACACCAACGTCGTGGCGCGCCTGCTGCACGGTACGCACCAGGGTGGAAGCATGCTTTTCGAACTGGCGTCCACCGGGCGTCAGCGTAGTGCCGCCCTTGTTACGGATGAAGAGAGTGCAGC
>ENA-ORCZ01000688-ORCZ01000688.1-marine-metagenome-genome-assembly--contig:-NODE-688-length-11471-cov-2.563367_pt1 | contig 11471 bp, 8 predicted proteins | sample MGYA00237785_ERZ508519 | MGnify/ENA primary metagenome ERZ508519 (study PRJEB26189, sample SAMN06268790) | marine metagenome | isolation source: Bioluminescent Bay, La Paraguera, Puerto Rico | place...
CGGCGCGCTCAGGCTTGAGGGCATGACCGCCCCCATGGTGCTCGACGGCGCCATGCACGGCGCGGCCTTCCTTGCCTATGTGGAGCAGGTTCTGGTCCCGACCCTCAAGGCTGGCGACATCGTCATCATGGACAATCTGCCCGCCCACAAACCGACCCCCGGTCCGCAACGCCATCGAGAAGGTCGGCGCCGAACTGCGCTTCCTGCCACCCTACAGTCCAGACTTCAACCCCATCGAGATGGCCTTTGCAAAGTTCAAGGCCTTCCTCAAGCGCATCGCCGCCCGGACCGTCGACGACCTTTGGACCGCAATCGGACGAGCCTTCGACATCTTCACACCCAGAGACTGTCGGAACTTCTTCACCGCTACCGGCTATGAACCTGAATGATCGGAAAACGGGCTAGCGTTCATCCTGGGGGGCCGGGTGCAGGCGCGCGACGCCGTCGGGCGGCTCGCTGGCCGTCGCCTTGTCGATCAGCGCGGCCAGGCTCTTGCCCTTGACCCCGCTGCCCGCCTCGCCGGCCGCCGCCACGATGGATTCGACCCCGTCCGGCCAGCCTTCCCCGGCTTCCAGCACGAGGTCGAGGGCCTGGAGCAGGTCCTCCATGCTGGCCGCCGTCAGGTCCCGGGCCAGGAACCAGCGTCCGCCGCTGCGGCTGATGAATCCGCCCTCCTTCAGCGACTGCATGACCGAAGACAGCTGGTCCAGCCCGGCGGGCAGGCCCCGGGTCAGGGCTGATTCCTTCAGCACCGTGCCGCTGCGCGCGGCGTTGCGCAGCCGGTAGAGCAGGGCCAGGGCCAGCGCCAGGCGCTGGCCGGCGCCGCGGCTGCCCTCACTGAGCCGCTCGACCAGGCGCCATTCCCGCGCCGCCGCGGCGATCTCCGCGCCGAACAGGACCACCGCCCAGGAAAGGTACATCCAGATCAGGAAGATCGGCACCGCGGCCATGGCGCCGTAGATCGCCTCGTAGGAAGGAAACTGCTTCAGATAGAAGCCAAAGCCCGCCTTCAGGCCCTCAAAAAGCGCCGCCGCCACCGCCCCGCCGGTCAGGGCGTGGAGAAAGGCGACGCTGCGCGCCGGAACCACCATGTAGAGCAGCGTGAACCCGGCGGTGGTGAGGATGAAGGGCAGCAGCCGCGTCAGTCCGAAGGCGCGATCGCCGTGCTCCAGCACCGCGGTGGCGAAGCCGTAGCTGGACAGCGACAGGGAAGCACCGAGAAAGATCGGCCCGATGGTCAGGACCATCCAGTAGGCCATGATGCGCACCATCAGCGGCCGCGGCTCGGTGACCCGCCAGATGGCGTTGAAGGCCCCGTTGATGGCGGAGAGCAGCAGGATGGCGGTCAGCAGCAGCGCGCCCATCCCCACCCCGGTCATGGAGCGGGCGTTGGCGACGAAGGTGGCGATTTTGTCGCTGACCTCCACGCCGGCGTTCGGCACCAGGTTTTCGAGCAGGAAGAGCTGGGCCTGCGCGCGCAGGTCGGCGAAGGCCGGAAAGGCGGAGAGCAGGCCGAAGCAGATGGCCAGGATGGGCACGATGGCCAGCAGCGAGGCATAGCTGAGCTGCGTTGCCTGTCGCAGGCACTGGTCGCCCATGAAGCGCTGCCCGCAATAGACGGCGAAGCGCCCCAGATTCCGCAGAAATCCTGTAAAATCCGGTGTCTTCATCGCGTGGTCCCGGCCCTCGTCGCCTTTCCCCGAAAGCGCGCCATTCTACAGCAATAATCGGCGGAAATGTGCGATTATTGCGGGGGGCCGGCGTTGACCCCTGAGGGCTTTGGTGTAGGATGCCGCACGTTTCGAAACGCCTGTTTTCTTACCAGACCAGTATCGAGGAATTGGAATGACCGAGCCCCAACCGCTGATGGCCGGCAAACGCGGCCTTGTCATGGGCGTTGCCAATGACCGGTCCATTGCCTGGGGCATCGCCAAGGCCGCGCACGACCAGGGGGCTGAGCTGGCCTTCACCTACCAGGGCGAGGCCCTGGAGAAGCGGGTGCGGCCGCTGGCCCAGTCGGTCGGCGCGGAGAATGTCATTCCCTGCGACGTCACCGACGACGCCTCCATCGACGCGGTCTTCAACCAGCTCGAGAAGTCCTGGGGCAAGCTCGACTTTCTGGTCCACGCCATCGCCTACGCGGACAAGGAAGAGCTGAAGGGCAAGTACCTGGCGACCAGCCGCGACAACTTCCTGCGCTCGCTGGACATCTCCTGCTATTCGCTGACCGCGGTCAGCCAGCGGGCGGTGCCGCTGATGAAGGATGGCGGCAGCATCGTGACCCTCACCTACTACGGCGCCGAGCGGGTCATGCCGCACTACAACGTCATGGGCGTGGCCAAGGCGGCGCTGGAAGCCAGCGTGCGTTACCTGGCCGCCGACCTGGGCGACCAGCGCATCCGCGTCAACGCCATCTCCGCCGGACCGATCAAGACCCTGGCCGCTTCCGGCATCGGCGACTTCCGCCACATTCTGAAGTGGAACGAGCTGAATTCGCCGCTGCACCAGAACGTGACCATCGACCAGGTCGGCGGTGCCGGGCTCTACCTGCTCTCCGACCTCTCGGGCGGGGTCACCGGCGAGGTGCACCACGTCGACTCCGGCTACCACGTGGTCGGCATGATGTCGGTCGACGCGGCGCCGGCGCTGGCGGAGCTGCTGAAAAACTTCACGCCTCAATCCTGAGGCGCTCCCCACCCCCACTCTTCCGGTAAGGGGCGACCCGCCGATGGCAGGCAACAGTTTCGGAGAGATCTTTCGCTTCACCACCTGGGGCGAGAGCCACGGCCCGGCCATCGGCTGCGTGGTCGACGGCGTGCCATCGCGTATCCCGCTGGATGCCTCGGAACTGCAGCACTGGCTCGACAAGCGCAAGCCCGGCCAGTCGCGCTTCACCACGCAGCGCCGCGAGCCCGACGCCGTGAAGATCCTCTCCGGCGTCTTCGAGGGCCAGACCACCGGCACCCCGGTATCGCTGGTCATCGAGAACCAGGACCAGCGCTCCAAGGACTACGGTGACATCGCCGACAAGTTCCGCCCTGGCCATGCCGACTACACCTACTGGAAGAAGTACGGCATCCGCGACTACCGGGGCGGTGGGCGCTCCTCGGCGCGCGAGACCGCCATGCGGGTCGCTGCCGGGGGCATCGCCCGCAAGGTGCTGGACCACGTCCTGCCGCAGCCGGTCACCATCCGCGGCGCCCTGGTGCAGATGGGCCCGCACCGGATCGAGCGCGGCAACTGGGACTGGGACCAGCTGGACCGGAACCCCTTCTGGTGCCCTGACGCCCAGGCGGCCGAGGACTGGGAAGGCTACCTGGACGGCGTGCGCAAGGCGGGTTCCTCCTGCGGCGCGGTGATCGAGGTGGTGGCCTCGGGGGTGCCGGCAGGCCTGGGCGAGCCGGTCTATGACAAGCTGGACGCCGATCTCGCCAAGGCGATGATGTCGATCAACGCGGTCAAGGCCGTGGAGATCGGCGCCGGCCTGGAAGCCGCGGCACTGAGCGGCGAGGAGAACGCCGACGAGATGCGCCTGGAGGGCAACCGTGTCGCCTTCACCTCCAACAGGGCGGGCGGCATCCTGGGTGGCATTTCCACAGGCCAGGACGTGGTGGTGCGCTTCGCGGTGAAGCCGACCTCCTCCATCCTGACCCCACGCAAGACCGTGGACCGCCACGGCAAGGAAACCGAGATCGTCACCAAGGGGCGCCACGATCCCTGTGTCGGCATCCGCGCGGTGCCGGTCGGCGAGGCCATGATGGCCATCGTGCTGGCCGACCACCTGCTGCGACAGCGTGCCCTGGCCGGCAGCGTCGAGGGCTGAGACCATGCCGGAGCGGGTCATCAACCTCTACAGCGACACCCAGACACAGCCCTCGAAGGAGATGCGCCTCGCCATGGCCGAGGCGCCGGTCGGCGACGAGCAACGCGGCGAGGACCCCAGCGTCAACCGGCTCTGCGAAATGACCGCCGAGTTGCTGGGCAAGGAAGCGGCGGTCTTCCTGCCCTCCGGCACCATGTGCAACCAGCTGGCGATCCACATTCACTGCCGCCCGGGCGAGGAGATCATCGCCCATCGATCGGCCCACATCCTCAATGCCGAGGGCGGCGGGACGGCGGCCTTCTCCGGCGCGCAGATCCAGGGGCTGGACGGCCCCGGCGGCCTCTTTTCGGTAGAGGCCGCGCGCGCCGCCATCCGCCCCAAGAGTCGTTACAATCCGCAGACCCGCCTCATCGCGGTGGAGCAGACCGCCAACTTCGGCGGCGGCACCATCTGGCCGCTGGCCGATATCGAGGCCCTGGGCGCCCTCGCCCGGCAGCACGGCCTCGCCTACCACATGGACGGCGCGCGCCTGCTGAACGCCGTGGTCGCCGCGGGCGTTTCCGCGCGGGACTTCGCCGCCCCCTTCGACAGTGCCTGGATCGACCTCTCCAAGGGCCTGGGCTGTCCGGTCGGCGCCGTGCTGGCGGGCTCGCAGGAATTCATCGAGGAAGCCTGGCGCCTAAAGCAGCGCACCGGCGGCGCCATGCGCCAAGCCGGCATCATCGCCGCCGCAGGCATCTACGCGCTGGAACACAACATGGAGCGCCTAACCGAGGACCACGCCAACGCGCGGCTCTTCGCCGAGTCGCTGCGTAACCTGCCGGGCATCTGGGTCGATGTCGACGCGGTGGAGACCAACATCGTGTTCTTCGACATCGCCGGTTCCGGCCTCACCGCCGAGACCTTCTGCGCTGCCCTGAAGGACAAGGGCGTCGACCTGGGCGGCGCCGGTACGCGCATCCGCGCAGTGACCCACCTGGACGTCGCGCGCGACGACATCGAAACCGCCGTCGCCGCGATCCGCGACGTGCTGGCCGACGCGAAGGCCTGAGCCCCCGACCTCCAGCCAGGTTAAGTCCGCAAAGAAACCCTCTAGGCTCGGCCTGTCACGCTGTCGTGCCGTGCCGCGGCCGGCTGAGCCTGGAACAGCCCCTCATAAGCGGTGAGCAACACCGATTCCTCCGCCTGCCAGTTGTAGTGCGCCGCGACCGCATCGCGCCCGCGTGCGCCCATGGCCGCGGCCTCCTCCGGATGGGTCAGGAGGTACTCGATGGCCCGCGCGATCGCCGTGCTATCCAGGGGATCGACCAGCAGCCCGCAGTTCGCCGGTTCGACGACCTCGCGCCAGTGCGGGAAGTCGGAGGCGACGACCGGCAGGCCGGCGGCCATGTACTCGTAAAGCTTGTTGGGGCGGATGACCCGGTAGTTGTGCGTGGGGTGCAGCAGCACCAGACCGACGCGCGCCTGGCGGAGCTCGCGGGCCAGGTCCTCCTTGTCCAGCCAGCCCAGATAGCGGGTCCGCGCCATGCCCGGCATATTGGCGATTCTCTCCTGCCAGGCCGGCGTCAGGCTGCCGCCGAGCCGCAGCTCCGGCACCGGCTCCACCGCGGTCTTGCCGATCGCTTCGACCATGGTGAGGAGACCCCGCTGTTCCGTCAGGTCGCCGTGGTAGAGCACCTGCCAGGGCCGTGCCGCCATTTCAGCCGCCGCCCCGGCGGCGAGGTCGCGCACGATAGGATAGTTGTGGGCCGTGACCACCCGTCCGCCGCGGTACTGCTGCGCCACCGGCACATGCGCGGCCACCGTCAGATCGGCCAGCCGCACGAAAGCGCCCTCCGCCAGGCGCCAGAGACGCGACAGCATCGGCCGCAGCGGCGCCGGGATCCAATGGCGGTCGAGCACCACCATCGGGTAGGCCTCGTGCACGTCGTAGACGACCCGGCGGCCGGCCAACTTCAGCGCAAAGCCCAGCAGGATGAGGTCGGGGTCGTGCAGATGGTAAACGTCGAAGCGGTGCCGCAGGCAGTAGCCGAGTAGCCAGGGCGAGCGGAACAGGAAGCGGCGGAGTCGCGACGCGGGCGCCGCGTACTCGATGAAGCGCGGTCCCTGCGGCAGCACCGTCCCCTCGGCACGCTGCAACGCCAGCACGGTGACGTCATAGCCTGCCCCGCTGAGCGCGGCGGCCTCCTTGCGGGCGATGCGGCCGTCGGAGGCGCGATGCGCCGAGGAGACGTGCAGGACCCGGCGGCGGCCACCGTCGCCGGCCTCGTACCTCTGGGCGGCCAGGGCCGTCAGCACCATGCCGAGAACGGCCCACATCGGCCGGTTGTCGTTTACGTCGCCGCTGAAGAAGGCACAGCCCAGCCAATAGGTCAGCGCCGCAAAGAGAAGAAGGCTATCGCCCGGCACCGTCTTTCCGGCTTCGGCACTCCCTTGGAGGACACGGCGCAGGATGGCCGCCAGGGCCCAGGCGACCACGATGGCGAAAACCAGGGCCGCGGGCCAACCGGCCTCCGCCGCAATCTCGAGAAAGATGTTGTGCGGATGCTCCAGCAGAAGATCGTCGTTGTAGACCTTCACCCAGTCCTGCAGGCGGCCCCAGCCGACCCCCAAGGGGGATTCGGCGATCAGTTCGGCCGTCTGCCGCCAGACCGACCAGCGCGAAACCTCCGTGTCGCCCCACTCTCCCGTGAACAAGCGGACGAAGCGCTCACCGATCCTGGATGAAATCTGATGAAAGTAGATCAGCGCAATCGCGAGGCCGCCGATGCTGGCGAGCGCGATTCCCCGCCGCCCGATCGGACTACGGCCGAGGTAGCCGGCCAATGGCAAAACGACCGCCAGGGTCGCCACCAGGGCGACCAGGGGCCCGCGGGAGCCGGAGGCCAGCAAGGCCACCACGGCCATCGCCGCGAGCGGCAGGAAGACCAGGGCCCCGACGCGGCTCTGCCAGAACAACAGGCAGAGAACCAGCACGGAGAAGCCGCTGGCCCGCGCCAGCAGGATCGGATTGGTATTGAACACGCTGAGGCGCAGGGCGCTGCCGGTCACGACAAGCTCGATGACCGCCAGGGCGGCCATCACCAGCCCGAGCAGTACGATGCCATAGAGAAACAGGCGCCGCTCCCGCTCTCCCTCCAAGAGCAGGAAGGGCGCAAAGGCGGAAAGCGCCGTCAGGGAGAAGAGCCGGAGTTCTTTCTGTACGTCATAGGCCGCGAGATCGCCCGGCCAATGCAGCCCCACGGCCATGAGCAGGAAGACCGCGATCATCGCCAGCACAGAGAGCGGCAACCGCCGGCGCTGCCACAAAAACCAAAGACAAAAGCCAGCACTGGCCGCCCAGAACAGCAGCGTCAGGTCGACGGGCAGGAAGCCCAGCACGTCGGCCGCCTTGTAGTAGCCCGCAAAGACGAAAAGTGCGAACACCCCTGCGGCGATGCGCGAGATCGAGAAGCTGCGAATTAGACCGACCCTCCTGCAACCGGCAGGGACGAACCCCCGACCGCCCTGCCGGGCCCCACCCTGAAAGCTCGACACGCGAAAGCTGACAATCTGCGAATCATCGCACGCGAGCCTCGGTCACGCAATTTTCTTAATTAAATCAAGAGTGAAATACCAGTGACAACAAAGCGCCCCAACGCCGGGGAAGCCGGCAGCCGGACAGACTCAGTTACGCTCAGCGTTCGAAGACGGCGACCAGTTCCAGGTGCCCCGACCAGGGGAACTGGTCGATGGGGGTCGCTTCCGTCAGGCGGTAGCCGCCGTCGGCCAGGATACGGGCGTCACGCGCGAAGGTGGTCGGGTTGCAGGACACGGCAATGACCCTGGGGACGTCGCTGGCGGCGATCTCGGCGGCCTGCTCGCGGGCCCCCACGCGCGGCGGATCGAAGACCACCACGTCGCCGCCGGAAAGCTCGTCGGCCAGGACCGGAAAACGCGAAAGGTCGCGCAGTTCGGCCTGCACCCGCAGCGGCTGAGGGGAGCGTCGTGCGGCGGCGTCCAGGGCCATGAGCGAGTCTTCCGCGCCTTCGGCCGCGTAGACCTGCAGCCGCCCGGCCAGCGGAAAGGTGAAAGTCCCGCAGCCGGCGAAGAGATCGGCGGCGGTTTCCGCCCCCTCAGGTACCGCTGCGGTGACCAGTTCGACCAGCAGGGCCTCGCCCTCGGCCGTCGGTTGCACGAAGCCGCCGGCCGGCGGCTGCACCGCCACGCCGCCGAAGGTGAGGATCGGCTCCCGGCGTACCGCCAGGGGCTCCGGCGCCGACCGGCCGTCGGTCCAGGACAGGCGCGCCAGGTCGGCGCTCTCGGCGAAGGCGGCCAAGGCCTCACGGTCCGCCAGGGCCAGCACGTGGCGCGAATCGACCAGCAGGTCAACGCCGGTCTCGCAGAGCGTTGCCGTAAGACGGGCGCCCTCCTGGATGGCCAGGACGCTGCCCAGCAGTTCGTGCAGCGGCGAGATGAGGGCCTGCAGTTCGGGGACCACCAGCAGGCAGGCGTCGATGTCGGTCAGGTGGTGGGACTCGCGCTCATAATAGCCCAGCAGCTGGCCGTGGGCCGTCTTCAGGGCGCTCCAGGTGATGCGCCGGCGTCGGCCGGCAGGCACCCGCCGCAGCGGCTGCAGCACCTCCGGTGACAGATCGCGGCGCGCCAGCGCCAGGCGCAGCAGGTCCTCTTTCCAGGCGATGTAGGCGGGCTCGTCCAGGTGTTGCAGGGCGCAGCCGCCGCACGGCCCGAAGAAGGGACAGGGCGGCTCGGTCCGGTTCGGGCCCTCTTGCAGCAGTTCGATGACCTCGCCCTTGAAGCCGCCGCCGCGCTGCCCGGTCACGCGTGCCAGCACCCGGTCGCCGGGGACCGTCTGGGCGAGGAACAGCGGCCGCCCGTCGCAGGTCGCCAGGCCGTCGCCCTTGGCGCCCAGCGCCTCCACCGTCACTTCCAGCTGGCGGCCGCCGCCGCGCCGTGCCTTACGCCGCATGGGGGGCCCGCCGATTCTCCGTCACCTTCGTCGTCATCCGCCGCTTTCTCAGGTCGTTGGCGGCGGACTTTGCGTGATCGGCTGCCCTCTGGCAAGCCGGGACAGGCCAGACCACCCGCCTGCCGCCGGCACTAAAATTTAACTGGCCAGGCCGGGGACGGGGCGCTGAGATAGGGCCATGACCCGCATCATTCTCTTCCTCCTCAAGTGCGTGCTCGGCCTCTTCGCGACGGTCGGCTTTCTCCTTGTCGCCGGAATCGTTCTGGTGGCGGTCTTCCTGCCCCGCTACGAGGGCCTGGAGCCGGCCGACGAAGACGTCCCCCAGCAGGCCGTGCTGCTGCTCGATCTCTCCGACGGGCTGATCGAGCAGCGGCCGGCCAATCCCCTGGCCCGCGCCTCCCTGGGCGGCACCCTGGTACTGCGCGAGGCGGTCGAGGCGCTCCACGCCGCCGGCCGCGACGACCGGGTGAAGGCCCTGGTCATCCGCGCCGGCTGGGGCGAGCCGGGCCTGGCGCAGATGCAGGAACTGCGCGACGCCGTCGTCGACTTCCGCGCCCAGGGCAAACCGGTCGTCGCCTTCGCCGAGACCTTCGGGGAGGCCGGCAACGGCACCCTGCACTACTTCCTGGCCAGTGCCGCCGGTGAGGTCTGGATGCAGCCCTCGGGCGATCTCGGCCTGACCGGCTTCGCCCTGCAGCAGCCCTTCCTGAAATCCCTGCTGGAGGAGATCGGCGTGCGCGGCCAGGTCGCCCAACGCGAGGAGTACAAGGGCGCCCTCAGCTTCGTCACCGACGACGCCATGCCGGCGCCGATCCGCGAGAACCTTCAGCGCTATCTCGACTCCTCGCTGTCGCAGGTGGTCACCGCGGTCGCCGAGGCGCGCAACCTGGAAGCCGGCAAGCTGCGCGAGCTGGTCGACCGGGCGCCCTACCGCGGCACCGAGGCCCAAAGCCTGGGCCTGGTCGACCACCTGGGCTATTGGGACGAGGTCGAGGCCTCGGTCGAGGAGCGCGCCGGCCCAGAGGCCGGCTGGCTGAGCCTGCGCGCTTACAACCGCGCCACCGTTGAGGAGGAAGCGGAGGGCCCGGTCGTCGCCCTGGTGCACGGCGCGGGGCCCATCGTGCTGGCCGAAGGCGAGAACGATCCGGTCTTCGGCCGTGTCGCCCTGGGCGCGGTGGACATCGCCGAGGCGCTCGCCGAGGCCATCGAGGACCCGGAGGTCGAGGCCATCGTCTTCCGGGTCGACAGCCCCGGCGGCTCCTACGTCGGCTCGGACACCATCTGGCGCGAGGTGCAGCGGGCCCGCGATGCCGGCAAGCCGGTGGTGGTCTCCATGGGAAACGTCGCGGCGTCCGGCGGCTACTTCGTCGCCGCCCCCGCCGATGCCATCGTCGCCCAGCCGGGCACCCTGACCGGCTCCATCGGCGTGGTGGCCGGCAAGGTGTCGCTGCGCGAGCTCTGGGCCGAACTCGGCATCAACTGGGACGGTGTGCAGGCGGGCGACCGCGCCGCCATGTTCAGCCTCAACGCCCCCTTCAGCCGCGAGGAGTGGGAGTGGCTGCAGCGCAGCCTGGACGAGACCTATGCCGATTTCACCGGCAAGGTGGCGGCCGGGCGCGGCCTCAGCCGGGAAGAAGTCCTGGCCGTCGCCAAGGGTCAGATCTGGTCCGGCGCCGACGCCAAGGACGCGGGGCTGGTCGACGAGCTCGGCGGCTATCAAAAGGCGCTGGAACTCGCCAAGGCGGCGGCCGGCATCGCGGCGGAGGAAACGGTGCGGCTGCGGCCCTTCCCCGAAACGCGAGATCCCTTCAAGGCTCTGCTGGAGGACGTGCTGGGTGGAGAGATCGAAAGCCCCACGACCCTGGCGCTTCTGCGCAGCCTGACGCGCCTTGTGCAGGCCCTGGCACCGGTCATCGAGGCGGTGGAAGCGATCCGCAACGACCCACGCAGTTATACCTTGCAAGCGCCCCTGCCCGTTCTCGCCCAATGAGAGTCGTCGGGGGCGAAGCACCCAAAAACCAACATAGGTTATGGGTAAGCGTGGTTTTTGCCGCCGATTCCATCTTGTGGGCCTCGTGATGCCCTGGCTATGCTCGAGAGAAGGCAGGTATGGGGAGAGCGTGTGGAAACACCAGCCATCGAAGCGCGAAGCCTGTCCAAGGTCTTCGGCGCAGGTACGGATGCCGTTCACGCACTTGACGATGTTTCGCTGACGATCCGTCAGAACGAGTTTTTTACCCTCCTCGGCCCCTCGGGCTGCGGCAAGACCACCCTGCTGCGCCTGATCGGCGGCTTCGAGCAGCCGACGCGGGGCGACATCTTCCTGGAAGGCGAGCAGCTTACCGGCCTACCGCCCTTCAAGCGGCCGATCAACACGGTGTTCCAGAGCTACGCGCTGTTCCCGCACCTGACGGTGGGGCAGAACGTCGCCTTCGGCCTGGAGATGCTCGGCCGCCCAAAGGACGAGCGCGAGGCGCGCGTGCAGCAGATGCTCGATCTGGTGCAGCTGGGTGGCTACGCCAACCGCAAGCCGGCGCAGCTCTCCGGCGGCCAGCAGCAGCGCGTCGCCCTTGCCCGCGCCCTGGCCAGCCAGCCCAAGGTGCTGCTGCTCGACGAGCCGCTTTCGGCGCTGGACCTGAAGCTGCGCAAGGAGATGCAGATCGAGCTGAAGCGACTGCA
>ENA-ORCZ01000689-ORCZ01000689.1-marine-metagenome-genome-assembly--contig:-NODE-689-length-11461-cov-2.801739_pt1 | contig 11461 bp, 12 predicted proteins | sample MGYA00237785_ERZ508519 | MGnify/ENA primary metagenome ERZ508519 (study PRJEB26189, sample SAMN06268790) | marine metagenome | isolation source: Bioluminescent Bay, La Paraguera, Puerto Rico | place...
GCCGCCGCGCCGCCGTAGCCCCGGGTGAGGGCGGCGGGCGTCACGCCGTGTTCCTTCAAGAGGTCCAGCAGCGCGAGGGCCACCGGCGTCTTGCCGGCACCGCCGGCCACCAGGTTGCCGACGCAGATCACCGGTACCGGCGCCTGCCAGGGCGTGACGAGGCTGCGGCGCAGGGCGCCGGCCAAGTGGTAGGCCTGGCCGAGCGGGCTCAGAAGGCGCGCGGCCGGGCCGTCGTGGCGCCAGAAGTCAGGCGCTCGCATGGCGCCGTCCCGTCTCCTCCGGCGGCGCCGCCGGGGTCTCCTCCTGGCCGAGGGTGCGCTCGGCCTGGTTGGTCAGGGCATTGAGGCTGTCCTCGATGGCTTGGCGGCAGCGCTCCAGGGTCTCGGCGTCGGCCTCGCGCGGCACCTGGATCGGCGGGCCGAAGTGCATCACCGCGCGGGCGAAGGGCAGCGGCAGGCAGAAGCGATCCCAGGTATCGAAGACCTTGCGCGGCCGGGCGCTGCCGGTCAGCGCCACCAGGGGCGCGCCGGTCATCTGGGCGGCCTTCACCGCACCGGCCTTCAGGCGCATGCGCGGGCCCTTGGGGCCGTCCGGCGTGATGACCACGGTCACCCCGCGCTCCAGCAGGCGGCTCATGCCGCGCAGCGCCGTGGCCCCGCCGCGCCGGCTGGAGCCCAGCACGGTCTCGTAGCCGAAAGACTTGGCGCCGCGGGCGATGAGCTGGCCGTCGCGGTGCGCGGAGGCCAGCACGCCCAGCTTGCGCGGCGGCTTGGGCCAGCCGCCGGAGAGGAAGAACATGCGGCCGTGCCACATGCAGAGGATCATCGGCTTGTCGGCATCCAGCAGCGCCTGGGTCTCCGGGTCGATCTTCCGTTCCCAGCGTACCGTCAGGTGGAACAGCCACATCAGGCCGGCCACCACGGTGCCGAACAGCCGCTGCGCCGGCTCCGATTTGATCCATGTGGAGAGAAGGCTCACGAAGATACCCGGTCGCGGCGGAGATCAGGCCTGGACCCTGAGGTCCTTGGGCAGGTCCTTGGAGGTATCCTCCGGTGCGGCACCGCTTTCCTGCTCGGCGAACTGCATGGCGTAGAGCTTGGCGTAGTGGCCGCCGCGGGCCAGCAGTTCGGCGTGGTTGCCGCGCTCGATGATTCGGCCGTCCTCGATCACGTAGATCAGGTCGGCGTCGACCACGGTGGAGAGGCGGTGGGCGATGACGAAGGTGGTGCGTCCCTTCATCAGCTCGCCGAGGGCGCGCTGCACGTGGCGCTCGGACTCGCTGTCCAGCGCCGAGGTCGCCTCGTCCAGCAGCAGGATCGGCGCGTCCTTCAGCATGGCGCGGGCAATGGCGATACGCTGGCGCTGGCCGCCGGAGAGGTTGCTGCCGCGCGGGCCGACCTGGGTGGCGTAGCCCTCGGCGAAGCCGCTGATGAAGTCGTGGGCGCCGGCCATCCGGGCGGCCTCCTCGATTTCCGCGTCACTGGCATCGGGGCGGCCGTAGGCGATGTTGGCGCGCACCGTGTCGTCGAACAGCAGGATCTCCTGGCTGACCAGGGCGGTGGCGTGGCGCAGGGAATCCAGCGTCACCTCGCGCAGGTCCTGGCCGTCGATGGTGACGCTGCCGCTCTCCGGGTCGTAGAAGCGCGGGATGAGGTTCAGGATGGTCGACTTGCCGGCGCCCGAGGGGCCGACCAGGGCGACGGTCTTGCCGCCCGGCGCCTCCAGGCTCACCCCGTGCAGTGCCGCCTTTGCGCCGTCGTAGGAGAAGTGGACGTCGTTGAAGCGCACCTCGCCGACATCGATGCGCAGTTCCCTGGCGCCCGGGGCGTCGGTGATGTGCGGCGGCATGTCGAGCAGGGTGAAGACGCGTTGCGCGGCGGCCAGGCCGTTCTGCAGCAGGGCGTTCAGCTTGCTGAGCCGCTTCAGTGGCTCGTAGGCCAGCAGCAGGGCGAAGATGAAGGTGAAGAGCGAGCCGGCATCGCGCTCGCCGGTGATCACCTCGGTGCCGCCGTACAGGATGACGGCGGCGATGGCGAAACCGCCCAGGGCCTCCATCACCGGGTGGACGATGTTGCTGACCCGCGCCGACTTCTGGTTCAGGCGGAAGACTTCCTCGATGGCTTCATCGGCGCGCTGGGATTCGTAGCGCTCCATGACGTAGGCCTTCACGTGGCGGATGCCCTGGAAGGCCTCGTCCAGCAGGGTGGTCAGGCGCCCGACCTGTTCCTGGTTCTTGCCGGAGACCTTGCGCATGGAACGCCCGATGCGCACCGAGGGCAGGATCGCCAGCGGCAGGATCACCGTGGTGATCAGCGCCAGCAGCCAGTCCTCGGCGAACATGACGCCGATCAGGAAAATCGCCGTCAGGCTGTCCTTGCCGATGGCCGTCAGCGTGGAGGAGGCCATGTTGCGCAGCAGGTTCACGTCGTTGATGAAGTGCGAGATCAGCGTGCCCGGCGAGTTGTGGTGGAAGAAGGCCAGGTCGGCGCCGACCAGCTTGTCGAAGAGCTGCTGCTGGATCCTTGCCACCACCCGGTGGCCGACAAAGCTCATCAGCACGGCCTGGCTGTAGGCGGCGCAGCCGCGCAGGGCGAAGACGGCCACGGTGGCCAGGGCGATGGGGTAGAGCAGCTCGGCGCGCTGGGCGATGAAGATCTCGTTCACCACCGGCTTGATCAGCTGGGTGAAGGCCGCGGTGGTGCCGGCGACGACGGCCATGCCGATCAGCGCCAGGGCGATGCGGCCCTTGTGCTCGGCGATGTAGTCGCGAATCAGGCGACGGACCAGCACCTTGGTGTGCTCGTCGCGCAGATCGACCTTCTTTTTGGAAGATTTACGTTTGTCCGACAAATTGTCCGGGGGAGCCTTTCGGGAGGCTCCGTCAGCCGTTGATGAGGGCGGCAGTTTACCATGACGCCCGGCGTGGCGTCACGCGGGCAAACATCGCCGAAAAGGCCCGAGAAAGAGGGCTTTGCGGGCGATTTTCCCGCTTCCAGGGATAGATTTGGCAGGGCAAGTCAGTATGATCGCGCCATCGATGGTCGATTCGCCTGAAAACACCGGCGCCCCGCGGCGCCTGCTGGTCATCTACAACCCGACCGCCGGGGGCAGCCGCCGCCGGCGCTTCGAGGCTGTGCTCGCGGCCTTGGCCGACCTGGGCTGCGAGATGGACGTGCGGCCGACCACCGCCGCCGGCGACGCGGCGGTTTACGCCCAGGGCGCCGACCGCACCGCGCATGACCTGGTGGTCGCCGCCGGCGGTGACGGCACCATCAACGAGGTGGTGAACGGCCTGATTGCCCTCGGCGGACCGGGAGGGGAGGCGGCGCCGCCCCTGGCCGTGCTGCCGCTGGGCACCGCCAACGTGCTGGCCGCCGAACTCGGCCTGGACCTGAACCCGGCGCACATCGCCCGGGTCATCGCCCAGGGGCCCATCCGCCCGGTCTGCCTGGGCCGCGTCTCCCTGGGCCGCGCCGAGAGCGCAGACGGAGAAGGCCGGGCCTTCTCCCTCATGGCCGGCGCGGGCTTCGATGCCCGGGTCGTGGCCGGCATCGACCTGCGGGTGAAGCGGCTGATCGGCAAAGGCGCCTATGTCCTGGAAGGCCTCTACCAGATGTGCCGGGAAAAGCCGCCCCTGCTGAAGGTGACCGTCGACGGCCGGGCCTATGAGGCCGCTTCGGTGGTGGTCAGCAACGCGCGCTTCTACGGCGGGCGCTACCTGCTGGCGCCCGAGGCGCGGCTGGAGGACCCGCTGCTGCACGTCTGCCTGTTCCGCTACGGCGATACCTGCAACATCCTGCGCTACGCCTTCGCCCTGCAGCACGGCCGGCTGCGCGAGGACGATCGCTTCCACATCGTCACCGGCCGCGACATCCGCATCGAGGGCGACCCCGGCGCGCCGCTGCAGGCCGACGGCGACATCGTCGCCCAGCTTCCGGTGCGCATCGGCGCCCTGCCGCAGGCCCTCAGGATGGTGACGGCAGGCTGATGGGGGCGGTCTGATCCGGCCGACAGGCCGGTGTTTCAGGCGAAGTTGACCGGCGCGTCGAGGGCCGCCCGGGTGAAGGATTCGATGTAGTCCAGCAGGGCATCGGAGGCCCGCATCGCCGGCTCGGCCTCGCCCGCCGCGATGGCCGCCGCCAGGACCGCGTGCAGCTTCGCGCAGCGCGGCAGGTCCAGCACTTCCTTGTAATGCATGTACCAGAAGCGCCGGGACAGGCCATGGGTCAGCCCCATGGCGCGCTGGGCGTATTCGTTGCGGCAGGCGCGCGAGATCAGCAGGTTGAGATCGCGGTCCAGGCGCATGAAACCGACGTCGTCGTCCTTCTGCGCGCAGTCCTCCATGCCCTCGGCGATCGCGCGGAACTGCTCGCGCTCCTCGGCGCTGGCCCGCTTGGTGGCGAGCTGCGCCATCAGGCGTTCCAGCTCGCGGCGCACCTTCAGCAGCTCCAGCTGGCTGCGCACGTTGATCTCGGAAACCATCACGCCGCGCCGCGGCAGGATGACGATCAGCCCTTCGCGGGCGAGGCGCTGCAGGGCTTCGCGAATCGGCGTACGGCCGATTCCGAGGGAGCTGGCGAGCGCGTTTTCCGACAGCACCTGGCCCGGCGGCAGGGCCAGGGTGACGATGCGTTCCTCCAGTTCGGCGTAGGCCTTGTCGGTGAGAGAGGGGGGTAATCCCTTGATCATGGGCACCTTGAATGGCTGGGAATCCGGCGGGAATCCAGGCCGGAAACACGATCTTAACTTGCCCCATACGTCATGGCTTGACAACAGAGCGACATATAATCTTCAATTGATATATCACAAGTCGACGAAAGATCGATGTCAAGCAGGACTGGGAGGAGCGCAAGAGTGGAGCGCAAAAAGCGGACGATCGCCGAGATCCGCGATTCGAAGAAATCCGGCGAGAAGATGGTCTATACCTCGGTGCCCGACTACACCTCCGCCCAGTGGGCCGAGGCGGCGGGCGTGGACGTCTGCGTCGTCGGCGACAGCCTGGCGATGATCGCCCACGGCCACAAGAGCACCATCCCGGCCAGCATGGACATGATGGTGATGCACGCCCAGGCGGTGCGCCGCGGCGCGCCGAACACCTTCGTGCTGGGCTGCATGCCCTACCAGAGCTACCACACGGTCGACAAAGCCCTGGCCAACGCCACCCGCTTCATGCAGGACGCCGACTGTGACGCGGTGAAGCCGCAGGGCGGGAAGTCACAGGCCCACATCCTGAAGGCCCTGGTCGACGCCGGCATTCCCACGGCCTCGCACATCGGCCTCACCCCGCACACCATCGCGATGTTCGGCGGCTTCCGCATTCAGGGCAAGACGGCCGAGGCGGCGATGAAGATCCTGGAGGATGCCCTGGCGATCCAGGACGCCGGCTGCTTCATGCTGGAGTTCGAGGCGGTGCCGGCGAAGATCGCCGCCGTCATCTCGCAGCAGCTGGAAATCCCGACCATCGGCATCGGCGCCGGCGCGGGGACCGACGGCCAGATCCTGCTGTCCTACGACCTGCTCGGCGTCTTCACCGACTTCAAGCCGAAGTTCACCAAGCGCTACGCCAACCTGACCGAGGTGGCGGTCGCCGGCCTCAGCGAATACGTGCGCGACGTGAAGTCGGGCAGCTTCCCGGACGACGATCACAGCTACACGGTCGCCGACGGCGAGTACGAGCGCTTCCTCTCCCTGGTCGAAAACCGCAGGCAGCTCTGAGCGATGAAAACCTATACCGGCACCCGCGCCTTCGACGGCCTGGACGTCCGCGTCGACGGCCGCCCGCTGGACCCGCAGTTCGCCCTGAAGACCTTCTCGAAGAACGGCTTCGAGTGGAGCTTCGAGGGCGCCGAGCCGCAGCAGCTGGCGCTCGCCATCCTGGCGGACGCGATAGATGCGCAGACCGCGCTGCGTCTCTCAGGGCCCTTCATGACGGCCATCGTCGCCAACTTCGACAACGACTGGGAGATGACCGAGGACGACGTCCGCAATGCGGTGCGCGCGCTGGAGCCCGCGTGACCAAGCGGACAACAGACCCAGCCACCGAATAATCAGACATCCGACAAACAAAGACCGAAGCAACAAAGACCCAACAATTAAAGACCCAAAAATCGAAGACTGGGAGGAAATACCGTGATGAATACACTTTTCAGGACCACCGCCGCCGCAACGGCGCTGGCCGCGAGCCTCGCCCTTTCCGGTGGCGCCCTTGCCGCCGACAAGGAATCCCACAGCTTCCAGATGGCCACCGGCTGGGCCGGCGGGCCGCTGATGGACGTCGGCGCGAAAGCCTTTGCCGACAAGGTCAGCGAGATGTCGGATGGCCGCATCACCATCGAGGTCTTCCCCGCCGGTACCCTGGGCCCGGGCCTCAAGGTCTCCGAGACGGTGAAGAACGGCGTCGCCGACATGGGCCATACCTGGGCCGGCTATGACTGGGGCGCCGATCCGACGGCGGTGCTGTTCGGCGGCTATGCCGGCTCCTTCGACACAGAGAAGATGCTGCACTGGCTCTACCGGGCCGGCGGCGCGGACCTGCAGGCCGAATGGCGGAGTGAGAAGTTCGACCTGGTCTCCATGCCGCTGTTCATCCGCACGGCCGAGGTCTTCCTGCATTCGCGCAAGGCGGTCAAGTCGCTGGACGACCTCTCCGGCCTGAAGCTGCGCACCGCCGGGGCCTGGCTGGAGATCTCCCGTGGCATGGGCGCCGCGCCGGTTACCATGCCGGGCGGCGACGTCTACACCGCGCTGGAGCGCGGCGCCATCGACGCCACCGAGTGGGGCACCCTGTGGGAGAACATCACCCCAGGCTTCCACCGCATCACCAAGTACGTGGTCATTCCGGGCATTCACCAGCCGACCGCCCCCTTCGAGCTGGTGATCAACAAGGACAGCTGGGCCGAGCTTTCCGAGGAGGATCAGCAGATCGTCCGCGACGCGGCCTTCATGACCACCATCAACTCCTGGCTCACCATCGGCCAGGAAGACGCCAAGGCCCTCGCTTTCTTCCGTGAGCAGGGCAATGAAATCGTCGAACTGGATCCCGAGGTGCAGTACGCCGCGCATGCGGCCGGCATCAAGTGGGCCGAAGGCATCGCCGCCGAGAACGAGTGGTTCAAGCGGGTGCTCGACGATCAGAAGTCCTTTGCCGCGCTGTGGTCGGGTTCCAACCGCTACCGCACGGTGAAGGTTCGCGGCGAGTAACCCTCGCTTTCCTACCCTTTGACCTGATCCCCGGCGCGCCCCGGTGCGCCGGGGGATTTTTCGGAAAGCGGGTAATGCGCGGCGTCATTGCAGTCATTGAAGCCCTCAGCGAGGGCATCGGCGGTCTGGCCGCCCTGGTGGTGATCCCCCTGGTCCTGGCCACCTGCTACGAGGTCTTCGCGCGCTACGTCTTCGGCGCGCCGACCATCTGGGCCTTCGAGCTGGGCTACATCCTGATGGGCATCCACTTCCTGCTGGGCGGGGCCATCACCCTGAAGCGCCAGGGTCATGTGCGCATCGACCTGATCTATGCCCAGCTGAGCGCCAAGCGCCAGGCGGTGATCGACCTGGTACTCTATGCGGTCCTCGTGCTGCCGGCGCTGAGCCTCATCTTCCTGCGCCTGGCCGACTACGCGACCGAGGCCTTCCACTCCGGCGAGACCACGGGCCAGTCGGCCTGGAACCCGCCGATCTGGCCGCTGCGCGCGATCATCGCCGCCAGCTTCCTGCTGCTCACCCTGCAGGTCCTGGCGGAAATGCTGAAATGCATCGGCACCCTGCGCGACAGCCGGTCGGAAGATGGTGGCGCCGCCGAACAGAGGACCCCGTCGTGACCGCGCTGCTGATGTTTCCCTGCCTCTTCGTGCTGATCTTCCTGGGCTTCCCCGTCGCTTTCTCGCTGCTGGGCGTGGCTTTCGTCTTCGGCCTCATCAACTTCGGCGACGCGACCTTCTTCCAGTTCACCCAGAAGATCGAGGACGTCGCCAGCAACTTCGTCCTGGCCGCGGTGCCGCTCTTCGTCTTCATGGGCTCGATGCTGGAGCGCTCGGGCATCGCCGAGCAGCTGTTCAACGCCGTGCACCTCTGGACCCGGCGGCTGCCGGGCGGTCTGGCGGTGGGCACGGTGGTGATGTGCATCATCTTTGCCGCCTCGACCGGCGTCATCGGCGCCACGGAGACCGTGGTCGGCCTGCTGGCCATTCCGGCGATGATGAAGCACTCCTATTCCAACTCGCTGATCTCCGGCACCATCTGCGCCGGCGGCTCGCTGGGCACCATCATTCCGCCGTCGGTGGTGGTCGTCGTGCTGGGGCCCATCGCCAACGTGTCCATCGGCGACCTCATGGTCGGAATGATCTTCCCGGGCCTCATCCTCTCCGCGCTCTACATCCTCTACATCATCGCGCTCTGCCTCATTAAGCCGGAGGCCGGGCCGCGCGTCCGCGACGACCACGACGACCTGCCGCTGGGCGAGAAGCTGGTGGTCACCGGCAAGGCCCTGCTGCCGCCGCTGTTCATGATCTTCGCCGTGCTGGGCTCCATCATGCTGGGCTGGGCGGCGCCGACCGAGGCGGCGGCGATCGGCGCGGCCGGGGCCTTCGTGCTGAGCATTCTCTACGGACGCTTCAGCCTGAAGACCTTCTGGGAGGCCCTGGTCAAGACCATCGTGGTCACCTCCATGATCATGTTCATTCTGCTGGCCGGCAGCCTCTTCACCGGCGTCTTCGTCGCCAGCGGCGGCATGGGCGTGATGCGCGCGATGATCAATGCCGTGGAGATCGGGCCCTGGGGGCTGGTGGCGATCTTTCTGGCGCTGGTCTTCATCGCCGGCTTCTTCCTGGAATGGATCTCCATCCTGCTGATCTTCGTGCCGCTGTTCATGCCCTTCATCCTGGCGGGCGGCTTCGAGCCGGTGTGGTTCTGCATGCTGATCCTGGTGATGATCCAGACCAGCTACCTGACGCCGCCCATGGCACCGGCGATCTTCTATCTGCGCGGCGTCGCTCCCGACAGCATCACCCTGGTGCAGATGTACCGCGGGGTGCTGCCCTTCATCGCGATCCAGGTGATCACCCTGGGAATCGTCGCGGCCTTCCCGCAGACCGCGCTGTGGCTGCCCCAGCAGCTCCTGGGCTTCCGTTAAGAAGGAACACCGTCATGACGCCAGAAGAAATCTGCCGCGAGACACCCCGCCTGCTGTCCGCCGAGGACCGTCAGCGCTACTTCGACGAGGGCGGCATCGCCGTGCCCGGCGTCGTCGGCCCGGACTGGCTGGCGCGCTGCCGCGCGGCGGTCGAGCGCCTGAAGGAGGAGAGCGCGAGGCTGACCCAGTCGACGGCCGTCTTCGACCTGGAACCCGGGCACAGCGCCGACAACCCGCGCCTGCGCCGCATCTCCAGCCCCTGCGACCAGGACCCGGTGTTCTGGGAACTGCTGACCGAGGGGCCGCTGGGCGATCTGGCCATGGATCTGCTGGGCCCCGACGTGAAGTTCTACCAGGCCAAGCTGAACTTCAAGTCGCCCAAGGGCGGCACCGAGGTGCGCTGGCACCAGGACGCACCCTTCTTTCCGCATACCAATCACGCGGTGCTGACCATGGGGGTCTACCTGGACGACTGCAGCCTGGAGCACGGGCCCTTGGAGATCATCCCCGGCAGCCACAAGGGCGAGATCTTCGACCACTACGACGAGGCCGGCGAATGGCGCGGCGAGATCCGCCAGGCCGACTGCGGCAGCTTCGATCCCGCCACGGCCAGAGTCTTCGATGGCGCCGCCGGCGCGGTGACGGTGCACAACTACCGCACCGTGCACGGCTCCAAGCCCAACGTGTCGCAGGGCCCGCGCCCGCTGCTGCTCTACGTGCTGAGCGCGGCCGACGCGCTGCCCTACACCGCGCAGCCGCTGAAGTCGCGCTACGAGCAGGCCGTCGTGCGCGGGCAGGCCGCGACCCACGCCCACCACGAGCCCGGGCGCTTTCGCCTGCCGCCGGACTGGAGCGGCGGCTACAGCTCCATCTTCGTGCTGCAGCAGCAGGAGGCGGCCGCCGCGGCGATGTAACGAAGAAGCGCGGGAATCCTGGGGTTTCCGCCTCTTGTCAGGCCTATTAATCTGAAGTATAACTGATATATCACATAGAGAGACAAGGATGCGCGGGAACCCCGGCCGCGCGGCGAAGACAAAGGAGAGCCTGCCCATGGAACCGATGGAACTGACCCAGAGTCCGATGACGCCCCGCCAGCAGAGCTACCGCGCGGTCTACCGCTCGCGCATCGATGGCTGGTACAACGGCTTCCTGCACGTCGCCATCATCTATGCCATCGGCGGCCTGGCGATGTGGTACTACACCGCGCACATCTCCGCCGTGCAGTGGTGGGAGTGGATGATCATTCCGCTCACCTTCATGGCCTGCAACATCTTCGAATGGGCGCTGCACAAGTACGTCATGCACCGCCCGGTGCGCCTGCCGGGCCTGCGCGCGGTCTACCAGCGCCACACCCTGCAGCACCACCAGTTCTTCACCGAGGAAGAGATGCGCTTCGCCGGCCAGCACGACTGGCGCGTAACCTTCTTCCCGCCCTACGCCCTGGTGGTCTTCATCCTGATGTCGATGCCGGGCGTGGTGGTGCTGTCCTGGCTGATCAGCCCCAACGTCGGCTGGCTGTTCATCTGCACCACCACCGGCATGTACCTGCTGTACGAGTTCATGCACTTCTGCTGCCACGTCGAGGACAATTTCTTCGTGCGCAACATGCCCTTCGTGAACACCCTCAGGCGCCACCACACCGCCCATCACGACCAGTCGATCATGATGGAGCGCAACATGAACCTGACCTTCCCCATCGCCGACTGGCTGTTCGGCACCTCGGACCTGAACCGCGGCCTGCTGGGGCACCTCTTCAACGGCTACAGCACCAAGTACGTGAAGACCGACATGCGCAAGGTGGCGCGCACGCCGCGCGTGAAGCCGGCCGAGGGCTCCTTGCCGTCCGGCGCCCAGACTACCTGAGCGCCCACCCGACCTGAGCGCCAGCGCGCGGAACCGGAGAGAAAGCCATGCCGCTTCCCTACAAGATCCTGCTGTCGCTGATCGTCGTCGTCCTGGCGGGGCTGATCGGCTGGATGGAGGTCCAGGCCGGGGAAACCCGCCTGGCCTGGATCGTCGCCGCCATCGCCGGCGCCATGATCCTCGGCCTCTGGGTCTTCCCGGAGGCCGGCGGCGGCAAGCCGGAGGGCCGCCCCAAGGCCTGAGGAGTTATCTGCTCTAGTTGCCGGCCACGGTCATGCCGTCGATGCGCAGGGTCGGCGCGTTGACCGCGTACTTGAAGACCAGGTCGTTGGCCGGCGTCAGGTTCAGGAACATCTCCTTCAGGTTGCCGGCGACGGTGGCCTCGCTGACCGGGGTGGTCAGCTCGCCCTTCTCGATGCGGAAACCGGCGGCGCCGCGCGAGTAGTCGCCGGTCACCCCGTTGATCCCCATGCC
>ENA-ORCZ01000690-ORCZ01000690.1-marine-metagenome-genome-assembly--contig:-NODE-690-length-11446-cov-2.741402_pt1 | contig 11446 bp, 10 predicted proteins | sample MGYA00237785_ERZ508519 | MGnify/ENA primary metagenome ERZ508519 (study PRJEB26189, sample SAMN06268790) | marine metagenome | isolation source: Bioluminescent Bay, La Paraguera, Puerto Rico | place...
TATCCGGACAGCGTGTTCGATCCGTTCGGCCAGGCCGGCGACCTGACCACCAAGGCGATGACCATAACCGCGGGCAGCAATACCGGCGTGGTCGCGCCGGCCGGTGGCTATTACATCGGCGCAGGCGGCATCCTTGGCTACGAGGGCGTCCAGCTCGATTTCGACCAGGGCATCGACGGCGGTTTCGACCCGGGTGAAAGCGTCGGCTTCGCGGTCGACATGGACCCGAACTCGATCGCCGGTGCGGCGAAAGGAACACTCGATTCTGGTGCCGATCCGGCCGGATGGGACATCGGCGGCATCAGTGGCGCCGAGCTGATCGGCCAGTCCCTCTTCCGCTTCCTGCCGCGTCTCGCGGACCCGCAGTCCCAGCAGCCCTGGTGGACCCTGGCCGAAGACGGCGCGCCGCTGAAGCGCAGCCGCTGGCAGGGCCTCACCGCCAAGGGGCAGTGCATCCATGTCGACATCCTCTCGCAGCCGGTGAACTGGCGCGGTCATGCGGCGATCCGCTCCACGGTCAGCGACGTGACCGACCAGGTGATCCTCGCCGAGCGCGAGCGGCGCCAGACCGCGATCCTCTCGGCGGTGAACGACGCGCATTCCATCTATCTCAACGAGATCCGCGCCGGCAGATCCTTCGGCGAGCTGCTGGCCAAGATCCTGCAGATCAGCGGCTGCCGACAGGGTGTGATCGCCGAAAAGATCAAGGGCGGGGACGGCGATGCCGCGGTCCGCATCCTGGCGGCGTCGCCGGCCGTGCGGCACGGCGCCGGCGAGGAGACCTCCGCCCTGGCCGTGCGGCACCGCCGAAGCCTCGGCAGCTTCCTCGGACAGTCCGTGAAGAGCGGCGAGGTGACGATCGTCAACAACGTGAACAGCAACGAGTCGCTCAGCGATGCCACGGGGGAGGTCGCGAACCTGCTGCTGCTGCCCCTGAAGCTGGAGAAGGACGTGGTGGGCGAGATCGTCCTGGCCAACCGCCCCGGCGGCTTCCACCAGGAGGTCGCCGAGGAGTTGTCGCCCGTGGTCCGCGCCATCACCCGCATCGTCGCCGACTACCGCTCGACCCGCCTGCGTGAGGCCGCCGAGCAGGCCTCCAGGATGAAGTCGGTCTTCCTGGCGCACATGAACCACGAGCTGCGCACCCCGCTGTCCGGCGTGATCGCCAACCTGGAGCTGCTGCGCGGCACCGGCCTGTCCGACGATCAGCGTGAACTGGTCGAGGCCTCCATGAGCGCCGGCAAGGGCCTGCTGGGGGTCATCGGCGACACCCTGGACCTGGCGAAAATCGAGGCCGACAAGCTGACCCTCGTCCCGGCGGAGTTCGACGTCGCGGCCATGCTGGAGAACGTGAAGTCGATCTACCTGGCGGCGGCGCAGGACAAGCAGGTGGAGCTCTCCACCATGATCTGCGCCGATGTGCCGCGCCGCGTCGTGGCCGACGAGATGCGGCTGCGCCAGATCCTCTCGAACCTGGTCAGCAACGCCATCAAGTTCACCGCCAAGGGCCGGGTCTGCATCTCGCTGCAGGCGGAGCGCGCCGACGCGCAGACGGCACGCCTCCACTTCGCGGTGGACGACACCGGGATCGGCTTTCCGCCGGAAGCGGCGGGCCGCCTCTTCAAACCCTTCCAGCAGGCCAACCACTCGATCTCGCATGACTTCGGCGGCACCGGGCTGGGGCTGGCCATCGCCCACCAGCTGGTCGCGCTGCACGGCGGCGAGATCTCCTGCGACGCCGAACCGCGCCGGGGCTGCAGCTTCCTGGTCAGCATCCCGGTGCCGGTGGTCGACTGGCCTGTGGTCGACTGGCAGCCGGCGGCAGAGACCGTCCTCAGCGGCGACAGCATCGTCTTCCTGACGCCGGGCTCGCCGCCCGACGGCGCCCTGCTGGCAGATCTGCGGGCCGCCGGCGCCGAGGTCACGGCCGTCGACCCACCCGATCCCCTGCCCGATGCCCTGCCCGATGCTTGGCCAGATGTGGAGGCCGGCCGGCGCATCCTGGTCGTCGACTGGGACTGCGAGGAGGACGAGGCCAGCGCGCTGCTGGAACGCCAGGGCCCGCGGTTCGACCGGATCCTCACGGTGGCCGGGCGCGACGCCGCGCGGCGGCGCCGGCTGTGGCTGCGTGCCGGCAACGTACTGCCGCTCGCCGCGCCGCTCACCCCCGCGCGCGTCGCGGCGGCCCTCGCGGCCGATCCGCGCGACAACGCCCGCCCAAGCATCGCAAAGGAGGATCCGCTGGACGAGGTACGCCGCTTCGCGCCGGGTGAGGCCCCCAGCCTGCTGGTGGTCGAGGACCAGCCGATGAACCAGAAGATCCTGGAGCGCCAGCTGGAACGCCTCGGCGTGCCCTGCGACCTCGCCGCGAACGGCCTCGAAGCGCTCGAGATGCTGGCGCGCAAGCATTACGAAGTGATCATCACCGACTGCGCGATGCCGGTCATGGACGGCTTGGAGCTGACCCGCCGCATCCGCTCGGGCGAGGCCGCCGGCACGCAACGCAGCACCATCATCGCGCTGACCGCCAACGCCATCACCGGCTCGGCGCAGGCCTGCCACGAGGCCGGCGCCGACCTCTACCTCTCGAAGCCCCTGAAGCTCGGTGAGCTCTCCGCGGCGCTGACCCGGGGCGGGGCCGCCGTGGCCAGCGGCGCGCCGCTGCCCCAGGACGACTCGCGCGGCACGAGCGCCAGGGAGGTCGCGGCGACGACGACCCCGCCCATCGACCGCGCGGGGCTGGCCGAACTGATCGGCCAGAACGATCCCGCGCAGATCGATCAGATCCTGCGGGAGTTCTCCTACAACTGGCAGGATTCTCTCTCCACCATCGAGCATCAGCTGCGCGCACGCGATGCCGCGGGCCTCCGTGAAGCGGCCCACGCGGCCAAGGGCACGGCGCGTTACGGCATGGCCGCGCGCCTCGCCGACGATTGCGCCCAGCTCGAAAAGCTCGCCAACGATGCCCGCTGGACGGCTTCGGCGGCCATCGTCGAGCGCCTGCGGAGAGAGACCCGCCGCCTCCACCTCTACCTTGCACAAACGGGACTGAACGGACATGAGCAGCTGCGAAGCGCGTAAACTCATCCTCGTTGCGGATGACCAGGCCTTCATCCGCTCCCTGCTGGTGTCGATGCTGCGTGAGCTGGGTTACCGCACGCAGGAATCCACCGACGGCGACCAGACGGTCCAACAGCTGGTGCTGCGCCCGGACGCCGTCATCCTGGACCAGCGGATGGCCGGCTGGACGGGACTGGAGATCCTGCAGCAGATCCGCTGCGGCGCCACCCCCCGGCCCCGCGACCTGCCCGTGCTGATGCTCACGGGGCACGCGGACGAGAACATCGTGCGCATCGCCGGAGAGCTCGACGTTACCGCGCTGCTGAGCAAGCCGGTCTCGAAGGCTCAGCTGAAGGCGCGCCTGGACAGCGCCCTGAAAGCGGCGCCGCCGCTGAAACCGCCGTCCGACTATGCCCGGGTCAGCGTGGTCGAGGCCGAATGCGCGGCCGCGCCGCGCCGAACCAGCAACGCCTGGATCCTTAAGGACGCCGTCTTTCCCCGCAAACCGAGCTACGTTTCGGCGGCCGACATGGCACGCCGGGCCGGCGCCACAGCAAGACCCGCGCCGGAAGGGAATCTTCACTACAGCCGGATCAGGCCCGGCATGAGTCTCGCCTGCGACCTCTACAGCGACGGCGGCCGCCTGATCGTCGCGGCGGGGCTGGAGTTGAGTGAGGAGATGGTGAAGCGGCTGGCGGCGATCTGCGCGGAGAACCCGGACCTGCGCTATCTGAGTGTCCGGCCGCCGAAGAAGACCGAGGCCACGAGTGGCTGAGGACAGTACCCCTCAGACTATGGGCGCTTCCGTGGCCAGCTCCGAGGTGAGACCCCGCTCGTAGGCTGCCTCGGGCTCGAAGTCATCGAGCGAGCGCGCGATGACCTGGGTGCCTTCGTGGCGGGCGATGTGGAACAGCGCGTCACCCTCGTGGACCAGCGGAATGTTGCTGCGCCCGATCACCACACCGCCGATGCTGGCCCGCACCTCCACCTCGTTCTCGCCGAAGGGATCGGAGATCACCCCCAGCACCTGCCCGTCGCGCACCGAGCTGCCGAGCGCGGTGGCGGCGCGCAGCAGGCCGCTGTGCGGCGCGCGCACCCACTTGCTGGAGCGGATGACCAGCGGGTCGGCACGCCGCCCGCGGCGCGACGAGGGGGCCAGCATCTCGAGCTGGCGCATCACCCGCACCACGCCCTTGACGCCGGCTCGGATGCAGGCCTCGTCGAAACGCAGGGCCTCACCCGCCTCGTAGACGATGACCGGCACCGAGAACCCGGAGGCCGCCTCCCGCAGGCTGCCTTCACGGAACCCGGTGTTGATGACCAGGGGAACGCCGAAGGCGCGGGCCAGGCGCTCGCTTTCCGGATCGTCGAGGTTGGCGCGGATCTGGGGAAAGTTGTCGCGGTGGATCGCGGCGGTGTGCAGGTCGATGCCGTGGGTCGACTTGGCGACGATCTCCTCGAGGAACAGCCGGGCGAGACGACCGGCCAGGGAGCCCTGGGCCGAGCCGGGAAAGCTGCGGTTGAGGTCGCGGCGGTCCGGCAGGTAGCGCGACTGGGAGAGAAAGCCCAGCACGTTGACGATGGGCACGGCGATCAGCGTGCCCTGAAGTCGCTTCAGGGCCGTCAGCCGCAGCAAACGCCGGATGATCTCCACGCCGTTGATCTCGTCGCCGTGCAGCGCCGCGCAGACAAAGAGGCTGGGGCCCGGCCGGCGTCCGCGCACCACGTGGATCGGCATGGTGATGGGCGTGTGGGTGGACAGGTCCGTGACCGGCAGGTCGATCGTCCGGCTCTCCCCCGCCTTCACCTCGACGCCACCGATCTCGATCGGCGTGTGTTTCGGCTTTTTCGCCGTCGCTACTTTCTTGGTCATGTCCCTATCCGGCAACTATAGCATCGACATCAGCAGAGTAGCGATGCCGAGGAAAGAGAAGAAGCCCGCCACATCGGTGACCGTCGTCAGGACGATCGAGGAGGACTGCGCCGGGTCCTGGCCCAGACGTTTCAGCACAATGGGCACCACCGCCCCGGCGAAGCCCGCGGCAACCATGGCCAGCACCATCGACATGGCGATGACCGCGACGAGGCCCAGCGAGCCGCTCCAGAAGTAGACCCCCAGCCCGCAGGTGATGGCGATCGCCACCCCGTTCACGAAGCCCACCTGGACCTCCTTGGTGGTCACCCGTGCCCAGTCACGCAAGGTGATCTCCCTCAGGGCCAGGCCGCGCATCGTCACGGCCAGCGCCTGGGCGCCGGCATTGCCCGACTGCCCGGCAACCACGGGCAGCAGCACCGCCAGCGCGGTAACCTGGGCGATGGTGTTCTCGAACAGGCCCACGACCGCCGCGGCGAGGAAGGCCGTCAGCAGGTTGACCTGCAGCCAGGGCTGGCGCTTGCGCACGGCGAACATCGCCTTCGACAGGGCGCGCTCGTCCTTGCTGGCACCGACCATCGTCTGCAGGTCGTCGCTGGCGACCTCCTGCATCGCCCGGATCAGGCTGGTGTAGCGCACCACGCCGACCAGGCGGCCTTCGAAATCGGTGACCGGAATGCCGGGCAGCCGCGACCGTTCGAGCAGCTCCACCACCTCGTCGCGCGGCGCGATGGCCTGAACGACCTGGGTCACCGGCTCGGCGATGCTGCGCAGGGGTTGCTCCGGCTCGGCAATGGCCAGGTCGTGCACGGCGACCCGCGCCTTCAGACGCCGCTCGTCGTCGACCAGGAAGACCGATTGCAGCCCGCGCAGCTTGGAGCGGCGCAGCCTCTCGAGCGCCTGAGCCACCGTCATGTCCGGCCGGAAGGTGGTGATCCGTGTTTCCATCAAGCGGCCGGCGCTGTCGTCGGGAAAGACCATGAGCTCGCGCAGCTCGCGCTGCAGGACGGGTTCCAGGCCGGCGATCATCTCCTGCCGCTCCGCGTCCTCCAGCTGACCCAGAACGTTCAGCGCCATATTGGGACTGATGGTCGCCAGCGCCTGGGCGGCGACCTCCTTGGGCAGGTAGCCGAGCAGGCTCGCCGCGACGTCCGGGGCCATGGTCTCGAAGAGCGATCCGATCGCGTCAGCCGGCTGATCGGCCAGGGCCTGCGCTACCTCGGCCGGCGGCATGGCCTCCAGCTGCTTGGCGGCGCCGAGGGGAAAGTCGCGCAGATAGGCGCGGTTCAGTTCGGCAATGGCGATCTCTGCCTGTCCTGCCATCACGCCCTCCTATCTTGCCTCGTTGTTCTTGGCCAGCCGTGAGAGGGCGGGCTCCCGTGTCGTGACCTGGATCAGGCCGGAGAGACTGACCAGGAAAGCCTGGGCCAGGTGCAGCGTGACCAGGTTCAGGCCGAGCCCGCCCGTGGCGCCGTGATGGATGTCCAGGGCCTCGCGCAGGCTGTCGAAGCGCAGGCTGCCGACGAGCTGGCGCCGTTCGACCACCGGCAGGGCGAGCGTGCTGTCCCAGGCCTCCAGCGCGACGACCGAGGCGAGGCTGGCCTGGGGCGCGATGGTCACCGGCCGCCGCTGCATGATGTCCCCGACGGTTTCTAGGTCGTCGGCGGCGAGCAGGCGATTGAACTCCACCACGCCGAGCAGCCGGCGATCGGGCTCGACCACGAAGATGCTGGAGCCCAGGCGGTTGCCGAGGCCCCGCAGCTGCGCCAGGCAGTCCGCGACGGTGACGTCGGGCGCGAAGGTCGCGCTGGGGGCGTCCATCCAGGCGCCGACGGAGGCCGGGTCGTAGGACAGATAGCGCGACAGGACCGCTGCCTGGCGCCGCGGTGCGGCACGCAGGATCGCCTGCTGCTTTGCCGCCGGCAGCGTCCGCATGAGCATGGCGCGGGTGTGCGAGGGCGCCTGGTGCAGCAGGGCGGCGGCCTTGGCCGGCGCCAGTTCCTCCATCACGGCGGCGGCCCGCGAGGGCTGCATCTCAACCATCACGCCGGCCACCTCCGCTTCGTCGAGCGGGGCGACGAAGGCCGCGACGTCGGCGGGTGCGACGCGTTCCAGGGCACGGGCGGCGCTGGCCGGCTGATCGCGCAGGAAAGCCCTGCTGATGTCGGCGGCTCTAGTCATGTCCCTGAACCTCGGCCAGAACCATGGTCGGCGCCTCGTTGAAAACCTTGGCAGGAATCGTCACCCGCCCGCGATCCGTCGCCAGCACGATGCCGACCGGCGTCAGTTCCACGATCTCGCCTTCGTAGTCACCGATCCTGGCCGTCTGGCCGGGCTCGTAGTGCTGCTGCATGTAGTGCGAACCGATGAGGTTGCTGACCAGGTTGCGCGCGCCCAGCGCGAAGGACAGCGCCATGGCGCCGGCGACAGCCGCGGCGAGGATTGCGATGAGGGCGATCAGCAGCGTGACGTCGATGCCGATCTGATTGATGCCCAGAACCAGGGCCATCACCAGGATGGCCCCCTGGACGCTGCGCGCGAAGACTTCCGCATGGGCCATGCGCGCCGAGGTCACCGTGGCGGCCGTCAGGTCGCGCGCCAGGGTCGAGATCACCAGGCCGGCGAGAATGATCAGGCCGCCGGCCAGCAGCGTCGGCAGGTAGGCGACCACCCGGTCGAGCCAGGCGGAAAAGGCAACCAGCCCCAGAATCCGCGTCGCCAGGGTCACCGCGATGAGGATCATCAGCCAGAAGGTGACGTTGCCCAGCAACTGAACCACGGTGGGCGAGAAGCGGATGGCCTTCGCCCGCTCCGGCCCCATGCGACGATCAAAGAAGCGGTTCGACCAGCGCAGGAGGCGCCGCACCGCGGAGCGCAGCATGCGCGCCGCCAGCCAGCCCAGGGCGAGGACGACCAGGGCGCCGACGAGGGTCGGCAGGTACTCAATGAGCTGCGCCAGAAGCCGCGAGGCGGCGCTGCTGACGGTCTCGAACCAAAGCGATACCTCTTCCATGTCCCACTCTCCCTCAAGACAGCTGTGACAGGCCCGGGGCGGCCCGAAAGGGTACTGTTGCGGTGGTCCCCTAGCCCCGGCCGCGGGTACGGGTCTTGTTCGGTTTCGCGTTCTTTTCGAGGAAGGAGATGATGGCGCCGGCCACGTCCTTGCCCGTCGCCTTCTCGACGCCTTCCAGACCGGGCGAGGAGTTGACCTCCATGACCACCGGGCCGTGATTGGAGCGCAGCATGTCGACACCGCAGACGTTGAGGCCCATGACCTTCGCCGCGCGGACGGCGGTGGAACGCTCCTCCGGCGTGATCTTCACCGCGGCCGCGGAGCCGCCGCGATGCAGGTTGGAGCGGAAGTCCCCCTCCGCGCCCTTGCGCATCATCGAGGCGACAACCTTTTCGCCCACCACGAGGCAGCGGATGTCAGAACTGCCGGCCTCCTTGATGAACTCCTGCACCAGAATGTTGGCCTTCAGGCCCCCGAACGCCTGGATCATGCTCTTGGCCGCGCCTGCCGTCTCGCCCAGCACCACGCCGATACCCTGGGTGCCTTCCAGCAGCTTGATGATGACCGGCGCGCCGCCCAGCATGTCGACAATGTCGTCGGCCCGGCTGGTCGAATGGGCGAAGACGGTCACCGGAAGGCCGATCCCGCGGCGGGCCAAGAGCTGGTGGCTGCGTAGCTTGTCGCGCGATCGGCTGATGGCCACGGACTCGTTCAGCGGATAGACGCCCATCATCTCGAACTGGCGCAGCACCGCGGTGCCGAAGAAGGTGACCGAAGCGCCGATACGCGGGATCACCGCATCGTAGCCTTCGACTTTCTCACCGCGGTAGTACATCTCCGGGCGGTGGGAGGCGATATGCACGTACACACGCATGGTGTCGATCACGTCGATCTCATGCCCGCGCTCCTCAGCCGCCTCGATCAGGCGCTGGTGCGAGTAGAGGTTCGGGTTCCGTGCCATCAGTGCGATTTTCATGCTGGCCTCGCTTTCAATTTCCGTTTGGCTTTCTTCGACTTGATCTTCTTACTGGCGCGGCGGCCCGAGAGCTTGAACGAGCTTCCCGGATCGACCACGAAACGACGCCGTACCGCCGCACGTCCGAGAAGCATGCGAAAGCCCATCTCGTCGCGGTTGGTCAGGGTAATCTCGATCGGCCAGGTCTCCTCCCCCAGTTTTAACGCCGTCTCGATGACATAACGGTGTTCCTGCTTGCCGTTCGACGAAGTCACGACGCGCTCGTCAACCAGTTTCGCCTCACATTCGACCACGGGCTGGCGGTGATGCTGGACCGGGTGCAGGAGAAAGTGGACATACTTCTCTCCATCACGGTCGAAGGGGCGGATCTCGAAGGCGTGGATCGCCGAGGTACGCGCCCCCGTGTCGATCTTGGCCTTGACCCTGTCGACGCCGAAGTCCGGCAGGGCGACCCACTCGCGCCAGCCGATGACGGCCTTTTCCCTTTTCGCTTTCGTCATCTCGGCAAATCGCCGCGCGCCCCCGGGCGGGAGCCGCGCTAGCCCGTCCGCTCGCCGTGCCCGACGAGACTCAGCACGGCACTGTCGCTGACCCGGCGATAGCTGGTGAAGGTGCGCTGGGCCAGCACGACGACAAAGGTTTCCATGTCCACCAGGACGTATCCCAACTCGAACAGTTCCTCTGCGATACCGCGCAGGGCCCTGGGGGGCACCCGCTTGCGCCCGGTCAGCGCCCGGAGATGCTTCATGGAGATGCGATAGCGGCCACGTTCCTTCCCCCCGAAGCCGCGCTCGTAGAGGGCGGCCAACTGCTCGGCGACTTCACGTTCGCTCGGCCTCTGCTGCATCGCGCTGCCCCTCCGTGGAAACCGTCTCCATTCCTTGGGGGGCATAGTCGTGATTAACGTCTCTATGTCTATTATTTTTTTCGCTATAGAGAATATTTTTTGTGATATGAAACCAAACGTAGGAGAATTTTCCTGATTTTTCTACCTAGGATCGAGGGCCCAGCCGCCGGCTTCGCCGCCCCTGCCCGCCCGTGGTCTGCCTTGCCGCTGGGGAACCCGCGGAGTGTCCGCCGCGTTCACAGGCCAAGACCCCACAGCTCATGGTGCAGCAGCGTTTGGCGCTTCAGAACAGGTGCCGCGCCCTCTGCGACCACAGCGATGCAAGCCAGAGGAGGGCTTATGACGACCCAGAGCGAACTCGAACGCGCCGTGGCCCAGCCATGGAAAGTCTACCGTTCGCCAGAAGACGTCCTGGCGGACGACAGCCTGTCGGACGACGAGAAGCGCCAGATCCTGGAGAGCTGGGAGCGCGACGCGCGCGAACTGGCCGTGGCGGAAGACGAGAACATGGGCGGCGGCGAGCCCAACATGCTCGACCGCGTGGCCCAGGCGCTGAACACCCTGCCCGTCTCCACACCGGAACGCCCGCGCGGGCCGGCGACCATGCACGGTTCCCAGCCGGCGCCCAGCTCCGCCCCCAAGTCCGAGGCCGAAACCCCCGGCGGCCCCAAGCTGAGCAGCGACGAGGCGCGCCAGGGCGAGGTGATCCTCAACACACCGACGCGGCGGATCGTTTTCTTCGGCGCCCTGATCCTCTCCGCTATCCTCGCCCTCGTGTTCTTCGTCTACGCCGACTTCCTGGCGGGCTAGAGCAGACATCCCCCGGTCACCCGGGATCGTCTGAGGGCGCTATCCGGGCCTCGAGCTTGCCCAGAATGAAAAGTACGACGAGGGCAAGCACCGTTCCCATTACGGCGATGACGTAGAACCCGCCGCCGCAGGCCAGCCCCACCGCGCCGGCAAGCCACATGCTGGCGCCGGTGGTGAGCCCCTGCACCGCGCCGCCGGACTGGATGATGGTACCGGCCGCCAGGAAGGCCACACCCGCCGTCACCGCTTCGATAATGCGGATGGCGTCACCGCGCGGCTCCGCCATCAGTTCCTGCATCTCGAAAAAGATCTCGAAGGTGATCAGCGTGAAGATCGCGGCGGCGAGCGACACCAGGATGTGGGTGCGCAGGCCCGCCGCCTTCTGGCGGAACTCCCGGTCCATGCCGATCGCGCCGCCGAAGATCACCGCCAGCAAGAGGCTGATCGCAATCTCGTAAAGCGGTGTGTTGGTCTGCAAGAGGTTGGCCAGATCGCCCTGAAACATGCCGCCCCGCTGCCGAATGGAGTTGTCGCTAAGGAAAAGACAACGTCCGGGCGGGCGGCAAAGTTCCAGAAGCGCGGGGAGGTACTCAGGCTGTAGCGACCAGCAGCGCCGTGCCGGCGAGGTAGATGATCAGGATCAGCAGGCTTTCGAAGCCGATATTGGCGAAGCCGTACTTCTCCCGCCGCAGCAGCCCCAGTAGCAGCACCGCCGTCATCAGGATGGTGATGGCGATGATGAAGACCGGCTGGTCCGAGGTCGCGTGGTAGATGGAACCGGGCCGGTAGGCGATGTCGGAGGCCGCGACCAGGATCACGTCGAAGGTGTTGCCGCCGACGATGCCGCCGACCGCGAGGGTGAGCGCG
>ENA-ORCZ01000691-ORCZ01000691.1-marine-metagenome-genome-assembly--contig:-NODE-691-length-11439-cov-3.157455_pt1 | contig 11439 bp, 9 predicted proteins | sample MGYA00237785_ERZ508519 | MGnify/ENA primary metagenome ERZ508519 (study PRJEB26189, sample SAMN06268790) | marine metagenome | isolation source: Bioluminescent Bay, La Paraguera, Puerto Rico | place...
GCGGCAGCCAGCCGCGCGGCAGCATCCGACGTGCGGAGGCCACCCTGCCGGAAGGCACCGAGAAAGCCGTCACCGGCGACATCGACGCCGGCACCAACTGGTCGGAAGCCCTGAATGGGATGGAGGCGGTCGTGCACTGCGCGGCGCGCGTCCATGTCCTGCACGAGACGGCAGAGGATCCGCTGGCCGCCTTCCGTCGGGTCAACGTGGCAGGAAGCCGGCGTCTCGCCGAGCAGGCCGCTGCCGCCGGTGTGCGGCGTTTCGTCTTTCTGAGTTCCATCGGCGCGAGCGAGGCCGAGCGCGACCCGGCGCGCGCCAATCCCTATCAGATCAGCAAACTGGAAGCCGAGGCGGCCCTGCGCGAGGTGGCCGCAGCCAGCGCCATGACGCTGGTGATTTTGCGGCCGCCCCTGGTCTACGGCCCTGGCGCACCTGGCAACTTCCGACGCCTCGCCCGCCTCATCGCCGCCGGCCGGCCCCTGCCCCTCGCGGCCATCCGCAACCGGCGCAGCCTGCTCTTCGTCGGCAACCTCGCCGGCGCCGTGGAGGCCGCGCTGCACTGCGAAGCCAGCCCGAGCACCGCCTTGGCGCTTTGTGACGGCGAAGACCTCTCGACCCCCGAGCTGGCGCGCCGCCTGGGCCGTGCCTGCGGACGTCCGGCCCGGCTGTTTCCGGTTCCGGCCGGGCTGCTGCGCCTCGCCGGCCGCCTGTTGGGCCGCGGCGCCGCCGTGGAGGCTCTTACCGGGAGCCTCACCGTCGACAACGGGCCGATCGAGCAGGCCCTTGGCTGGAGGCCGGCCTTCGGTGTAGACGAAGGTCTGGCTGAGACCTGCCGCCGCCAAAGAGAGGATTCGAGCGAGTGACCGACAGCCCGGAGCGCGACCGGCCCCCTTCAGGCCCGCTCGGCCGCGCCTTGGCCTGTGGTGTTTTTTCCACCTACAAGGCGCTCACCGCCCTGGCGTCACCGATGATCCGGCGCTACCTGAACCAGCGGCTGGAGCGGGGACGCGAGGATCCCGAGCGGATCGAGGAACGTTTTGGCCGGCCCGGGGTGGCACGGCCGAAGGGACCGCTGATCTGGATCCACGGCGCCAGCGTCGGGGAAGCACAATCGGTGCTTCCGCTGATCGACCGCCTGCGCCGCGACTGGCCGAACTTCCACATTCTGCTTACCACCGGCACCGTGACCTCGGCGCGGCTGATGGCGAGCCGCCTGCCCGAAGGCGTGATCCACCAGTATGTCCCGGTCGACCTGCCGGGCGCCGTGAACCGCTTCATCACGCACTGGCACCCCGAGGTGGGCATGATCGTGGAGTCCGAGTTCTGGCCCAACCTGCTGCGCCGGGCCCGCGCCAGCGGCACGCGGCTGGTGCTGCTGAACGGGCGGATCTCCCCCGCCTCCTACCGCGGCTGGCGCAAAGCCCCAGCGGTCATCGCCGAGTTGCTGTCCGGTTTCGCGCTGGTCATGGCGCGGTCCCCGGAAGACCACGATCATCTGGCTGCCCTCGGGGCCCGCGAGGTCCTCTCGCCGGGTAACCTGAAAGCAGCCGCGCCACCGCTTGCCGCCGATGCCCAGGAAATCGCGCGCCTGGAACCGGCGCTGGCCGGGCGCACGCTCTGGCTGGCCGCCTCGACCCATCCCGGCGAGGACCGGGTTGCCGGCGAGACCCACCAAACCCTGCGCGACCGCCTGCCCAAGCTGCTGACCCTCATCGCGCCGCGCCATCCCAACCGCGCCGAGGAGATCCGTCACGATCTGGAAAGCCTGGGGCTGAACGTTGCGCAGCGCAGCCTCGGTGAGGCGATCGAGCCCGGCATCGATGTCTATCTGGCCGACACCATCGGCGAGATGGGCCTGTGGTACCGCCTGGCCGAGGTGGTCTTCGTCGGCGGCTCCCTGGTGCCGCACGGCGGACAGAACGTGCTGGAGCCGGCGAAGCTGGACTGCGCCATTCTCTGCGGACCGCACACCGCCAACTTCGCGCGCATGGCCTCGGAGATGGCGGCTGCCGGTGCTCTACGTCAGGTCGACAGCGCCGCGGCCCTGACCGCTGCCGTCGCCGAGCTGCACGATCATCCGGCGGCGCGCCGGGACATGATTACCGCCGCTCGCGGCTATGCCGACGCCCAGGCCGGCGTCCTGGAGCGCACCATGGAAGCCCTGGCACCCCTGCTGCGCGAAGTTTCCAAGGATTAGCCGCCGCCGAAGCCGGCGAAGGTGGCGATCCGCATGGCTCGCTGCTGCCAGGTGTGATTCTTCAGAAATCCCTCCAGGGCTCTTTGCCCGAGCTCGCGGGCATATCCCCGGTCCGCCTCCAGACGCCTGAGCGCCTGGGCCCAGGCGGCGCCGTCGTCCGGCGGCAACAGCAGCGCGTTCTCCCCGTCGGTCATGACCTCACGCAGTACCGGTAGGTCTGAACAAAGGATCGGTTTTCCGGCCGACATGTACTCGAAGATCTTCAGGGGCGACATCCAACGAGTCGTGTCCCATCCGTCCTTGATCAGCGTCTTGCGCTGATAGGGTGCCAGAAGGACGTCGCAGCCGGCACGCATGGCCGCGGCGCGCGAGGGCGTCTGGAAGCCGTGGAAGTGCACGTTGGGCAGCCCCGGGTCCTCGCATCCCCAGGTCGCAAGATCCTCGGCCTTCCCGCCGATGAAGTGGAAGTCGATGTCCGGCAGCATGCCGGCAACGGCGAGAATCAGCTCGATGCCACGCCCGGGATAGAAGGCGCCGATGTAGCCCGCTTGCAGCCGGCCGGCCTGCCCCAAATGAACCGGCGCGTTAATTGTGCTGGGCGTTGCTGCGTCGTGAGCCACCAGGATGCGCTTCGGGTCGAGCCCGGTTTCTTCGGCAAGGATATCACGCAAAGGCTGCGAGATGGTCACCAGCCCGCGGAAGGCAGGGGAGCGGAACATGCCCCTGATCAGCAGGCGGTCGCCGTGCGAATGCCAGGAGAATGGCTTATGAGTCTCCAGCACCGTCGGAAAGCCGCGGAAACAGGAGGCGGCGCAGGCCTTGACGTGCCGGCCCATGACGAAATCCGGTGCCATGCGCTTCAGCCGGCTCCAGGCGGCCAGGGACGCGACGACGGAACGGCCTCGCAGCATGGCATTGGGCAGCCATTCGATGCGAAACGAGGGCGCCACCCCGTAATAATCGAAGACTGCATTGCCGTCCTGCGAAGGCAGGAGGGAGCGGTCGCCTTGGAAGGCGAGCAGAGTCACCTCCGCACCCGCCAGACTGAAACCATAGGCCATGTTGACCACATGGACGGCATTGGCGTGGCGCGACGGCAGCGCCGAGTTCGCCAGATAACAGACCTTCATGCGCGGGGCCGCGACTCGCTCACCGCTGCCGCGCAGCGATCTTGAAGAGCAGCGGGTGCAACGTCTTCAGCTCGACGCCCCGGGTCACCGGCATTTCGCGCAGCAGCGCCTCAAAGCGAGCCTTGACGATGGGCGGCTGCAGGTCGCGAAGCTTGTTGCGCGCGAGGTCGCTCATCGTCACGCCGCCTTTCAGTTTCTGCAGCAGGCTCTTGGCCTGCAGTCTGCGGTGATGGCCGCCAAGACTGCGGTGCGGGCGCTCCGCGGGCTTGCTCTCGGCCAGCCGTCTGATCGCATCCACAACCAGGCCGGCGGATTCCCGCTCGTAGCTGAAGAAGCTCTCCAGGATGTCGCTGATGTCGGGCGCTTCGGGGCGTTCCTCGGGCCGCCTGAGCGCGAAATCGACGACTTCGCTCTCGTCCGTCATCTGCAGGCTGCAGGCCACGGGAATCCAGGGAATGAAACCCTCGTCGACCTGCAGCGGGCTGAACGAGATCGGCGTCTTGCCCAGCATGGCGCTTTCCAGCCCGGTGGTGGAGTGGTTATGGATGACGAAGTCGGCCGCCAGCAGCCAGTAGATCGGCGTGTCGTCGTATATCGGGAAGACCTTGGGGTGCTCCGCGAAGATCTCATGGTAGACCGAGATGTCCTCTTCCGGATGCGGCCTCAGCACCACGTTGAAGGGCGTCTCTTCCGCCAGGCGGCGCGCGAGACTGACGTTCGACTCCAGCCGCCGGTCATCGTATTCGAGGCGCTCCATCAGGCCTTTCACCCGGGTGCCGTAGTTCTGAATGATGAAGTCGCGGCCGTTCATGTTGTTGCCGTACTTCGTGTTGGTGTTGAGCAGGATGAAGGGCCCGTATTGCTGCGCCAGCTGTTCGGCCTTCTGCGCGTAGAGACCGCGGTACTTCGGTTTCAGGAGGTCGAAGCGGGGATGGCCGGTCACCGACACCTTGGCCGCATCGAAGGACGGCCGGTTCTTGCTGAGGTGCACGTACTGCGCCTCGCCCCAGACAAGCACCTGGTCGACCTGGCCGAAGAGGCTGTCCGGCATGCGCACGTTCAGCATGTGAAAATCGCGAAAGTCGACGCCGTTCTCCTCATCCAGATCGACGATCAGGCAGCCGGCCTCGCGCAGCTTCGCGTATTGCTTCTCCGAGACGCCGGAATGGTATCCCTTGTCCAGGTAGATCGCATGGCCGCTCTTCACCGCAACGTCAGAAACCAGCGACTTCATGCCGATGTAGGAGGTAAAGCCCGCATCGGCCAGTCGTATCGCCAGATAGAGTTTCGGCAGAAGCTCGCGCGCTGTCGTCTCGATGGGAATGGCAACAGTATCTCGGCGGTGCGTCATTTAGGCAACAACCTCATGAAGACTCAAGGAATGGATGACACAACCGCCATCTGGCGATAGCCGGCATGAGCGGTATCGACTGCAATCGCCTTTCCCTCTGTCTGCCAACGAGGATGTAGATCACAGCGGCGCTCCCCCGACAAATAGGGTGGACTATAGAACGCGGCCAAAAGAGACGGCTGGTTGTCGCCGGGCCGGAATGTCATGAGCTGCCGTTCGGCATAGCGATCGGGCAAGCCATCGAAAAGAAACCGCCCTAGCGGCTCGTTCCACGTAGGATGGCCGTCGCGCCCCGGCATGCCCGCAATGAGATCCCCTTCATCTTCGCCCCCATTGCGATCGGGCACCTGATAGTATCCGTTCGTACCGTACAGTTCCGCGAATAGGAGCATACGTATATCGTCAATCCAGCAGTAGTGCGAAACCATGCGTTGGTTGGTCACGACCCGTAGGTTTCCGTCTTTGTCGCTTGTCAGCAGGCGAATGCGCCGCCGTTCCCCCGGCATCTCCCAGATATGAAAAAAAAGGAACCGGCTGCCGGAGGGATTCCATGACAGATGATTGAAGTAGTGCACGGCACCGCGCATCGACTGCTGGGGTTCCGTCTCAGCGACCTGGGCCAGACTGTGCAACAGCCGGCTGTCGTTGCGCGCAAGATCGACCAGCCAAATACCGTCCTCCGCCGGCGCGGAATGCCGGGCGTGCGAATCCGGCAGCTGAGTGTAGCCGTAGCCCCGTCGTAGGCGCTGCAGCCGCGCGAAATTGATCGAAAGTCCCCAACGGCCGTCCGCCGAGATGTCGTAGAGAGCTCGGCAGAAACGGGTTGTCTCTTGGCCGGCATCAAGATCGAATGCGCTCGCTTCGTATGCCCCTGGTCCAAGGGTGTTGAAGACAACCTGCCCCCTACCGAATGCGGGCACCCATCTTAGGCGACAACCCTGCTGCCAGCACCAAGTCTCGGTGTACGCCACCGGCGAAAACTTGCCCTCCCCGCTGGCGGAGTAGTAACCCACTTCCATGGCTCCCGGCCGGTCGCGCGCGACCCGTCCGGCCAGCAAGCGCGACCCGGCAGGTTCGAAGGGGCTGATGTCATAATACCCGAAGAAAGTCTCCCAGGCGGGCCCGCCCAGCAGCCGGATTTCCACCCCTTCGCCGAGATTGACGCGCTGGCGTCCCGCACGCCACCGCCGTCCCGCAATGGCCCAGGGGCGAAGTGCGGAAGTCATGCCTTCCGGCAGCAAGCGGCCAAGCCTCAATGATCCGCCCCGCGCGCGGCGACAATCGCCTCAGCCAGCTCCCGGAGGCGTGCTGCAGTAGCAGCAGCCGCATGGCCCTTGTTGGTACCGGCTTCCTGTTCGGCAAGCTTCGTCCGTGCTGATTTCCGACACTCCGGGTGGGCAAGTTCATCGGCGAGAAGTCGCCCGAGCTCTGCCGGGTCTGAACATAGGGGACCGGCACCATGCCGGCGCAGACGGATGAAGTGCTGGAGTTGAAAGTCGCTCAGGTCGACATCGAGAACCTCATTCTTCCAGCGACCATAGTTGAGCTCAACATAAGGAAGATCGAAGATTGCCGCCTCAATCAACTGAGAGGATGGCACAGAAACCATCACATCCGCATGGGTGAGTATTTCGCGCAATTCGGCGTCATAGCGATTGCCAACAACGAAGGTGCTGCCAATCGATCTGACATCCGGTATGTCGAATACGAAATTCGGCAGCCCCTCGAATTTCTTTAGATGCATCAAGAGATCATCAAGTCTCTGTGAGAATGCACTGCTGAGGTAGTTCGGGTGCACACGCACCAGAAGATTGATGTCCTTAAGCTCGGGGTTCTCCCGTCTTAGCCACAAGAGGTCCTCGACGAGGGCCTTGTTGTTCTCGTGCCAGGCCGGTCCGGTCAAGGCGACGTACACAGTCTTTGAGGCGGGATCAAGTCCTCGAGTTCGGAGAAAGTCCTCGCGTTTCACTGTGACGGAGTAGAGGAAATGCCCGTCCCAAGGTGGCGCACCTTCGACGAAGACACGATCGTCAGGAACGTCCCAATAGTTGACAACTTCTTCGCGCATCGCCTCGCTCCAGACCACTACGTAGTCGGGGGGCGACGTCGGATAGCCCTTGGACGAGGTACGATCCCAACTCTGTGATAGAACTACGACAGGGATGCCGGCGCGACGTGCCTCAAGCATAAACCAACCATCAATCGACAGGCCGGCGCTGGGCAGCACTACAAGCGCCGGCGCCAACTCCTTCAAAATCTGCTGATGGTCTTCGAAATCCGAGAGTCGGGCATAAGTGCGCTGCAGCAGGGTACGAAATAGCCGTGCTCGATTGGCCAACCAAGCTATGGCCAGGACGACGAAACCGGCAGCTCGCCCGGCGCCGTGGCGCGAACTCAGATCCTGCCGAAAGGTCTGGCGATGCAGCTTGCCGGTACGGTTCTCCGGCACTCCTGATGGCTGACCATAGACCAGACGGAGACACTGCTCTATCTGACTGCGCAACAGCCCGCGGAAGCCCGGTCTGGCCTCCGCGAGATCTCCCATGCCCTGCACTTTGTTCGTTCTGTAGCAGAGAGATTCAAAACGCGCCCTGCCAGCCAGCATTGCCGTCAAAGTGTCCTTCATCGCCGGCGGCCCCAGCAGCGCGACAGGCAAATGATCGGCAAGTTTCTGGATCACGCCGGAATCGACAATCAGGCGCAGGTCGAAGGGGCGGAAAGCGACGAAGAGAACAACTGGCCGCATGTCAAATGAAGGCGAGGCGGCCTAGCGGGGACGAATGTCGGCTAGAGGTTCGGGCAACCCCTGCGGCAGAACAACTTTTCCGGCCGCGATTGTCCACTCCGCATAGGCGAAGTCATCAGGCGAATCCACGTCAAGGGCATAGGTTTCGGGGATCTCAAGGTAAGTCGAATTCTCTCCGAAACAGTCACCACCTGCCAAAAGCCCGACTGCCCGGAACGCAAGCAGGTTGCCAAAGCGGAAAAGCTTCGGTTTGGACTGCTTGTTGCGTGCTTTACGCCTTTCCACATCAAAGAAGAAGCGCACTGTGTTGTTCTCGACAATCCGCTGATTGTAGGCGTGAAAGTTATGGGGAATGGAGGTAATTGTCTGGGCGGTGTCAAAATCCGGTTGAGCTCTCAGGCGCTCGACAAGACCATCCACGTGCTCAGGAAGGATGAAGGGTGAAGTTGGTTGAAACAGAACAACGATCTCCGGCACCGCGCCCTGCTGATCCGCGAGGCTGTGCAGGACATGACGCACAGCATCGGCCACCAGAGCATCGTCGCCAGCCAAGTCGTCAGGACGGCGGAGCACGGGCATCCCCTGGCTTTCGGCATAGGCAGCGATGTGATCATTGTCGGTCGAGCAGAGTACCGAGGAGATACAGCGGCCCAAAGCCTCATGGGCCGCTGCGATCACGTAAGCCAGCAGCGGCCGGCCCGCCAATGGCGCGATATTCTTGTACGGGACCGACTTCGATCCGCCGCGCGCCGGGACCAAACCCAAGACCTGACCTTTTGAAATGGGAACCGTCATGATCCGTCGCCCCCCGCCCGATACGGCAAGGAAACCAATAGGACAAACGGTTCAGACCGGCTTCCCACCTCGTCGAAGCGGAGAACGGCTGCCACCGACCGGGTCAGCGCACACAGACGACGACCCAGAGCACAGACAATCGCGGCGCTCAGATCAGACTTCATCCAAATAATCTCACAAGCTTCTTCCACGCATGCGCGGCTTTGTCGCCATCCGTGTTGTAACGGGCGCCTTCGGCACGCTGAATCGTTCGCGTGAAAACATTGAACGTGAGAAGCGACATGCGTTGACTCTCGTGGGCCAGAAGTTCCTCCCGGGAGCGAGCGGTCAGGGGTTCGCGAACTCCCGATGTGGGATGCTCGATGCTCTCCGGCAGCGCAGCGACGTCAAAGCGATGGTTCTGGGCGAGCAGGCGTCCGATCTCTCCGGTTTGTGTTTCGATGCTGTCGATCTCTTCGCGGGTCAGGCTGTTGCGCCAGCCGTCGAGCGAGGCGCGATCCACCCCCTGCTTGGCACCGAAGCTGGAGTTACCCAACCACGCTTGCCCGCCAAGGGTAGGCCGCGTAAGAACTTCGTCAAACTCCAGCCCGAGATTGGTCGCTATTTTCTTCATTGTCGCGTCACAGTCCGTCACTAGGTCGCTATAGCGGACGAGGAGATATTGGCCGGGCCAGAACCGCGCCGCAACAAGGCACCGCAACACAGATTCGCACCAGACTTCCAACGCAAAGGTCATATAGACTCGGCTCATATCAGCAATGCCGAAATGACCCTTCATTGAAGCGTACCAGCTGTAAGGGTCTCGCAACGACTGGACGATTCGGCCCCTTGGAAAAAGCGCGAAGAAGCTGGCGGGATCGGCGAAGCACATCATGGAAAGATGATTGACGTGACTAACCTCTGGCCCTTTCGTCGGTGCCGCTCCGCGCCAGACATCGAAGAACGCATCGACACAGGCCGACAAGGCTTCTGCATAGGCGACTTCGCCCCTTGCTGCCTCGAACCAGTCTTTGATCCGTGCGTCAAACTCCGAGTAATCGAAGCCAATCTCCGTCTTAGAGTAGACGTCCTTCCCGAAGTAGTTGCGCGAGGCGATTCGCTCGTAGTTCTGCGGAAACAGCATGGTCGTCTTGAAGGCGCCCCAGTCGGCAGCGAGTCCGGCCAGCTCTTCAGGGTGTGGCAACCGGACCTTCTGAAGGGCGTAGAGCAGCTCGAACGGCAAGCTGCGCACTGCCGGATGACCGTCCAGCAGGCGGGCCACCAAGGTGCCACCGCTACGCTGCAGGCTGTTGATTAGGATATGCGGTCTTGCAGCCATAACCCGTTCTGCTTCGACTGGACCGTCACACATCTACGACCAGCGCATGGCCTGGGGACCGAACCGGAGGCATCATTGGCCGCTCAGCGCCGCAAGCGCCATTTCGATCGTCTTCCGCTCGGTCTCGGCCCAGGCATCGAGGGTGGAGCCGCCGATGTGCGGCGTCAGGATGACGTTGTCGTGGGTCCTGGCGTAGGCCAGCAAGGTATGGTCGGGAAAGCGTTCGGCAAAGCCGGGCTCGAATTCGCCTTCGAAGACATCGAAGGCGGCGCCGGCCAAGCGCCCGGTCTCGAGCGCATCCATGACCGCGGCCCAATCCAGCAGCTCGCCGCGCGCGGTGTTCACCAGGTAGCTGCCGGGGCGCATACGGCCGATGACCCCGGCCGAGATCAGGCCCTCGGTCTCGGCCTCATGGGGCGCGTGGACCGTCAGGATGTCGCACCAGGCCGCCAGCTCGGGCAGGCTGTCGAAGCGCGGCCAGTCATCACGGTTCACAAAGGGGTCGAAGTAGGCGACCTCCATGCCGAAGGCCCGGCCATAGTCGGCGACCCAGCCGCCCAGCCGGCCCAGCCCGACGATCCCCAGCTTCATGCGGGACAGCATGGCCGGCGCGCCGTGGGGCCGCCGGTCCCACTTGCCGTTCAGCGCCGCCCGATGGGCGCCGAAGAGCCCCCGGGTCAGGGCGATGATGAGGCCGAAGGTCAGCTCGGCGGTCGGCGTGATGCTGCGCAGGAAGTCCGGCACGAACTTGAGGCAGGCCACCTCGATGTTCCGCGCCCGGCAGTAGTCCACGTCGATATGGGGGTGTCCCGTGGTGTTCGAGGCCACGACCCGGAGGTTCGGGCAGGCGTCGATCTTGGCGCGGTCGACCGCGTAGCCCAGGGGCGCGAAGAGCACCTCGACCCGCGCGAGAACCTCCGGCGAGTCGGCCGAGGGATCGTTCAGCTCAATGCAGTCGAAGGACTCCTCCAGCAGGGCACGGTTCTCAGGCCGGTACTTCAGGATGGAGTAGTAGAGGCAGACGGGTCGCTGGGACATGGTGGAGACCGCGCAGGCGACGCTATTTGGCGTTGTAGATGAGGCTGAAGGTCAGCGCGTGAAGCCGCAGGACGAGCTTGCGCACGAAGGGCAGGCGCATCATCTGGCTGCGCCAGCCCCCCTCCCGCCGGACCAGGCGCGCTTCCGCGCTCTCATCATCCAGCAGGCCTTCCAGCTCCCTGCGGTAGTTCTCGGTGATGCTGTTGCCGAGATGCGCGACGCGCGGGCTGGCGACGCCGAGACGCAGGCAGGGGCAGTCGTTGAGGAAACGGTCGAAGTCGTGGTCGCGGCTTTCCTGCGCCCAATCGGCACTCTGCGGAAAGAACTGCGCGAGTATCTCCGTCTTCGCCAGGAACTGCGCGTGCCAGGCCTGGGCGAAAACCTCGACGCCGTTGCGCGTGGCCTTGACCTGCTCAAATCGGCGGGCCTTGGCGAGGAAGGTATCGGGATCGCTGCCGAGGCTCTCACCGAATTCCCTGAACCAGGCATCCTCCGTGAAATAACCCTTCTCCAGGCGCACGTCGTCACTTTCCTCGAGCATCCGCAAGGTGGTCGACAGCACCAGCTCGCGCTTCTCCGGCGCCATCGCCGGCACCGGGGCCGCGTTCACCATGCCCGCCTCGGGGAAAGTCTCGAAGACCCGCATGCAGTCCTCGAACCAGCCTTCGCGATGCAGGATGTCGCAGTCGAAGTAGTAGACGTAGTCGGACTGCGCGGCGCCGAAAATCTGGTTCCAGGCGCCGATCTTCTTCATGTTCCCACCGGAGAGCCACAGCCATTGGATACGCTCCGCGGCAAGCTCCGCCTGCAAGAACTCTAGAACCTCCGGGCAGGAACCGTTGTCGTAGACCATCAGGTCATAGG
>ENA-ORCZ01000692-ORCZ01000692.1-marine-metagenome-genome-assembly--contig:-NODE-692-length-11428-cov-2.354418_pt1 | contig 11428 bp, 11 predicted proteins | sample MGYA00237785_ERZ508519 | MGnify/ENA primary metagenome ERZ508519 (study PRJEB26189, sample SAMN06268790) | marine metagenome | isolation source: Bioluminescent Bay, La Paraguera, Puerto Rico | place...
TGCTGCGGTTATAAACGGTCACGCTGTGGCCGGCGGCGGCCAGATGTCCGGCCATGGGAAATCCCATGACCCCAAGCCCGAGGAAGGCAACCTTGGTCATCTCGATTTTCTCGCCCGTTTACTGGTTTCGTCGTTTGGTTGGTGCCGCGGCCCCCCGGCCGCGCGTCCCGCCCGGTGGCTGGTCGGCAGACCGCCGGGCGACAAGGTGAATGCGCGCGGAGCCTACTTGAGAGCGGTAACGAGCCGCAAGCGGTTCGGCCGGCAGGCACCTTGCACGCCATGCCGGGCGCCGCGCGAGGTCCCCTCAGTTCCGCCCGGCGACAGGATTGGTATTACCAGTTATGCGCTCGTGGTATACCAGGATTGCAGATATGATATTGCAGCGCAGCATTTTTTTGCTTGCCGTGGTATACCAATAATTCTATATGTATTTCAGACAGTTCATCACACGTACTCTTACAAGAGCAGATTGAGAGACCACAGATGTTTGCGCCTGCAACAAAGCCCTCTCCCTTCCAGGTCTTCGATGGTCTGGGTCAGTTTCTCGCCCGCAGCGCGGCGGCCGTGGCCAGCGCCTGGGAAGCGCACCGCGTCTACCAGCAGCTGTCCTCCCTCTCGGCCAGCGAGCTGGCCGCCCGCGGCCTGAGCCGCGAGGACATCAGCCGGATGACGCTGCGCGCGCTGAACAGCCAGCTCTGAGCGCACTCCGCCCGCCGTCCCTTTCCCTAGGGGACGGCGCGTACGGGGGTACGCCTCTCCGTCCAACGGCGCGGCCTTGCGGCTGCGCCGTTTTGCATTTCTCCCCAGCCATGCAACCATGCGTCTTTCGGACGTCAGGGGGACGCAAGGCATGATCAGGCTGGCCAGGGTGGCGGGAAAAGGCCGCGGTCTGCTGGCCGAGCGGTCCATTCCCGCCGGCAGCTGCCTGGAGCGGGCCCCGGCCGTGCGTCTCACCGCAGCGGACCGCGCCCAGCTGGATCGCAGCGCCTTCTTCGCCTACTACTTCGCGGATCCCGAGACATTTGAGGCCGGCGGCGGGCACCCTGCCCTGGTGGCGTTCGGGCTGCTCACATTTTGCAATCATGCCGAGAATCCCAACGCCATTGTCCGCTGGGAAGAGGATGATATCGGCCTCTGGGGCCGGCTCGAAGCGCTGCGCGATATTGAAGCGGGGGAGGAAGTCACCCTGTTCTACACAAATATCGGCGAGTACTCGGAGAACGACCTCTTTTTCTAGCAAAACCAGTTTTAAACAATTGCTCTTTAATGCGCGGCTGTATTTCAACCTTTACGATATTTTTTTTGCAGGCCGGGACCTGGTCAGCATTTAGAAAGGAAACTTAAAGAACCCGATGTTTCAATGTAAGGCGAGGAGCGAGGATTTGGATTGCTGCGCTAACGCCGTTTGGGGAACAACTTATGGTTTCGTCGTCCTCCCAGGCATCCGCTGCCGCAGAGCCGCTTTCGGCCGAGATCGCCGTGGAAACGCCTGAACACGACACCGCGCCCAAGGAGAAAGGCGCGGACAAGAGTGGTGACAAGGGTGCCGGTTTCACCGGGACCTATCGCCTGCTCGTGCGCGGCAAGAACATCAACGAGAACACCCTGCTCGCCACGGACTACCTGAACCACTTCAACGAGATCATCATGATGCTCGAGATGATCCCGTCGATGCCGGACTGCTACGAGGACGCCGCCGAGTGGCAGCCGAAGAGCTATGCGGACCACTTCCGCGACAGCTGTTTTTCCGATGCCGAGCTGGCCATCCTGGCCTATGAGAACGCCCCGCAGAACTACCGCCAGGCCTTCGACGCCACCATCGAGCAGATGGACCGGCTGGTGCTTGATTCGCTGCCGCGCATCAAGCAGCTGATCGACGCCGGCGAGGAAGGCCCGCTGGAACTGGGCGTGCAGGGCATCACCCGCAAGCTGCAGAGCTTCGTCGACGTTGCCTCCTCGATCATCAACGGCAACATGGACACGCTCGACCAGGCGCAGATCGACAAGGTGATGAACGCCTGAGCGTCCTCGGCCTGTCGTCCTAATCCCGCTTCTGCAGTGATCGCCGGACCAGGCGGCTGAGCGCCTCCAGGCCGGGACCTATGCGCTCCGGTTCGATGGAGGAGAAGCCGAGGCGCATGAAGTTGCGCGGCGGTTTCTTGGAATGAAAGTGGGCCGAGCCGGGCTCGATCACGATACCTTCCTGCAAGGCCTCGCGGGCCAGGATGTCCGTGTCCAGGCTCTTGGGACCTTCCAGCCAGAAGCTGGTGCCGCCGCAGGAGGGCCGCCGCCGGAAGTCCGGCAGGTGGCGTTCCAGCGCCTCACCCATGAGCTCCCAGCGGGTGCGGAAATCGCGCTGCAGGCGGTGCACCAGGGCGTCGTAGTGGCCGCCGGCGATGAACAGCGCCAGGGTGCGCTGATTGTTGGTCGCGGGATGGCGCAGCATGAGGCGGCGCAGCATGCGGGCCTCGTGGATGAACTCCGCCGCGCCGACCATGTAGCCCATGCGCAGGCCGGGGCCGAGGTACTTCGAAAAGCTGCCGATGTAGATCACGCGGCCGCTGCGGTCCATGGCCTTCAGCGCCGTGGTCGGGGCGTGCAGGAAGTTGGCCTCGGCCTCGTAGTCGTCCTCGATGATGAGGAAATCCTGGCGCTGCGCGCGCTCCATCAGGGCCATGCGCCGCTCCAGCGGCAGGGTCACGGTGGTTGGCGACTGGTGGCTGGGCGTCACGTAGGCGCAGGTGCAGCCGTCGAGCCGCTCGTCGACCACCATGCCGTCGGCGTCGACCGGGATCGGCCGCAGCTCCGTGCCGTTGATGGCGAAGATGTTGCGCGCGTCGACGTAGCCCGGATTCTCCACCGCCACCACCTTGCCCTGCCCGGCCAGCAGCTCGGCGATGAGGAACAGCGCGTTCTGCGCCCCCAGGGTGACGAGGATCTCCTGCGGCTGCGCCTTGATGCCGCGGCGCGGCAGGACGCGGGTGCGGATCTCCTCGATCAGGCGCGGGTCGTCGTCGTTGAAGTTGTCCTCCGTCCAGCTCTGGATCGCCTCCACGCCCAGCGCCTGGCGCGAGCACATGCGCCAGGTCGAGACCGGGAAGAGCTTGGGATCGGGCTGGCCGTAGATGAAGGGATAGGGATAGCGCCGCCAGTTGCGCGGCTTGGCGACATGGTGCTGCTCCGAGGGCCGCAGGCGCAGCCGGTTGAACCAGTCCACCTCGCTGGGGCGATCGCCCTCCGGCGAGGGGGCCTGCCCGTCGATCTGTTGGAACACCATGTCGGTGTTGACGAAGTAGCCGATGCGCTCGCGCGAGATCAGCAGGCCCTCGTCGGCCAGCGCCTGGTAGGCCAGCACCACGGTGTTGCGCGACACCCCCAGGGAATGCGCCAGCCGGCGGCAGGACGGCAGGGGATCGCTGCCCGACAGACGCCCGTCCAGGATGGCATCGATCAGCTGGCGGCGCAGTTGGGCCTGCAGTCCGAGGTCCCCGTCGTGGCGGACCGGAAAGATGAAATCGCGCAAAAGTGACCCGCGCCGGGCGCGGCCTCCCCATACCGGCCCAGGCCGGTCAGTCAGCAGGAAGGCGCTAGCTTAGGGGCCGCCCAGCTTGGCCTCAAGGGGCCTTGAGACAGACCGGTCAGGGTTGCCGGCCGCCCCGGGCAATCATCCGGAAGTGGCGGGCGGCGGGCACCCCCTCCTCCCGGCACCAGGCGCGCTGGCCCCCGAGTCCACGGTTGCGCCATTCGCGCTCGGCGGCGATCCAGCCGTCAATACGCAGGCGCCGTGCGGTTTCCGCATCCAGGGCGCCCCGCGCGGTGACGGCCTCCAACTCGCGTTGGAAGCCGCTCTCGACCTCGGGCGTTACCGCACCGCAATAGCCGGTGACGGCATAGTCGTAGACGACCTGGCTGAGGCCCCGCTCGGCGGCCAAGGCATGTCGCGGCGCGGCCGGCGGCAGCAGCGCGATGGCCAAGGCAATCCCTGCGATTGCGGCTGGTTCCCGTAAGTACACTTCTGGCACCATCCACTGTCTGGAGTTGGCCTTGACTTGTTTTCGAAGCCGCTGCCAGACTCTCCACGATAGGCTTGAGACCTTACAACGAAAATAAAGCCTTCTGGGGGACGGCCTAAGCACGGCCATCACGAAACTGTCACGAAAACCTGTCACTTAGACCAACCTTTTTTGACGTCAACGCAATGGGGAGAACTCGCGTGAAAAGGAACGGAAAGCCAACCAACAGCGAGAAGACGCACCGCGCCGTGCGGGACTTCTCGCGCCGCACGCTGCTAAAGCAGGCGGCGGCCGGCGGTGCGATCGTCGCCGTCGCCCCCGCGATCGTGAGCCGGGAGACGCTTGCCTCCTCCGGCGAACTGGTCGTCATGAACTGGTCCGACTATCTTCCCCAGTCCTTCCTGGAGGGCTTCGAGAAGAAGACGGGCATCAAGATCAAGCACACGCCCTACGGCTCCAATGAAGAGCTGCTCAACAAGATGCGCGCCACCAAGGGCCGCGGCTTCGACCTCGTCGGCCCGACCGTCGACCGTGCCGGCGAATGGCAGCCGCTCGGTCTGCTGCAGCCCTTCGACATGAACCGCATCGACACCTCCAAGGTGGTGCCCGGTCTGCTCAAGGGCTCGACCGACGGCTGGACCTGGGATGGCGGTAACCATCACCTGCCCTATCACTGGGGCACCGAGGCTCTGGCCTGGCGTACCGACAAGTGGTCGCAGGACTATGCCGACCTGTCCTACGGCGATCTCTGGATGCCGGAAATGAAGGGCAAGGTCATGGGCCGGCCCCACTCCATGATGCTGGGCATCGGCCTCTACCTCGACTCTTCCGGCAAGGTGCCCTCCAACCGCATGCTCGACGCCTACAAGGACGAAGCGAACATGCGGCGCATCTGGGACGAGATCACCAAGTTCGCGGTGGAGCACAAGTCCTGGCTGAAGCAGTTCTGGAATGACGCCGACGCGCAGATCAACGGCTTCATGCAGAACGACGTGGTGCTGGGCCAGACCTGGGACGGCCCGCCGCTGCGCCTGAAGAAGGAAGGCAAGCCGGTGACCTATATGGCGCCGCAGGAAGGCGCCCTCACCTGGCTCGACGGCCTCTCCATGCCGATCGGCGCCAAGAACATCGACGAGATCTACGAGTACATCAACTACGTCTATGACGCCGAGGTGAACGGCCTCATCGCCAACGAGACCGGCTACAACCCGGTCGCGGTCGGCGCTGAGAACTATCTCTCGGCCGAGAGCAAGAAGGCGTTCAGCGAAGCCTATCCGGGCGATGCCCTCGACCGCCTGTGGTGGTGGCCGCCGTCGGAGCCCTGGTACACCGAGATCCGGGCGGAATACAGCGACAAGTTCGTCGCCGCCTGATCCTTCACCGGGCGTGGAAGGTTCCGGCCGGCAAGGCCGGAACCTTCCCGCGCCGGCTGAGTGACTGAAGCCCGACAAAGGGCGGCGCGGTCCGCAGAAGGCCGCAATCGAGAGGCTTAAGGTCTTCTTCCGGGTTGGGGAACGCGGGCGGAGGCAACACGGACAACGGGGGCGTCCAGGCATGAGCGCAGATGTTGAGCTCGACCATGTAACGATTCGCTTCGGCGACTTCACGGCGGTCGACGACGCCAATCTCAGGATCAAGGAGGGCGAGTTCTTCAGTTTCCTCGGCCCTTCCGGCTGCGGCAAGACGACCATCCTGCGCGCGGTTTCCGGCTTCCTGGAGCCGACCGAGGGCGAGGTGCGCATCGGCGGCCAGAACATGCGCGGCATCGGCCCCAACAAGCGCCCCACGGCGCTGATCTTCCAGAACCTCGCGCTCTTCCCGCTGATGACCGTGGCGGAAAACATCGCCTTCGGTCTGGAGGTGCGCGGCGTCGACAAGTACGAGAGGCGCAAGCGCGCCGACCAGCTGCTGGAGCTGATCGCCCTGGAGGGCCAGGGCGACAAGAAGGTCGGCGAGCTGTCCGGCGGCCAGAAGCAGCGCGTGGCCATCGCCCGCGCCCTGGCTGTCGAGCCCGAGGTGCTGCTGCTCGACGAGCCGCTCTCGGCCCTCGACCTGAAGCTGCGCCAGCACATGCGCACCGAGCTGCGCGCCATCCAGCAGCGCGTCGGCATCACCTTCATCTACATCACCCACGACCAGGGCGAGGCGCTGACCATGTCGGACCGCATCGCGGTTATGAGCCAGGGCGTGATCCAGCAGGTCGGCGACGGCGCTGCGGTCTACGAGAACTCGCAGACCGCCTTCGTCGCCTCCTTCGTCGGCGAGAACAACCCCTTTGTCGGCCGGGTCTCCGCCGCCGACAAGGACTATGCCGTGGTCGAGTCTCATTTCGGGCCGCTGCGCGGACGCAACGTCGGCGGGCTTTCCGCCGGCGACCAGGCCATGCTCTTCGTGCGGCCGGAGTCTCTCTCCTTCGCCAACGGTGAGGCCGCGGGCGAGAACGTCATCCAGAGCACGGTGCTCAACAGCGAGTTCGAGGGCTCCTTCTTCTCGGTCTTCCTGCGCGGCGAAGGCGACAAGGACATCGTCATGTCGATGACCAACAGCGGCCGCCTGCCGGAGGTCGAGGTGGGCGGCACCAGCCGCCTCGCCTTCTCCCCCGACCGTGCCCTGGTGCTGCCGAAGGGGGAAGTCGCAGATGAATGATTTCTTCGGCCTCTTCCTGCCCGCCTTCTTCGCGGTCCTGCTCGCCATCCTCGTCGCGCCGGTCGTCCAGAAGCATTCCGGGGCGGTCTGGAGGAGCATCACCGGCATCAAGTTCGTTCAGCGCAACGGCGTGGTGATCTCGACCTACCTTCTGGTGGCGGTGATCGCCTGGGTGGTCTTCATGATCATCCTGCCGCAGGCCTACATGCTGGACTTCTCCTTCCGCCACAACCTCCCGCCGGGCAAGATCGGCGGGCCGGAGGACGTCTATACGCTGAAGAACTACCAGTACCTGATCTTCGGCCGGCCGGGCGACGAGGAGATGTTCAACTGGCTGCATCTCGGCGTCTTCATCCGCACCATCGTCGCCTCGATCTTCGTCACGCTGATCAACTTCGTGATCTGCTACCCCATCGCCTACTACATCGCCCAGGTCGCCAAGGGCGGCCAGGCGCGGGCGCTGATCCTCTTCCTCATCCTGCCGTTCTGGGTCAACGAGATCCTGCGCGCCTTCGCCTTCCGGATCCTCTTCGGCACCTCCGGCGTGATCAACGCCTTCCTGCAGACCATGGGGATCATCGACCAGCCGATCGATTTCATCCGCGCCGACGTGGCGCTCTACGCCGGCCTCTCCTACGCCTACATCCTGCTGATGGTCTTTCCGCTGTATAACGCCATCGAGAGCCTGGACCACAACCAGGTGGAGGCCGCGCGCGACCTCGGCTCGCCGTGGTGGCGGATTCACTGGCGCGTCGTCATTCCGCACGCCAAGCCGGGCATCGCCTCGGGCTGCACCCTGGTGTTCATGCTGGCGGCCGGCGCCCTGGCGGCGCCGCAGATCCTGGGCGGGCCGTCCAGCTTCTGGTTCACCCAGATCATCTACAGATGGTTCAACACCGGCGGCAACTGGCCGCAGGGGGCGGCCTACGCCATCGTGCTGCTGCTCGCCTGCCTGATCTTCGTTCTGACGGTCATGCGCGTCTTCAAGGTCAGCCTGGGGGAGATCGCGAAATGAGCTCCCGCCAGATCCAGAACCTGATGATCTTCTTCTACATCATCCTGTTCTTCCTCTATCTCTTCGCGCCGCTCTTCATGATGGGCGTGGCCGCCTTCAACGATGTCGAGTTCCCCCAGGTGGTGCCCTGGGAGGGCTTCACCTGGCGCTGGTTCCCGCAGCTGTTCAACGACGCCCTGATGGTCGAAGGCATCATCAACTCCTTCTGGATCGGGCTCGGCGTGGTCGCGCTCTCGGTGCCGATCGGGCTGGCCGCGGCGATCATGATGACCCAGGTCTACGAGCGCTTTCAGACGATCTACTACACGGTGGTGGTCTCGCCTGTGCTCATGCCGGGGGTCATCCTCGGCATCTCCACCCTGGTGTTCTGGGATCGCCTGGGCACCCTGGTCGACGCCGACTACGAGAGCCTCTACTACAGCGGCATGTTCCTGACCATCGTCGGCCAGTCGACCTTCATCTCGGCCTACACCATGCTGATCTTCCTGGCCCGCCTGCAGCGCTTCGACCGCACCCAGGAAGAGGCCGCGCTGGATCTCGGCGCGACCCACGTTCAGGTCTTCTGGAAGATCCTCATGCCCTTCCTGCGGCCGGCGATCTTTTCGGCCATGGGCCTCGCCTTCCTGACGTCCTTCGAGAACTACAACACCACCGTCTTCACCATCCAGGCGGACTCGACCCTGACGACGGTGCTGGCCGGCAAGGTGCGCATGGGCACGCAGCCGGACCTGGCGGCCCTGGCGGTGCTGATCATCGGCATCACCCTGATTGGCGCCATCGCCATCGAGGTGGCCAAGCGCCGCGAGCTGGCCAAGGAGGCGGTGGCCAGGGAGGAAGCCAAGCGCGCCGAGCACGCCGCCGACATGAGCCTGGCCAAGGCGCCCGCCCAGTAGGTGGCGACCGTGCGCCTATGACGAGTCAGCGGTCTGGCTGGCGGGCGGTCGTCTGGCCGAGCGCCCCCCTCCGGCATGAGGAAACGGCGACAGCCAGGGCTCAGGTGAAGTACTCGCCGATGACCTCTTTCTTGGTGTCGATCGACATCTGCGAGAGCACCTTGACGCGCCCCGCCTGGGTCCAGCCCATCTTCAGATAGATCGGGTTTTCCAGGCGCAGTACGTCCATGTAGGCGGCGTAGTGCGCGATGTCGATGTGCGCGACCGCGGTCTGCGCCTTGTAGTCGCCGGTCGGCTTCGGCGGCTCCTGGTCCTTGCCGAAGTTCTCGAAGACCGCGGTGCCGCGGATCACGCCGTCGTGGTCGTAGAGGCGCACGGTGATGAAGGAGTGCGCGTCCTCGCCGACCTTCTTGGTGAGCACCTGCACAGCGTAGCGCGCGACGCTGTGCAGTGTTACCGCCTTGGCCATGCTTCCTGTCCCCCTCGCCCGGAAATGCTCGGTCAAGTCTAGAGCAGATCCGGGCGACTTGGAATCGCTTTGGCTCAGTGCTTGGCGAGTACGCCGCGCAGCTTGGTGAAGATCTCGTCGAGATGATTCTCCTCGCAGACCAGCGGTGGCGAGATCAGCACGCAGTCGCCGGTCAGCTTCACCATGCAGCCGGCGTCGTACAGCTGCTGCATCACCTGCAGGCCGCGCGCGCCGGGCTTGTCCATCGGCGCCAGGTCGACACCGCCGATCATGCCGTAGCCGCGGATGTCGGTGACGACCGAGAGGTCCTGCAGCGAATAGAGCGCCTCCAGGAACTTCGGGCTCATCTTCTCGGAGCGCTCCACCAGCTTTTCTTCCTCGAAGATATTGCGCGTGGCGATCGCCGCCGCCGAGGCAACCGGGCAGCCGGAATAGGTGTAGCCGTGGAACAGCTCGATGGCGTTCTCCGGCGCCGCGTCCATCAGCACCTTGTGGACCTTCTCGTTCACCGCGACGGCGCCCATGGGCACCACGCCGTTGGTCAGCGCCTTGGCCATGGTCACCATGTCGGGGACCACGCCGAAGCTGTCGGCGCCGAACTGCTTGCCGGTGCGCCCGAAACCGCAGATCACCTCGTCGAAGATCAGCAGAATGCCGTGCTCGTCGCAGATCTCGCGCAGACGCTGCAGATAGCCCTTCGGCGGCACCAGCACACCGGTCGACCCGGCGATCGGCTCGACGATGCAGCAGGCGATGGAATCGGCGCCGTGCAGCTCGACGAAGCGCTGCAGGTCGTCGGCCAGTTCCGCCCCGGTCTCCGGCTGTCCGACCGTGAACTTGTGTTCCGGCAGGTGGGTGTGGCGCAGGTGGCAGGCGCCGGGCAGGCCCAGGCCGAAGGCCTTCTTGTTGTTCACCATGCCGGCGACGGTCAGTCCGCCGAAGTTCACGCCGTGGTAAGCGCGCTCGCGGCCGACCAGGCGCAGGCGCTGCCCCTCGCCCTTGGCCTTGTGGTAGGCCAGCGCGATCTTCAGCGCCGTCTCCACGGCTTCCGAGCCGGAGTTGGAGAAGAACACGTGGTCCAGGTCGGCTGGCGTGACGGCGGCGATGCGCCGGGCCACCTCGAAGCTGGCCGGGTGGCCGAACTGGAAGGGCGGCACGTAGTCCATCTTGGTGAGCGCTTCGTTCACCGCCTCGGCGATCTCGCGGCGGCCGTGGCCGGCGGCGACGCAGAACAGGCCGGCGGAGCCGTCGATCACCTGGTCGCCGTGATCGGTGGTGAAGTACATGCCCTGGGCGCCCGTCAGGATGCGCGGGTTGGCCTTGAAGTGGCGGTTCGCCGTGAACGGCATCCAGTGCTGTTCGAGCGAGTTGGGAATCGGCGGGATGAAGTTCATCGGCCTGGCTTTCCTAGGTTTTTCCGGTTGTGACGTAACCTTATCCTGCAGTCTAGCTGCCCCTCTTCCCGGCCAGCTAGGCCCAATTGGCGGCGATTCGTGAGGCCAGCCCTTCTTAGAGGGCCAGGGCCTCCTCCGCCGGCACGTAGTCCAGCCCGTGGGCCTCGGCCACCGCCTTGTAGGTCACCTTGCCGCCGGCCACGTTGAGCCCCTCTTTCAGGTGCGGGTCGTCGGCCAGGGCCTGGCGGTAGCCCTTGTTGGCCAGCGCCAGGGTGAACGGCAGGGTGGCGTTGTTGAGCGCGAAGGTCGAGGTGCGGGCGACGGCGCCGGGCATGTTGGTCACGCAGTAGTGGACCGTGCCTTCCTCGATGTAGGTCGGATCGGAATGGGTCGTGCCCCGCGAGGTCTCGAAGCAGCCGCCCTGGTCGATGGCGATGTCGACCAGCGCCGAGCCCGGGCGCATCTGGCGCACCATCTCGCGGGTCACCAGCTTGGGTGCCGCGGCCCCGGGCACCAGCACCGCGCCGATCACCAGGTCGGCGCCGACCACGTGGCGCTCGATGGCGTCGACGGTGGAATAGATGGTGTTCAGCATGGGGCCGAACTGCAGGTCCAGCTCGTAGAGCCGCTCCAGCGAGCGGTCGATGACGGTGACGTGGGCCTCCATGCCCATGGCCATGCGCGCCGCGTTGGTGCCGGAAACACCGCCGCCGATGATCACCACGCGGGCCGCGGCGACGCCGGGCACGCCGCCCAGCAGCATGCCGGAACCGCCCTGCTCCTTCTCCAGGCAATGGGCGCCGACCTGCACCGACATGCGCCCGGCGACCTCGCTCATGGGCGCCAGCAGCGGCAGGCCGCCGCGCGCGTTGGTCACGGTCTCGTAGGCGACGGCGATACAGCCGGAATCGATCAGTCCCTGGGTCTGTTCCAGGTCCGGTGCCAGGTGCAGGTAGGTAAAGAGCAGCTGGCCCTCGCGCAGGCGGGCGTACTCCGCC
>ENA-ORCZ01000693-ORCZ01000693.1-marine-metagenome-genome-assembly--contig:-NODE-693-length-11413-cov-4.275406_pt1 | contig 11413 bp, 7 predicted proteins | sample MGYA00237785_ERZ508519 | MGnify/ENA primary metagenome ERZ508519 (study PRJEB26189, sample SAMN06268790) | marine metagenome | isolation source: Bioluminescent Bay, La Paraguera, Puerto Rico | place...
AAGCCGACGAGAACGCCAGTCAGGAGAAGGGCAAGCAGGCTGACAAGAAAGGCAGGCCCAAGAACCGGAAGAGGATGGTTGAGCATGATCTGGAAGCTCTGCCCGATGAGCGCGCCGCCGCCGAGCGACTGATGCGGTGCCTGAGCGGGCGTCTCCCGGTTCAACTGGTTGAGGTAGAACTGCCTGACTGATTGATTGTCCGGTTTCCGCATTGCCTCGTCATCCGCTTTCCGGTTCGGGCCTCAAGCGTCTTCTTCAGACTGGGCATAGTGCTTGTTTTCCCGCCGGTCGCCAAACAGCTGGCGTTGTTCCAGGTGTTCGCGCTGGGCGTTGTAGAAGGCCTGCAGGAACTTCAGCCGGTCCGCGGGCGGTACCGGGTCGGCGTAGCCGATCTTCTTGCGGATCTTTTCAACGATCGCCTCGATCGTCGCATTCCTCTGTTTTGCGGCCTCATGGCCCGACGGTGAGCTCTGGCTGCGCAAGAGCGCTTCGAGGGTCTGCAGTTCGAAAGCGCCGTAATGGTCGAGCTGATGTGTCAGGAAGACAAATTTCCGCCGGGTCTGGCTGAGGGGCGGGGTCTTTTCGGCAAGATCCGCCAGAAGCAGCGGCACGGGCAAGTGAATGACATGGGTACCGGCCATCATGTCGCCGAGGCGCTGGCGGTAGCGGTTCAGCAGCGGGATCAGCAGCGCCATGATGATCCAGAGGAGGGACGCGAGCGATTCCAGCGGATTGCCGGCATCAAGCGTCAAAAGGAGCGTTGCCGGCAGAAAGACTTCCGCTTCCTTCATCAGGTTGCGCAGGACGAGGGCATGGGCAGTCAGCGGTCCGCCGTCATGGGAGACCACTTTTATCTTCATGAGTCTCTTGCCGAGTGTCTGGCCGTTCCAGACGAGTTCGGTGCAGATGTAGTAGGGCACGCGGATCAGGAAGAAGAGCAGGCTGCCGACGGCAAACATCGTGCTTGCCGAGAACAGGTCCGCCAGGCCGAGCAGGATCATCAGGCAGACGACCGCGACCACCGTGATAAGAATATCCGTGATCTGGGCCGCCAGCCGGACACCGATGCCGGCAATCGGCAGTGTCAGCGCGACACCCTCCGGCGGCAGCAGGGTTGAAGGGGAAGGCCGTTCCTTCTTGTTTTTCGGCCAGAAGCGCACTCTCATCGCTGCCAACCCCTTCCCCGTCCCCATCCCGGATTCTGGCCGCCGAGCAGGAACCAGCTCAGCCAGAGTGCGCCGGCGCCCCAGCCGATGAGAAGGCGAAGCTGCAGATCCTGGACCATCTGACGGCCGAAACCCTCGAGGATCGCCGCCGCGAAAAGCATGAGAGCCGCGACGATCGCCAGCTTCACGGCATCGCGGCCGGCGTGCCGCAGGGCATCCTTGCGCGAATAGCGCCCCGGAAACAGCACGGCCGCACCGAGTTTCAGGCCGCCGGCGGAGGCGATGCAGATCGCGGAAAGCTCGGTGACGCCGTGGATTGAGAGCCAGCCGAACAGGTCAAGCCCGAGGCCCCGGTCGACATGAAGCGCGAAAAAGGCGCCCAGGATAAGGCCGTTATAGAAGGTCAGGAGAACGGCCGGGGCACAGGCGAAAACCCCGAGGCCGAAGACGAAGATCGCAATCATCGTGTTGTGCGAGAAGAGATAGGTGGCAAAGGCGCCGAGCCCGCCCGTGTTGTGATCATCCGAATAGATGACGGCGCGCAGGGCCTCCGTCGTTGCGTCCGGACCTCGGCCTCCGGCCAGATCCGACGGCATGAAGACATAGAACCAGTCGTTGTTCTCGAAATAGAGCAGGTAGCCGGTCAGCGCACCGAGTGCCATGCACAGGAAACCCAGCAGGAGAAACAACCAGGAGCGGCGCATGGCCTGCGGAGCACCCGTCGCCAGGAAGCGCTCCAGGAGACCGCCAAGCTGCTGCTGGGGCGCGTAGACGCACAGGTAGGCGCGGGCGGTCAGCGCTTCCAGATACGCAAGAAGCGCCTTGTCCAGCGAGATCTCCCGAGCGATGGCGAGCGAGGTGGTCGCCTGGCGGTAGAGCGAGGCGAGATCGCGTGTTTCCGCAAAGGCCATCTTCTGCAGGCCCTTGCTTTCCGCGTCGCGCACCAGGGCCTCAAGCCGACGCCAGTCGGCTTCACGTTCCTTGCGGAAGCGCGCGGAGCGCATCAGATCCTGATTGTCCATCAGATCAGCTCCCTGGCCTTGATTTCAAGATAGGCCGAAATGAGCCTGGCGGTCACGTTCCCAGGCTTGGCATCGATGATCGTCACGCCCATGCGGCTGAGGCGCTCGAAAACCAGCCGGCGTTCGTTGATGGCCTGGTTGGCAGCGACCAGCCGGGCGGCGCCGTCAAGATCTCCCGGGGCGGTTTCGACCAGAGCATCGAGGTCCGGATCACGCAGGGCGACGAAGATCAGCAGGTGGCGCTTGGCGAGAATGCCGATGTTTTCCACCAGGAGTTCGGCCGAGGTCGTATCGACGAAGTCGGTGAAGATGATGATGAGGCTGCGCTTGGGCGTGCGCGCATTCAGCTCCGTCAGGGCCAGGGTATGGTTGGTCTCGCGGCTGACATAGGAAAGCCCTGCCGTCCAGCTGCGAAGCCGGGCAAAGGCGGTGCGGCCGCGGGTGGGAGCTGAAAAGGTGCGCGGCCGGACGTCATAGGAATAATAGCCCACCAGATCACCGCCGATGGCGGCCGCCCAGGCCGTGGCGAGCGCGGCGGTGACCGCATGGTCGATCTTCGGCAGGCCACCGATCTCCTCACGCATCAGGTAGCCGTTGTCGAGCGCGACGATCACATGGTGGTTGCGTTCCGCGCGCAGTTCCTTGGCGACCAGCGCGCGGCGGCGGGCGGAGCGTTTCCAGTCGATGGTCTTGATGTCCATGCCTGGCACGAAGTCGCGCAGCTGCTGGAACTCCGAGCCTTCGCCTATGGCCCGGTTTTCCTTGACGCCGTAGAGCGCCGAGACGACCGTCGTCGTAATTTCCCCGGACTGGACGAGGCGGATGTTGGGCACGACGCGGATCTCGGCTGCGAGGGTAAGCCGCGGCACGAATTCCAGCAGCTTGAGGCGTGAGGTCCAGATGAGCCACAGGCGTTCGAGGGGCCAGATGCCGCGCCGCACGGCCCGGCACGGGATTTCCGCCACGGCGGAGCCGTCCGGGCCGAGGGCGAAGCTGAATTCCTCGGGGCCCCGCAGTCCCTCCGGCCAGTCGAGCTTCGCCCTGAGACCCTCCGGCGGGCGATCAAGTTCCAGCCGCAACCCCGCGGTCTCTCCGACAAAGATCTCCGCAGGCGTGTTCACGGCGAGCGACCTCGGCCGGCGGAAGGACATCGCCAGATCGAGCAAGGTCAACACGGCGAGCGCCGCCCAGGGCACGATCGCGATCTCGCGCGCGGCTCCGCCGCCGGAGATCGCGAGGACCGACAGGACAAGGGCGCCCGCACCGGCTGCGAGCAGTCTTTGGGACGGCCGGATCAGCGGGGGGCCTCGATCTGGTTGAGGATGTTTTCAAGAACCTGGGCCGGGCTGCGGCCCTCGATCTCGGCGGCTGGACCGAGCACGATCCTGTGCCGCAAGGTCGGCACGAACAGGCGTTTGACGTCGTCTGGCAGTGCGAAGTCCCGGCCGTTGAGTGCCGCCGTCGCCCGCGCCGCGCTGGCAAGCGCATCGGCCGCCCGGGTGGAGGCGCCGAACTCGATTTCCGAACTCTGCCGCGTTGCCCGGATCAGGCGCAGGATATAGGCAAGGATGCCGTCGTCGAGGATGATGCTGTCGACGAGCGCGCGGGTCTCGGCGAGAGCCGCCGCGTCCAGCACCTTGGAAAGCGCTGCCGTTTCCAGTCCCGCCTCCAGGGGCTTTGCCGCATGCTGGCGCAGGATCGCCATTTCGGTGGCCTCGGGCGGAAAATCGATCACCAGCTTGAACAGGAACCGGTCGAGCTGGGCTTCGGGAAGCGGATAGGTGCCTTGCTGCTCGATCGGGTTCTGGGTGGCGACGACGATGAACTCGCGGCCGAGGGAATGATCGGTGCCGTCGATGGAGACCGTGCGTTCGCTCATCGCCTGCAGCAGGGCGGCCTGGGTCTTGGGCGGGGCGCGGTTGATTTCGTCGGCAAGCAGCACCTGCGAGAAGACCGGCCCTTTGGTGAGCACGAAGGCATTGGTTCTGAAGTCGAAGATCGATGTGCCGAGCACGTCGCCGGGCATCAGGTCGGGCGTGAACTGGATGCGGCCGAAATCGAGGTCGAGCGCTGCGGCAAAGCTTCGGGCCAGCAGCGTCTTGGCGGTCCCGGGAGGGCCTTCCAGAAGCACATGGCCGCGCGCGAACAGCGCGACCAGGAGCAGCTCGATGATTTCGTCCTGGCCGAGAACGGTCCGGCCGATTTCCGCCCTCAGGGCGTCGGTCCGGTCGCGCAGCGCTTCAAGCGTCATGGGTTATCTGCTCCAAGATCTGTTCCAGTTGGTCGATTTGATGAATGGCCTCGGCGGCGCTGAGCCTTGCGGGCAACCGGCGGATGCCGTCAAGCACGGTGCGCAGGCGCGGCGCCAGTGCCGGATGCCGCCGTTCGGTATAGGTCAGGAAGGCGTCTTCGCCGGAGTAATGACGCGCATGTGCCGGGCCGAAGAGTATGGACGCCGTCGCGGCAATCCGCGCCGACGCGTATTCGCGTGTGAGCGCGCCGTCCTGGCCGGAGCGGCGCATCAGCCGGGCCCGTGCCTGCACGGCGATGTCCTTGCCCGCGCCCGGGGACAAATCCTCGGAAAGCACCGGGCCGTAGCGCATCGAGCTGCGCCAGATCGCCAGCGCCAGGAGCACCGACGCACCGAGCCACAGCATCAGGAAGGGCGGTCCGAAGAAGCGGGCAAGATCGTCCCAGGTGCGTTCGCGTTCCGGCAGGCTGGCCGGGTCGATCAGCCAGGAAGGGCGGCTGTAGTCGATGATGATCGCTTCCTTGCCCGCGGTTGCCCGAAGAAAATCCAGGGCGATCGAAGCGTTGTCGCCGAGGCGCAGGCCATGGTTGTTGAGGAGGTCCGGATCGGAAAGGATCAGGACCGTGTCCCGCGCGGTGTCCTCGTCAGCGCTTTCGAGCGGGCACTCGGCCAGCAGCATTGCTTCGGCCCTGCCGATGACGGGCGTGCACCCACCGCTTTGGAAGGTCTGGGCGGCATAGATTTCGGCATCAAGATAATCGCCGTCCTCCTCCCGGTAGGCGAAGCCGGTGAAGGGCTGCCGGGCGTGCGCGAGGGTCGCGCGCTTGTCGCCGGTCAGTTTGCGGACGATCTTGTTGAGGCGTTCGGTCTCGACCTGCAGCGCCGGATGGGCGAGGCCCGTCAGGCGCATGCCGCTGCGCCATTTCGGCAGGACGACCAGCACCGGTACCCGCTGCGCCTTTTGGGCGATGACTGCTGCGGTGAGATCGTATTCGTCCTGCTGTACAAGCAGCTCTTCCTTGGTGCGCGGTTCGATACGGTCCGTGTCCGGCAATGTGTCGTAGACGGGAATGACCATCAGGCCGACGGAAGTCTCGTCGATGGGCCAGCCCCCGACAAAATTCTGTGCGCTGAGGCCGTTGGCGGCGAGCCAGACCTGCAGGCCATCAAGACCCGCAGGCGACTGGCGCAGGGTCTGCTGGCGATGCGACAGCAGGTACCATCCCCCGATCAGGACAGCGGCCAAGATCACCAGGATGACCGTTATTTCGAGGCTTGGCCCTCTCGGGCCGGTCCGGGAGGCCGCGTCGCTCATGAGGCACCTTGTCCCAATAGGCTGCGGCAGCTGGCGACGTGGTCGCGGAATTCTTCCTCGCTGACGTCGCGACCGCCGAACTGCACTCGCTCGCAGGTCGTCACGAGGCGGCGCAGCAGATCACGCTGCCCGGGCACGTCCGGCAGGTGACTGAGGGCGTCACGCGCCGTCCAGCTGCGTTGCATCAGGATGCCGTGGGCCGCGACCGTTGTCGCCAGCACTTTCTGGGTCAATAGCACGAGGGCCCGGCGGCGGTCCTCGATGCGCAGGATCTCGTCGAGCGAAGCGAGCTTTTCCGCCCAGGCCGGCGTTTCGCCGCTGCGCCGCGTGCGACCGCTGCCCGGGTTGTCGTCTTCACGCCGGAGCGATACGGCCATGTTGCCGCCATAGCGCACAAAGACAAAGGCGATGGCGGCCAGAGCGGCGATGGCAATCAGACGGACGATCCACTCGCCCGTCGAGGTTGAGCCTTCGGGGCGGGCTGACTGCTCGAGGGGTTTTGGAGGTTCCTGTTCGGTGTTCAGTTCCGGCGGCGGTGCGGAGGGGTCAAAATAGGCGACATCCGTCTCGATGCCGCGCAGCCGCAAGGTTTTCAGATAGGCTTCGCCGGATTCGCCGATTTCACGCGGCGTCCGGATGGCCTCCTGGGCTTCCGTCCGGACGAGGCTTCCTGAAAATAGTAAAAAAGTAAAAACCATGAAAAACCGGCGCATATCCGGTTTATTGCCGATATCCCGGGGTGAGGCAATAGCCGCCTGACGGCAGCGCGCGTCACGTCGCCCGGGCAGGCCCCCGGTCGTCCGCGGCATCGCTTGCCGGCTGGCGACCAGAAAAGCGGCAAACCGTGTCGCGGTTGTGTGAACCGGAAAGAGAAGGACCGCTGAACGCCCGTCTGTCCGAACCTTGAGTTCAGGACAGACCGGACGCCAGCGGCCCTCATTTGTCAGGATCAGGCGCTTCTAGAAATGAACCGACCTGGTATCCGGCGACTTCTGCAGCGGCGGAGCGAACTTGGTGAGATCGATCCCTTCCACGGCTTCCTTGTATTCCTCGATGCTCGGCGTGCGGCCGAGGATCGCGGAGAGAACCACGACCGGGGTGGACGCCAGCAGCGACTCGCCCTTCTTCTCGGCGCTGTCTTCCACGACACGGCCCTTGAAAAGGCGGGTGGAGGTTGCCAGAACCGTGTCACCCTTGGCGGCCTTTTCCTGGTTGCCCATGCAAAGGTTGCAGCCCGGGCGCTCCAGATAGAGGATGTTCTCGTATTCGGTGCGGGCCGTCGCCTTCGGCGCCGCGTCGTCGAATTCGAAGCCGGAGTATTTCTGCAGAATGCTCCAGTCGCCCTCTTCCTTCAGCTCGTCGATGATGTTGTAGGTCGGCGCGGCGACCACGAGCGGGGCCTTGAACTCGACCTTGCCGTTGGCCTTCTCCAAGTTCTTGAGCATCTGGGCGACGATCTTCATGTCGCCCTTGTGCACCATGCAGGAGCCGACAAAGCCGAGGTCGACCTTCTTCTCGCTGCGGTAATATGAGACGGGGCGGATGGTGTCGTGGGTGTAGCGCCTGGAGACGTCCTCGTTGTTCACGTCCGGGTCGGCGATCATCGGTTCGTCGATCTGGTCCAGATCCACAACGACTTCTGCGAAATATTTCGCATTGTCGTCCGGCTTGAGCGCCGGTTTCTCGCCGGAGCGGATCTCGGCAATGCGCCTGTCGGCCTTGTCGATCAGGCCCTGGAGCGTCTTTGCGTCATTGTCCATGCCCTTGTCGATCATGATCTGGATGCGGTTCTTGGCGATCTCCAGCGAACTGATCAGGGTGTCGTCGTTGGAAATGCAGATGGAGGCCTTGGCCTTCATTTCCGCGGTCCAGTCGGTGAAGGTGAAGGCCTGGTCGGCGAGCAGGGTGCCGATATGGACTTCGATGATGCGGCCCTGGAAGACGTTGTCGCCGAACTGTTTCAGCATCTGGGCCTGGGTTGCATGAACGACGTCACGGAAGTCCATGTAGTCCTTCATCGTGCCTTTGAAGGTCACCTTGACGGATTCGGGAATCGGCATCGTTGCCTCCCCGGTCGCAAGTGCCAGCGCAACGGTGCCTGAATCCGCACCGAAGGCAACGCCCTTGGACATGCGGGTGTGGCTGTCGCCGCCGATGATGATCGCCCAGTCATCGATGGTGATGTCGTTCAGGACCTTGTGGATGACGTCCGTCATCGGGTGATAGACGTTCTTCGGATCGCGGGCGGTGATGAGGCCGAACCTGTTCATGAAGCTCATCAGCTTCGGGATGTTGGCCTGTGCCTTCAGGTCCCAGACCGAGGCCGTGTGACAGCCGGACTGGTAGGCCCCGTCGACGGTCGGCGCGATCACCGTCGCCGCCATGGCTTCCAGCTCCTGCGCGGTCATCAGGCCGGTGGTGTCCTGCGAGCCGACGATGTTCACCTTCACGCGCACATCCGAGCCTGCATGCAGGACCTTGCCCTCGGTCACGCCGAGGGCGTTGGCGTTGAAGATCTTCTCGACCGCCGTCAGGCCCTGGCCTTCATGCGAGACCTCCTTGTTGGGCGCGAAAACAGGAGCCGGTTCGATGCCGAGGGTCTCGGCGGCAAAGCTCTGCAGCATCTTGCCGAAGACGATCGCGTAGGATCCGCCGGCCTTCATGAACTCGACCTTCTGCGGCGTGAAGGCGGAGGCAATGTCGGCCAGCTCTTCGTCACCCGCGTCGTTGCAGAGCTTCCTGGTTCTGGTGTTGATGGTCAGCACCGTGCCGGTTTCGACGGAGTATTTCTGCTCCAGGATCGGGCTGTCGTCATTGTTCAGCATCGGCTTGCCGTCGTCGCCCAGCTTCTTGACCCAGTTCTTCAGGTCAATGCCGATGCCGCCAGTGACACCCACTGTCGTCAGGAAGATCGGCGAAATGCCGTTGGTGCCGGCAACGACCGGGGCAATGTTGACGAAAGGCACGTAGGGGCTGGCCTGCTTGCCGGTCCACAGGGCGACGTTGTTCACGCCGGACATGCGCGAGGAGCCGACGCCCATCGTTCCCTTTTCGGCGATCAGCATGACGCGCTTGCCCGGGTGCTGCAGCTTCAGCGCTTCGATTTCCTTCTGCGCCGCTTCGGAGATCATGCACTTGCCGTGCAGCTCGCGGTCGGAGCGGGAATGGGCCTGGTTGCCGGGCGACAGGAGGTCGGTGGAAATGTCGCCTTCGGCGGCGACATAGGTGACGACCTTGATCTCGTCCTCGATGTCCGGAAGCTTGGTGAAAAACTCGGCCGCGGCGTAGCTTTCCAGGATTTCCCGGGCGATCTGGTTGCCGGCGTCAAAGGCAGCCTTCAGGCGCGACGTATCGGCATCATAGAGGAAGACCTGGGTCTTCAGCACTTCGGCGGCGTTGCTGGCAATCGCCTGATCGTCGCCCAGTGCCAGATCGAGCAGAACCTCTACCGACGGGCCGCCCTTCATGTGGGACAGCAGCTCAAAGGCAAAGGCCGGCGTGATTTCCGCAACCACTGCGCTGCCGAGAATGATCTCCTTCAGGAACTTCGCCTTGGCGCCGGCAGCGCTGGTGGTGCCGGGCAGCGTGTTGTAGATGAAGAAGTTGAGCGAGTCCGCCCGGTGTTCGTTGCCGGTGTCCTTGATCTGAGCGACGATCTCGTCGACCAGCGCAGCGTCCTCGATGGGCTTGGGATGCAGGCCCTGGCCTTTGCGGGCTTCGATCTCTTTAAGGTAGTCTGAATACAAGCTCATGATGGTCCCGGCGTCCTCGAGTTAGATGAAGCTTGCCCCCGGCGCCGTTACTCGGACGCGCCGGATTAAGCTGGCTGTGCGCGGTCTTAATTCAGTATACAATGGTATGCAATATCTTTCCAAAGATTCTATGAAGGATTACCCGGCTTGCCGTTCAAGCAGCTGCATGACAGCAAAAAATCCGGCCTGGAACCTTCAAGGTGCGGAAAGATTACCCTAAATAGCCGTCAGGCGGCAGGGCCTTTGCTGGTTTGGAGCGCCAAAGATTGCTATAGGTGCGATGCACCAATTTGCGGCGGCGATAGAGGGAGAGGCTCTCTGTTCCGGCCCGCGGAAAAGGACCGGACGGCGGGGCTGACGGCTCTGGGGTCCGGAGTTTAGAGAGATTTTTCCAGGCGCTCGTCCGGACGTGGCCGGGCCTTATGGACAATGAAGGAGAACGCACGCCGTGACCCAGTCCCTCGATAGTTTCAAGTGCAAGAAAACACTGACCGCCGGCGGCAAGACCTATACCTATTTCTCCATTCCGGAAGCGGAAAAGAACGGGCTCGCAGGTGTTTCCAGGCTGCCGTTCTCCCTGAAGGTGGTGCTTGAAAACCTGTTGCGCTTCGAGGACGGACGCACGGTGAAGAAGGAGGATATCCTCGCCTGCGCCGAATGGCTGAAGACCCGCACCTCCGACCACGAGATCTCCTATCGTCCCGCCCGCGTGCTGATGCAGGACTTCACCGGAGTTCCGGCCGTGGTCGACCTGGCCGCCATGCGCGATGCGGCGGTGAAGCTGGGCGGCGACCCGGAAAAGGTCAATCCGCTGGTGCCGGTCGATCTCGTCATCGACCATTCGGTGATGGTCGACTATTTCGGCACAAAGGACTCGTTCCGCAAAAACGTCGAAATGGAATATGAGCGCAACAAGGAACGCTACGAGTTCCTGCGCTGGGGCCAGTCCGCCTTCAACAATTTCCGCGCCGTTCCACCCGGAACCGGCATCTGCCACCAGGTGAATCTCGAATATCTCGCCCAGACCGTCTGGACAAAGGAAGAGAACGGCGAGGCCGTCGCCTATCCCGACACGCTGGTCGGCACCGACAGCCATACCACCATGGTCAACGGGCTTGCGGTGCTCGGCTGGGGCGTCGGCGGTATCGAGGCGGAGGCGGCCATGCTCGGCCAGCCGATCTCCATGCTGATCCCGGAAGTCATCGGCTTCAAGCTGACCGGCAAGCTGAACGAGGGCATCACCGCGACCGATCTCGTGCTGCGTGTCGTGGAAATGCTGCGCAAGAAGGGCGTCGTCGGCAAGTTCGTCGAATTCTACGGGCCCGGCCTCGACAACCTCTCCCTGGAAGACGCGGCGACGATTGCCAACATGGCACCGGAATATGGTGCCACCTGCGGCTTTTTCCCGGTCGACGCCGACACGCTGAAATATCTGCACGCCACCGGCCGCGACAAGGATCGCGTCGAACTGGTGAAGGAATACTCCAAGGCCCAGGGCATGTATCGCTCGGGCGGCGAGGAGCCTGTCTTCACCGATACGCTGGAACTCGACATTTCCACCGTCGTGCCGTCGATCTCCGGCCCGAAGCGTCCTCAGGACCGCGTCAACCTCGCCGATGCCGCTTCCGGCTTCGCCAGGACGATGGCCGACGAGTTCAAGAAGGCCGGCGAACTTTCAAAGCGCGTTGCCGTCGAGGGCAAGGACTACGACATCGGCAATGGTGACGTCGTCATCGCCGCCATCACCTCCTGCACCAACACGTCCAACCCCTCCGTCCTGATCGGTGCCGGTCTTGTGGCCCGCAATGCGCTCAAGAAAGGGCTGAAGGTGAAGCCGTGGGTGAAGACCTCGCTGGCCCCCGGCTCGCAGGTGGTGACCGACTATCTGGAAAAAGACGGCGGCCAGG
>ENA-ORCZ01000694-ORCZ01000694.1-marine-metagenome-genome-assembly--contig:-NODE-694-length-11370-cov-2.982998_pt1 | contig 11370 bp, 13 predicted proteins | sample MGYA00237785_ERZ508519 | MGnify/ENA primary metagenome ERZ508519 (study PRJEB26189, sample SAMN06268790) | marine metagenome | isolation source: Bioluminescent Bay, La Paraguera, Puerto Rico | place...
AGGCGCGGCGCAGCTCGCTGATCATGAAGGCCGGGATCAGTGCGCGCATCGGCGTCGCCTCGGGGCTCTCCACCTCGTCGGCCTCCGTCAGGTCCAGGAAGAGCTGCAGGTCGTTCTCGCGCACGTGGCGCAGCATGAAGTCGCGCACCGGCTGCTGGGCGCGGTCCAGCGCCTCGAACTCGGTGATGTCCTCGGCGATCAGCGGCTCCAGGGCCTCGTCGTAGATTGCTTCCATGGTCGGCATCATCACGAAGGCGGTGAGGAAGAGGGCGAGGCTGACCACCACCGAGTTGGGCGGCGTCTGCTGCAGGCCCATGGCCGTGCGCAGGAAGGACAGCACCACGACGATGCGGGTGAAGGAGGTCATCATCACCAGGATCGAGGGCGCGAGGCTCAGGATGGTGATGAGGGCGATGAGCTGGATGATCCGCCCGGTGGTGGTGCCGGCCGTCTCGGCGCCCAGGTCGAAGGTCAGGGCCTGGGCCAGGGCCTCGCCGGGCAGCAGCAGGGCAACCGCGAGCAGGGCGCAGAGTGGCAGAGTCGGGACTCCAAGGGGGCGCGCGACTCTCACCATGCCGGCCTCCGCAGCTTGCCGGCCAGCCGGGTCATGAGATTGTCCGCCGCCGCGGGCCGCTCCGGGCCAGGCTGCTCCGGTGTGGGGGCGGGGTGCCCGGCCTCGGCCGCCGGCTCCGGCGCGGCCGGGATGTCGCTTTCGATCAGCAGGTCGCTGGTCGCGCCCAGCAGCACCAGGTGCTCGCGGTCGTCGCGGCGCAGCAGCACCAGCTTGTGCTTGGCGTCCAGGGGGCGGACCTCGACGAGGCTGAGCCGCCGCCGGCCGCTGCTGCTCGGCGTCGCGGCGAGGCGCTCGCCGAAGCCGGAGCGCCGCACCAGGGCCGCGAGGCCGGCGATGAGCAGCAGCACGAAGCCCAAGGCCAGAAAGAACCGGAAGTACTCACCCAGATCCATCAACTTCCCCAATCGATCCCCAGGGATCCCCTGTCGTCCCGCTGTTCCATGCCCCCCGGCCGCTGTCCCTTGCGGCGCCTAGGGCTTGTCGGTCTTCGGCCCGCCGTAGGCGCTCAGCGCCTTGCGGCGGTCGCTCGCCGCGCTCAGCAGCTGGGCCAGCTCGCCGAGGCCGGCGCGCAGGTTCTCGCCCAGTTGGTTGACCTCCTCGACCAGCCCGATGAGGCGCGGGCGCAGCACCCGGCTCTCCGCCTTGGGCAGCGCCTCGACGGCCTGGCACAGGCCCTTCACGTCCTGCTCGATGGGTGTCAGGTCGATGATGGTGCCGCGCGAGAGGCCCTGGCGCGCCTTGCGCAGGCGCGCGGTCAGGGAGTGCATCTCCGATTCGATGGTGGCGGTGTGGCTCACAACAACTTCTCCTCATCCTCGTCTTGCCCGGCTTTCTCCGGGCTGCCGCCGCCGGTCTCGGGGCGGCCATCCGTCTGGTAGAGGTAGCGCAGGATCTCCGCGACCCCGGCCAGGGCGGCCAGGGGGATCTCGCTCTCTACCTCGACTGCCGCCAGGATCTCCGCCAGGTCGCTGTCGCTGCGCACCTTGACGCCGCGCTCGAAGGCGATCTGCAGGATCTGCTCGGCGACCTCCCCGCGGCCGCTGGCGACCACCCGGGGAGCCTGGCCCGCGGTGCCCTGGCCCGCGTTCCCCTGGGCACCGGCGACGGCCTCGGGCGTCACGTTCTCCAGGGCGATGGCGAGGCTGCGGTCGGGCCGGGGTTTCTGCGTCGCCATCTCTTCGTGATCGGGCAATCCATGGAACGGCCGCCGCGCGGGCGCGGCAGTCAGCCAATGGTGACCGATCATGCTTAATGAATGGTTAGAGACGGCCGCGTGTCCGGCCGGGCGGCGCAGAAAAAAGTTCAGCCCCGAGAGGCCGTTAGAACCGTCCTGGAGGAGGGGAGGAGGAGGTTAAGAGCCGCCGCTCTCGCTCTTGGCGGGGCCCGGTGTGCCGGCGCCCTTCAGCGCCTCCGCCAGGGCGTCGTCGTCGGCCACGGCGGCGGCGCGGTTTTCTTCCTGGATGCGTTCGAAGATTTCACGGCGCAGGACGGTGGCGTCGCTGGGGAAAGTGAAGCCCAGCTTGATCGATTTGCCGCGGATATCCACCACGGTGACCTCGATATTGTCATTTATGATGACCGACTCACCGATTTTGCGTGTCAGATAAAGCATCGCCCTCTTGGCTCCCCCCCGCTCCCCGGACCGCAGCCCCCCGATCCGCAGGTATGGTTAATATACACAATTTAGCTCGTTTTACGGATTCTTAACAAGGCAGGCTTGATCATAGAGCCCATAGGCCCCGGAAAAGAAGGGGAGTTTCGGGACCCGGTGCCCCTGGCGGATCAGGGGCGGCAACGGCGGTCGATGCAATTACGGGAACGTCATGGACGGCAACAGCGGCATCTTCAACCTGCTTGGCAAGCGCATGGACTGGCTGGGTCAGCGCCAGAAGGTGCTCGCCCAGAACATCGCCAATGCCGACACCCCCGAGTACGTCCCGCAGGACCTGAAGCCGCAGGATTTCCGCCGCATGATGGAGCGCAACTACCTGCCGACCATCAAGCCGGAAGCGACCCAGGCCGGCCATATCCAGACCTCCAGCCTGAAGGCCGACGACCGCGGCGTCGAGCAGAAGGACCGCTACGAAACCGCGCCTTCGGGCAACGCGGTGGTGCTGGAGGAACAGCTCATCAACGTGGCGCAGACGCAGGCCGACTACAACGCCATCACCAACCTGTACAAGAAGCAGGTGGCGATGCTGAAGATGGCGCTGCGCGGGCGCATGGGCTGACCGCCCTTCCGGCGAATGACGACGCAAAGCGCCTAGGACGCAAGAAGCGATGGATCTGGAAAAGTCACTCAACATCTCCGCCGCCGGCATGCGCGCGCAGGGCACGCGCCTGCGGGTGATCGCGGAGAACATCGCCAACGCCAATTCCACGGCGCAGACCCCGGGCGGCGAGCCCTACCGGCGCAAGCTGGTGACCTTCGACAACGAGCTGGACCGCGCGCTGGGTCTCGAGACCGTGCGCGTCGATTCCATCGTCGCCGACCGCGGCGCCTTCTCCCGGCGCTACGAGCCCGGCCATCCGGCCGCCGACGAGGAAGGCTACGTGCTGACGCCCAACGTGAATTCCCTGATGGAGATGGCCGACCTGCGCGAAGCCCAGCGCAGCTACGAGGCCAACCTGAAGGCCATCGAGTCCTCGCGCTCCATGCTGCAGAAGACGATAGACATCCTGCGCTGACGCGCGGGCGACATCCTGCGCTGACCCGCAGGCCGGTTTCCGCGCTGAAGCAGCGCATCGTTCCGCGGCGCCAGGAGGGCGCTGCCGACCCGCCAGGACGGCCCCCATAGGCACCCATGAGAATCCTGTGCCTGAGGAGTGAGCCATGAATATCACCGGGGCCGTTCAGGCCTATGACAAGATGCTGCGCCAGGGCGGTTCCGCGCCGGGGCTGGAGGCGCGCGACAGCGGCGGCGCCGATTTCTCCCAGATGCTGCAGCGGGCCGCCGAGCGGGCCGCCGATACCATGCTGGAAGGCGAAACCCAGACCATCCAGGCGGCGGCCGGCACGGCCGACCTGACAGAGGTGGTCATGGCGGTGTCCAAGGCCGAGATGACCCTGGAGACCGTGGTGACCCTGCGCGACAAGGTGGTCCAGGCCTACCAGGAAATCCTGCGGATGCCGATCTGATGATCGGCCGGCCGGACCGGGCGGCGCAGCAGGACGAGGGGAAAACCAGGTGAACGGCACGGAAGCCATCGAGATCGGCCGCGAGACGATCTTCGTCATGCTGAAGATCGGCGCGCCGATCATGCTCATGGCGCTGGCCGTCGGCCTGGCCATCGCCCTGTTCCAGGCACTGACGTCGATCCAGGAGATGACGCTGACCTTCGTGCCGAAGATCATCATCATCTTCGTCGGCGTCATGCTGATGCTGCCCTTCATGCTCAGCAGCCTCACCACCTTCTCCCACGGCCTCTTCGACCGCATGATCGCCATGGGCTAGGGGAGGGCGCCGTTCATGCTCGCCGAACTGCTCCCCGGCCAGGCCTTCGTTCTGCTGCTGACCTTCGTGCGCCTGGGCAGCGCCATGATGCTGCTGCCGGGCTTCGGCGAGAACTTCATTTCCCCGCGCATCCGCCTGCTGCTGGCGCTGACCGTCGCCGTGGTGGTCCAGCCGGCCCTGCCGCCGGTGATGCCGGCCCTGCCGGACAGCGCCACGGCCCTCTTCCTGCTGATCCTGGGCGAAGTCTTCGTCGGGCTCTTCATCGGCTCCCTGGCGCGCATCCTCATGGCCGCGCTGTCCATCGGCGGCATGATGATCGCGACGGTCACCGGCCTCGCCAACGCGCTGACCAACGACCCGACGGCCGCCCAGCAGGGCTCCATCGCCGGTTCCTTTCTCTCCACCCTGGCCCTGCTCATCATCATCATCCTGGATCTGCACCACCTGCTGCTGCGTGGGGTGATCGAGAGCTACAGCCTCTTCGTGCCGGGGCAGTCGATCCTGGTCGGCGACGTCTCGCAGATGATCACGCGCGGCGTCGCCAAGGCCTTCCTGCTCGGCTTCCAGATCGCCTCGCCCTTCATCGCGGTGGGGCTGATCTTCAACCTCGGTCTCGGCCTGCTGTCGCGCCTCATGCCGCAGATGCAGGTCTTCTTCATCGCCATCCCGCTGCAGATCCTGATCGGCATGGGCATCCTGATGATCGCCCTGCCGATGCTCATCGGCTGGTTCATCTCCGGCTTCCAGGAGATCATGCTGCCCTTCGCGGGCCTGAACTAGGGATGGGCGCGCATGGCCGGTGAAGACGACGACTCACAAAAAACAGAAGAACCGACAAGCAAACGCCTCGCTGACGCGCGCGAGAAAGGCCAGGTCCCGCGCTCTCAGGAGGTCTCGCACTGGTTCATGATCCTGGCGCTGGCGCTGGTGGTCGGCATCTTCGCGCCTTCGCTGAGCGCCGACCTGGGCGGGCTTCTGCGGCCCTTCCTGGAGCGGCCGCACCTCATGGTGCTGGACGGCGGCGGCATGCGCGAGATCCTGATGGAGACGGCCTTCGGCATCCTCAAGGTCTCCGCCATCCCGCTGGCCATCATCCTCGCCGCGGGGCTTGCCGCCGGCACCATCCAGAACGGCATCATCGTCACCACCGAGCAGATCCAGCCGAAGCTCTCCAACATCGGCTTCAAGCGCGGCTTCAAGAAGATGTTCTCCAGCCGCGCCCTGACCGATTTCCTGAAAGGCCTGCTGAAGCTCGCCATCGTCGGCACGGTGGTGGCGCTCATCGTCTGGCCGGACCGCAACGACGTGCTGGTCATCCCCACCATGGAGGTGCCGGACATGCTGGCGCTGGTGCAGGTCGAGGCGGCCAAGGTGATCGTCGGGGTCCTGGTGGTGATGACGATCATCACCCTGGCCGACGTCTTCTACCAGCGCTTCATGCACATGAAAGAGCTGCGCATGACCAAGCAGCAGATCAAGGATGAGCACAAGCAGTCCGAGGGCGATCCGCTGATCAAGAGCCGGCTGCGCCAGATCCGCGTCGAGCGGGCGCGCAAGCGCATGATGGCGGCGGTGCCGGAGGCCGACGTGGTGATCACCAACCCGACCCACTTCGCCGTCGCCCTGAAATACGACCAGCGCACCATGGAGGCGCCGCGGGTGGTCGCCAAGGGTGTCGACAACGTCGCCCTGCGCATCCGCGAGGTGGCGCAGGAGAACGATGTCGCGGTGGTCGAGAACCCGCCGGTCGCCCGGGCGTTGCACGCCGCCGTCGAGATCGACCAGGAAATCCCGCCGGAGCATTACAAGGCGGTGGCCGAGATCATCGGCTACGTCATGCGCCTGAAGAAGGGCCTGCCCGCCCGCGCCCCGCGGTAAAGAAGAGGCGCGCCGCGGTAATCGAGGCCGCGCGCCGCGATAGGCGAAGGCGCTAGACGGGATCGCTGCGCTATTCGCCTTGCCCGCGACTCGGTGCCTGTGGTTAGTCTTGCCTCATGGTTAATCTTCGTTAACCAATAGAACGTAACTTCGTCCTTTCGACGGAGTTGGACAGGAGCGGGCCTGCAGGTGCTGAGCCTCATTGATTTTCTTGTCGGAGGCGTCCTCGGTCTGTTCGTGGGCGCGGTCGCGGCGTGGTATCTGCTGCGCCGGCGTTCGCTCTGTGCCTCGGTCTTCGCCGCGGTGCCCAAGCCCTGGCAGGTGGTCTCAGCGGACGGCCGCACGCTGCTCGCCAACGCCGCGCTGGAGTCCTTCTTCGGCGGCGACGAGCGGCCGATCCCCGAGTTGCTGCTGGAGCAGGTCAAGGACGATCCCGACGCGCGCCGCCAGATCGAGCAGATCGCCCAGCAGGCGCGGCAGGGGCTGCTGGGGCAGGCGGAGATCCGCGTGCCCGCCACCACCGGAAACGGGAACGGTGTCGACGGCGGCTACGACTGGCGCTTCGTCGCCGCCTATCCGCTGCCCGACCATCCGGGTACGGTCTACTGGATGGTCGACGACATCACGCCGCGCCGCCAGATGGAACAGATCATGCGCGAGGAGCAGGAGCGCTTCGTCGATCTGCTGGAGAACGCGCCGGTCGGCTTCTATTCGGCCGATGCCGAGGGTCGCTTCCTCTTCGCCAATCACACCCTCTGCGAATGGCTGGGGCTGGGCCATCAGGACCTGGAACTGGGCCGCGTGCGCCTGCACGACGTGGTCGTCGACCTGCCCGCGGGCACGGCGCCCTACGATCCCTTCGGCCAGCCCGGCGCTTCCCAGGGCGAGGTGCTGCTGAAGGATGCCGAGGGCGGAACCTTCCGCGCCTCGATCCGCCAGGACGTGGTGACCGATGAAGGGGGCCAGGTGCTGCGCACCCGCTCGGTGGTGCGCGATCTCTCGCGCGAGATGGCCATGGCCGCGGCGCTGGAGGAGTCGGAGGTCCGCTTCCAGCAGCTCTTCGCCAAGGCGCCGGCGGGCATCGCCCTGATCGATCCGCAGGGCGCGATCCAGGAATGCAACGACGCGCTGGGCCGTCTCATCGGGCGCGCGCCCGAGGCCCTGCGTTCGGTTTCTCTCTTCGACCTCGTGGCCAAGGGCGACACCGAGGCCCTGAAGGCCGGCCTCTCGCCGGAGGCCGATGCCCAGGTGTCTCCGCTGGAGGTGCACCTGGCCAGCGAGGAGGGGCCGGTCTGCACCCTCTTCGTCAACCGCACGGAGGGCAGCGACGGCCGGCTCGCCGGCTTCGTCGTCCACTTCATCGATTCCACCGAGCAGAAGAACCTGGAGCGGCAGTTCGCCCAGTCGCAGAAGATGCAGGCGGTGGGCCAGCTGGCCGGCGGCATCGCCCACGACTTCAACAACCTGCTGACGGCGATGATCGGCTTTTCCGACCTGCTGCTGCTGCGTCACCGTCCCGGCGACCAGTCCTTCGCCGACATCATGCAGATCAAGCAGAACGCCAACCGCGCCGCCAACCTGGTGCGCCAGCTGCTGGCCTTCTCGCGCCAGCAGACGCTGCAGCCGCGGCTGCTGAACCTGACCGACATCCTGGCCGAGCTGTCGCACCTGCTGCGCCGGCTGATCGGCGAGAACATCGAGCTGCAGATGAACCACGGCCGCGACCTCGGCATGATCAAGGCCGACCAGGGCCAGCTCGAGCAGGTCATCATCAACCTGGCGGTCAACGCGCGTGACGCCATGGACGGCGGCGGCGTGCTGACCATCCGCACCGGCAACGAGAAGGTCGAGCAGCGCCGCAAGTCCAAGGACGAGGCCATGCCGCCGGGCAGCTACACGGTCATCGAGGTGACCGACAGCGGCTGCGGCATCCCGCCGGAGAACCTGGACCGCATCTTCGATCCCTTCTTCTCGACCAAGGAGGTCGGCGCCGGCACCGGCCTCGGCCTCTCCACCGTCTACGGTATCGTCAAGCAGACCGGCGGCTATGTCTTCGTCGACAGCGTGGTGGGCGAGGGCACGACCTTCGCCATCTACCTGCCGCAGGTCGCCGAGCGGGAGGTCGCCGCCATCCAGCAGGACGCGGAGGCGCAGGACCGCCGCGACCTGACCGGCGCCGGCACCCTGCTGCTGGTCGAGGACGAGGACGCGGTGCGCGCCTTCTCCGCCCGCGCCCTGCGCAACAAGGGTTACAACGTGCTGGAGGCCAACTCCGGCGAGACCGCCCTGGAGATCCTGGCGGGCGAGGGCGATCCCATCGACCTGCTGGTCACCGACGTGGTCATGCCGCGCCTCGACGGGCCCAGCCTGGTGAAGGAGGTGCGCCAGAGCCGCCCCGACCTGAAGGTCATCTTCATCTCCGGCTATGCCGAGGACAGTTTCAGGAAGCGCCTCGACGAGGACGAGGGCATCCACTTCCTGCCCAAGCCCTTCAGCCTCAAGCAGCTGGCCGGCAAGGTGAAGGAAGTCCTCGGCGAATAGCATCGCGCCGCCTCCCGGCACGCCTCTTTCACCCGGTTGCCTGGGCGCCGCCGGCGGATGGAGTCGTGTTCTCGGGGAACACCTCGATCGCCGCCGTTTCGGCTCGAACTAGGGCAATTTGTCTCAAATTGTAGCGTTTGTTCTCATTTTGATCCGCTTTTTGCTTGCGCGAAAGAGAACAAACTTGGTACAAACGGCCCTCATTGCAGACCCTCGACCCCTATGACATAAGGGAGTTCAGCCCCATGGCTCAGAGCGCTTTACGGTTGGTGGAGAAAGACACGGTGGACAAGAAAAAGGCCCTGGACGCGGCCCTGGGGCAGATCGAACGCGCCTTCGGCAAGGGCTCGATCATGAAGCTCGGCGCCGACCAGGTGGTCGAGACGGAGGTGATCTCGACCGGCTCCCTCGGCCTCGATATCGGCCTGGGCATCGGCGGCCTGCCGCGCGGGCGTATCGTCGAGATCTACGGCCCGGAAAGCTCGGGCAAGACCACCCTGGCGCTGCACGTGGTGGCCGAGGCCCAGAAGGTCGGCGGCACCTGTGCCTTCGTCGATGCCGAGCACGCGCTGGACCCGGTCTATGCCAACAAGCTGGGCGTCAATGTCGAGGACCTGCTGATTTCCCAGCCCGACGCCGGCGAGCAGGCGCTGGAGATTGCCGACACCCTGGTGCGCTCCGGTGCCATCGACGTGCTGGTGATCGATTCCGTGGCCGCCCTGGTGCCGCGCGCCGAGCTGGAAGGCGAGATGGGCGATTCCCTGCCGGGTCTGCAGGCGCGCCTCATGAGCCAGGCGCTGCGCAAGCTGACCTCCTCGATCTCCAAGTCCCATACCCTGGTGATCTTCATCAACCAGATCCGCATGAAGATCGGCGTCATGTTCGGCAATCCGGAGACGACGACCGGCGGTAATGCGCTGAAGTTCTATTCCTCCGTGCGCCTCGACATCCGCCGCATCGGCGCGATCAAGGACCGCGACACGGTGGTCGGCAACCAGACCCGGGTGAAGGTGGTGAAGAACAAGATGGCGCCGCCTTTCCGGGTGGTGGAGTTCGACATCACCTACGGCGAGGGCATCCCCAAGACCGGCGAGCTGCTCGACCTCGGGGTGCAGGCCAACATCGTCGACAAGGCGGGCGCCTGGTTCTCCTACGAGGGCCAGCGCATCGGCCAGGGCCGCGAGAACGCCAAGACCTTCCTCAAGGAGAATCCGGAGATCGCCCAGCAGATCGAGCAGAAGGTACGCGCGAACGCGGGGCTGGTCTCGGCGGCCATGCTGGAAGGCCCGGAAGACGGCGAGGGTGGCGACGGCGACGCGGCCGAGGCTTCTTAGGGCCTTGCGGTTTCTCCGGCCTTGAGGTGCCCCAAAGCCACGGGCGGCCTCCAGCCACAGGCAGCATGCAGAACGGGCCCCTTCGCGGGGCCCGTTTTCTTTTTGAGCAGAGGGCCTGCTCTCTTGCGGGGTTACTTCAGGCTGTCGTAGCCGGCGGTGAAGCCGCTGAGGGAGAAGGGCATGGTGAGCGGGTTGTTCGACCCGCTGGCCAGCTGCACGGCGCCCTGGTTGCCGGCCTTGAAGGCCTTCACCACCTCGTCCGACATCCGCAGGTAGGCCTGGCAGCCGTCCTGCCGGCAGAACTGGAAGGGCACGCCGACGATGCCCTTGCCGTCGACACCGATCTGCACGCCATCGGCCAGCGGCACGCCCAGCGGCATGGCCAGCACCGCGCCGGGCTGCCGGCCGGGCTCGAAGAAGCCCACGGTGATCTTCAGCACCAGCTGCTGGTTGCTCTGGTTGATCAGCTGCTGGGTGATGAAGCAGGCCGTGTCCTGGCCGGCCGCGGGCGGCGAGGCGGGCGGCGGCGGATTGGGCGTGCAGCGCTGGGTCCAGTCGCCGAACTTGGTGGTCGATCCGGCCGGCGCCTGGTTCGCGGGCGCCTGGCCTTGCGGGGCCTGGGGCTGGGGTTGCGTCTGGGCCTGGGCCCCGCTCGGGGCCTGGGCCGCGCCGGCCAGCAGGGCCGCGGCGAGGAGGGCGGCCGGGAGACGGCGCGATGCAGCGCGGCGGCTCGGCCGTTCGAAATCAGTCAGTAAAAGCATGGTGTGAACCTAACTCCTAAGGACGGGGCTGGCCAGACCCCTGCGGGGGATGGTGCGGCAGGCTGGGTCGGCTGGGTCCGGCCCCTCACATAGGCCCCCGCCGGGGGAAATGCCAGGACAAAGCAGGGGGGCGGGGGGCGCAGCGGAAGCTTCGCCTGGGGACGGGCGGGGCCGGATCTTCCGCCCGGCCTTTCGGTGGACAGGCCCCCTGGGGCGCGCTAAAAGGCTCAGCTTTCGCGCGCTCGGGCCGCCTGCCGCGGGCAGTTTTAGAAGGGTTCCAGCTTGCGGCGCAAGCCTAGGGGTAATATCTATTTGCCATGACGACCGGTAACGAAATCCGCAGCGCCTTCCTGGACTATTTCGCGCGCAACGGCCATGAGATCGTGGCCTCCTCGCCGCTGGTCCCGCGCAACGACCCGACCCTGCTGTTCACCAACGCCGGCATGGTCCAGTTCAAGAACGTCTTCACCGGGAACGAGACCCGGCCCTACAGCCGCGCCACCACCTCGCAGAAGTGCGTGCGCGCCGGGGGCAAGCACAACGACCTGGAGAACGTCGGCTACACCGCGCGCCACCACACCTTCTTCGAGATGCTGGGGAACTTCTCCTTCGGCGATTACTTCAAGGACCAGGCGATCGAGCTGGCCTGGAACCTCGTCACCAAGGAGTACGGCCTGCCCAAGGACAAGCTGCTGGTGACGGTCTATGCGGAGGACGACCAGGCGGCCAAGCTGTGGAAGCAGATCGCCGGGCTGCCCGACGATCGCATCATCCGCATCGCGACCTCGGACAACTTCTGGGCCATGGGCGACACCGGCCCCTGCGGG
>ENA-ORCZ01000695-ORCZ01000695.1-marine-metagenome-genome-assembly--contig:-NODE-695-length-11346-cov-2.787381_pt1 | contig 11346 bp, 9 predicted proteins | sample MGYA00237785_ERZ508519 | MGnify/ENA primary metagenome ERZ508519 (study PRJEB26189, sample SAMN06268790) | marine metagenome | isolation source: Bioluminescent Bay, La Paraguera, Puerto Rico | place...
CCCGGCCGATTCAGTAGAAACAGCCGACCGCGCCGGCCTCCGCCAGGCGCGCAGTTCAGGGGGCCTTCCGACCATGGCGATCATGCCCGACAGCTGGATCCGCGAGATGTCGCAGACGAAGGGCATGATCGATCCCTTCGTCGAGAACCAGGAGCGGACCAACGCCATCTCCTACGGGCTCAGCTCCTACGGCTACGATGCCCGGGTCGCCGACGAATTCCGCGTCTTCACCAACGTCGACAACGCCATCGTCGATCCCAAGGCCTTCTCCGAGCAGTCCTTCGTGGAACGCAAGGGGGAGGTCTGCGTTATACCTCCGAACTCCTTCGTTCTGGCGCGTACCGTCGAGTACTTCCGCGTGCCGCGCGACGTGCTGGTGATCTGCCTGGGCAAGTCGACCTACGCGCGCTGCGGTATCATCGTCAACGTGACGCCGCTGGAGCCGGAGTGGGAGGGGCATGTGACCCTGGAGTTCTCCAACACCACGCCGCTGCCGGCCAAGGTCTACGCCAACGAGGGCGCCTGCCAGTTCCTCTTCCTCAAGGGGGCCTCGGCGCCGGAGGTGTCCTACGCCGACCGCGCCGGCAAGTACATGGGCCAGCGCGGCGTGACCCTGCCGCGGCTCTAGGGCGCCGGAAGGCGCCGGAGCGGCGAGCCACTAGAAAAGAGACCGGATGGACCAGATCGTTATCCACGGCGGGCGCCGCCTGAAAGGCGAGATCCACATCAGCGGGGCCAAGAACGCGGCCCTGCCGCTGATGGCCGCCAGCCTGCTGACTGCCGACACGCTCAGCCTGTCGAACGTCCCCCACCTGGCCGACATCGCCACCATGGCCCGCCTGCTGGCCCAGCACGGCGTCGAGGTGCACATGAACGGCCACGCGGAGAACGGCGGCGCGGGCGAGGCCTCGCGCGGCGGGGTGCTGGACCTCACCGCCGGGACCATTTCCTCCGTGATCGCGCCTTACGACCTGGTGCGCAAGATGCGCGCCTCGGTTCTGGTGCTGGGTCCGCTGCTGGCCCGCATCGGCGAGGCCAAGGTCTCGCTGCCCGGCGGCTGCGCCATCGGCACCCGGCCGGTCGACCTGCACCTGCAAGGGCTGGAACTGCTGGGCGCGGAGATCGCGTTGGAGGAAGGCTACATCCACGCCTCCGCCCCGAAGGGCCTGACCGGCGCCAAGGTCCTGTTCCCCAAGGTCTCGGTGGGGGCGACGGAGAACCTGCTGATGGCCGCCTGCCTGGCCAAGGGGGAGACGCAGCTGCTGAATGCGGCGCGCGAGCCGGAGGTCATCGACCTGGGCGACTGTCTCATCAAGATGGGCGCTGAGATCGAGGGCCTGGGCAGCGACAAGATCACCGTGCGCGGCGTCGAGAAGCTGCACGGCGCCGAGCACCGGGTCGTCGCCGACCGCATCGAGACCGGCACCTATGCCATGGCCGCGGCCATCACCGACGGCGAACTGGACCTCATCGGCGGGCGCGCCGACCACCTGAGCGCGGTCATCAAGGTGCTGGAGGAGGCTGGCGTCTCGGTGCAGGAGACCAACCGCGGCCTGCATGTGAAGCGCGCCAACGGCGCGGTGCATGGGGTCGATGTCATGACCGAGCCCTATCCCGGCTTCCCCACGGACTTGCAGGCGCAGACCATGGCGCTTATGTCGACCGCGGAGGGCGCGGCCATGATCACCGAGTCGATCTTCGAGAACCGCTTCATGCACGTGCCGGAGCTGGCGCGCATGGGGGCCAACGTGAATGTCCACGGGTCTTCGGCCATGGTGCGCGGGCAGCCGCAGCTGACCGGCGCCGAGGTCATGGCCACGGACCTGCGCGCCTCCGTCTCGCTGGTCCTGGCCGGTCTCGCCGCCGAGGGCGAGACGGTGCTGAACCGGGTCTATCACCTGGACCGCGGTTACGAGCGCCTGGAGCAGAAGCTGGCCGCCTGCGGTGCCGATATCTCCCGGCGCCGCGCGCCGGAATGATGACTGAGTGACCTTGGGGGACGACGGGAATGGCTGATCAACAGGCCACGGAGAACAAGCCCCTGAAGCTGCGCGCCCATGACCCGCAGGACATGGACGTGGTGGCGGCCCTGCTGCAGGACGCCCTGGTGCCCCTGGGCGACATGAAGTTCCTGCCCGGCGAGAAACGCTTCGTGCTGGTGGCCAATCGTTTCCGCTGGCACGGCGATCCCGAGGAGGACGCGCGGCCGGCGGTGCCGGAGGCCCTGGTGGAGGGCGAGGACGTCGCCTTCGACGACGACGGCCAGCCGCCCTACGAGCGGGTCAACAGCGGCCTCTGCTTCGACAAGGTGACGCGGGTGCGCTACCGGGGCATGAAACCCGGCGGCAACGACGAGATCCTGAACCTGCTGACCATCACCTCGGACCCGCGGGCCGTGACCCTGATCTTCGCCGGCGATGCCGCCATCCGCCTGGAGGTCGAGGCGATCCGCTGCCACCTGGAGGACATCGGCCAGCCCTGGCCGACCCGCTGGCGTCCGCAGCATGATGCCGATACGGGCGCCGAAGCCGGTTCCGGGTCCGCTTCTGGGGCGGGCGACGGGCAGGACTAGCGCGGGTCCTTCAGGGCCGCCCCGCCGCGGCAAAAGGCCCCGCCGCCCCGCGGCGGCGAAAATGGCGGTGGCAATTCAGGGGAAAAATCGCCATACCAAGGCCCCGGACCGAAAACTCCGGCCGCCTCCCGAGGTGCTGCCGGAAGGTCCGGTTTTGGCCTGATTCTGTGTGAAGTAGCGGAGCTTTTCCCGTGACGTCCAACGAGCCCCTGATCCTGGCGGTCCCCAAAGGCCGGATCTTGAAGGAATTAAGTCCTTTGATGGCCCGCGTCGGCATCGAGCCGGAGGCGGCCTTCAACGACGACAACGCCCGCCAGCTCCGCTTTTCCACCAATCATCCGGGCCTCGACATCATCCGCGTGCGCAGCTTCGATGTGGCCACCTTCGTCGCCTTCGGCGCGGCCCACCTGGGCGTGGCCGGCAACGACGTGCTCATGGAGTTCGACTATCCGGAGCTCTATGCCCCGGTCGATCTGAAGATCGGCTACTGCCGCCTTTCCGTGGCGGCACCGAGCCGCCTGGCCAAGAGCGACGACCCCAGCCGCTGGAGCCACATCCGCGTGGCCACCAAGTACCCGGGCATCACCCGGCGCCACTTCGCCGCGCGCGGCGTGCAGGCCGAATGCATCAAGCTGAACGGCGCCATGGAACTGGCCCCGGGCCTGGGGCTCTGCCGCCGCATCGTCGACCTGGTGTCCACGGGGTCGACCCTGAGAGCCAACGACCTGGAGGAGGTGGAGACCATCGCCGAGGTCACCTCGCGGCTCATCGTCAACCGGGCGGCGCTGAAGACCCGCTCCGAGGAGCTGACAGGCTGGGTCGAGAGCTTCCGCGAGGCCGCCGATGCCGCTTAGGTTGGAGGCGGCGGCGACCGACTTCGAGGCCGCTTTCACCGCGCTGCTGGACAGCAAGCCGGAAAAGATCGCCCCGGCGGCGCCTGCGGCCGCCCCACAGTCAGAGAGAGCGGCACCGGCCGCCCTGCCCGGCCGCGCGCAGGGCCAGCCGACGGTGGTGGTGATGCCCTTCGACGACCTGGGGGGCAGCGAGGACGACTTCTTCGCCGACGGCGTGGTCGAGGAAATCACCGCCGCCCTGTCGCGCATCAAGGACTTCTTCGTCATCGCGCGGCAGTCCGCCTATGCCTACAAGGGGCGCTTCGTCGACCTGCGCGAGGTCGGCCGCGACCTGGGCGTGCGCTACGCGGTGGAAGGCACGGTGCGGCGCGGCGGCGGGCGTGTGCGCATCACGGTTCAACTGGTCGAGACCGCCTCGGACCGGCAGCTCTGGGCCGAACGTTACGAGGACGACCGTTCCGAGCTGTTCGATCTGCAGGACCGCATCGCGTCCCAGGTGGCCGGTGCCATCAATCCCTCCATCCGCGCCTCGGAGATCGAGCGGGCCCGGCAGACGCCGCCGGAGAACCTGCAGGCTTACGACGTGACCCTGCGCGCCCTGCCGCACTTCTGGGCCCACCGCAAGGAGGATAACGAGCAGGCCCTGGCCCTCTTCGACCAGGCGCTCGCCATGGATCCCGACTACGGCGTCGCCCTGGCCTTCAAGGCCTGGTGCCACGCCCAGCAGGCCTGCTACCTCTGGGCCGAGGATCCCGGCGGCGAAAAGCAGCGCGCGATCGAGACGGCCGACCGCGCCGCCCGCCGGGTGCAGGATCACGCCACGGCACTGACCGCCATCGGCGCGGCCTACAGCATGACGACGACGGACCAGGAACGCGCCGGCTCCTTCATCGAGCGGGCCCTCACCATCGACCCCAACAATGCCTGGGCCTGGATGCGCGCCGGCTGGATGAAGACGATCTATGACCAGATCGACGGCGCGCTGGAATGCTTCGAGCGCGCCCTGGCGCTCAGCCCCTACGACCCCTTCGCCTTCAACATGTACTTCGGCATGGCCGCGGCCTACGGCGACCGGCAGGACTACCGCAAGGCCATCGAACTGGTGGAAAAGGGCCTGCGCGCCGGCCCGGGCGTCACCTGGGCCTACCGCATGCTGGCCTCCTACCTGGCCCAGGCGGGCGAGCCGGAGAAAGCCGCCAGAGCCATCGACGAGTTCCGCCGCCACAATCCCGGCGTCACCATCGAAAAGCTGCGCGTCGGCCTGCCGCCCTCCATGCTGCTCAGCAATCCGAACTATCTGGAGGGCATGCGCAAGGCGGGAATTCCCGAGCGCTGAGCCGAAGCGTCAGACCGGCGTGTCGTCGTCGTCGGGCAGCAGGCCGTCCAGGCTGTCGCCCTTCGCCTCTCTGCCCGCCGGCAGGGTGAGGTTGAAGCCGGCGCCCTTGGCCGGGTCGAGCGGCTGCAGCGTGGCGACGAGGCCGCGGCGTTTCAGGTCCAGGAGGTGCCGGCCGAGGCGGCCGAAGAGGGTCTCGCCGCTGTCGGGCGTCGCCGGGTCAATGCGCACAAGGACCGAGCGGCCGACGTCACGGAAGCGCTGGCGCTCCACCATGCGGTCGACGGAGGCCACGGCATGGGCCAGGTCGAGGCCGGTCAGGTCCAGCTCGTAGTCGGCCGCACCCTGGCGGTCCAGCAGGCGTCGCAGACGGCGGTCTTCGGAGGCGCTGAGATTGTCGCCGTCTGCCCCCTTACCGTCCTGGGCCATCACATGCCGATCAGCAGGCGCTGCGGATCCTCGATGGCTTCCTTCACCCGCACCAGAAAGGTGACCGCCTCGCGGCCGTCGATGATGCGGTGATCGTAGGACAGTGCCAGGTACATCATCGGGCGGATATCGACCTTGCCGTCGACCGCCACCGGGCGCTGCTGGATCTTGTGCAGGCCGAGAATCGCCGACTGCGGCATGTTGAGGATCGGCGTCGACATCATCGAGCCGAAGACACCGCCGTTGGTGATGGTGAAGGTGCCGCCCTGCATCTCGTCCATCGAGATCTTACCGTCGCGGCCCTTGGCGGCCAGTTCGCCGAGCGACTTCTCGATCTCGGCGAAGGACTTCTGATCACAGTCGCGCATCACCGGCACCATCAGCCCGTTGGGCGTGGAGACCGCCATGCCGATATCGTAGAAGTGGTTGTAGACGATCTCGTCACCGTCGATACGGGCGTTGACCGCCGGCAGCTCCTGCAGGGCACCGACCACGGCCTTGGTGAAGAAGGAGGAAAAGCCGAGCTTCACGCCGTGCTTCTTCTCAAACGCATCCTTGTACTGGCTGCGCAAAGCCATGACGGCGCTCATGTCACACTCGTTGAAAGTGGTGAGCATGGCCGCGGTGTTCTGCGCCTCCTTCAGGCGGCGCGCGATGGTCTGGCGCAGCTTGGGCATGCGCACGCGTTCCTCGCGCTTGCCCGCCGCTGCCGCAGGAGCGGCGGAGGCCGCCGTCGCAGCGGCCGGCGCAGGGGGGGCCTTGGCCGCTGCTGCCTTGGTCGGGGCGGCCAGGGGCTGCGTCTTGCCCTCCATGAAGTTGATCACGTCTTCCTTGGTCAGGCGGCCGTCCTTGCCGCTCGCCGGAATGATCGCCGGGTCGAGGCCGTTTTCCTCGATCATCTTGCGCACGGCCGGACCCAGGTCGCCGACCGCCGCGCCTTCCAGGAAGGCCATAAGGTCGGCCTTGGTGATCTTGCCGCCGGTGCGCTGCGCGGCGGCGGGGTCGAGATCCTTGGCGCCACCAGTAGCAGCGGCCGGGGCGGGAGCGTCAGGCGCCGCCTGCGGGGCCTCTGCCTTGGCGGACGCTTGCGCTGTTTCGGGCGCCTTGGCCGGCGCCGCGGCGCCGCCGGCGCCGGCGGAGAAGACACCCAGCAGGGCGCCGACCTCGACGGTCGCGCCTTCCTCGGCGGCGATGGACTGCAGCGCGCCGGCGGCGGGCGCATTGACCTCCAGGGTCACCTTGTCGGTTTCCAGCTCGACCAGCGGCTCGTCGGCCGCCGCGGCCTCACCCGGCTGCTTCAGCCACTTGGCAACCGTGGCTTCGGTCACCGACTCGCCCAGGGTGGGCACCACCACGTCCATGGCCTGGCCGTTGCCGCCCCCGGCAGAGGGTGCCGCGGCGGGTTCCTCCTGCTTGGAAGCCTCCGCTTTCGGCGCCTCGGTCTTGGGCTCCTCCGACTTGGGCGCCTCCGACTTGGGCGCGGGTGCGGCACCCTCGCCTTCGCCGATACGGCCCAGCAGGGCACCGACCTCGACGTTCTCGCCCTCGCCGGCGATCACCTCCGACAGCACGCCGGCGGCCGAGGCGTTGACCTCCAGGGTCACCTTGTCGGTTTCCAGCTCGACCAGCGGTTCGTCCACGGCGACGGCGTCACCCGGCTGCTTCAGCCACTGGGCGACCGTCGCCTCGGTGACCGATTCGCCCAGGGTGGGCACCACGATATCAGTTGCCATCAGTCTCTTACCTTTTCGGGCACTCGTTCGCGCACTAATTCGAGCCGTTATCTTGGCGCGGCAACACGACGCGGTTACTCGGCCGCCTCGCCCTTGCTGCCGATCTTGGTCCGCGCCTCGGTGTGCACCTTGCGGGATTCGATGCGGCCCATGCGCTTCTTACCCAGCGTGAGGGCGTCGTCAAGCAGCGCGGCCTGTTCCTCGACATGGCGCTTGTGCGAGCCGGTGGCCGGCGAGGCCGCCGAGGGCCGCCCGGCGTAACGGGGGCGCGGCTTTTCGAAGCCGATGTCTTCGGCCACCTCTTCGATGAAGGTGGAGACGAAGGACCAGGGGCCCATGTTGCGCGGCTCCTCCTGGCACCACACCAGGTCGCAGTGCTTGTAGGGCTCCAGCTCCTGGGCCAGGGCATCCACCGGGAAGGGGTAGAGCTGTTCCAGGCGCAAGAAGTGGATGTCGGTGATGCCGCGCTTCTCGCGCTCCTCCAGCAGGTCGTAGTAGACCTTGCCGGAGCACAACACCACCTGCTTGGCGTCCTTGGGCGCGCTCGGGACCTTGTCGCAGTAGAGCACGCGGTGGAAGCAGCTGTCCGGACCGAAGGCGTCCAGGTCGGAGACGCAGCGCTTGTGGCGCAGCAGCGACTTCGGCGTGAAGACGATCAGCGGCTTGCGGAACTCGCGATGCAGCTGGCGGCGCAGCACGTGGAAGTAGTTCGCCGGGGTCGTGCAGTTCACGACCTGCAGGTTGTCCTCGGCGCAGAGCTGCAGGTAGCGCTCGATGCGCGCCGAGGAATGCTCCGGCCCCTGCCCCTCGTAGCCGTGCGGCAGCAGCATGACCACGCCCGAAAGGCGCAGCCACTTGGATTCGCCCGAGGCGATGAACTGATCGATGATGATCTGCGCGCCGTTGGAGAAGTCGCCGAACTGCGCCTCCCAGGCCACCAGGGCACGCGGCTCCGCCAAAGAATAGCCGTACTCGAAACCGAGGACCGCCAGCTCGCTGAGCGGCGAGTCGACGATCTCCAGGCGGGCCTGCTCGTCACGGATGTGGGCCAGCGGCTTGTAGGTCTGCTCGGTCTTCTGGTCGATCAGCGCGGCGTGGCGCTGCGAGAAGGTGCCGCGGTTGCTGTCCTGGCCGGACAGGCGCACCGGGTGCCCTTCGACCAGCAGGGTGCCGAAGGCCAGGGCCTCGGCCGTCGCCCAGTCGATGTCCTTGCCGGTCTCGATCATCTTGCGCTTGGCGTCGAGCTGGCGCTGGATCTTGCGGTTCAGGTTGAAGTCGGCCGGCACGCGGGTCAGCGCCAGGCCGACCTCCTTCAGCGTCTCCGCCGCCACCGCGGTGTTTCCACGGCGCGGATCGAAACCGCGCGCCACGTCGAGGCCGGACCAGGCGCCTTCCAGCCAGTCGGCCTTGTTGGGCTTGTAGCTCTTGGCCGACTGGAATTCCTGTTCCAGGCGGTCGTCCAGTTCCGACTTCAGGCCCTGGACCTCGCCTTCTGTGCAGGTGTTCTCGTCGATCAGCTTCTGGCCGTAAATCTGGCGCACGGTACGGTGCTTGCCGATCGCCTGGTACATCAGCGGCTGGGTGAACGCGGGCTCGTCGCCCTCGTTGTGGCCGAAGCGGCGATAGCAGAACATGTCGATGACGACGTCCTTGTGGAACGTCTGGCGGAACTCCGTGGCGATGCGCGCCACGTGGGTCACGGCCTCCGGGTCGTCGCCGTTCACGTGGAAGATCGGCGCCTGGATGATCTTCGCCACGTCCGAGCAGTAGGGGCCGGAGCGCGAGTTGATCGGGTTGGTGGTGAAGCCGATCTGGTTGTTGACGATGAAGTGGATGGTGCCGCCGATGCGGTAGCCCTTCAACTCCGAGAGATCGAGCGTCTCCGGCACCAGGCCCTGGCCCGCGAAGGCCGCGTCGCCGTGCATCAGGAGGGCCATGACCTCGCTGCGGTCCTTGTACTTGCCCTGCTCCTGCTTGGCGCGGACCTTGCCGACCACCACCGGGTTCACCGCTTCCAGGTGCGAGGGGTTGGCCGTCAGCGAGAGATGGATGTTGTTGCCATCGAACTCGCGGTCGGAGGAGGTGCCGAGATGGTACTTCACGTCACCCGAACCGCCGACGTCCTCGGGATGGGCGGCGCCGCCCTCGAACTCCGAGAAGATGGCCTGAAAGGGCTTGCCCATGAAGTTGGCCAGCACGTTGAGCCGCCCGCGGTGGGGCATGCCGATGACCACTTCCTTGAGACCCAGCTGGCCGCCGCGCTTGAGAATCTGCTCCAGCGCCGGGATCATCGACTCGCCGCCGTCCAGGCCGAAGCGCTTGGTGCCGGTGTACTTCTTGTTGAGGAACTGCTCGAAGCATTCCGCCGCGGTCAGGCGCTCCAGGATCGCCCGCTTGCCGTTGACGGTGAAGTCCGGCTGGTTGCGGATCGATTCGATGCGCTCCTGGATCCAGGCTTTCTGGGCGGGGTCCTGGATGTGCATGAACTCGACGCCGATGGACCCGCAGTAGGTCGCCCGCACCACCTCGACGATCTTGCGCAGGGAAGCCGTCTCCAGCCCCAGCACATTGTCGATGAAGATCGGACGGTCCATGTCCTCTTCGGTGAAGCCATAGCTGCGCGGATCAAGCTCCGGGTGCGGCTCGATGGGCTTCAGGCCGAGGGGATCCAGGTTGGCTTCCAGGTGGCCGCGCACGCGGTAGGCGCGGATCAGCATGAGGGCGCGGATCGAATCGAGAGTGGCGGCCCGGACCCCGGTGTCGTTGACATCGGCCCGGGCGGCGCCGGCCGCGACAGCGGCGGCGGGTGCCACCGCAGCAACGGCTTCGGCGGCGCCAGGGGCGCCGCCGTTCAGCTTCTCGATGATCGCTTTGGCTTCGTCATCCAGGTCGGTGAAGAACCCCCTCCACTGTTCATTCAAAGACCCAGGGTCTTGATTGAACTTATGGTAGAGATCCGCAAGCTTCGCCGCCTGGGATTCCGAATAGATCGTCATGGCCTTTCCCGGCCTGGGCCGGGCGAACCCGACCCCAGGCCGCCTTCCGCGTAATAGCGCTGCTAACCCATGGCTTGCAGCATGGTCGAACCTAGACTGGCCGGCGAGTCCGCAACGAGGAATCCGGCCGACTTCAACGCCTCAATCTTGTCGCCTGCACCGCCCTTGCCGCCGGCGATGATCGCCCCGGCATGACCCATGCGGCGGCCCGGAGGCGCCGTAACCCCGGCAATGAAACCACAGATAGGTTTCTTAACCTTTGACGCTTTGTAGAATTCTGCCGCTTCCTCCTCGGCGGTACCACCGATCTCTCCGATCATGATGATACCCTCGGTCTTGGGGTCGGCAAGGAAGGCATCGAGGCAATCGATGAAGTTCGTCCCGTTCACCGGATCACCGCCGATCCCCACGCAGGTGGTCTGACCCAGGCCCGCCGCCGTGGTCTGGGCCACGGCCTCATAGGTAAGCGTGCCGGAGCGCGACACAACCCCGATCCGGCCGGCCGAGTGGATGTGGCCGGGCATGATGCCGATCTTGCACTCGTCGGGGGTGATGATGCCCGGGCAGTTCGGCCCGATGAGCCGCGAAGGAGCCCCGGCCAGGGCGCGCTTGACCTTCACCATGTCGAGCACCGGGATGCCCTCGGTGATGCAGACGATCAGCTCGACCTCGGCGTCGATGGCCTCCAGGATCGCGTCGGCCGCGAAGGGCGGCGGCACGTAGATGACGCTGGCATTCGCCCCGGTCTTTTCAACCGCGTCCGCCACCGTGTCGAAGACCGGCAGGTCCAGGTGCGTGGTGCCGCCCTTGCCGGGGGTCACGCCACCGACCATCTTGGTGCCGTAGGCGATGGCCTGCTCGGAGTGGAAGGTGCCCTGCGCGCCGGTGAAGCCCTGGCAGATGACCTTGGTGTTCTTGTCGACCATTACAGACATCAGGCAGCCTCCCGCACGGCCTTGACCACCTTCTCGGCGGCATCGGCCAGATTGTCGGCAGAGACGATCGGCAAGCCGGATTCGGCCAGGATCTTCTTGCCCAATTCCACGTTGGTTCCTTCCAGGCGCACCACCAGGGGCACGTGCAGCTCGACCTCCTTGGCCGCCGCCACGACACCCTCGGCGATCACGTCGCAACGCATGATGCCGCCGAAGATGTTGACCAGGATGCCCTCCACGTTGGGATCGGACAGGATGATCTTGAAGGCCGCGGTCACCCGCTCCTTGGTCGCACCGCCGCCGACGTCCAGGAAGTTGGCCGGCTCGCCGCCATACAGCTTGATGATGTCCATGGTGGCCATGGCGAGGCCCGCGCCGTTGACCATGCAGCCGACCTGGCCATCGAGCTTGATGTAGTTCAGCTCGTGCTGGGCGGCCTCCAGCTCCATCGGGTCCTCTTCGTCCTCGTCGCGCATCTCGGCCACGTCCTTGTG
>ENA-ORCZ01000696-ORCZ01000696.1-marine-metagenome-genome-assembly--contig:-NODE-696-length-11322-cov-2.669898_pt1 | contig 11322 bp, 10 predicted proteins | sample MGYA00237785_ERZ508519 | MGnify/ENA primary metagenome ERZ508519 (study PRJEB26189, sample SAMN06268790) | marine metagenome | isolation source: Bioluminescent Bay, La Paraguera, Puerto Rico | place...
TACAACATATTGAAGGCCAGCCGGAGCGCGGGACCATCCCGCCGGCCCCGGCCGCGACCCGGGTCATCGCCGTCGCCAACCAGAAGGGCGGCGTCGGCAAGACCACCACGACAGTGAACCTGGCGACGGCTCTGGCCGCCTGCGGCAAGCAGGTGCTGATCATCGACATGGACCCGCAGGGCAACGCCAGCACCGGGCTGGGCGTGGCCACCGACCAGCGGGACCACAGCGTCTATCAGCTGCTGCTGGACGGCATGCCGCTGCGCGAGACCGTCAAGCGGACCCTGGTGCCGGGCATGGACATCGTTCCCTCCGGCGTCGATCTCTCCGGTGCCGAGCTCGAGCTCATCGATGTGCCGCAGCGCGAGTACCGCCTGCGCAATGCCATCCAGGCCGCGCGCGGCGCCTACGACTTCGTGCTCATCGATTGTCCGCCGGCCCTGGGCCTGCTGACCCTCAACGCCCTGGTGGCGGCGGACTCCGTCCTGGTGCCGCTGCAGGCGGAGTTCTATGCTCTGGAAGGCCTCAGCCACCTGATGCGCACCATCGACCGCGTGCGCCGCGGGCTGAACCAGAAGCTCTCCCTGCAGGGCGTGGTCCTCACCATGTTCGACCGGCGCAACAATCTCTGCGAGATGGTCGCGGCCGACGTCCGGGAGTACCTGGGCGAACGGGTCTACAAGACCATGATCCCCCGAAACGTACGCGTTTCCGAGGCACCCTCCCACGGCAAGCCGGTCCTGCTGTACGACATGCGCTGTGCCGGCGCCCAGGCCTACATCCGCCTGGCGCGGGAGATCCTGCAGCGCGAGAACGACCTCGCCGGCGAGCCGGCCCTGGCGTCCTAGCGAGCGCGCGGCCTCCAAACCTGTGATCAGCAGGTGTACGTTCAACGGTGTGCGGCCGCATCGGAGGAGAGGGGAGCGAAGTCATTTCGTTAACGGAATGAATAGCGAGAGAGCGATCCCGGGCGGCGCCAGGTCACCCGGGACAGGGAAGAGCAAGTCATGACCGACGGCCCATCATCAGATCAATCCAAGCGCACCAACCTGGGGCGCGGCCTGGCCGCCCTCTTCGGCGAGGACAACGAGGACTACGCGTCCCTCGACAAGGTCCGCTCCACCAAGGCCGTGCCGATCGAACACCTGCGCCCGGGCAAGTACCAGCCGCGCCACCGATTCGACGAGGATGCCGTGAAGGCCCTGGCGGAGTCGATCAAGGCGCAGGGCATCCTGCAGCCGATCCTGGTGCGCCGCCTGCCCGACCGGCCGAACGAATTCGAGATCGTCGCCGGCGAGCGCCGCTGGCGTGCCGCCCAGATCGCCAAGCTGCACGAAGTCCCGGTCCTCATCCGCGACCTTTCCGATGCCGAGTCCCTCGAACTCGCCATCGTCGAGAATGTTCAACGGCAAGACCTGACCCCCTTGGAAGAGGCCGAAGGCTAAAAGCGGCTGATCGACGAGTTCCAGCATACCCAGGAAGACCTGGCGCGCGCCCTGGGCAAGAGCCGCAGCCACATCGCCAACACCCTCCGCCTCCTCAGCCTGCCGGCGGGCGTGAAGGAGCTGCTCGGCGAAGGCAAGCTGACGGCAGGGCATGCCCGCACCCTGATCGGCTGCGACGAGGCCGACAGCCTGGCGGAGAAGATCATCGCCCAGGGCCGGAATGTGCGGCAGGCGGAAAAGCTGGTGCAATCCGCCAAGGGCGCCGCCGCCGGCGCCAAGACGAAGAAGGCGGTTCCGGCCGAGCCCGACAAGGATACCGACACCCTGGCGCTGGAACGCGACCTCACCGCGCTGCTGGGACTGAAGGTCTCCATCAACTTCCAGGGCAACGGCGGCTCGCTCACCATCCATTACAAGACCCTGGAACAGCTCGACGACGTGCTGCACCGGCTGAACCAGATGCCGCCCGCCGCCAACTGACCGCCAGGTTTCGGAAAAGCTCTCCGCTTATCCGGCGCGGCGCCGGCGTCCCGGCGCATTGGCGGCGATCTCCAGCAACGCGCGGGAGACGAGGGTCTCCGCCGGGGCGCCGGTCCGCTTGCAGGCGGCTTCCGCCTCCAACAGCTTGTCCATCGCCCGCACCACGTGCTCCGGTCGCCAGGCCTCGGCCTGCGCCTTGAAGGCGGCGGCCGTCTTCCAGAAGACCGGTGGCCGCAGGCGTTTCATGGCGTCCTCCACCGGCCCGCCGGCACCGGCCACCGCATGGACACGCTGAAAGTGACGCGCCACCGCGCGCAGCAGGCTGATCGGGGAGTTCCCCTCGTTGAAGCTGCGGCTCAAGGCCCGCTCGAGGCCCTGGAGATTGCCCGCACCCGTGGCGAAGGCGACGTCGTCCATGCTCAAGAGGGCGGAATCGCCCACGCAGGTCTCCGCATCCTCCAAGGTGACCTCGCCGCTCCCGGCCCCCTTGAACAGCAGGATCTTCTCCAGCTCGCGCCGGGTCAGTTCCCGGTCGCCGCCCAACTGCGAGGTGAGGAAGCCGACCGCATCGCGGCTGATGCGCAGCCCGGCCTCCTCAAAGAACGCAGTGACAACGGCGGCCAGACTGCGCCCGTCGTCATGGTAGCAGGCCAGCGCGGCCGCCGACTTGTCCGCCTCGAAAAGTTTCCGAAGAGTCGAGCGCGCCGGCAGGTCGTCGGCTTCGAAAACAACGAAAGCTTCCCCCGGCGAGTCCGCCAGGAAGCCCTTCACCGCGGCAGTGATCTTGTCTCCGGCTTCGCGTACGCGTACGAAACGGCGGCCGCCGCCGAAAACCAGGGCCGCCGCCTCGTCCGCCAGGCGCGCTGGATCTTCGCCGACCTGCGCGCCGGTCAACTCGCTGACGGCAAAGGGATCCGCGGGATCGGCCACCACTTTGGCCAGCAGCGCGGCACTGCGCTCGCGGCGCAGGCCGGCGTCCGGTCCGTACAACAGCACGGCACGTACCGAAGGATCAGGTTCCTGAAGAAAACGCTCGGCCTGCTTGGCGGTGAACTTCACCGCGGTGTCCCCCTGCGCTCAGGCTCGCGAGAAATACAGCGCGAGGCGGGTGCGAATGTCGTCCGCGACTTCCCGCAACGCCCGCTCGCGGGCGTCGCGCTCAGACACGGTGCTGGCGAAGGGGTTGTCCAGGATGTCGTAGCTGGTGGTCGAGGACGACTGACCGGAATACAGGACGGTTTCCCCGGCCGCGTCGATCAGGGCGAACTCCGCGGTCATGCGCAAATTCGCGCGGGTCGCCGTTTCGTCCCGGCGGACGCCCGTCTCGCTGAGTTTCTCGGTCAACTCCACCTTCAGGTGATAGTTCGGCGCGACCGGCTGGCCCTGCGGATTGATCCGGTCGCGCAGGAAGTTGTGCATCTGCTGACCGACACGGTCGCGCAGCGGATCGATGCGTACCGACGCGAGCTCATTGGAGACCGCGAGGTCGTCCTCACCCTTGGCATGCAGCGGTTGGAACCCGCAACCAGCGAGGCCACCGGCCAGGACGGTCAGTGAAACCCCCGCGGCAGCGCGGCAAAACTCTCTTCTAGACCACGACATTGACGATCCGATTCTTCACGACAATGACCTTGCGCGCCGGCTTGCCGGCCATGGCGCGCTGCACGGCCGGCTCGGCCAGGGCGACGGACTTCGCTTCATCCTCCCCGGCATCGACGGCCAGACTGATGGTAGCACGCTTTTTGCCGTTCACCTGCACCGCCAAAGTGGCTTTCTCGTCGCTGACCAGCGAAGCCTCGGCGCTGGGCCAGGCCACGTCGACCAGGTAGCCGTCATGCCCCAGGCGCTCCCACATCTCCTCGGCCAGGTGCGGCATCATCGGACCGATGAGGCGCACCAGCAACTCCAGACCCTCGCGCAGCGCCCAATGACCGGCGGCATCCTGTGCGCTGAACCCGGCCAGGGTATTGGCCAGCTCATAGATCCGCGCGACGGCGCGGTTGAAGCGGAACTGCTCCAGGTCGTCGCCGCAGGCATCGACGGTCTTGTGCACCGCGCGCCGCAGTTCCTGGGCCGTTTCCGACAGCTCGCCCGGCAGCGGCGCGCCCGCCGGCGGCAGCGCCGCGAGGTTCTCATCGACCAGGCGCCACAGACGCTGGGTGAAACGCCAGGCGCCCTCGACGCCGGCGTCGGTCCACTCCATGTCGCGTTCCGGCGGGGAGTCGGACAGCATGAACCAGCGGGCCGTGTCGGCGCCGTAGGTGCTGATGATCGCCTCCGGGTCCACCACGTTGCGCATGGACTTGCTCATCTTCACGGCGCGCCCGATGGTCACCGGCTGGCCGGTCTCCACGTGCGAAGCGCTGCCTTCGCCACTCTTGTCGACCTCCTCGGGGAAGAGCCACTTGCCCTCGGCGTCCTTGTAGGTCTCATGGCAGACCATGCCCTGGGTGAAGAGGCCGGCGAAGGGCTCCTTCACGCCGACATAGCCGACCTCGGCGAGAGCCCGGGTGAAGAAGCGGGCATAGAGCAGGTGCAGGATCGCGTGCTCGATGCCGCCGATGTACTGGTCGACCGGCAGCCAGTAGTCCACCGCGCCGCGCGCCATGGGCCCCTCGGCCCGCGGGCTGCAGAAGCGCGCGAAGTACCAGGAGGAGTCGACGAAGGTGTCCATGGTGTCGGTGTCACGCTCGGCCTGGCCGCCGCACTTCGGGCAGGTGGTGTGCTTCCAGGTCGGGTGGTGCACCAGGGGATTGCCCGGCCGGTCGAAGGTCACGTCGTCGGGCAGGCGCACCGGCAGATCCTCCGCCGGCACCGCCTGCGGGCCGCAGCCGGCGCAGTGGATGACAGGGATCGGACAGCCCCAGTAGCGCTGTCGCGAAATGCCCCAGTCGCGCAAGCGGTACTGGATGGTGCCTTCGCCGTCGCCCTGCGCGGCCAGCCTGTCGATCGCGGCGCGCTTGGCCTCGGTGACGCCCAGGCCGTCGAGGAAATCGGAATTGAAAGCCTTGCCGTCGCCGGTGAAGGCCTCGTCGCCCACTGTGAAGCTCTCCGGGTCCCCTTTCGGGGGCAGCACCACCGGGATGACCGGCAGCTCGTATTTGCGCGCGAAGTCCAGGTCGCGCTGGTCGTGGGCCGGGCAGCCGAAGATGGCGCCGGTGCCGTACTCCATCAGCACGAAGTTGGCGATGTAGATCGGCAGCTTCACGTCCGGCAGGAAAGGATGCTGGGCCGTCAGCCCGGTGTCGAAACCCTGCTTCTCCGCGGTCTCGATGGCTTCCTCGCTGGTGCCCAGGCGATTGCACTCGGCGATGAAGGCCGCCGCCTCGGGATTGCTCTCGGCCAGTTCGGCGGCCAGCGGATGGTTCGCGGCGATGGCGCAGAAGGAGGCGCCGAAGAGGGTGTCCGGCCGGGTGGTGAAGACCGTCAGGCGGTCGTCGCGGCCGGCCATGCGGAAGTGGATGGTCGCGCCCTCGGAGCGGCCGATCCAGTTGCGCTGCATGAGGCGCACCTTCTCCGGCCAGCGGTCCAGGTCGTCGAGGGCCTGCAGCAGTTCGTCGGAGAAAGCGGTGATCTTGAAGAACCACTGGGACAGCTTGCGGCGCTCGATGGGCGCGCCGGAGCGCCAGCCCTTGCCGTCGATCACCTGCTCGTTGGCCAGCACGGTCTGATCGACCGGATCCCAGTTGACCGAGGATTCCTTCCGGTACACCAGGCCCTTCTTCATCATCTCGACGAAGAGGCGCTGCTGATGCGCGTAGTAGCCGGGGTGGCAGGTGGCGATCTCCCGCTCCCAGTCCAGCGACAGGCCCATCAGCTTCAGCTGGTCGCGCATGGTCGCGATGTTGTCGTAGGTCCAGCTCGCCGGGTGGACGCCGCGCTCCATGGCCGCGTTCTCCGCCGGCAGACCGAAGGCGTCCCAGCCCATGGGGTGCAGCACGTTGAAGCCCTTGGCCTTCTTGTAGCGCGCCACCACGTCGCCGATGGTGTAGTTGCGCACGTGGCCCATGTGGATCTTGCCCGAGGGGTAGGGGAACATCTCCAGGACGTAGTATTTCTCCCGGGCGGGGTCCTCCTCAACGGCGAAGCAGCGCGCTTCTTCCCAGCGCTTCTGCCACTTTTCCTCGGTTTCCTTGGCGTTGTAACGGCTCATGTCAGGTCGCGAAGTCTGGGGAAGGCTGCCGGCCGGCGCGCCGGGGGGCCGCGGCGCTGCGGCAGCAGAAAAGGGACGCCCGCGCAGTCCTGGCCGGCGAAACGGCCGGCCTCACCGCGGGACGGCGGGAACTACTGGAGCGAGGCGATGCGCAGCTGGCGCGCCCGCGTCAGGATGGCGTTCTCGATGTCGGTCGGCGTCTGCTGCTCGATGGAGGCATCGATCCAGTCACCGCTCTGGGCGTCGCGCAACTGGCGGAAAACCGCCGCGCGCACGCCGTCGGCCCGCAGGTCGCGGCCCAGGATGTAGACGTTGATCTTGAAACGCTCGTTGGTCGACTGGGGCGGGGAGTACCAGTCGGTGATGATCACGCCGCCGAAGGGGTCGGCCGAGGCCAGCGGCATGAAGGAGACCGTGTCCAGGGAGGCGCGCCACAGGTAGGAATTTACGCCGATCCCGGAATCGCCGCCGCTGGCGTCCGGCCGGTCGCTGTCGTTGTTGATGCCGATGCGGTCGTTGCCCAGGATCGAGCCGCCGGTTTCCTCGTACTTTTCCGCCGTCTCGTCGCGGTACTTGGCTTCGCCACCCAGGCCGCAGCCGGCGACGCCCAGCGCCAAAGCCAGCGTCAGGCCGCGCCATGCGGCGCGCTTGCTGACGGGGCGCTTGCTGGCGGGGGTGATCCCAAAGGCCGTCCGTTTCATTGCTTCTCTATCCCTGCGTGCTGCAAAGGGCGCCAAGTCCGCCCTGAAAGGGCGCCGGCCGCCGCGAATTCATCGTGGTGTAGATATCATAGGGCCCAGAAGCGGGCAAAACAGAAATGCGGCGGGTTTCCGGAGGGGTCCCGGTCAGGTCACGGGGCCAGGGTCGCGGGGCCAGGGTCGCGGGGTCGGGTCCTGCGAGCAGATCACGGGACAAGTCCCGGGGCAGGTCAGGGGGCGGCGCCGCTGCGCGAGGTGACCGGTGGCCCAGACAGGTGTTCAACAGGCCGGCGCTCAACAAGTCGGCGCTGAAAGAGAATGGGGCCAAAAAGAATGGGGCGGCACCCGAAGGCGCCGCCCCATCATACGACTGAAGTCGTTCGGTCTGGCTTAGAAGGAAACCTTCAGGCCGCTGGTGACCGCAACGATGTCGTTGCTGTCGCCGGAACCGAGATCTTCCTCGCCGATGAAGCCGGTCAGGAAGACGCTGACGCCCGGCGCCAGGTTGTAGCCGACGTTGGCCGAACCAGCCAGCAGCTCGTCATCGGAATCGTCATCCTCGGAGTAGATGCCATTGACCGAGAAGCTCCACGGGCCCTGGGCGTAACCGATACCCAGGTCCACGGCGTAGCCTTCGCCACCGTTGCCGTCCTTGTCGTCGTAGACAGCGCCGGCCGCGATGGTGAAGCCGCTGAAGCTGATGGCCGCGCCACCACCGATGCCGTAGACGGTGTCTTCCGGCTCGGCGTCGGCGGAGCCGAACGCACCAACCAGGCTCAGCTCGACGCCGACGCCGTTGAACTCGCCGTCGTAGCCGATGCCGATACCGATGTTGTCGTGCACGCCGCTGTCTTCACCGCTGGCCGAGATGCTGCCGTCGCTCGGGTCGAGCTCGAACTCGCCGTTGTCGTCAGCATGGAAGGAGTTGCCGTCGTTACCGTCATGCGTGTCCGGCGTGTAGCTGACGCCAACGCTGAAGCCGCTGAAGTTCGGCGTGGTGTAGGTGATCTTCGTCGCGTCCGAGGTGTCAACGCCGCCGCGGAAGTCGACCGAGGTGCGGGCGCTACCGGTGTAGGCGGTGCTCAGGAAGTTCGAGGTCGGGTTGCCGACGCCGCCGTAATCAACGCCGGAGTTCGAGCCGTTGACCATGAAGGTGTCTTCGGCGCCGTCGTTGTTACCGAACTCGAGCTTACCGAAGCTGCCCGACGCCCAGATGCTGTTCTCGTCGACGTTGTTGGTCTCGCCGGAGTCAGCCTCGAACTCGACGCGGAAACCGAAGGTGATGCCGTTGTCGGCCATGATCGAGCCGTTGACGTGCACCTCGGTGTTGGTCGAGAACGCGAAGCCGCGATCCGAGCCGTCTGCGTCGGCGTCACCACCGGAAGCCATGAACTGCTGGAAGGCAGACAGTTCGAGTTCCTGAGCGGCAGCAGGGCTCGCCACCAGGGCGGCCGCCCCGACAATGGCGCTGCTAGCCATCAATACGTTTTTCATCCGAAAAGCTCCAAATACGGTGTCTATTGTGGGTACCCCAAGCCACGGGATGCCTTGTTGGTACTCGTCTGTGCTGCGGATCGCAAGGCTTGCCGGGGGTGTTAAGTTGTTTTTCCGACACACTGTGCTTTTCCCGCAACAGTGGCCGATTTGGCCGTGATGCCAATCACTTCGCGGCGCGGGCTGAAATCCTGCCGCAGAGAGAAATCACGCCTTCTGCGCGAATAGAGTTCCCCTCTACCCGTAACGAGGGCTGCTTCTAAACACACTGTTAACCTTTCGCGACCGGACGGCGCTGCTCGCCCTTGCATCGGCGGCGCCCTTTGCCTAGAGGGAAGGGAGCCGCCTTCAGGCGCCGTTTTCGGGCGGCAGGGCGGCCCGGTTTTTCCCCGACCGTCCTTCACCACCTGCCGCCGCGAGGCGCCCGCGGCAGGGCATCAGGGTCTAGCACATCACCATGCCTGGTATTCTCTGGCTTGCCTCCTATCCGAAGTCCGGCAACACCTGGATGCGGGTCTTCCTGGCCAACCTCATCCTCAACGAGGCAGAGCCCCTGGCCCTGCAGCGGATCAACGAGGTCTGCTCCAGCGAGCCCAACGAGGTCTGGTTCAAGGACCTGACCGCCAAGCCGGTCGGCGAGCTGAGCGACAAGAAGATCGCTGCGCTGCGCACCAAGGCGCAGGAACGGGCGGTGCAGCTGAACAAGAATGTCATCCCGATGAAGACGCACAGTTTTCTCGGAAAGGACTACGGCCATCCGACGATCTCGGTGAAGGCGACCATCGGCGTCATCTACATCGTGCGCGACCCCCGCGACGTCGCGCTCTCCGCCGCCGATCACTATGGCCTGACCGTCGACCAGACCATCGAGATGATGAACGACAAGGCCGCCCGCGGCCGCGGCATGCCGGGCAACACCGTCTACGAGCGCATGAGCAGCTGGTCGGATCACGTGAAGTCCTGGACTGGCTGGAAGCACACGCCGCTGCAGGTGCTGCGCTACGAGGACATGCTGGCCGATCCGCTCGGCCAGTTCGGCGGTGTCGCCCGCAAGCTGGGCATCACCCGGGACGAGACCCGGATCCGCCGCGCCGTGGAGTTCTCCTCCTTCAAGCAGCTGCAGGCCCAGGAATCCAAGACCGGCTTCGTCGAGAAGTCGGTGAACAGCCAGCGCTTCTTCCGCTCCGGGCGCTCCGGCGGCTGGCGCGACAAGCTGTCCCCGGCTCAGGCGGCGGCGATCGAGCGCGACCACGCCGTGCAGATGCGCCGTTTCGGCTACCTGCCGCCGGCCGCGGGCCCCAAGAAAGCCACTCCCACCAAGACCACTTCCAGCAAGAAGGTATCCTGACCGTGCCCGGCATTCTCTGGCTTGCCTCCTATCCGAAGTCCGGCAACACCTGGATGCGCGCCTTCCTGGCCAACCTGATCATCGACGCGCCCGAACCGCTGCCGCTGAAGCGCATCGGCGAGGTCTGCCCCAGCGAGCCGGCGGAGATGTGGTTCAAGCCCTTCACCGAGGGGCCGGTCGGCGAGCTGGCGGCCAAGGACATCGCGGCCCTGCGCACCCAGGCGCAGGAACGCGCGGTCAGCCTGAACATGAACGTCATCCCCATGAAGACCCACAGCTACCTGGGCGAGGACTGCGGGCACCCGATCTTTTCCATGCAGGCGACTTTCGGGGCGATTTACATCCTGCGCGATCCGCGCGACGTGGCGATCTCCGCCGCCGATCATTTCGGCAAGACCCTGGACGAGATGATCGTCACCATGGCCGACCCTCTCGCTATGGGCATGGCCATGCCAGGCATCATCGTGCATGAACTGCAGAGCAGCTGGTCAAACCACGTGGAATCCTGGACCAAGTGGAACCACCCCGGCATCTACGTCGTGCGCTACGAGGACCTGCTGGCCGACCCGCTGGACCAGTTCGGCCGGGTCGCCCGGCGCTTCGGCATCTCCAGCGACAAGGCGCGCATCGCCAAGGCGGTGGAGTTCGCCTCCTTCAAGCAGCTGCAGAAGCTGGAGGCCGAGCAGGGCTTCGTCGAGCGCTCGGTCCACAGCGAGAAGTTCTTTCGCGCGGGACGCTCCGGCGGCTGGCGCGATAAGCTGACCGCCGATCAGGCCGCGCGCATCGAAGGCGACCACGGCGTCCAGATGAAGCGCTACGGTTACCTCTGACGGCACCACGAGGGGCGCGGAACCGCATGGCAGACGCAAGCGACACGGATATCGCCGCCAACCTGGCGGAGGTGCGCGCCCGCATCGCCGCGGCGGCCGAGGACGCCGGCCGCGCGCCGGAGGAGGTGACGCTGGTCGCCGTCAGCAAGGTGCATCCGGCCGCGGCGGTGGAGGCGGCGCTGGCCGCGGGGCAGAGGGTCTTCGGCGAGAACCGGGTGCAGGAGGCGCAGGGCAAGTTTCCGGCCGTGAAGCAGAACCACCCCGAGCTGCGCCTGCACCTGATCGGCCCGCTGCAGACCAACAAGGTGAAGGACGCGCTGCAGCTGTTCGACGTGATCGAGACCGTCGACCGGCCGAAGCTGGCGCGCGCCATCGCCAAGGAGGCCGAGAAGCTGGGCGTCACGCCGGTCTGCTACATCCAGGTGAACACCGGCGAGGAGCCGCAGAAGGCGGGCGTCGCCCCGGCGGAGGCGGACGCCTTCGTGAGCGAGTGCCGCGACCTGGGCCTCGATGTGCAAGGCCTCATGTGCATCCCGCCGGTCGACGAGGAGCCTTCGCTGCACTTCGCCTTCCTGCGCGAGATCGCGCGGCGCAACGGCCTTGCCGGCCTCTCCATGGGCATGAGCGGCGACTACGAGACCGCGGTGCGGTTCGGCGCCACGCTGGTGCGCGTCGGCACCGGCATCTTCGGTGCCCGGCCCGTCAAGGCCTGACCGGCTCTAGATCGGACCCGTCTAAACGGGTGAATCCGATCTGTTCAAAATACATAGAGCAGAGCCACAGGGTCGGTGGATCGCCCTCGGCGATTCCAGCCAGGCCTGATCTGCTCTAGTCGCAGCGCCGGAAGATGCAGTCGTCCTGGGTCACAGGGTTC
>ENA-ORCZ01000698-ORCZ01000698.1-marine-metagenome-genome-assembly--contig:-NODE-698-length-11309-cov-4.149127_pt1 | contig 11309 bp, 11 predicted proteins | sample MGYA00237785_ERZ508519 | MGnify/ENA primary metagenome ERZ508519 (study PRJEB26189, sample SAMN06268790) | marine metagenome | isolation source: Bioluminescent Bay, La Paraguera, Puerto Rico | place...
CGGAATTCGATCACCTGGCCGGAGCGCAGATCGATGAGGTGGTCGTGGTGCTCGTCGGGCACGGTTTCGTATCGCGAGCGGCCGTCGCGAAAGTCGTGCCGCTCGATCATGCCGGCATCCTCGAACAGCTTCACGGTCCGGTAGACCGTTGAAATGGAGATGCCGGGATCGATCTCGACGGATCGGCGATAGAGCTCTTCAACATCCGGATGTTCGTCGGAGGCCGCCTCGATGACGGAGGCGATGACACGGCGCTGCTCGGTCATGCGCATGCCCTTGGCGATGCACAGATCCGCCAGTGCCGATTGCCGCTCTTCAGCCATTGGGTCGCCGTCCGCTGTCTGTTGCCCGTGTGTCGATTAGGGCTCTAACCAAGATCGACGCGCATGACAAGCGCCGTGCCGTCTCCACCACTGGCGCTGTAATAGCCCTTGCGGGTGCCGACTTCCTTGAAACCAAGCCCCTTGTAGAGCAGCAGCGCCGATTCATTGGCGGCATCGACCTCGAGGAACAGGTGTTTGCAGCGTTCGCCGTAAAGGCGGAAGAGGGCCGCTTCCATCAGTTTCTTGCCAATGCCCCTGCCCCGCTGGCGCGGGTGCACGGCAATGGTGATGACCTCGGCTTCGTCGGCTGCCCGGCGGATGATGATGAAGCCGAGCGGCGCGCGTGTGCCATAGGGACTGGCCCGGCGCGCTACCAGGATAGTGGTTTCGTTCTGGGCCTGCATGCGGCCCAGTTCGTCAACATTCCATTTGTGCTTGAAAGAGAGCGCGTGGATTTCGGCAATCTTCGGCAGATCCTCGTCCAGCGCCTCTTCAATTACCGGCGGCTGGGTCCAGAACCACCAAAAGCTCATTGCCTCTCGATCCTTCCCTTCGTCTGCGGCGTCGCATCGGGCGGCCGCAAATAAAGCGGTGAAGGGGATGATTTCGCCGGCTCCGCGATGATCCCCAACTCGGCAACGTCCCGAATACAGGGGAATGCGAGGCTAGACAATATCCGGCCGGACGGAAGGCCAAGTCCTTCCGCGACTTTCTCCGCGGCGGATCCGGCGAGCCGGATATCATCGGGAAGGCTGCCGGCCAGCCCGGCAATCGAGCGCACGCCCGCTTCTTCGGCCGGTGTGCCGGAGGCATGGAACCGCTGGCAATAGACTTCATCCCCCTTGCCGGACAGGGCGACAAGCAAAGGGGCGCCGCCGTCCCTGGGCGCAGCGGCGCGGGCAATGGCGGCAAGCGTCGTCACGCCGACGACGGGCTTGCCGAGTACCAGCCCGAAGCCACGGGCAACGGCGAGCCCGACGCGCAGGCCGGTAAAACTGCCGGGACCGACGGTGACCGCGACCCGGTCGAGATCGGAAAAGGCGGTGGAGGTTTCGGCCATGACCTCGCCGATCATGTCCATCAGCTTTTCCGCATGTCCCCGGCCGATCTCCTCGCCGCAGGCCTCGTAGCATGCGGTCTCGGCGCCGTCGTCGAGGACGGCGGCGGCGCAATTGGCAAGGGCGGTGTCGATGGCTAGGACGCGCATTCCGGTTCGGCTCAAGGGTTTTTCTCCTCCCTGCCACTACCCCGGGGAGGCGCACAAGTCGAGCGGGGCTTTGGACCTAAGCCCAAAGGGGGGCTTGCGTTCCACAAAGAATGGGAGTCGGGAATATTACGGGTGCAGCCAGTGGTAGAAAGACCGAATTGTTCTGGTCGCTCGGAAGACTAGCGCCGGGCAGCACCCTGCATTATGTAGTTCAGCCGACTGACAAAAAACTGGCAACGCTTTCATGCGAAATTCTCGCCTGCATTGATGACGGAAAAAGATCCTTACGAAGTTCTGCAAATAGCTGACAGCAACCTTTGGCCTGATGGCTTCGACCCGTATGAGGCTGCCCTGGATAAATTCGGGTCAGAAGATTTGGGGGGCTTGTCCCGGCTGCTGCAATCCGATGATGAAATTATTTCTTCCCGTGGACTTCATATGTTCGGCGAGTTGGGCACCAAAGCTTTTCCGGTGATTGATGATGCCCTTAATTTGGTCCAGCACTCCTATGTGAGGGCGCGAAGAGCGCTTATCGACGGAATCTTGTGCTATTCGCAGAGACTGTCGGTGCCGCAGGTTCGGCAGGTACTGCGACTTAAAGATTTCATTCAACAGCCTGAGCAAGGCTCAGAAGTGGTGCGTGGCAACGTCATCGTGGTCCTGGGAAACCTGGAGCCGATGACATTGCTGCAGGCCATCGAAGGAGTGCCGGACAAGGATCTGAGAACTCCGCATCTTCAAGCATTTCATAATGCGAATGGCGACCCGAGAAATGCGCAGCAACGTTTTGATGAAGCCCGCAAACAGTCAGGATTGGAAGAAGCGTATTCCCTGGCGTCTCTGATACGGGCCACGCGCGACCGTAAGATTGATGCGCCACCTTGCTATGAGGGCAACGATTTTGTCGCCCTTAATATCGTTGCGGCCATTCAGAGGATCATCAACCGAAACCGTCGCAGCGACGATCCGGACGCCTGGATGCGGCACCTTGTCGAACAGCGCAAAAACCGGTCGGCATCCTGAATTCTCGATAACCCCGACTGGCCAGGGCACAAAGAAAAAGCCCGGCGGTTAGGCCGGACCTTTGAAATTCTTTCGGAAATCCCCGATCAGATCGGACGGACTTCCTCGACCTCCGGCACGAAGTGGCGCAGGAGGTTCTGGATGCCGTGCTGAAGGGTGGCCGTGGAAGACGGGCAGCCGGCGCAGGCACCGCGCATGGAGAGATACACCACGCCTTCCTTGAAGCCCTTGAAGGTGATGTCGCCGCCGTCCTGGGCAACCGCCGGGCGGACCCGCGTCTCCAGAAGTTCCTTGATGGTGTTGACCGTTTCCTGGTCGCTTGCCTCGAAGAACTCCCCTTCCTCGATGTTCTCGGATTCGTTCGTTGCCATCACCGGCTGGCCGGACATGAACTGTTCCATGATGACGCCGAGGATGGCAGGCTTCATATGCTGCCAGTCGGTGTCGTCCTTGGTGACGGTGACGAAGTCGTGGCCGAAGAACACGGCGACAACACCCGGCACGTCGAAGAGCTTTTCGGCGAGCGGCGATACGCCGGCATCCGCCCTTGACCGGAAATCGTAGGTTCCCTCCGGCAGCACGACGCGCCCCGGCAGGAATTTGAGCGTTGCCGGATTCGGCGTTGCTTCCGTTTGAATGAACATTTTTCTCGTCCTTGCGCTTTGTGTTCGCGCCCATTGTCGACCTGTGTTTTGCCTATCTCCTCAAATCGCAAAACACCGATGAATTCCTTTATCGCAACTTACCACAGTTTGGAACCGTTAAAAACTAGATAGGTGCGTATCCTTGCCGGTCAACCGGTTGAAGCGAAGCTTTTGCGTGCCGCCGCCAACCGGTCACGCCAGGGCGGCGATGGAATCATCGTCCAGATTGCCCGGCACGATGGTAACAGGGATCGGGAACGTGCCGGCGGACTTGCCGGCGATCGAGGAAACCAGCGGCCCCGGCCCTTCCGACCCGGTGCTAGCGGCCAGGATCAGGATGGCAATGTCGGCATCCGACTCGATCAGTTCCAGGATCTCCTCGGCCTTGGTGCCTTCCCGAACGACGGTTTCCGGCTCGGTGCGGGCAACGGAGCGTACCCTTTCTGCCGCCTTGGCAAGGGCGGCCTCGGCTTCTTCCTCGGCTTCGGCCCGCATGATGTCCTCGACCCCCAGCCAGTGCTGGAAGTCGCCCGGTGCGATGATGAAGACCAGCGTCACGACGCCGCCGGTCCGGGCCGCGCGTTTTGCGGCGTAAACGATCGCCCTGTCACATTCGGGCGTCTCGTCGACCACGACCAGAAATTTCCGGCGATGGCCTTCCTCGTTGCTTTTGCGAATAGCTACCATGGGGCGCATGCTGCCATCGGGCCGCGCGCACCGCAAGCGGCGAAATCGCCGCGTGCGGTGCATGCCGACAGGCCGAGAAAGCCCGAGGTTGAGGACGTCCCAGGTGCGTCATGCGTTGCGCACGCAGCCCTAGAGAATGAACTTCGACAGATCGACGTTCTTGGCAAGATCACCGATATTGTCGCGGACGAATTTGCCCGTGATCTCCACTTCCTCGCCGGGCCGGTCCGGTGCCGTGAAGGAAATCTCGTCGAGTATGCGTTCCATGACCGTCTGCAGGCGGCGGGCACCGATATTCTCGACGGAACCGTTGAGATCGACCGCGACTGAGGCGATTTCCTCGATCGCATCCTCGGTGAAGGCGAGCTTGACCTTTTCCGTTTCCATCAGCGCCACATACTGCTTGATGAGGCTGGCCTCGGGCTCCGTCAGGATGGCGCGGAAGTCGTCCTTGTCGAGCGCGCGCAGTTCCACGCGGATCGGCAGCCGGCCCTGGAGTTCGGGCAGGAGGTCGGACGGCTTGGCGACATGGAAGGCGCCGGATGCGATGAAGAGGATATGGTCGGTCTTGACCGGGCCGTGCTTGGTGGAGACGACCGTACCCTCGATCAGGGGCAGCAGGTCGCGCTGCACGCCCTCGCGGGAGACATCGGCCCCGGCGCGGCCTTCGCGGGCGCAGATCTTGTCGATCTCGTCCAGGAAGACGATGCCGGAATTCTCCACCAGCGAGATCGCTTCCTCGACAACCTTGTCCTCGTCGAGCAGCTTGTCGGATTCCTCGTTGATCAGGAGTGCGTAGCTGTCGCGCACGGTGGTGCGCTTGGTCTTGGTCTGGCCGCCGAAGGCCTTGCCGAGCAGGTCGGAGACATTCATGACGCCGACGCTGGCGCCGGGCATGCCCGGCAGATCGAAGCTCGGCATCTGTGCGTTGGCGCGCACCTCGACCTCGATCTCCTTGTCATCCATCTCGCCGTTGCGCAGCTTGCCCCGGAAGCTGTCGCGGGTGGCGGGGCTGGAATTCTTGCCTACCAGCGCGTCCAGCACCCGTTCCTCGGCCAGCATATGCGCCTTCGCCTTGACGGCCTCGCGTTTCTGGTCGCGCACAAGCGTGATGCCGGCCTCCACCAGATCGCGGACAATCTGCTCCACGTCGCGGCCGACATATCCGACCTCGGTGAACTTGGTGGCTTCCACCTTGGTGAAGGGCGCATTGGCGAGCTTGGCGAGACGGCGCGAGATTTCGGTCTTGCCGACGCCGGTCGGGCCGATCATCAGGATGTTCTTGGGCAGAACTTCCTCGCGCATCTGGCCCTGCAGCTGCTGGCGGCGCCAGCGGTTCCTGAGCGCAATCGCGACCGCGCGCTTGGCGTCCTTCTGGCCGACAATGTAGCGGTCGAGTTCTGAAACGATCTCACGCGGAGAAAAATCGGACATTTTCTAAGACACGCCTTCCGTGTTTGTGAGGGTCAGGCCTTTCGGTTCCTGGCCTTTCGGTTCCTGGCCCTTCAGTTCCATGAGCAGGCTGTCGCCCGTGCGGCCCAGGAGCGCTTCGATTTCCTGAAAGCCCGCCTTGCGATAGGCCATGACAGCCCTGAGGTTTTCCGGATCCGGATCGATGACGATCCGCCGGTAGCCTTCCTGCCGCAATTTGTGGACAAAGGCCTGCAGCACCATTGTTCCGAGCCCCTTCGACAGATCTTCCGGCGCGGCGATCGAAAGGTCGACGCCGACCGCCTCCGCCGGGAGCTCTTCCAGCCAGGGATAGTCCCTGGCAAATTCCGTACCCTGCTGGTCCTTGACGTACCAGACCTGGATGTAACCCTTGTCCTTGCCATCCAGTTGGAAAATGAAGGGTTTCGTGCTGTCCCGCCCCTCGACCATGTCGCGGATATGGCCGATTTCTTCCTGCGGGTCGCCCCACCATTCGCGCCAGTGCGGCCGCTCCATCCATTCCCGGAGCAGCGGCAGGTCTTGTTCTCCAACGGGGCGGAACGTGATCATCGCGCTCTATTCGGCCGTGTCCAGCGTCTCAACGGTGATGCTGGAATTGGTGTAGACGCAGATTTCGGCGGCAACCGCCATGGCCTTGCGGGCAATGGTTTCCGCGTCGAGATCTGAATCGGCCAGGGCGCGGCCGGCTGCGAGCGCATAATTGCCGCCCGAACCGATGCCCATGATGCCGCCCTCCGGCTCCAGCACGTCGCCGGTGCCGGTCAGCACCAGCGAAACATTCTTGTCGGCCACCAGCATCATGGCTTCCAGACGGCGGAGATAGCGGTCCGTGCGCCAGTCCTTTGCCAGTTCCACACAGGCGCGCATCAGCTGGCCCGGATATTGTTCGAGCTTGGTTTCCAGGCGTTCGAACAGGGTGAAGGCATCGGCGGTGGCGCCGGCAAAGCCGGCGATCACTTCGCCCTTGGCCAGCGGCCGCACCTTGCGGGCGGTGTGCTTGATGACGGTCTGGCCGAGGGAAACCTGGCCGTCGCCGGCAATGACCACCTTGCCGCCCTTGCGCACCATCATGATCGTCGTACCGTGCCACTGGGCCGGTTCGCGCGTATCGCTCATAAAATCCTCTCGGGTTTCTTTTTCTGCCGCCCTATGTAGGCGGCAAATCCGTCATTTCCAAGCGGCCAATGGTCCTTAGAGTCCGGCCGCCGCTTTCTGGAAGATGTTGGGGCCGTGCACCGGCGCCTTTTCTCCGGTCAGTGAGACAGCTCGATCCGTGTCGCCCGCAACAGGGCATCGACGAGCCGGTCGAGCTGTCCGGCCGCGCGTTCGTCCACCAGTTCGCCCTTGTCGTCAAAGGCGGCCGCAGCCTTCGTCACGGCGACCATCTGCGGCAGCACCATTGCGCCGAGCCCGACCTCCAGGATCGTGCGCATGCCGATGAGGCCGCGCATGCCGCCAAAGGCGCCGGGCGAGGCAGAGCCGAGTGCGAAGACTTTCGTCTTGAAGGGATCGCCCGGCTCCTTCACCCGGCTGATCCAGTCGAGCGTGTTCTTCAAGAGCGGCGTGATGCCGGAATTGTATTCCGGGCAGGCGAGGAAAATACCGTCCTGGCTCTGGAACAGACGCTTGAGCTTTTTGGCGTTTTCGGGAACCCCCGTCGTTTCTTCCAGATCGCCGTCATAGATCGGCAGCGGATAATCCCGCAGGGAAAGATGCGTTACCCCGGCATCCAGGATCGCCAGTTTCTTGGCGGCCAGTGCCGCCAGCCTGCCATTGTAGGACCCACTCCGGCTCGATCCGGAACAGACGAGGATTTTCGGGTTTCGCATCAACAGTTTCCCTGTCCGCATCCATCATCGGGCCCGCCGTGCGGCGGGCCGGTTGTCACTGGCGGTCAGTGTAATGGGTTTTGCCGGAAATGGGAGACCGGCTTATGGGCGGACCGGTGACGCATCACGCGTTCCAGGGAACACACGATGCACCTGAGTCTTGAGATCGATCAGCCTTGTGAAACGCGGCTGATCTAGTGGCCCTTGCGATAGATCCAGACCCTGGCCGGAGGCAGGTTCTTCCAGATCCAGTCCGAGCAGAGGACCGAAACGGCGCGGTTATCCGATTTGACGGGTGCCGTCAGGCCGTAGGAGAACTGGATGAAGGGCGCGCCCGGCTTCAGCAGCTCCAGCGCCTCTTCCAGAAGCGCCTTGCGCACCGGTTCCGGACGTGTCAGCAGCGGCAGGGAGGAGACGATACCGTCCAGCTGAAGTCCGTGCTCCGGACCGTCTTCCAAAACGCCACCGGCGGTTGTCAGCGTTTTGCGGAGGGCATAGGCATCTCCGCGCAGGACACGCATGCCCGGATAGCGCAGAGCCAAGAGCTCGCAGAATTCCGGACAATACTCGACCAGGCTGAGCTGCTGATGGGCAAAGCCGCGATCCAGCAGCGCCTTGGTGACGACGCCCGTACCCGGCCCGAGCTCGACGACGCGCGAGTGCGGCCGCGGTGTCAGATAGGATGCCATCTTCGCGGCGAGTTCCGGCCCCGACGGCGTAACCGCTCCGGTTCGAAGCGGATTCTGGGCCCAGGAGCGGATGAACTTGACTTCGTCGAGAACCTTTGCCCGGACGGCGTTCGCCTTTTCGAGCTTTTCCCTAAAAGCGTCCCGGCGTCCGAAATTGCGTTTCAACATCTTACCTCATTCCTCCCCATCGGGGCGAATATAGGAGTGATTGCAACAGGATGCCATGGGCATGCGCACATCAGGCAAGCCGGGATGACGCATTCCTGGCAGGTTATGCCCCAAGATTGTCGATGAAATCCTTCACCTTGGAGAAAAAGCCGGCCGATTCCGGATGGTTCTCGCCGGAGGATTCCGTCTCGAATTCCGCCAGAAGCTCGCGCTGGCGCCGCGTCAGATTGGTCGGGGTCTCGACAGTGACCTGGATATACATGTCGCCATGCTGGCTGGACCGCATCACCGGCATGCCCTTGCCGCGCAGGCGGAACTGCTTGCCGGTCTGGGTGCCTTCGGGAACCTTGACGCGGCTGGTCGAGCCCTCCACCGTCGGCACGTCGAACTGGCCGCCGAGCGTTGCCGTGGTCATGGAAATCGGCACTCTGCAATAGAGATCGGCGCCGTCTCTCTGGAAGAGATCGTGCGGCTTGATCGACAGGAAGATGTAGAGATCGCCCGCCGGGCCGCCGCGAACGCCCGCCTCGCCTTCGCCGGCAAGGCGGATGCGGGTGCCGTCCTCGATGCCGGCCGGAATGTTGACCGACAGCGTGCGTTCCTGGGTCTTGCGGCCGGAACCGCCGCAGCTGTCGCAGGGATCGGTGATCACCTGGCCGCGGCCCTGGCAGCTTGGACAGGTGCGCTCCAGCGTGAAGAAACCTTGCGCCGCGCGCACGCGCCCGGCACCGCCGCAGGTGCGGCAGGTGCTGGGACTGGTGCCGGGCTTGGCGCCGGACCCCGAGCAGTTGTCGCAGGTGACGCTGGTCGGCACCTCGATTTCCACGGTCTTGCCGGTATAGGCATCTTCCAGGCTGATATCGAGATTGTAGCGCAGGTCCGCGCCGCGCTCGCGCCCGCCGGAGCGGCGGCCGCCGCCCATGCCGAAGAACTCCTCGAAGATGTCCGACATGGTGGAGGAGAAGTCGTGGGCCCCCGCGCCGCCGCCGCCGAAGCCGCCGTTCTCGAAGGCGGCATGGCCGAAGCGGTCATAGGCGGCCCGCTTCTGGCCATCCTTCAGCGTGTCATAGGCTTCGTTGACTTCCTTGAACCTTGCTTCGGCCTCATGGTCGCCCGGATTGCGATCCGGATGGAACTGCATCGCCATCTTGCGGTAGGCGCTTTTCAGCGCCTTGTCGTCCGCATCGCGCGAAACCCCCAGCACCTCGTAGAAATCACGTTTCGACATCAAGATCTCTCGGTCTTGTTGTTGCGCCGCTGGCCGCCTGAAATTCGTCGGCGCCTATTACGGCGAAAGCGCCGGACACATCTGCCTGCCCTTTCAGGCAAACAAGCAACCGGCGCCGGAATTACGCAGCCAGCCGGAACACCGGCTGGCTGCTGTATTCATGGTTAAGCGGATTTTTTATCGTCTTCGTCTTTGACTTCTTCGAAATCCGCGTCCACGACATCATCCGCATCGGCCTTGGATCCGGCTTCCTCGCCTTCCTCGGCCTGGGCTTCCGCCTGGGCGGCCTGATACATGGCCTCGCCGAGCTTCATGGACGCTTCGGCCAGGGCCTGGGTCTTGGCCTTGATGTCTTCCAGATCGTCGCCTTCAAGCGCAGACTTCAGGCTTTCGAGCGCGGTCTCGATCGCGGACTTGTCGTCGCCGGAAACCTTGTCGCCGTAATCCTTCAGCGATTTCTCGGTCGAGTGCACGAGCGACTCGCCCTGGTTCCTGGCTTCGACCAGTTCCTTGCGCTTCTTGTCCTCGTCGGCGTGGGATTCAGCGTCCTTGATCATCTGATCGATGTCGCTGTCGCTGAGACCACCGGAGGCCTGGATGCGGATCTGCTGCTCCTTGCCGGTGCCCTTGTCCTTGGCCGACACGTTGACGATGCCGTTGGCATCGATGTCGAAGGTGACTTCGATCTGCGGCACGCCACGCGGTGCCGGCGGCAGGCCGACCAGATCGAACTGGCCGAGGATCTTGTTGTCCGCCGCCATTTCGCGTTCGCCCTGGAAGACGCGGATGGTCACGGCCGTCTGATTGTCTTCAGCGGTCGAGAACACCTGGCTCTTCTTCGTCGGGATCGTCGTGTTGCGGTCGATCAGGCGGGTGAAGACACCGCCGAGGGTCTCGATGCCGAGCGACAGCGGGGTCACGTCGAGCAGGAGAACGTCCTTGACGTCACCCTGCAGAACGCCGGCCTGGATCGCCGCGCCCATGGCCACGACTTCATCCGGGTTCACACCCTTGTGCGGCTCCTTGCCGAAGAAGGTCTTCACGGTCTCCTGAATCTTGGGCATGCGCGTCATGCCGCCGACCAGGACCACTTCGTCGATTTCACCGGCTGCAAGACCTGCGTCCTTCAGGGCCGCCTTCATCGGGTCGATGGTGCGCTTGACCAGATCGTCGACGAGCGACTCGAACTTGGCGCGGGTCAGCTTCAGGGTCAGGTGCTTCGGACCGGACGCATCCGCCGTGATGAACGGCAGGTTGATTTCGGTCTGGGACGAAGAGGACAGCTCGATCTTGGCCTTTTCCGCAGCTTCCTTAAGGCGCTGCAGGGCAAGCTTGTCGTTCTTCAGGTCGATGCCCTGGTCCTTCTTGAACTCGGCCGCCAGATAATCGACGAGATGCATGTCGAAATCTTCACCGCCGAGGAAAGTATCGCCGTTGGTGGACTTCACCTCGAAGACACCGTCGCCGATTTCCAGGATGGAGACGTCGAAGGTACCGCCGCCAAGGTCATAGACCGCGATGGTCTTGCCGTCGTTCTTGTCGAGGCCGTAGGCGAGCGCTGCCGCGGTCGGCTCGTTGATGATGCGCAGCACTTCAAGACCCGCGATCTTGCCGGCATCCTTGGTTGCCTGGCGCTGCGCGTCGTTGAAGTAGGCCGGAACGGTGATCACCGCCTGGGTCACTTTTTCACCGAGATAGCTCTCGGCGGTTTCCTTCATCTTCTGCAGGATGAAGGCAGACACCTGCGACGGGGAGTATTTTTCGCCGTTGGCTTCCACCCAGGCATCGCCATTGTCCGCCTTGACGATCTCGAACGGGACGAGCTTCTTGTCCTTTTCGACGGTCGGGTCGGAATACCGGCGGCCGATCAGGCGCTTGACGGCGAAGAGTGTGTTGGTGGGGTTGGTGACGGCCTGGCGTTTGGCCGGCTGGCCGACGAGACGTTCGCCGTCGTCGGAAAAGGCCACCATAGACGGGGTGGTGCGGGCGCCTTCCGCGTTCTCGATAACTTTGGAATCCTTGCCGTCCATGACGGCGACGCACGAGTTGGTCGTGCCGA
>ENA-ORCZ01000700-ORCZ01000700.1-marine-metagenome-genome-assembly--contig:-NODE-700-length-11282-cov-2.811156_pt1 | contig 11282 bp, 7 predicted proteins | sample MGYA00237785_ERZ508519 | MGnify/ENA primary metagenome ERZ508519 (study PRJEB26189, sample SAMN06268790) | marine metagenome | isolation source: Bioluminescent Bay, La Paraguera, Puerto Rico | place...
CGCCCAAGGTGGAATACGCCCTCACCGAATGGGGCCGGGCGCTCTGCCCGGCGCTGGACGCGCTGCTGGAATGGGGCGCGCTGCGCGACAAGCTGCAGCCGAAGGGCTAGCGGGCGCCGGCGAAGCGGTTGCCTGGCTGGAAGAGGCCCTGTCGGAGACCGTGCCAGAGGCTTGACCCTCCGCGCGCTTCCCTCTAGAGGGCAAAGGGTCCTTTCTCGCGCGGGGGTGCCCGAATGCTGACCCGTTACCTGGTCTTTGCCGCCGTCGTCGTCCTCACCCTGGTCTTCGCGGGTCTCAGTTTCTGGCGGCCCTGGTTCCTGCTCGGCTTCTTTCCCCTGCTGGGCCTGAGCCTGCTGGGCTGCCGCGACCTGCTGCAGACGCGCCACGCCATTCTGCGCAACTACCCGGTCATCGGCCACATGCGCTGGCTCTTCGAAGGCATCCGCCCGGAGATCCGCCAGTACCTCATCGAGAGCGAGCGCGACGAGGAGCCCTTCAGCCGCGCCAAGCGCTCCCTGGTCTACCAGCGCGCCAAGGGGGTGGAGGACAAGCGGCCCTTCGGCACGCGCGAAGATGTCTACGAGGCCGGCTATGCCTGGCTGACCCACTCCATGGCGCCGAAGCCACCGGGCGATCCGGACTTTCGCGTGCGCATCGGCGGGGCGGCCTGCGGCCGACCCTACGACGCCTCGGTCTACAACATCTCCGCCATGTCCTTCGGGGCGCTGAGCGGCAATGCCATCCTGGCGCTGAACCGCGGCGCCAAGCAGGGCGGCTTCGCCCACGACACGGGCGAGGGCAGCATCAGCCGCTACCACCGCGAGGGCGGCGGCGACCTGATCTGGGAGATCGGCAGCGGTTACTTCGGTTGCCGCGACGCCGCCGGCCGCTTCGACGCGGCGCGCTTCGCCGAGCAGGCGCAGGACGACCAGGTGAAGATGATCGAGGTGAAGCTCTCCCAGGGCGCCAAGCCGGGTCACGGCGGCATGCTGCCGGCGGCCAAGATCACGCCGGAGATCGCCGATGCGCGCGGCATCCCGATGGGCCAGGACTGCATCTCGCCCGCCGCGCACAGCGCCTTCTCGACGCCCATCGAGTTCATGCACTTCCTGCAGGGCCTGCGCGAAGACTCCGGCGGCAAGCCGGTGGGCTTCAAGCTCTGCATCGGCCACCGCTGGGAGTTCATGGCGCTGACCAAGGCCATGCTGGAGACTGGCATCCGCCCCGACTTCATCGTGGTCGACGGCAAGGAGGGCGGCACCGGCGCCGCGCCGGTGGAGTTCGCCGACCACCTGGGCACGCCGCTGGCCGAAGGCCTGACCTTCGTGCGCAACACCCTAATCGGCGCCGGCCTGCGCGACGAGATCCGCCTGGGCGCCGGCGGCAAGCTGGTCAGCGCCTTCGACCTCGTCTGGGCCCATGCGCTGGGCGCCGACTGGTGCAACTCGGCGCGCGGCTTCATGTTCGCCATCGGCTGCATCCAGGCGCAGTCCTGCCACACCAATCGCTGCCCCACGGGCGTCGCGACCCAGGATCCCATCCGCCAGCGTGCCCTGGTGGTGGAGGACAAGGCCGAGCGCGTCGCCAGCTTCCACCGCAACACTCTCCATGCCCTGGCTGACATCGTCGGCGCCGCCGGCTTCGACCGGCCCGACGACCTGCAGCCGCGCCACATCATGGTGCGCCAGAAGAACGGCGAGACGCTCTCCGCCGAGGAGGCCTACCGGACGCTGGAGAAAGGCGCGCTGATGAATGGCGATTGCGACAGGGCCGACTACGCCCGCTATTGGACCATGGCCAGTGCGGAGAGCTTCCAGCCGCTCGCTCTCTAGCGGGGGCATTCGAATCTTTGCCGCCGGGCCGGCCGCGCAGGCCAAGGCTGCTCTCCGAAACGATGAATTGTCGCGGCGACCCCATGACGTCTGCGTTGATAGATCTGTCTCAATGGGGGTGGCGGACCGGAAAACACAGGGAATCCCTCTGACAGCCCCTTGCGGCTGCGCTATGGTTTCGACAGGAAGATTTTCGCGCTTCCTTCGCCATGGGAGAAAACCGTATGGCAACGGAACAGCGAACCACCATCGCCGCAATCTGGCACTGGCTGCGCGACGTCGAGAACCGCAAGGTCATCGCGTGGATCGGCTCCGGCGTGGTCGTTCTTCTCGGGGCGATCCTGTACCAGAACACCGGCACGTCGCCCCGCGCGACGGGACCTTCGGAGACCGCCACGACGCAGACCGGCATCTCCTCGACGGACGACATCAACATCGACGGCAACGTGACCATCAACGGCGGGCCCCAAGAAGATGCGGAGCCCGCGCAGCAGTGATGCCCCTTGCCAGCGGCGCTCCGCCAAGCGGTCATTCCTGGCCCTGCTCGCGGCCGGCAGCCTCGTGGTTTCCTCCGGCGCGAGGGGCGATCCCAGGATAGAGGTCTCGGTCGACACGGGGCTCGCGGCAGTCGGCGACGTGGATATCCGCGGTGACGTGCTGATCGGCTGGGCGCCCAGCCGGGTGGAACAAGCGGTTCAGAAAGCGCTGGCGGAGGACAACGAGCGCGCCCGCGCCGTCAGCGAACAGATCAGCCAGCTCAGCCGGCGCTTCGAGATCGGCAACTGCACCGTCGAGAAGCTGCTGCATCTGGCCGCTGGCACGGCGGGCAGTCGCGAGGAATTCGCGGCGGCCTTCGCCGACCTTGTCACCAGCCACCGCAGGGTCACCCAGGGTATCGGCAGGCTGTCGGGCGATGTGCCGGCGGAGGTGCTGCTGCGCGAGCGGGCGCTGCTCGCGGTGGGCGAAGGCCGCTATGACAGGGCCAGCCGTTTGCTGGTGTCGGCCGAGGTGGGTATCGCCGCCGGGGGCGACGTCATCGTGGCCGGCGACGTGACCATCGGGATGAGCGATCAGCAGGTCGCGCGCCTGATCGCCTTTGCCCGGCAGGCCACGGCGCAGAACCTGACGGTGATCGCGGAGCTGAGCGCGCACCTCGGCGTTTCGCGCTGTGCGACGGCCAACTTCCTGCGCATCCTTGGCGAGAAGCAGGTGCCGGTCGACCAGCTGGCGGCGAAGCTCGCGGAGATCGCCTCGCGCCACATCGAGCTTGTGAAGACGGCCCGGCTTCTGGAAGGGGTCAGCCCGGAGCTGGAAGGCATCAAGCGCGAGATTGCCATCGCCATCGATGACGGCCACTACGGGCAGGCCGATGTCCTGCTTGCCCAGGCGGTGCAGCGCGAACTGGAAGCGGCCGCCCGGCAGCGCGATCTTGTCGAGACACTGCAGGCCAATGCCCGCAGGGCCGAGACCAACGCCGCGCAGTCGGAGGCGACCCGCGGCGATCTGCACCTCGCGCGCCTCGAGTACGCTGAGGCCGCCGAGAACTTCCTCCAGGCCGCCGTGATCGCCGCCGAGGCCAGTCCCGCCGACCGTGCCCGCTACCTGGACAAGGCCGGCGGCGCCTACCAGGACGCCGGAGAATTGGTCGCGGCGGAGCAGTACTTCCGCGAAGCGCTCGACCTGCGGCGCGGCGGCGCAACCGCCGGTCCCGTCGACCTGGCGATCAGCCTCGCCAACCTGGCGACCCTCCACTATGCCCAGGCACGCTTCGACGCCGCCGAGGAAAACTTCACAGAGGCCCTGGCGCAGATCGACAACGCCCCCGGCGACTGGGCGCTGGAGCGGGAGGTGATCGTCAGCGGCCTGGCGGAGGTCTTCACCGCCACCAACCGCTTCCAGGAGGCCGAGCAGAACTACCGCGAGGCCCTGGCCACCCTGGAGGCAAGGCTGGGTCCGCAGGACGTGCGCCTCACCAGCGTGCTCACCAATCTCGGCCGCCTGGTCTGGCAGCTCGACCGCGAGGGGGAGGCGGAGGGCTACTACACCCGGGCGCTGGTCATTGCGCGCGCGACCCTGGCGCCGGACCATCCGGCGATCGCCGTCACCTTGACCGGCCTCGCGGCGGTGCAGTGGACGCTGGAGCGCTTCGACGAAGCGGAAGCGGGCTGGTACGAGGCCATGCTGATCTTCGAGACGGCACTGGGGCCGCGCTATGTCGGCTTGAGCGCGGTCTACATCAACCTGGCGCAGCTCAGCCGGCGGCGGGGAGACCTCACCCAGGCGGAGAGCTATGCCGACCAGGCGCTCGACATCGCGGAGGAAGCGCTCGGCCGCCGCCACCCGGTGGTCGGCTCCATCCTGAACGCCCTCGGCGACATCTACCGCGCCCAGGGGCGTGTCGACGAGGCGGCAAAGCTCTACGCGCGGGCCCTGCTGATCACCGAAGCAGCGGTCGGCAAGGACCATCTCCTCGTGGCGCAGAAGCTGAGCGACCTAGCCGGCATCGACCGCCGCGCCGGCCGGCTGGACTTGGCCGAGCAGCGCTACCGGCGGGCGCTGGAGATCTACCGGGCGGTCCTGGGTCCCGACCACCGCGGTGTCGGCATCCTGCTCAACAACCTGGCCTCGATCAATTTCGATCGCGGCCGCTACGCGGAGGCCGAGGCGATGTACCGTGAAGCGCTGGAGATCACCGTGAAGGCGCTGGGACCGGGCCATTCCAGCGTGGCGATCCGCTACGCCAACCTGGCGGAGACCCTGCTGCGCCAGCAGCGCTATCGGGAGGCCGAGGAGGATTTCCGCAAGGCCTTGAGCATCTCGGAACAGGCCGACGCCCAGGGTGACCTGGTCATCGCCCGCCGTTTCTACGACATCGGCCGGGCGCTGCAGATGCAGGAGAGGCAGGAGGAGGCGGTCTCCTATTACTGCCGCGCCACGCCCATCGCCCAGCACCGGCTTCCCGCCGGGAACGACTTCCGCTCCGCCATCGAAGAGCGCATCGCCAGCCTGAAGGGCCGCTGCTGAGCATGGCCGGGCAGCGCCGCGGTCCGCGACTGGCCCTGCTGCTGCTTGCCGCGTTGGCAGCTTGCGAGAGCCCTTCCGCCGCCTTCGATGAAGCCGCATCGCGGCACGGCTTCCAGCGTCTGCGCGTGGCGGGGGAGGGCTTCGACCACGTCGTCTTCCGCAAGACCGGCGCCGGCGGTCCCCTGCATGTCTACCTGGAAAGCGACGGCCGGCCGTGGCTGCGCCGCTGGCTTCCGGCCGGCGATCCGACCTCGCGTGATCCCCTGGTGCTCGACCTCATGGCCCGGGACCCCGCCGAATCGGTCCTGCTTGGCCGTCCCTGCTATCACGGTCTGCAGGATGAGCCGCCCTGTGACGCGGCGCTCTGGACCGCCCGCCGCTTCGCGCCGGAGGTCGTCGCCAGTCTCGCCGCCGCGCTGCGGAACCTGGAGCAGGGTCGCGGCCGGCCGGTCGTGCTGATCGGCCATAGCGGGGGGGGCGTGCTGGCGATGCTGCTGGCCGCGCGCCTGCCGCAGACCCAGGCGGTGGTGACGATCGCCGCGCCGCTCGACCATGCCGCCTGGACCAGCCATCACGGCTATCTGCCCTTGCAGGGTTCGCTGAATCCGATGTTGGCGCCACCGCTGCCGAAGGATGTCCGGCAGCTGCACCTGGCCGGCAGGCAAGACGGCGTGGTGCCGCCCGAGCTGACCTCCGACGCCTTGGCACGCCTCGGCGCGCCGCCCCCCCTTGTCGTCGCGGATGCCGGCCATAACGACGGCTGGGCCGCCTACTGGCCCGCCGTGCTGGCCTGCCTTGATGCCCCCGGTCGCCTAGAAGCGATGGCTGAGGCCGATCAGGATCAAGTGCTCCTCGCGCCAGGAGTGGCCGAAGTCACCGCTGTAGCCGGCGGTGATGGAGGTTCCCTGATCGAATGCCGCGGTGAGTGACGCGCCGACGCGGAAGTAGTTCTCGTCGGCGTCGTTGGTGCGGTAGATCACATCGAACTGGGGGTCATTGTTGTCGGTCGGCTCCAGCGCGGCGTTGATGGTGCGGGAGTCGCTTTCGAACTCGTGGACATAGTCGAAGCGTGCGGAGGGCACGATCAGCGCGCTCCCCACCCTCACGGCATGGGCCACTTCCACCCGCAGGATGCCGTCCAGGGTGTTGAAGTTGTCGTCGTCGAAGGCGAGGTTCGGTGCGTCCGCACTGCCGCCGCCGACGGCACTGGCGCCGCTCTCGGTATAGCCGTCGACTTCCGTACGCTCCCAGGCCAGCCGGAGAAGCTCACCACCGTCGCGTCGGTGACCGGCAGGTTGTAGCCCACGCCACCGGTCAGGCCGTACTTCATGCCGTCCGTGTCGCCGCGCGCGACGTTGGAGGTGCTGTCGATGCTGCGCGTGGTGTCGATATCCAGCATGGCGATGCGGGCCCCGCCGGAAACGAAGAAGTTGTCGAAGGGAAAGACGGTGCCGAACAGCTGGGCGCCGTATTCGTCACTGTCCTTCGATCCCCCATCGGAGGCGATATCGGAGTCGGTGGTCTCCATGTCGACCGCCAAGCCGACGAGGAAGGCATCGCCGCGGTAACTGGCGCCGACCATGCCGCTGAAGCTGTCACCGTCCTGCCCCAGCACGTTCTCCGTATCGTAGTCGTGCCAGCCGTAGCCGCCGGAGGCGAAGAGCTCGAGCCCCCTGGCCGGATCGCCGCCACCGCTGCCCGAAGGCGCGGCTTCCTCCTCGACGAGGTCTTCGATCAGGGTGAGAGAGACGTTGCGGCGTCCGCCGGCCTCCGAGGCCGAGAAGACGGTGCCGATCGCGGCGTTGCCGTCGTCGCGCTGGCAGTTGAAGCCGGCCGTCGGGCTGCCGGTACAGTCCTGAGAGGCGGCCGGCGGCGCCAGTGAGAACATCAGCAGGGGACTTAAGGAGACGAGTAACCTGACTTGCAGAGTCATCGGACCCTCCTCAGAGGTCGGGACCGTTTAGGGCTGAAAGAATTCAGGCGACTATTTGACTGTTGTGGAAGCACCCATAAGTTGTTTGCGGGCAACAGCCGTACATATCGTGTGTAAAACTAATCAATTAACATATATTAATTATGGTTAATGGCATAGCATTTCTTTACCCGGGCTCGCGGCAGCGGGTGGGGACTGCGACAGACGCCTGAGAGAGCGCGCCTGGACTCTTCGCCACGCGCTCAGTTGGGCGTGCGCGAAGACCGCAGGGGGCGGAGGGTCAGCCTCCGCGCTTCTCCAGGAAGGCCTCGAGTTTCAGGCTGCGGAAGTCGGGCGGCGTGGCACGAAGCGGAGCTGTTCCGGCGGCGGCTGGTCCGCGCCGGCGGCTGAGGCGGTTTTCCGCCGGCCGCCATGACGCGGTGAAGGCTTTGTTCAACGCGGGGAGTCTAACGCCGGGCCGATGACTCTAATGTGACGGCGAAATCACGCTTCGGGGTCAGTTTTCTTCAGGTCCGCGCGGTCCGCGAACCGGCCGCACTCAGCCTTTCGAGATCGAGTAGATGTAGCCGGCGCCGCGCACGGTCTTGATGACCTGGGGCTTGGCGGGGTCGCTTTCGATCTTGCGGCGGATGCGGGCGATGCGGATATCGATCGAGCGATCGAAGGGTTCCCAATCCCGGTTGTGAGCCAGGTTCAGCAACTGATCGCGGCTCAGCACGCGGTTGGGATTGTCGGCGAAGGCCTTCAGCAGGTCGAATTCCATGCCGGTCAGCGGGATCTCGCCGCCCTCGGCATCGAACAGCTTGTGGGAGTCGAGGTTGAGCGTGAAGCGTCCGAAGCGGGCGAGGCGCGCGTCGTCGGGCTGCGCCCCCTCCTCGGCCTGTGCGGCACGCTCGCTGCGCCGCAGGACCGCCTTTATGCGTGCCAGCAGCTCGCGCAGATCGACGGGCTTGGCGAGGTAGTCGTCGGCGCCCATTTCCAGGCCGACGATACGGTCGACGACCTCTCCCGCCGCCGTCAGCATGATGATGCCGACATCGCTGTTGCCGCGCAGGTAGCGGGCAAGAGAGAGGCCGTCCTCGCCCGGCATGCGGATGTCGAGCAGCACCAGGTCGACGTCCTCGCCGCTGATCACGTCGCGCAGGCGGTCCCCGCCGTCCGCCGGAGTGACGCGGAAGTCATGCAGTTCCAGGTATTCCTGGATGGTCTCGCGGATGCCGGGTTCGTCATCCACGACAACGATGTGTTTCTGCCCCTGCATACCAAATGTTCCTCGGATCAATCGCTCGCCTGGGGTGTTCATGGGGTGCTCATGGACTGTCTATCATTTCTGTCGCGCCCTTTCGGCCTGGATCTGCCCGATCAGGGCACGGACCTCGTCCAGGTTGAAGGGCTTCTCGATGAAGGGCCGCTGCACGCGCTGCAGAAAGATCCGCGCCGAGGGGCTGAGGGTGTCGCCGGAGACAAAGGCGGTGCGGCGCAGCAGTTCGGGGTTCCTGCGCTCCAGGGCGGCATAGAGGCTGGGACCGTCCAGCCTGGGCATGCGCACGTCGCTCAGGATGACGTCGAAGTCCTGCCCCTCGATAAGGCCCAGCGCCCGCTCGCCGGAGTCCGCCGTAACCACCTGGTGGCCCTGGGCGGTGAGGATGTCGGCCAACATCTGCGCGACCTCGGGCTCGTCGTCGATGATCAGAATGCCGGCGCTGGGCGCCGCCATCGTCGCGGCCTGCCGCTCCGGCTCACGCGCACTGGCCTGCTCACTGGCCGGCAGGGCCAGGGTGAAGACCGTGCCGATGCCCGGCGTGCTCTCGACGCTGATGCGGCCGTCGTGGGCCTCGACAATGCGGTGGCTGACGGCCAGGCCGACGCCGGTTCCCTCGCCGATGTCCTTGGTGGTGAAGAAGGGCTCGAAGATGCGGTTGCGGATTTCCTCGGGGATGCCGGGGCCGGTATCGCCCAGGGTCAGGATAACCTCGCCCTTTTTCTCGTCGTGCGCGCCGGCGATGGTCAGCAGACGCGGGCCGGAAACCTCCATCATGGCCTGCTGGGCGTTGACGATAATGTTGGTGACGACCTGGTTCAGCTGGTCGGAGTCGGCCCAGACCGGCGGCACCTCCGGCCCGATGTCCATGCTCACCTCGATGTTGGCGGTGCGCAGGGAATATCCGGTGACGTCCAGGGTGGCCTGTACGATGTCGCGCAGATCGACGGGCCGGCGCTCCGGCGGGCGCTGGCGCGCCATGGCCAGGAAGGACTTGACGATGCGCGAGCAGCGGTCGGCGGCGTTGCCGATCTTTTCCGCGCGCTGGACGATGCGAGGGTCGCTGGCCGTCTCCTTCAGCAGCTGCGCATGGCCGACGACGACGGAGAGCGGGTTGTTCAGTTCGTGCGCCACGCCGGCCAGCAGAGCGCCCAGGGCGCTCAGCTTCTCGCTCTGGTACAGCGCTTCGCGCTGGCGCGCCATCTGTTCTTCCACCGCGTGGCGTTCTGTGAGGTCGTGGGCGCTGGCGACGATCATCTCCTCGCCCTGGTACTCGATCAGGCTGGCGGTCAGTGAGGCCCAGATCACCTCGCCGTCGGCGCGACGCAGCTGCACCTCGAAGCCTTCCACGGTGCCCCTCTCGCGCAGCAGGGCGAGGTAGCGCTGCCGGTCCTCCGGGTTCACGTAGAGGTCGCTGATGTAGGAGGGCTCGCCGGAGGTCTGGAGCTGGCCGAAGATGCGCCGCGAGGCCGGGCTCTCGTAGATCACGAGGCCGTCCTCGGCGCGGACCATGGCGACGGGCACCGGCGAGGATTCGAGAATTGACCGCACCAGGCTCTCGCTCTCCCTGAGGGCGCGCTCCATCTCCTTGCGGTTGGTAACGTCGGTGCGGGTGACGACGATGCCGCCGCCGCGCGTCGGCTGGTTGGAGAACTGGAACCAGCGGCCGTCGGCCTGCTGAAATTCCATCTCGGTGCAGAACTCGCGGCGCAGCTTCCTGCGTTCCTCCAGCCAGTCCGCGAGGCGACCCTCGGCGCCGACGTACTGGCCGCGCTCGCCGCCGACCCGGATGAAGTCTTCCCACGGCACTCCCGGCTTCAGGACATCGGCGCTCATGAAGTTGAAATCGCGGTAGCGCTGGTTGCACATCACCAGGCGGTCATGCGCATCGTAGAGCGCGAAGCCCTCGGAGAGCGACTCCACCGCGTCCTGCAGGGTCTCGCGCGCTTCGCGCAGCTGGGCCTCCTTGGCCATCTGGTCGGTCAGGTCGACCACCGTGCCGATGGAGTAGGTGCGGTCGCCGATCTTGGCGAGGCGCGAGGAGACCGCGCCCCAGAACTCCGTGCCATCGGCTTTCTTCAGGCGCGTCGGCCGGCCGTCCAGGCGGCCTTTTTCGATGAGTTCGTTGGTGCAGGCCGTGCGCTCTTCCGGCGTGGCGAAGGAGCGTTCGGACTTGTAGTGCTCGGTGACCGGCCAGCTGTAGCCCAGCAGTTCGGCCGCCGCCGGGCTGTGATAGAGGACGATGCCGCTGTAAGTGTCGGTGAGCCACAGCGGCAGGGGGTTGTTCTCGACCAGGACGCGGAACTTCAACTCGCTTTGCCGCAGGGACTCCTCGACACGCTTCAGCTTGGTGATGTCGGTGCGCACGTAGACGCGCCCGCCGCCGTGAATCGGGTGGGTCGAGGTCTGCAACCAGGTGCCGTCGTGCAGCTGGAATTCGACCGGCTCCTTCTCCGCGGAGACAACCTTCTCCAGCCAGACGCGGTCGTCTTCGTCCGCCGCACCCGCTTCGACCGGGCGGCCGTCGAAGACCTTCATTTTGCTACGGCCGCGCAGGTAGTTCTCCACGGTTGTCGTGCCCACCATTTCCTCGGGGCTGACGTCGTAGAGCCCCGCGTAGGAGGCGTTGCAGAGGATGAGACGCTGGTCCGGGCCGTAGATGGCGAAGCCGTTGGGAATGTTCTCGACGGCGTCGCGCAGCAGGCCCCAGACGCGCTCCAGCTCCGCCTCGGCGTTGATGCGCTCGCTGATGTCACGCAACTCGGTCACGACGCAGCGATGGCCGGCCAGGGTGAGCACTGAGACCATGGCGTCTACGGGCAGCAAGTCACCGTCCGCAGGGCGCAGCCGCAGCGTGATAGGCCTGGCGGCGGGCTCGCCCGGTTGGGTCAGCATGCCGTCGATCAGTGCGCGATAGTCTTTCCCGCTGGAGCCATCGAGCAGCGTCTCGGCGAGATCCAGTCCCACCAGTTTCTCCGCGCCCTTGCCCAGCAGGCCCTGGGCGGCGCCGTTGCAGAGGGTGATCCGGCCCCCGGCATCACAGAGCAGGATCGGATGCGGTGCCTGTTCGATCAGCATGCGGCGCAGGCGCAGAACCTCTTCCTCCGCCGGGCCGTCCGGCCGCTCGGCGGAGATGTCGCGCAGGAAGCCGGTCACCAGACCGGCCTGCACGGCAATCTCGTCGCGGCACCAGAGGGAACCGCCATCCGGACGCATCAGGCGGTATTCCAGG
>ENA-ORCZ01000701-ORCZ01000701.1-marine-metagenome-genome-assembly--contig:-NODE-701-length-11250-cov-3.422089_pt1 | contig 11250 bp, 14 predicted proteins | sample MGYA00237785_ERZ508519 | MGnify/ENA primary metagenome ERZ508519 (study PRJEB26189, sample SAMN06268790) | marine metagenome | isolation source: Bioluminescent Bay, La Paraguera, Puerto Rico | place...
CAGCCCGATGGTGCGGGCAAGCTTCATGCAGAAATGCTCGGTCCGGGTAGAGTCCGGTAGACGTTCGATATCGATTTTAAGGATATGGGTGCTGGGATAGCCGCCAATCGGCAGAGCAATCTCGCCAGTATCGGGATCGATATAAACCGCAGCCTTGTCATTCACCCCGGCCAGCGACAGGACCACTTCATCTTCATCAACAAACAGCGGTCTTTGCGGCAGATCGGCAATGCGTTTGGCGAGATCATCGGATGTGATCGGGGTGAGGTACGGTTGATGTTCTGCCGAGGAAAAGGAGGGATAATCTGGCACCAGCATCAGGGCCCCGGCGCAATCGCGCCCGATATGTTCAAGTATGCCGAATTCGTCTGTCGGGGCGACGTCAAATAATGCGCCGATCTGGCGGCGGACATCCTTTTTATCGGGCAAAAGGCCGTCAAAAAATGGTTCGATTGATTGATGGTCAAATGTGCCGGGTTTTAGTGGCATGCTTTGTGAAACCGGGTAGGCCGCCGGATTTGAAAGCCAGTCTTTGTCGTATTCAAATGACATATAGCCGCGGGAATCAGAGCGCAAAACGCCAACCCGGTCACGACCATTGGCAAGGACCAGAAGGGTTTTGGTCATGCCCCGTCTCCGTCGCTTTGGCCGGGGGTATCGCTGCTGGCAAGGTCGGACCAGTCCAGCGTCACCTGACCACCAAGGGCGCGGGTGATATCCAGGATGTTGGCAAAACTCGGATTGTCGGCCTTGCCGGTTTCAAGCTGGCTGAGGAACTTGATGCTCAAGCCCGTGGCAAGCGACAGATCGGTCTGCGACAGGCCAAGCGCCTTGCGGGCCTTGCGGATTTCCGGGCCAAGCTGATCCATGCGGGTGATGTGCACAGCATCCTCCAAATTTACCTATGGGTAAATTTAGGGGGTTTTGCTTTGAATGTAAAGGGAAGTTTACCTGTAAGTAAACTTCTGTGGTTTTGGGCCGAGTTTTGGTGAGATTTTACTTATAGGTAAAATATGGCGCTTCTGCGAACTTGCAGAAGCGCCAAACTTTGGTCCTGACACCACTCCGTGCTTACAGCGCAATCTCAAGGTTCTTCATTACCTTGCCCTGACCGCCTGCCAGAAGGCCGGTGATGCGGCCATCTTTAAGCTCCAGCGTGACCTTGATTTCGCTTGGCGATGGCTCAGTCATGAATTCGCCCTGGGCGATCAGGAAGCTGTCCTTTTCGATGTCCAGCATGTCATGAAGAACGCAGGCCAGCGGGCCGGCGGCCATGCCGGTGGCGGCTTCCTCGGCGATGCCATAGCGCGGGGCGAACATGCGGGTGGTGGCGTCAATGGTTTCATCATCGGTGTCGGTTGTGAAGATGTAATAGCCGATCAGATCGAGTTTCTCGCTGATCGCGTTGATGGCGTCCTGATCGGGTGTGAGGTTTTTAAGGATCTCGGCGTTTTTGACGGCAATAACGATGAAGTTGTTGCCGGTGTTGACCAGAACCGGGCGGGCGCGGTTGTCAAGATCATCCTCGGAGATCGACAGTGAATTCAGGACATCCGCAAGCCTGACACCGTGATCAAGCCAATCGGTCGCCGGGGTGTAGGTCGGGGCCAGTTGCTCCATATAAGCCATGCCGTTCTCAAGGATGATCTTGCGCGGGCCATCGACGGTTTCCTTCGACGTCTCGCCATCGCCAAAGCGGCCAATTTCGGCGAGATAGGAAAAGGTTGCGATGGTCGCGTGGCCGCAATGGGCGATGCGTTTGGTGGGCGTAAAGAAATCAAGTTTTATGCCGCAGGTCTCGGATTTTGAGACAAAGGCGGTTTCCGACAGGCCGACTTTCTGCGCGATCAAAAGCTTTTGCGTGTCGCTGTATTGATCGGCATCGAGTACCACACCGGCCGGGTTGCCACCCCTTCCGTTTTTCACGAACGCATTGACGATCTGGACCGGGACGGTTTGGGATGTTTCTTGAGATGTACTCATTTCTGTATTCCTGCTAGAATCTGTGTTGCAGGGAATATATTGCGTATATCAGGGATTCTGGACTCATATATAGATGAAGAAACCTCATGAAATGTCGCGGGCGGATCTGATCGGACGGGTGAGCCCCCTGGCCCCGGTGTTGGCCGCGATTGCGCGTGAACACAGTTTCAGCAAGGCGGCCGAAAAGCTTGGCGTGCATCAGTCGGCGGTCAGTCATCGCATCACCCAGCTTGAAGAAGCGCTTGGCTTTGCCCTGTTTGCCCGCACCACGCGCCAGATCACACCGACCGAATATGGCAAAGTGCTGTGTGCCGCCGCGCTTGAAACGGTTGATGTCTGGGACGCGGCGTTTGAGCGGTTGGAGAAGTTCCGGACAGAGGGCGCGGTGCGCCTGTCGGTGGCATCCGCACTTGCGATGAAATGGGTGCTGCCCAATCTGGCGAGCGCGCAGGAAGCAGGGCTTGAGATCACCCTTGATGTCAATGACCGGCCGGTGGATTTTACCCGGGGCACCATTGATGCGGCCATCCGGTTTGGCGCGGGGCCCTATCCCGGTTTGCATTCAACATTGCTGAAAAAGGCCGAGATCATGCCGGTGGCAAGCCCTGATTATGTCGCGGGGGACCGGGCATTTGAACAAATGATCGGGTCATCTGATACCACCTTGCTAAAGGATGCGGTGGGCGAGCGTGATGGCACGGATTTCAGTTGGGAGTATTATGCCGGGCAGGCGGGGGTGTCGCTTGATCCACAAATCAATGCACTTGCCTTTGATCGCGCCGATCTGGTGTTGCAGGCGGCGATCAACGGCATGGGCATCGGGCTTGGCCGAACGCTTCTGATCGAAGGCGACATCGCGCAAGGGTTTCTGGCACCGGTTGGTCCGGCTGTTGCGATGAAATCGGCCTATTGGCTGGTTTGCAGCCCCGAGTTTGCCAAGACGGAGCGGTTTCAGCAGTTGGCGGGCTGGCTTGGGGATCAGATCGAGGGGGGGGGGATAAATTAGCGGACGATTTATTGCTCACATAGTTGAGTTGTGATGAAGAGGAGGAGACAAGCCCCTCCTCTTCATACAAAGTTACTTCTTCTCTACTACTGTGGTTTTGGGGTGTTTTTTTGCATACCCTTTTGTCACATAGCGTCCGGTTACAGCGCTTCTTGCTTTGCCGGTTGAAGAAGTGGTCTTTGAGCTCGACTTTTTAGCCATGGCAATTTTCCTCTGAAGGCTAAAGAGCGATCTGCCTTGAACCACTGCGTCGTAGTTGATACCTTCTACGTCTTCAGAAAATGCAACCTCGAGGCAGAACTGACTTGAGGAGCAACATATTGGCGGTCTCTGCTCCAACAGAGATCGCCTTTTTACTGCTTGGTTCATTAAAAATGCTAACCGACTCCCGATGTTAGGTCAAAGTTTTTTGATTCGATTAACCTATTGATATTTAAAGATTTAAAAAAGTTTTGTTCCCGAATTGTTTTCAATAGCTAGAGAGGTGTAGAATGGTTGCCCTGACTCTTCCGAATCATGCCGGTTCTGTTAAATCAACACTTGAGTTGGCTATGGATCACGTTCTGGACACTAAGGCGCTGTGCATAGTTTCGAGACTTGGCACAGGAGAGCAGATGATCTGTGTCGCGAGTAGCGGCCCAGAAGATCTTGCTAGTCTAATCGGTGACCTAGAGATTGCAAAATGCAGGCTAACCACTGAATTGCAAGATAGCGCAACGGTAATCTTAGCAGGACAAGAGATCTAACCAACTAGTCTGTAAACCGGAATTTGCCTGGACCGTGCGATAGGCCACGCTGTTCGCGTGGCTTCGGGATCAGATGAAATAGGCTTGCCGTTTTGGGCGCGGCTGCCTAAATTCCCGCCATGACAAATACAACTGATGACATGATCTATCGCGTATTGGGTTCGGATGAATGGGCGGAAGCGCTCAGTGCCGGACAATATGACGGTGCGCCGCATGATATTGCCGATGGCTTTATCCATTTCTCGACCCGGGCCACGCTGGCCGCAACGCTTGCGCTGCATTATGCCGGGCGCGATCACTTGAAACTTTTGCGCGTTCCGGTCGCACCGATTGAGGCCAAGATCAAATGGGAACCGGCCCGGGGTGGCACGCTGTTTCCGCATTTGTATGATGTGCTGTCGGTGGAGCATGTCACCAAGGTTGATGAAATTCGCCTTGATGAAAACGGTGTTCACATCCTGCCCAAAGATCTGCGCTAAACCCCGCGCGGTTTCCACAGATATAATCGCCCGCCGCCTTTCTTGGTGCCGGTATCGATCACACCGGGGAGTTTCCCGGCGCGCACGGCATTCAGGAATGCGTGGCCAAGTTTTACCTTGTCGCCGATATAAAGCCGATCCCAGTCCGGGCCATAGATTTCATGGAAATGAAACGGGCCGGGATTTCGCGCGGCAAGGGTTGCTTTGAGTTTATCAAGATCAAGCTGTGTCATTGGGTGATCTCAACATAGGCGCGGCGTGTCTGCATTGTTTTGGCGCAAATTGCGCGGAAACAAGCGTGCGTATCAGGCGTTGTGGTTTCATGAATAACATTCAGATCCACAGTCGAAAGGCCCGGCCATGACGGCGCCAAAGAATGCAAAGGTCGCGGATATCGTTGCGCGGATTGGCGAGCGCGCAGAAGGCGACCGCCATGTTTCGGTCGGTGATATCGTGGCCGAACTTGGTCAACGCAGTCAGGGACCGTTTCTTCTGGTGCCGGCGCTGATTGGGGTGTCGCCGATTGGTGGCATTCCGTTTGCGCCGACCTTTCTGGCCGCACTCGTTGCCGTGTTTTCCCTGCAAATCATCATCGGGCGCACGCATTTATGGCTGCCCGACGTCTTGGCAGCGCGGGAAATTGGGGGTGACAAGGTCCGTGCCGGGCTGGAAAAGATCGATCCGGTGGCCAAGCGGATGGATCGCTGGTTCGGTGGCCGGTTCGAAAGCCTGATCAGCGGGGTTGCTGTGCGGATTGCGGCGCTTATGTGCCTGCTCCTGTCGCTGTCGATGCCGATGTTTGAGCTTGTCCCCTTTGCCGCCATCGCCCCCATGAGCGCGATTGCCGCCTTTGGCCTGGCAATATTGGTCAGTGACGGGCTTTTGATGCTGGCCGCCCTTGGCATGACCCTCGGCACCGTGATTTTGATGTTTCAGATTATCTAGGGTCCTGACCTGCAGGCGGCCGGAAACGAAAATAACTTTCGTACCTGTTCTTTTGGCTTTAGCTTGCTTTGGCATCGGTTGTGCTTGCATGCGCGCCAAGGTGATTGTTGTTAAGAGAACATGGTTTCATGAAAGTATTGCTGACCGGTGCAACCGGTTTTCTGGGGGCGCGACTGGCCGAGGTTTTAACAAACCGTTCGGATATGGAACTAAGTGCGGCTGTCCGCCGTCCTGTTGAAGTGCCGGCCGAGCGAATTGTTCAAGTACCTGAATTAGATGGCAATGCCGATTGGTCCGAGGCAGTTCATGGCCAAACTGTTGTTATTCATGCTGCCGCCCGCGCACATGTGATGAAAGATACCGCGACTGATCCGTTGGTTGAGTACCGGCGCGTAAATGTCGACGGAACACTTAATCTGGCACGTCAGGCGGCAGACGCCGGGGTGAAACGTTTCGTCTTTATCAGCTCGATCAAGGTAAATGGTGAAGAAACGCCATTGGGCGCGCCTTTTACAGCTGACGATCAAGCGATGCCCAAAGATCCTTATGGTGTTTCGAAATGGGAGGCAGAGCAGGGGCTTAAACAGCTTGCCTCCGAAACCGGGATTGAGGTTGTTATCATCCGGCCTCCCTTGGTGTATGGGCCGGGTGTTAAAGGCAACTTTGCCAGTATGATCAAGTTGGTGGACAAGGGGCTGCCTTTGCCCTTCGGCGCCATCCACAATCAACGGTCACTGGTGGCGCTTGATAACCTTGTGGATTTGATTGTGACCTGTGTCATGCACCCCAAGGCTGCCAATCAGGTGTTTTTGGCAGGGGATGGCCAGGACCTGTCCACGACGGCGCTTTTACGGGGGGTGGCACATGCCATGGGGAAGCCGTCGCGATTGATCCCTGTCCCGGAATCCCTGCTGCGAAGTGCGGCGCATATGCTTGGAAAACGGGGGCTGGCGAAACGGTTATTGGGATCTTTGCAGGTCGATATTTCCAAGGCGCAGACTCTTATGGATTGGACGCCACCAGTATCGGTCGAAGAGGGGCTTCGGCGCTGTTTCAAGCAAGATTGATGCAAACAGCAAAACAGCCCGCCGATGGTTCGGCGGGCTGTCTTTTTGTGTTTGTGGTCAGCGTTAACTTACGCGAGTTCTGCCAGGGCAGAGGCGTTGAAGTCTTCCAGCTGGTCATAGGCGCCGTTTTTGACCTTGTTGGCCCACTGGGCGTCGCTGAGCAGGGCGCGGCCAACCGCGATTAGGTCAAACTCGCCCTTTTCCATGCGATTGATCAGCTCATCAAGGCTGGCCTTTTCCGATGCTTCGCCAGAGAACGCACCGATAAAGTCAGATGACAGGCCGACGGAGCCGACCGAAATCGTCGCAGCCCCGGTCAATTTTTTTGCCCAACCGGCAAAGTTAAGGCCCTTTTCGCCGTCAATCTCAGGGAATTCCGGTTCCCAGAAGCGGCGCTGCGATGCGTGAATAATATCCACCCCGGCCTCGACCAGCGGGGCCAGCCAATCGGTCATTTCATCGGGCGTGTAGGCAAGGCGGGCGGTGAAATCCTGCTGTTTCCATTGGCTGACGCGCAGGATGATCGGGAAGTCCGGGCCGACGGCGGCACGCATGGCGCTCACCACTTCGCGGGCAAAGGTTGAACGTTCCTTGATCGTCTTGCCGCCAAAGCGATCGGTGCGCAGGTTGGTGCCCGACCAGAAGAACTGATCAATCAGATAGCCGTGCGCGCCATGAATTTCGAAGGTATCAAAACCGGCATTCTTGGCATCCAGGGCGGCCTTGGCGAAGGCAGCGATGGTATCGGCAATGTCAGACTCACTCATGGTGTTGCCGCGCGGATCATCCGGGCCAACCAGACCCGACGGGCTTTCAACCGGTGCATCCGGTTCCCAGCTATCAGGGGTGCGGGTCGATCCGGTATGCCAGATCTGCGGGCCCATTTTGCCGCCGGCGGCATGCACGGCATCGGCAACGGCCTTCCAGCCGGCGATTGCTTCATCCCCATGGAAGAACGGGATGTGCGGAAGATTGCGCGAAGCCGGGCGACCAACAACCGTGCCCTCGGACAGGATCAGGCCAACACCGCCTGCGGCGCGCTTGCGGTAATAATCGGCATTGGCAGCGCCCGGAATGCCATCGGGGGCCTTGTTGCGCGTCATCGGGGCCATGACGATACGGTTGGGAAGATCGAGCGTTTTCAGCTTGAAAGGTGTGAAGAGAATGTCGGGTTTTGACATTGGAGTTCCTTGGGTTGGAAATTCTGTTTTGGTCGCTCCTAGATATTCCAGAAACGGCCGCTGTCAATTGGTTGGGTGAGGACTGGAGATATAAATCTCTTCTGTGATTGCTGTCACAGCAGTGGTTTACAATTTTAACGATTGTTGCCCGACAAGTTTTGATTGCGTGATTGGGGGCGTTTCAATGCGGTTGCCAGAAGTACAGGCGCGGGTGCGTTTTCTTGGTTTGGGTTTGATGATGCTCGTGCTTGGCGGGTGTGCGACGTCGCCCAAGAAAATTGATGAGACAGTTGATCCGACTGATCGGTTTGTGGCCTTTGAGGCCGAGGTTCCACGCAATTTCACAGAGTTTGGCGAGTGTGTTGTCGAAGAAAAAAAGCGTAACAGCTTTGAGCCCGACTATTTTTTGTATGGGATCGTTCGGACCGTAAAAACCTATCAGATTGATGTTTCTGATGAATGGCTTGGCAAGGCGACCACGCTAATGCGTATCCGTCGGATTGGTGAGGGACGAAGCAAGCTTTCCATCACACCGCTTTATGATCCGCTTGCAAAGTCATTTAAAGATATCGCCGGTTTGGATCAGTTGATAGCCACCTGTGCTGGCGGGCCGCTAGAAAACGTTCAGGAGTACAGCGACAACAGCAAACGGTATGGCGTTGAACTTGTTCGTGAGAGTTTAGAGCAGTTCAGGCAGCACGTTGCGGCGGTAGAATTGCCGGATTACGAGTTGGAAAAAGCAAGCTACATGCATCCGTTGTTGCGGCTTTACCGCTCGCGACCAGCGCTAAAGGATATGCAATTTTTTGAAGCCGTATTGGCCGGAGAGCTGAAACCGTTCGAGGCCTTTTATACGCGCGATTTTTACTATGTTTCCCTGCGTTCGAAAGATGCAAACTTTACACATCTGCAAATCCTTGCTGATCCAATGCGGTCCTATTTGAAAGAAGCCGACCCTAAGGTCTATTCCATGTTTTGTTCCGGTTATGCAATTTCGGGTGGTTTGTTCTCGCCTATTCAGGAAACGGACGAACGAATTGTCGTCCTGGTTCAGGGCCGTTTGATCCGTGATGCCATGATCGTGCCCAAGGACCATCCATTTTATCAGACCTGCCTTCAGGGGACAGAGATCGGGAGCTAAGGGGGAGGGACGTATGGCATGCCAAGATTTAATGCCATTGATCCTTGCCCAAAACCCGCCAGCCGCGTAAGAAAAGGGCATGTCCTTTCAAGTACGGAGCGTGTCGCGTGGGGTGGTATAAGTCACTGGTTTTGCCGATTGTCCGCTGGATTGATGCCGAGACCGCGCATGGTCTGGCGATCTGGGCGTTGAAAAACAATCTGGTGCCGCGCGATGATGACGCGACGGACACAACCCCGATGCTTGAGACCGAGGTGTTCGGGCGCAAATTTGCCAATCCGGTCGGGCTTGCTGCGGGCTTTGACAAGAATGCCGAAGTCCCAAACCGGATGCTGTCACATGGCTTTGGCTTTGTTGAAATCGGTTCGGTGACACCACTTCCCCAACCGGGCAACCCCAAACCCCGTCTTTTCCGGCTGTATTCCGACCGGGCGGTGATCAACCGCATGGGCTTTAATAATGACGGTGCCGAAGTTGTGGCCAGCCGCCTGCGCAAACGTGCGCGGCGCGGTGTTTTGGGCGCCAACCTTGGCAAAAACAAATATTCCGAAGACGCCGCAAGCGATTACGCCAAGGGGGTCGAGGCGCTTGGCCCCTATGCCGATTATCTGGTGGTCAATGTGTCCTCGCCCAATACGCCGGGCCTGCGCGCCCTTCAGGGCCGGGCACCACTTGAGAAGCTGCTCAAGGCCGTGATCAAGGCACGCAATAGCTTTGCCAAGGGGGTGCCGGTGTTGTTGAAAGTCGCGCCGGATTTGACCGAGGAAGACAAATCCGACATCGCGGCAGTCGTGCTGAAGGTCAAGCTGGATGGCATGATCGTTTCAAACACGACGATTGATCGCCCCGTCGGGCTTAATTCCTATGATCAGGATGAAAAGGGTGGCCTTTCCGGCCCGCCGCTCATGGAACCTTCGACCAAGGTTCTGGCTGATTTCTATCGTTTGACCGAGGGCAAGGTGCCGCTCGTCGGTGTTGGCGGGATTGCATCGGGCAAGGATGCCTATGAGAAGATCCTCAATGGCGCATCGCTGGTGCAGCTTTATTCCTCGCTGGTCTATCAAGGTGTCGAGCTTGTCACCGAGATCAAGGAAGACCTTGCACGGCGGCTCCGCAAGGATGGCTTTGCCAATGTGAGTGATGCGGTCGGGGCGGCCTTCCCGGAAATTTCGGGCAAGGGCATTCCGGTGGATGAGGCGCGCGCTGCCAAGGCGGCTGTGGCTTCGAAATCAAACAACAAATAAAACAAGGACCCGGACGGCATGAGCAAGACCGCCCCTTATGAAATGATCAATGGCCTGTCCGAGGTGATTGGCAAATATGATGCCGTGATCCTTGATCTTTGGGGCGTGGTGCATGACGGGGTTACACCCTATCCAAGCTCGATTGCGGCGATGACGGCGCTAAAGGAAGCCGGCATTCCGGTCGCCCTTCTGTCCAACGCACCGCGTCGTTCGTCGGTCGTGGTCAGCCGGATGGAAGATATGGGCATTGCGCGTGATCTCTATGGTCCGGCGGTGGCATCGGGCGAGGTTGCCTATGCCCAGTTGGTGGCACGCACTGATCCCTGGTACGCCAAACTGGGGCGCAAGGTCCTGATGGTGGGGCCGGTGCGCGATATGTCGATGTTTGAACAGCAGGATGTCGAGATTGTCACCGAGGTCGATGATGCCGACTGGGTTCTGATCACCGGACCGAACGAGGATCATGATCCGGTTTCGAAATATGAAGACTTGCTCCATGCGCTTAAGGCGCGTGATTTGCCGGTGCTGTGCCCAAACCCCGACCGCGAAGTGATCCGGGGTGGCAAACGCATTATCTGTGCCGGGGCGATTGCCGGGCGCTATGAGGAACTGGGCGGCAATGTCCGCTGGGAAGGCAAGCCATTGGCAAGTGCCTATGACTTCTGCCTGCAGATGTTTGACAAGGGCCCGGATGCCAAATTGCTGGTGGTCGGCGACAGCATTTCGACCGACATCGCCGGATCGAACAATGCCGGTCTGGACGTTGTACTTGTCACCGGCGGCATCCACGCCGATGAACTCGGCGCCCCGCGCGGCACGCTGCCGGAACGTGAAAAGCTTGATGCGCTTCTGGCCGCAACCGGCCGACACATCACCTACGCGATGGGGGATTTTTGTTGGTGAGTTCCTACTTAAGGTTTACCTATCGAGGATAGGTCTGTCTGCTTATTCTGGAAAACATAATATTAATTTGGCCTAATTTCTCTTGGGTTCAGATATCAAGGAGAAAATCATGCCAGATTATTATGTGAACGACCGTGCACAGGATGATTCCGGGGATCACGAAGTCCATGAAGAAGGTTGCTCATGGCTGAATATGGTCCATAGTAAGACTTACCTTGGTTACTACGCGTCTTGTACTGGTGCAGTGGCCAAAGCTAAAACGATTTATCCGAGCAGTGACGGATGTGTTCATTGTTGTTCTGCTTGCCACACAGGGTAACCAATCATGCGCGAGATTACGCTTAAAGAACTGGCAGAATCCATTGAACGGAAAAAGGCCGAACTTGGCTATTCCAGGCAAGATTATGTTGCGCGTAATTCCGGTCGTCGCCGCACCGAAAGCAAGCGTGCCTTGCTGAGAAATATTGAGGCGGCCGCCAAGGCGCGCGGCGAAGAGCCGACGTTCAAGGCCAATTATTAATACGTCTGTATGGTTGCTGACTGCGCCCGCTTTTC
>ENA-ORCZ01000702-ORCZ01000702.1-marine-metagenome-genome-assembly--contig:-NODE-702-length-11211-cov-3.688611_pt1 | contig 11211 bp, 9 predicted proteins | sample MGYA00237785_ERZ508519 | MGnify/ENA primary metagenome ERZ508519 (study PRJEB26189, sample SAMN06268790) | marine metagenome | isolation source: Bioluminescent Bay, La Paraguera, Puerto Rico | place...
ACCGCTCCAGATACGACTGCGCGGAGACGTGGATCTCGCAGCCTGGCGCCAGTTCCCGGGCCTTTTCGATGCCGGCCTGCATCATCGCGCGGCCAAGGCCGGTTCCGCGACCCGCGGGTGCGATCACGACCCGACCGATGCGTGCCTGTCCTTGCGCCGGTTCCACAAACAGGCGGATCGCCCCAAGAATGGCGCCGCTCGCGCGGTCGTGGATCAGGTAGTGCAGGGCTTCCTGGTCCTTGCCGTCTATATCGCCATAGAACGACGCCTGCTCGAGAATGAAAACCTCCTGACGGAGTTTCAGGAGATCATAGAGTTCCTGCAGGCTGAGGTCGGAAAAGGCGGCCCATCTGGCCGTCACGTCTTTGGAAAGGCTCATGCAACGAAATCCAGGCTCATACCTTGCGGCGGTAGGTGACGAATGTGAAACCGGCGCTGTCCCTCTCACTGCGCTCCCCGTTGATCCGGGCGGTCTCCACCCAGTTCTCCGGATCGATCTCCGGAAAACGCGTGTCACCGGCCGGTTCCGCGTCGACCTCGGTGATTTCGAGCCGGTCGGCCCGGCCGATCGCCTGAGCATAGATCTGGCCGCCGCCGATGCACATGACTTCCCCGACACCAAGGTCGGCCGCCAGTTCCTCGCCCCGCCGCAGCGCTGCCTCGAAGGAGGTTGCCGCTTCTGCGCCTTCCGGTGCATAGGCCGGGTCACGGGAAATGATCACATGCGGCCTGCCCGGCAGTGGCTTGCCGCCGAAGGACAAAAAGGTCTTCCGGCCCATGATCACCGGCTTTCCCGTCGTCAGCCGCTTGAAATGCTTCAGGTCCGACGACAGCTGCCAGGGCATGTCATTTTCCGCGCCGATAATGCCGTTGCGTGCGACAGCGGCAATCAGGACAAGTTCAGGCAGTACACGTTCGGGCAAATGTCTCTCCGAATCCGGTTTTCTTCGATCCGATTGCCTCCTAGCATGGAAACGGGAGCCGTGAAAAACGACAGCCGAAAATCTTTTTCCCCTGCTGTCGGATCAGAACAGCTCGCCCCATCCTCCATTACAACCCATCCAAGCCGGGAAAACTGAATCCGCGAAAGACGCGAATTCATCACCTGCGAATTTTAACAAACAAACCGCACTGCCGCGAAGGCATCGTCATTGGAACCACACGTTTCCACTTGATCCAAAGCGCTTTGGATCCTATGACCGTTGCATCTTCCCTTTTCGTGCGAGTTGATTTCAGATGGCTTCCCCCGACGACCTGGCGCTTCGCTTTCCCAAGGACTTCCTCTTCGGTGTCGCCACCGCCGCCTATCAGATCGAGGGAGCGGCTCAGGAAGACGGCCGCAAGCCGAGCATCTGGGATGCCTTTTCCAAGATGCCGGGCCGGGTTTATCGGGGCCATTCCGGCGATGTCGCGTGCGATCACTATCACCTTTGGGAAAACGACCTCGACATGATCAAGGCGCTCGGCGTCGATGCCTACCGTTTCTCCATCGCCTGGCCGCGCATCCTGCCGGACGGGCGCGGCAAGGTGAACGAGAAGGGCCTCGACTTCTACGACCGGCTCATCGACGGCATGGTCGCGCGCGGCCTGAAGGTCTACCCGACCCTCTATCATTGGGACCTGCCCCTGACACTTGCCGGGTTCGGCGGCTGGACGGATCGCGGCACCGCCGAGGCCTTCGCCGAATACACTGAAATTGTCGTCCGCCGGTTCGGTGACCGCATGGACGCGCTGGCGACGATCAACGAACCCTGGTGCGTCTGCCACCTCAGCCATCTCTACGGCATCCACGCGCCGGGCGAAAAGAATGCCGACGCCTTTGCCGCCACTGTGCACACGCTGAACCTTGCGCATGGAAAAAGCGTCGAGGCCGCACGCGCGGTGCGCCCGGACCTGCCGATGGGCATCGTCATCAATGCTCATTCCGTCTACCCGGACAGCGACAGTGCCGCCGACGGGGAAGCAGCGGAACGCGCCTTCCAGTTCAACAACGGCATCTTCATGCAGCCGATTTTCCAGGGCGGTTACCCGCAAGGCGTTCTGGATGCCTTTGGTGACGCTATGAAGATCCGCGAAGGCGACCTTGAGATCATCAACCAGAAGCTCGACTGGTGGGGCCTCAACTATTACACGCCGCTCCGCGTCAAGGCAGCCACCGCCCGCGAGAGCGGATACCCTCAGGCCGACACCGTGCCGCCGGTACCGGGCCCCGAACTCACCGACATCGGCTGGGAGGTTTATGAAAAGGGGCTGTCGGACCTTCTCCAGAACCTCCATGCCCGCTATCCCCTGCCCGGCTGCTACATCACGGAAAACGGTGCCTGTTACAATGACGAACCGGTGGACGGCGTCATCGATGATCAGCGCCGCATCACCTACCTGCAAAAGCATTTCGGCGCCGTCGCCGACGCCATGGAGGCCGGCGTGCCGGTGAAGGGATATTTTCTCTGGAGCCTCATGGACAATTTCGAATGGGCGGAAGGCTACCGGATGCGCTTCGGCATCGTTCATGTCGACTACGACACCCAGGTCCGCACGCTCAAGAACAGCGCGCACTGGTACCGCGAACTTGTCGAGACGCATCGGAAGGCACGGTGAAGCCCAGAGCGTTTCTGAAAGGGAATTCTCCTGCTCCTTCAACCTCATCCTGAGGAGCGAGCCTGCTCGCGTCTCGAAGGACGGGCGGCTTGCTCCGGAGGTCGCTGCCCATCCTTCGAGACGGACCTGACGGCCCTCCTCAGGATGAGGATTTTGTGTAGCCGGGTCAGCTGCTTATACCAGCCTCAACAGGTTGTCCCTGATCGTGTCGAGTCGACCGATCGGCAGGCCGTGTCACTGCACTTGTTCGGAACGATGCCGAAGGGTTTGCCTGCCCTTATGCCTCCTGCAGGTTCGCCAGAATGATCTCGCTCCAGACCCGTGCCGGTGCAATCCAGGCGTTCCAGTTGTTGTAGTTGCCGGAGAATATGACGGCGGCCACATCCGCCTTGGGGCAGATCCACAGCCGCTGACCGCCATTGCCGAAACCGGCAAACCATGCCGCCGGTCCGCCGAGAGCCGGAACCGGTGCCTGGCCGCAGAACCAGAAATAGCCGTAGTCCGGTCCTTCCCCGGTTGCGATCACAGGGCGAAGCGATGCGGTGAGCCACGCTTCCGGCACGACCGAATGCCCGTTCCAAATGCCGTTGTTCAGAACCAGCCTGCCGATCTTCAGAAGATCGGGTGCCGTCAGGCGCAGGCCCGAGGCGGGCGAGAGGGTGCCGTCGGTGCCGGCCGACCAATCGAACGCTTTTATCCCGAGCGGCGAGAACAGATGCTCGCTGGCGTAGTCGGAAAGTGTCCTGCCCGTTCCCCGCTGCACAATCTCCCCGATCAGCGCCGTCGCACCGCCGCTATAGATCCAGCGGTTGCCGGGCTCGGCGACCAGTGCCCGCTCCAGAATGAATCGGTAGCGGTCCGGTGCATTTTCCATGGCGATTTCGCTGTTCTCCGGATCCGTATAGGGCTTCGTCTCATCCCACTCCATGCCGAGCGTCATGGTGAGTGCATGTTCGACCGTCCGGCGCCGTCGATCCGGATCGCCGGCAAGATCCGGGTATTGCGGGAAAAGCTCCAGGATAGGCGTGTCGAGCCGGGGCACTTCTCCGCGTTCCAGCGCAATGCCGTAGAGCAGGCTGACGATGGACTTGGTGACCGAGCGCAGGTCGTGCAGTGTGTCGGCTGCAAAAGCGACCTCGCCGAGCGGCCGGCCCCAGTTCTCGTCCGGCCCCCGGCCATAGCTTTCCAGCACCGTTTCGCCGCCCCGCTCGGCCAGGACCGCATGAAGGTGCGGCAGCAACCCGGCTTCAACGCCCGCGCAAAGCCTGCGGCCGATCGACGTGTCGAAACCCCGCCGTTCGGCAGCGAGTGCATGCGGTGAAAGGGAAAGAAAAGCATCCGAAACCATTCGGGGAAAGTCCGCTTTTTTGAAACCGGAGATCAGTGTCGGCGATCTCTCCGGTTAATGCGAGCGCTGTTTGCCTGCCAAAGCCGTGCCACCACACTTGACCTTCCCGCTACTGGAGGCACCATTAGGATCGAGAGGGGCGGAAAGACACAGTCCTGGAAGGTCTGACCGTGGATCGCAGAGCATTTTTGAAACTTTCGGCAGGGAGCGGCGCGGCCCTGCTGGTACCGACATTTTCGCTTGCCCGGATGGATGACGGCTTTTTCGAGCTGACCGCCACCAGGGGCAAGGCGCGCCTTTATGGCAAGGACGGCGGCCTGTCTGATCTTTGGCTCTATAACGACCGGCTGCCGGGACCCGAGATCCGGGTAAAACGCGGGGAGCGCGTCCGGGTCCGCTTCGTCAACGCTCTGGAGGAGCCCACCTCCGTACATTGGCACGGCATCCGCATCGACAATGCCATGGACGGCGTCGCCGGCCTGACCCAGCCGCCGGTGGCACCCGGCGGCAGCTTCGACTACGACTTTGTCGTCCCCGATGCCGGGACCTTCTGGTATCACGCCCACAACATGAGCTGGAACCAGGTGCCGCGGGGCCTTGCGGGCCCGCTCATCGTCGAGGAGGACGAACCGCTTTTCGACGCGGTAACGGACATCACCCTGATGCTGACCGACTGGCGGCTCGACGACAACGGCATTCTGGAAACCGCCAGCCTCGGTGCCATGCACGATTTCGCCCATGCCGGCCGCCTCGGCAACTGGCTGACCGTCAACGGTGCCTCGCTTCCCGACATCCCCTTGAAGAAGGGACATTGGCATCGCCTCCGCCTCGTCAATGCCTCGACCGCACGCATCCTGGACATTTCGCCGGAGCGGTTCGGCGCGAAACTGATTGCGCTGGACGGGCAGATGCTGGAAGCGCCGCGCCCCGTTGAGGGCACCGTGCAGCTTGCCCCGGCGCAGCGCATGGATCTGGTGCTGCGGCCGGAAGAAACCGGCACAATCCCGTTCGAGATGATGACAGGCCAGCCATTCACCTTCGCCAACTTCCAGGTTAGCGAGGCAGTGGCAACAAGCGACACATTGCGGCTGCCGCCGCCGAACCAGCTGCCGGCGCCCGATCTCACGGCAGCCTGGGAATTGCCGCTGGTGATGGCAGGCGGTGCCATGGGCGGCATGCAGTCGATGATGCATAACGGCATGGAAATGGACATGCGGCAGATGATGTCCGAGGGCCTTTTCTGGGCCTTCAACGGCATCGGCGGCATGGAAGACGAACCGATGTTCAAAGCCTCGCCCGGTGACACCATCGTGCTGGAAAGCCGCAACGATACGGCTTTCCCCCATGCAATCCACCTGCATGGCCATCATTTTCGCGAGATCGAGCGCAACGGCAGAAACCTGGAATTTCAGGACTGGCGCGACACGTTCATTTCCGCACCCCGGGAATCGGTGAAGATCGCCTTCGTCGCCGACAATCCCGGCAAGTGGCTGATCCATTGCCACATGCTCGGCCACGCGGCCTCGGGCATGATGACGTGGTTCGAGGTGGGGTGATCGATTCCCCTTAATACCGCCGCAGCACGCTAGAGATGCCGGTCCGGGTCCATTTTCTGATGAAGAATACGAACGACAACGACCGTCCCTCGCCTCTCTTGAAAATAGAGAATGTGGGAGCCGCTCTGTGCTTTTCTGTATCCGGATCTGATGTGTTCTGCCGGACGACTGATGGCCTCTTCGGTTGCAAGACGCCCAGTCAATGATTGAATGTCCCGAATGTATCTGACGGCCTGCGCCTCACCCCAGTGGCTGGCAGTATAGTCGAAGATCTCGTCCAGATCGTTTTGGGCTGCCGGAGTGAAAACAACACGCGGCACGATCAGGTCTTGGTCTTGCGCTCAATGAAGGCGTCGAAATCAAATTCGCCCGGTTCACCGGACTTTTCGCCCGCCTCCAGAGCCGCGCGGACCTGCTCGAGCCGGCTTTCATGTTCTTCGAGCAATCGCAATCCCGCACGGACAACGTCGCTCGCGCTGGCGTAGCGGCCAGACCGGATGCGCTCGTCGACGAAATCCGAGAAATGGTTCCCAAGGGATATGGATGTGTTGCGTGCCATGGCCACCTCCGACGACTTAAGTACCAATTTTTGGTACAGGTCTCAAGCCTCAAGCTTCGCGAGACATCACACCGCAATCGGCGCCGCAATGTGCGGGTGCGGATCATAGCCGACGAGCTCGAAATCCTCGTATTTGAAGGCAAAGAGATCGGTCACGTCCGGATTGATCTTCATCTCGGGCAGTGGGCGCGGCGACCGCGTGAGCTGTTCGCGGGCCTGGTCGAAATGGTTGGCATAAAGATGCGCGTCGCCGAAAGTGTGGACGAAGTCGCCGGCCTTGAGGCCTGTCACCTGAGCCACCATCATCGTCAGCAGCGCATAGGAGGCGATGTTGAAGGGAACGCCCAGGAAGACATCGGCCGAGCGCTGATAGAGTTGGCAGGATAGTTTGCCGTCGGCCACATAGAACTGGAACAGCGAGTGACAGGGGGGCAGCGCCATCTCGTCGACCAGCGCCGGGTTCCAGGCCGACACGATCAGCCGCCGGCTTTCCGGGTTTGTCCGGATCATCTCCAGCAGCTTGGCGATCTGGTCGATCGAGCGCCCGTCCGGGGTTGGCCAGGAGCGCCACTGATAGCCGTAGACCGGGCCAAGCTCGCCCTTCTCGTCCGCCCAGTCGTCCCAGATCTTAACCCCGTTCTCGTTGAGGTAGCGGATGTTGGTGTCGCCGGCGAGGAACCAGAGCAGTTCGTGGATGATCGACTTCAGATGCAGCTTCTTGGTCGTCACGCAGGGAAAGCCCCTGGAGAGGTCGAAGCGCATCTGGTGGCCGAAGATCGAGCGCGTCCCTGTACCGGTGCGGTCGCCGCGGTCGGTGCCTTCGTTCAGGATTTTAGCCAGAAGATCGAGATACTGCTGCACGGCAGGGCCTTTGAGGTCGGACGATGATCGGAACTAGCAGTTAACTTCGCAGATTTTCGCGAAAACGCAGCCCCTTCACGCAACTTTCCCCAACTTGGGCAAGCTGTGGACAGCCGCCCTGCAGGCAAGCCGGCAAAATATCGCGTCGCGGAGAAGCCCCTTTCAATTCAGGGCGGAAGACCTTATATCAGGCGTGCTGGGCAACCAGCTATGGCAATAAACGGTCAGTGCAATAAACCTATCGGACCCGGGGGCGGTACCCGGCGCCTCCACCCAAGCCCATGAGGCAAAAGACCTGAATCTTCATGGGTTTCGGCGGGGGCGAAACAGGATCGACGAGGGTGTAAAGACTGCGCTTTTGCTCGGCATTGTACCACCGTTATCGGGCTTTCTTAATAGTTGCAAACGACAACTATGCTATGGACAACGCTGTCGCAGCGTAACGCTGCGCCGGTAGTCCACTAAGTCCCGTCGGGTAGCACCGGCAGGCGGGGTTCGGAGGCACCTGGCAACAGAAGCCTCCACTCATCTTCCCTCCGCGGCTGCCAAGCCCTAAGTAGATCCTGTGACAAGTGGGGAAGCCTCCATACGGCGGTGCACATTAATCTGGTATCACTCGGAAAAGGCCCTTTTCTTTTTGGTCCCGGCCCGTCAATGTGCTCCTGATAGTGGATATTTCCAGCGAGATTCGACGAAAACTGATGTCTGAAGACCTTCTGCGATACGACATTCTGATCCAGGACGCGCTGCGCGGCGCGGTCAAGAAGATCCTTGCCGAAGTCGGACGCACCGGGCTGCCCGGGGATCATCATTTCTACATCGCCTTCGACACCAACGCCCCCGGCGTGCGCATTTCCCAGCGCCTGAAGGAACGCTATCCGCAGGAAATGACCATAGTGCTGCAGCACCAGTTCTGGGACCTGGCCATCGGCGAGCATGCCTTCGAGGTCGGCCTCTCCTTCGGCGGCGTTCCGGAAAAGCTGCTCGTGCCGTTTTCCGCCATCAAGGGCTTCTTCGACCCGTCGGTCCAGTTCGCGCTGGAATTCGACCCGGGCAAGACGGCGGAAGAACTGCCCGAGGAGCTTCTGGAAGCGGTCGAGGAACTTGCGCGCGCCGAACAGGAGCATGCCGAGAGCGAAGCCAGGAAAGACGATGCGGCCGGCAGCAAGGAAGCCGCCTCCGGTGATGCCAAGGCAAAGCCCGCCGTCAGCCCGGTGCCTCAGGGCGATGGCGGCGGCGAAGTCGTTTCCCTGGATGCGTTCCGCAAGAAGACCTGATTTCCAGGAGACCGCCATGAGCGCGGAGATCATCAATCTGCGCATGGCGCGCAAGGACAGAAAGCGCCAGGACAAGGACAAGGCGGCGGAAGACAATCGCCGCAAATACGGCCGCAGCAAAGCCGAGCGCGATGCCGCCCGCAAACGACGCGAATCCCTGGAAACCCATGTCGACGGGCATCTTCTGAACAAATCCGAGACAACCAACGGCAGCGACAGCTGACCCGTCATGGCCCTCGTCAAGCGCTCCCTTTCCCTGCACGGCCACCGCACCAGCCTGGCATTGGAGCCGGATTTCTGGGAAGTGGTGGATGCCCATGCAGAGACGGAGAAACGCTCCCTCGCCGGCCTGATTGCCGAGATCGACGACAATCGGGATCCGGACGACCCTTTGTCATCGGCGGTGAGGGTGTGGGTGTTGAGGCAGGTTCGGGCGACTAAGCCTTAGCCGGGCGAGAGGATTCTCCAGGTATCATTCAGGAAGGTTTCCTCAAGTTCGACCTCATCCTGAGGAGCGAGCCCGCTCGCGTCTCGAAGGATGGGAGGCATACTCCGGAGCAAGCGGCCTATCCTTCGAGACGGACCTGACGGTCCTCCTCAGGATGAGGTGATGCAAGGGCGCTTTCTCGCCAAAACCGCAGTGCGATCAGGCTGTTGCCTTTCTCGCCCTTACTGCGCTCCCGGCAAAACCAGCGGCGAGCCGACATCCCGGGTCAGGATATCCTCGATCGAGACCGGAGGGTCGAGCGGCGGCAGGTCGCTGCCGGGTTTTGCTTCCGGGATCAGGGTCGAGGGCGTCGCGGCGGCGGCCTCCGGCGTTCCCAGCACCGCGCGGATGCGCTCGGCAAAGGGGGCGGCGGGCTCTGCCGGGGCCGCGCTTGTCTCGCGCTGCGGCGGCTCCGGGGGATTGGATGACGCCGGTGTTTCCGGCGGCTGCAACGCGCTTTCCTGATTGGGCTCGGCCGGATCCTCGCTGCCGGTTTGCTCCTCTTGCAGCCGCAGGCGTTCTTCCTCCGCCGCTTGCGCCGCTTCCTCCGCAAGACGCACACGGCGAGCCTCGGCTTCCCGCTGGCGCTTCATTTCACGTACCAGCCGGTCCCGCTCCATGATCTCCGATTGCAGCTTTTCCACCCGTTCGACCTCTTGCTCGAAAGCCCTGAGGGTCAGGTACGCGGTGAACGGGGCTATATCGACCCGGCGGGTCGGAACATCGACAGGCCCCTCGAAAAGCAGCCCCACCTGCGGCTCGGCACCCGTGACGGCATCTTCGCCCGGATTCACCTTCAGCGAAAAGTCCGCATCGAGATCGTAGCTGACGAGGTTGACCTCGGCCGAACCGAAGATCTCTGCCTTTTCGGAATCCACCACCACGTTACGGGCGCTGAGGCGGCCGCCGACCAGCGTCAGCGTACCGTCCACCCGCTCGAACGGCAGGCTGCCGGCGGCCATGTGGCTGACGAAGACGTCCCTGATCTTGTCGTCCTGAAGATCGAGCCCGGCATCGACTGCCCTGGTCACCAGCGGAAAGGCCTGCGGATTGAGGCCCCTGAAATCGCCGTCTTTCATCGAAAACGTGCCACCGCCGTTAAGACCCGCGACGATCGCGGATATCGAGCGGCCGGCGCCTTCGAACTCGAGAAAGAGATCAAGCGTGCCGGAAGCGACCGCCCGCTCGTCCGGGCGCCAGGCAAGCTGTCTCAGGTCCGCCTTGTCGAGCTTCACGCGGCCGGAAAGCGCAGCTTCCGCGTCGCTGCGGCGGATAGAAAGGCTGCCGTTGAGCGCACCGCCGGCAAAGGCACCGCTCAGCCCGTCGAGCCGCAGGAGCGTCGGCGACAGCCGCAGGTCCGCGCGCGGATTGGCAATTTCAGTCGTCTCGTCCAGCAGCAGGCGGTCCGCCTTGAACTGGAGAGCAATGTCCAAGCCCTCGAGCAACGGCGAGCCGAAGGGCGCCGTCGGCCAGAAGCTCAGTCCATCGCCTGCGGAAAACCACTGATCGGGGCCCAGGACCAGCTCGGTCAGGTGGCGCAGATCTGCTTCGGTAACGGTAAGCTCGCCCGAAAAACGGCGCGTGCGTTCGCCTGGTGCAGGTTCCAGATCTCCCTCGAGCCGACCTTCAAATGCGATACTTCCGATCGTGCCGGAAGCCTGAGGAATGGCAAGGGAGGAGCCGACACCTTCGACCTCGACGGTGAGATCCACGGGGATCCTGCCCGTCATCACAGGCAGGACCCGTCCGCCCATCAGCGCCAGCGGCGCAAGATCATCCGTCTTCGCGGTAATCGTGCCGCGATAATCGGCGTCCTCATCCTTTTTGAGCGTCAGCGTGCCTTTTGCGTCCAGCCGCGAGGACGCGACATGCGCCTGTGCATCGATCGCGAGCCCCTGCGAAGGTGTGCCGGCGGCCGCCAGCGACAGGCGTCCCGTCCCTGCAGCCTCCAGCGGGATGACGTCGAAACCGAGCTGCTGCAGGAGCTTGCCGCCATCGGGCCCTTCGAGGCCAAGCGCGATGTCGATATCCGCGTCCTGCCACTGATCGATCCTGCCTTTGAGATCGGCATCGAGCGATGTCTCCACGCCGCCCGCCGACCCCTTGAGGCTGAGCGTCATGTCCGTCGCGTCACCCGCTTCAGCCGCCGTCAGCTCGGCATTGAATTTCGCCGGGACCAGGCTCGCCGCGGCGCGTTCAAGTCTGTCTGCAAAGACCGTCTCCGGGAAGAGGCTGCCAGCGAGCGCCACGAGCCCGGAAAGATCGCGGGCATCGAGCGTGCCTGCGACAGCGCCTTGGGGAGCGGAAAAGAGATTCCTGATTTCGCCCGAAACATCGAGCCTTGCGCCGGCGAGGTCTTCGGCAAACAAGCGGTCGATGCGCACGCCGCCATCGGAATACTCCGCCTCGAAGGCCAGGCCCTCCCCTTCAACCCCTTTGGCGACCACCTGTCTGGCCCGCAACCGGACGGAAACATCAAGCTCTGCCGGATCATCGGCTTTCGGCTCCCCCCCCCCCCCCCCCCC
>ENA-ORCZ01000704-ORCZ01000704.1-marine-metagenome-genome-assembly--contig:-NODE-704-length-11141-cov-2.463666_pt1 | contig 11141 bp, 10 predicted proteins | sample MGYA00237785_ERZ508519 | MGnify/ENA primary metagenome ERZ508519 (study PRJEB26189, sample SAMN06268790) | marine metagenome | isolation source: Bioluminescent Bay, La Paraguera, Puerto Rico | place...
GCCGCTGCGCATCTATTCGCCCGGCGACCGCGGCACTGGCGCGCTGATGCTGTATTTCCACGGTGGCGGCTTCGTCATGGGTGACCTCGACAGCCATGACAATCTCGCACGGGCCTTGTGCAACGCGTTGGGTGCCGTGGTGGTGGCAGTCGACTATCGGCTGGCGCCGGAGCATCGTTTTCCGGCTGCCGTGGAGGACGCCTGGGCGGCCACCTGCTGGGCTGCCGAGCAGGCCCAGGCACTGGGCGCCGATGCCCGCCAGCTGATCGTGGGCGGAGACAGTGCCGGTGGCAATTTGGCTGCGGTGGTTGCGCAGCTCGCGCGTGACCGCCAGGGGCCGGAAATCGCACATCAGATGCTCTTTTACCCGGTCTGCGACACGGACCTCAGCCGTGACAGCTACCGTCGCCATGGGCAGGGCTATTTCCTGGAGACCGAGATGATGCGCTGGATGCTGGCGCAGTATCTCGACGAGCCCGCGTCCGATGATCCCCGCGTCTGCCCGCTGCGCGCCGAGTCGTTGCGCAATCTGCCGCCGGTAACGCTGGTGACCGCCGAGTTCGATCCATTGCGCGAGGAGGGCGAGGCCTATGCAGAGCGACTGCGGCAGGCAGGTGTTGTCGTGGAGAGCCGCTGCTATGCCGGCGCCATCCACGGTTTCATGAGCTTTATCGGCAACGTCAGCCTGGCCGACCAGGCGTTCGCCGAAACAGTTGTCGCCGTTCGCGCGGCGTTGGGCACGCGCGCGCCCGACTGAACGACTCCGCTACTTCCGAAGCCCCGTCCGGCAAGGCCGCGAGCCTTGCCGTTGTTAGTCTCAACGGACGATGAGCCCCCCGCATATCGGCAGGACAATCCCTTCAAGCCCAAGAAAGGCGCATGAGGAGTTGAACCCATGACCGATATCCGTGCACTGAGCTATTTCGTCGCTCAGATCGAAAACCTGGACGCCTGGCAGCGCTACGCCGAGGACGTGCTGGGCATGATGACCAGCCCGGCGCCCGGCGGCGGCCTTTACGTGAAGATGGACGAGCGTCCGTTCCGGATGCTGATCGTCGAGGGGCCGAGCGCCAGCTATGTGGCCTCGGGCTGGGAACTGTCCGGCGAGCGCGCCTTCATGGCGCTGCTGGCGCGCCTGCGCGAGGCCGATGTAGCCGTCGAGCTGGGCGATGCAGCGCTGTGCGAGCAGCGTGGCGTGCAGGCCCTGGCCATCGTGCACGACCCGGCGGGCAACCGTCACGAGCTGACCTGGGGCCATCGCTCCGACTGCCAGCCGTTCGTGTCGCCGCAGGGCGTACCGCGCTTTCTCACCGGCGACATGGGCCTGGGGCACACCGTGCTGCCGGCGCCGTGCTTCGACGAGTGCCGCGCCTTCTATCGCGACCTGCTCGGTTTCGAGATCTCCGACGTCTTCAATTTCAAGCCGGCGCCCGACGCGCCGCCGGTGCGCATCCACTTCCTGCATTGCGCCAACCCGCGCCATCACAGCCTGGCGATTGCCGAGTACGACGTGCCGAGCAAGTGCGTTCACGTGATGGTGGAGGTGGAGAACATGACCGAGGTCGGTCGCGCGCACGACCGTGTCGCCGCCCACGGCGTGCCGCTGTCGGCCACGCTTGGCCAGCACCTCAACGACCGCATGACCTCGTTCTACATGAAGACGCCGTCCGGCTTCGATCTGGAATACGGCTGTGGCGGCCTGCAGGTCGACTGGAACGAACACAGCGCCTTCGAGTTCACCCGCGTGAGCGTCTGGGGCCATGACTTCTCGGTCGGCCGCCAGGCCGCGGCGCAAGGAGAGGCGCAATGAACAAGCTGATGACATTGGGCGATGTGGTGGGCCAGCTGCGCGACGGCATGACCGTTGGCTTCGGCGGCTGGGGCCCGCGGCGCAAGCCGATGGCCATCGTTCGCGAGATCCTGCGCAGCGAGGTCAAGGACCTGACCGTGGTCGCCTATGGCGGGCCGGAAGTCGGCATGCTCCTGGCGGCCGGCAAGGTGAAAAAGCTGGTGTTCGGCTTCGCCACGCTCGATGCGATCCCGCTGGAGCCGTATTTCCGCAAGGCGCGTGAGGCCGGCTTCGTCGATGTCATGGAACTGGACGAAGGTCTGTTCCAATGGGGCCTGCGGGCTGCCGGCATGCGCGTGCCGTTCCTGCCGGCGCGTGCCGGGCTGGCGACCGATGTGCTGACGCACAACCCGGCGCTGCGCACCGTGACTTCGCCCTATGACGACGGCGAGGTGCTACTGGCGATGCCCGCGCTGGAACTGGACGTCGCCTTCCTCCACGTCAACCGCGCCGACCGTCTCGGCAACACGCTGGTCACCGGTACCGACGCCTACTTCGATCACCTGTTCGCACGGGCGGCCAAGCAGTGCTTCGTTTCGGCCGAACAGGTGGAGGAGCGCCTGTCGCTGGATGCCGAAACGGCGCGCTTCAACACCTTCGAGCGTTCGCTGGTCACCGGCGTGGTGGAAGCGCCACAGGGTGCGCACCCGACCAGCTGTTCCCCCGACTACGGCTGGGACATGCAGCACCTGAAGGACTATGTCGCCAGCGCCGGCGAGGAGAACGGCTGGCAACGCTACCTGGACAGCTACGTCACCTGCGACGAGGCCGCCTATCGCGAGCGCAATGGCGGGACCGCGCGTCTGGCCAGCCTGCCGCTGCCGATTTTCTGAAGGAGCATGAGCATGTCGGATAACACTTTCACCCTCGCCGAACTGATGATCGTCGCCGCCGCCGAAGCCTGGCGCGACGATGGCGAGCTGCTCGCTTCAGGGCTGGGCATCATTCCACGGCTGGGCGCCAGCCTGGCCAAGCTGAGCCATAACCCGGACCTGCTGATGACCGATAGCGAGGCCTATCTGGTCGAGGAGCCGGTACCGGTCGGCCCGCGCGGCGATTACCAGCCGAAGTACGCCGGCTACATGCCCTTCGAGCGCATCTTCGAGTGCGTCTGGCATGGCCGCCGTCACGCGATGATCGGGCCGACTCAGGTCGATCGCTGGGCGCAGACCAACCTGTCGGTGGTCGGCGACTACGCCCGGCCGAAGGTGGCGATGCTCGGCGTGCGCGGCCTGCCGGGCAACAGCATCAACCACAAGAACTCCTTCTTCGTGCCGAATCACAGCACCCGCGCCTTCGTTGCCGGCGAGGTGGATATGGTCTCCGGCGTCGGTTTCAAGGAGGAGCGCTGGGCACCGGGCATGCGCCGCGAGCTAATGAGCATCGGCCGTGTGATCACCGATCTCTGCGTGATGGATTTCAACGGCCCAGAGCACGCCTGCCAGGTGCTCTCGCTGCACCCGGGGGTGGACTTCGACACCGTGCAGGCGCGCACCGGTTTCCCGCTGCGCAAGGCCGAAGGCATGGGCGAGACGCCGCATCCGACCGCCGGGCAGCTGGCGATCATCCGGCGGCTCGATCCGCACGATCTGCGCAGCAAGCAGCTCAAGGGCAACCCGCGCGGGATTCGCAGTGCAGAGGAGATCGCCGGATGAGCCCAGACGACGCCTTCGTCGAGCGGCCGGACACGGCCGTCTACGAAACCGATGAGCCGGTGCTGTACCGCGTCGAGGATGGCGTGGCGATCCTGACCCTGAGCCGGCCGCAGTTCAACAACGTGCAGAACTCGCAGATGACCTATGCGCTGGACGCCGCCTTCCGCCGTGCGGTGGACGACGATAGCGTCAAGGCCATCGTGCTCGGTGGCACCGGCAAGCACTTCTCCGCGGGGCACGACATCGGCACGCCGGGGCGCGACGTCAACCGGCCGTTCGAGCGCCAGCACCTGTGGTGGGACCACAGCAACAAACCGGGCGGCGAATTCCTCTATGTGCGCGAGCAGGAGGTGTACCTGAACATGTGCCGGCGCTGGCGGGAGATCCCTAAGCCGACCATCGCCATGGTTCAGGGCGCCTGCGTCGCCGGTGGACTGATGCTGGCCTGGGTCTGCGACCTGATCGTCGCCAGCGAGGATGCCTTCTTCCAGGACCCGGTGGTGCGCATGGGCATTCCGGGTGTGGAGTACTTCGCCCACGCGTTCGAGATGCATCCGCGCATCGCCAAGGAGTTTCTCTTTCTCGGCGAGCGCATGCCGGCGGCGCGCGCCTACGAACTGGGCATGGTCAACCGCGTGGTCCCGCGCGAGGCGCTGGAACAGCAGACGCTGGACATCGCACGGCGCATCGCCACGCAGCCACGCATGGGCCTGGCGCTGACCAAGCAGGCGGTGAATCACATCGAGGATCTCCAGGGCAAGCGTACCGGCATGGAGGCCGTGTTCGCCTGGCACCACTTCGCCCATGTACACAACGAGTTGATCTCCGGCGACAAGCTGGGCGGCTTCGATGGCAAGGCCATGGCCGAGGCGAACAAAGCGCAGGCCAGCCGGGGAGAGGCGTCATGATCATGATGCAGACCCGCCTGACCGAGGCCCTCGGCTGCCGCTACCCGATCGTGCAGACGGCCATGGGCTGGGTGGCTGACGCCAATCTGGTGATCGCCACGACCCTGGCCGGCGGCTTCGGCTTCCTGGCCGGGGCGACCATCCCCGCGCAGGACCTGGAAGGCGAAATCAAAAAGGTCATCCAGGCCACCGGCGGCAGCAATTTCGGCCTGAACTTCCACATGTTCCAGGACAACGCCGCGCAGTGCGTCGACCTGGCCATTCAGTACCGCCTGCGTGCGGTGAGCTATGGTCGCGGCCCGGACAAGGCCACCATTGCCCGCTTCAAACAGGCGGGCGTGCTGTGCATTCCCACGGTCGGTGCGCTCAAACACGCGCAGAAGGCGGTGGAACTGGGCGCGGACATGGTGACGATCCAGGGCGGCGAGGGCGGCGGCCACACCGGCGGCGTGCCGACCACCATTCTCCTGCCGCAGGTGCTCGATGCGGTGTCGGTGCCGGTGATCGCTGCCGGTGGCTATTCAACCGGGCGCGGCCTGGCTTCGGCCCTGGCCGCGGGTGCCGAGGGCATCGCCATGGGCACGCGCTTTCTGATGACCTCCGATTCGCCGACCCCGCGCGCCACGCTGGAGCGCTACCTGGCGGTGAAGGACACCCAGCAGATCCGCGTCACCCTGGCGGTCGACGGCATGCGCCACCGGATGATCGACAACCCCTTCATCAATCGATTGGAGAAGGCCAGCCCCATGGGCCGGCTGCTGATCGCCCTGCGCAGCGCACGCCAGTGGCAGGCACAGACGGGCATGAGCAGCGCGCACATGTTCAGGACCTTCTTCAAGGCGATCCGCGAAGACCCGTCGACGCTTTCGCAAGTGGTGATGGCGGCCAACCAGCCGGTGCTGCTGGAGCGCTCGATGGTCGATGGCCTGCCTGACGAGGGCATTCTGCCCAGCGGCCAGGTGGCAGCCGCCATCGACAGCCTGCCGAGCTGCCAGGAACTCATCGAACAGATCGCCGGTGAAGCCGAACGGTGCCTGCAGCGCCTGTACGCACGCCTGCCAATGGAACCGGCGGCTGCGCCGGGGATTGAACAGCAGAGGGCTCATGCATGAGTAGCGCATTCAAGGTAGAGATCAACCAGGGCATTGCCGAGCTGGTGCTGGCCAAGCCCCCGGTCAACGCGCTGGACAGCGATGAGTGGCTGGCCCTGGCCGCCCGGATCGATGAGCTGGGCGCCGACCCCTCGGTGCGCGTGCTGATCGTGCGGGCCGAGGGGCGCGGCTTCTGTGCCGGCGTCGACATCAAGGAGCTGGACGCGCACCCGGAGCGGATCGTCAAGGTCAACGCCGGCAACTACGCGACCTTCAAGGCCATCCACCGTTGCCAGGTACCGGTGATCGTCGCCGTGCATGGCTTCGTGCTCGGCGGCGGCATCGGCATGACCGGTGCGGCGGACATCGTGGTTGCCTCGCGCTGCGCCACCTTCGCCCTGCCGGAGGTCGACCGCGGCGCAATGGGCGGCGGCGCGCACCTGCAGCGCCTGTTCCCGGTGCAGAAGGTTCGCTACATGTTCTTCACCGGCGAAAAGGTCAGTGCACCGGACGCCATGCAGTACGGCTTCATCGAACGGCTGGTCGAGCGCGACGAGTTGCCCGCCGCCGCGCGCGGGATCGCCGCGAAGATCGCGGCCAAGAGCCCGGCGATGATCCGCATCGCCAAGGAGGCGCTCAACGGCATCGAGGACGGGGACTTGGAAGCCAAGTACCGCTGGGAACAGGGCTTCACCCTTGAGGCGTACACCCTGCCGGACTCGGCCGAGACCCGCCGCGCCTTCGTCGAAAAACGCGACACCCAGTTCTGAGAGCGCCGCCATGCAGCTGACCTTTACCGATTCCCAGAAGGCCTTCCGCGCCGAAGTGCGCGAGTGGCTCAGAGACAACGTGCCGCGCACGCCGCTGGCCAGTTACGACACCCGCGAGGGATTCGAGGAGCACCGTGAGTGGGAAGGGCGCCTGTACGCCAACCGCCTGTCGATGGTCATGTGGCCGGAACACCTGGGTGGGCGCGGCTGCGACCTGATCGAGTGGCTGATCTTCGAGGAGGAGTACTACGCCGCCGGCGCGCCGATGCGCGTGAACCAGAACGGCCAATTGCTGCTCGGCCCGACCCTGATGGAATTCGGCACCGAGGAGCAGAAGCGCCGCTTCCTGCCGCGTATCGCGTCCAGCGAGGACATGTGGGCGCAGGGCTGGTCGGAGCCGAACGCCGGCTCCGACATGGCGGCGATCCGCAGCAAGGCGACCGCCGACGGCGACCACTATGTGGTCAACGGGCAGAAGACCTGGTCGACGCGGGCGATCTTCGCCGACTGGATCTTCGGCCTGTTCCGCACCGACCCGGCCAGCAGCCGCCACCACGGGCTGAGCTACCTGCTGGTCCCGCTCGACGCACCGGGCGTGACCATCAGGCCGATCAAGGCGCTCAACGGCAAGGACGCCTTCGCCGAGGTGTTCTTCGACGACGTGCGAGTACCGGCGGCAAACCTGATCGGCGGTGAAGGCCAGGGCTGGAATGTGGCGATGGCCACCGCCGGCTTCGAGCGCGGCCTGCTGCTGCGCTCGCCGGCACGCTTCCAGCAGACCGCCCAGCGCCTGGTCGAGTTGTACAAGGCGCACCCGGAGGTCGCCGAGCGCGATCCGGGGTTGCGCGATGCGGTGATCGACAGCTGGATGGGTGCGCAGGCCTATGCGTACTCGGCGTACCACACCGTCGGGCTGATCGGCAAAGGCGCGAAGATCGGAGCCGAGTCCAGCATCAACAAGGTGGTCTGGTCCGAGCTGGACCTGAAGATGCACGAAACGGCCATGCGCATCCTTGGTGCCCGCGGCGAGCTCCGGGGCAACGCACCCGAAGCCGTCGAAAGCGGCCAGTGGCTGGAGGGCTTCCTGTTCGCCCAGGCCGGGCCGATCTACGCCGGCACCAACGAGATCCAGCGCAACATCATCGCCGAGCGGATGCTCGGCCTGCCGAAAGCTTGAGGGGGCGAACATGGATTTCACGTTTACCGATGACCAGCTCGCCTTTCGCGAGGCGATCAGCCGTTTCCTGATGACCGAGGCGCCGCCGGAGATGCTCCGAGACATCTGGGAAACCGAGGAGGGGCGCTCGCCGGAACTGCGCCGCAAGATGGCCGAGCAAGGGCTGACCGCTTTGTCGGTTCCCGAAGCGCAGGGCGGGCTGGGTATGGATGACATCGCCTGGTCGCTGCTGACGCAGGAACTGGGTTACTACGCCATTCCCGACTCGCTGGCCGATACCGCCTATGTCGCCACCGGCCTGCTCGCCGGGCTGCCCGCGGGCACGCCGCGCCGCGACGAACTGCTGGAGAAGATCGCCGAGGGTGCCGTGCGCATCGCGGTCGGGCATCCGGTCAACCTGCTGGTTGCCGATGCGCACCTGGCCGAGGTGCTGTTGCTCGAGCACGACGGCGAAGTGCACGCCGTGCCGCGGGCCGAGATCGACATCGAGCGCAACCCGAGCATCGACAGTTCGCGTCGGCTTGGCCGCATCAGCTGGAACCCGACCGCGCAGACGCGCATGGCCGGGGCCGACAGTGGCCGTGCGCTGTGGCGCGCCACGCTTAACCGCGGTGCCCTGGCAGTGGCCGGGCAGAGCCTGGGCCTTGCCCAGCGCATGCTCGACCTCTCGGTTGACTACGTGGTGCAGCGCAAGCAGTTCGGCAAGCCGATCGGCAGCTTCCAGGCGATCAAGCATCACTTGGCCGATGTTGCCGGCAAGATCGAGTTCGCCAAGCCGGTGCTCTACCGCGCCGCCCACGCGCTGGCCAATGGTGACAGCCAGGTCGACGTGCACGTTTCGCACGCCAAGCTGGCCTGTTGCGAGGCCGCCTGGCTCGCCGCGCGCCACGGCATCCAGGTGCACGGGGCGATGGGGTACACCTGGGAGGTCGATCTGCAGATGTTCATGAAGCGCGCCTGGGCGCTGGACTCGGCATGGGGCGATCGCGCCTGTCACAAATCGCGGGTGGCCACGGCCATCCTCGCCGACGGCGCCGCTGTCGGCCCGCAGTTCACTTTCGAGGAATGACCGATGGCTGAAGCCTATATTGTCGACGCGCTGCGCAGCCCGACCGGCAAGCGCAAGGGAGGCCTGGCCCACGTCCATGCCATCGACCTCGGCGCGCATGCGCTCAAGTCACTTGTCGAACGTAATGCCGTTCCCGCCGAAGACTATGACGATGTGATTTTTGGCTGTGTCGACACCATCGGCTCGCAGGCGGGTGATATCGCTCGTACGGCGTGGCTCGCGGCCGGCCTGCCGCTTAACGTGCCCGGCACCACGGTCGACCGTCAGTGCGGTTCGTCCCAGCAGGCGCTGCATTTCGCCGCCCAGGCGGTGATGAGTGGCACTCAGGACGTGGTGGCCGTCGGTGGTGTACAGACCATGACGCAGATTCCCATTTCCTCGGCGATGCTCGCCGGGCAGCCGCTGGGCTTCAGTGATCCGTTCTCGGGCAGCCGCGGCTGGCAGGCACGCTTCGGCGCCCAGCCGGTGAACCAGTTCTATGCCGCCCAACGCATCGCCCGGCACTGGGGCTTCGACCGCGGCCAGATGGAAGCCTTTGCCCTGGAAAGCCATCGGCGTGCGCTGGCCGCCATAGAGGCGGGGCATTTCAGCCGGGAAATCGTGCCGCTCGAAGGCGTCAGTACCGATGAAACACCGCGTCAGAGCACGTTGGAAAAAATGGCCGCGCTCGAGCCGGTCGATCCGCAATTTCCCGACATCACCGCCGCGGTCTCCAGCCAGACCTGCGACGCTTCGGCGGCACTGCTGGTCGTCTCGGAAGCGGCACTCAAGCGCTACGGGCTGACACCCAGGGCGCGCATTCACCACCTGTCGGTGCGCGGTGACGATCCGATCTGGCATCTGACGGCGCCGATCGAGGCCACCCGCCATGCGCTGAAGAAGGCGGGCATGACGGTCAACGACATCGATCTGGTGGAGATCAACGAGGCGTTTGCCTCGGTGGTGATGGCCTGGCAACGCGAGCTGGACTACGACCCGGCACGCACCAACGTCAACGGCGGCGCCATCGCGCTCGGCCACCCGCTGGGCGCCACCGGCGCGAAGCTGATGGCGACCCTGCTGCACGAACTGGAACGCACCGGCGGGCGCTATGGGTTGCAGACCATGTGCGAAGGCGGTGGGCAGGCGAACGTCACCATCATCGAGCGCTTGTAGGGCGCAGCCAACGCTGCTGCGCTGGGTCGGGCGGCGTTGAAATCGGCCGTGGAATGCGGGTGACCTGTTTGGTTGGTTCAGTTAGGCAATTTCGGCGCTCATGGTTCCGATACTGCGTTGCCACTTCTCGCCATAGCCCCGCTATGACTCGTCGCAGCGCCTTGTCTCGGAACCATGCTCATCCGAACTTGAGCTAATCAACTAACCGCACAGGTCACGCGCCTCGGCAAACTCCGCTTCCCCAGCCGATTTCGCCTTGCCTGACCGGCGCTCGCGACGCGTTGGCAGGCGCCTCCGACCGCCGGAGCGGCTTTCAGTTATTAAAAGGAGCAAAGCATGGGAATTCTCAACGATCGCGTGGTGATCATCACCGGCGCGGGGGGTGGCCTGGGTGCCGCGCATGCACGGGTCTTCGCCGCGGAAGGCGCCTGTGTACTGGTCAACGACATCAATCAGGCGGCGGCGCAGGCGGTGGTGGACGAGATCACCGCAGCCGGCGGGCGGGCGGTGGTGAATACTTCGGACATCACCAGCTATGCCGACAGCGAGAATGCGGTACGCCAGGCCATCGAGACCTTCGGCGACCTGCACGTGGTGCTGAACAACGCGGGGATCAACCGCGACCGCATGTTCGCGTCGATGACCGAGGCCGACTGGGACGCCATCATGGCCGTACACCTGAAGGGCCATTTCTGCATCGCCTCGCATGCGGTGCACTACTGGCGCGACCAGAGCAAGGCCGGCAAAAAAGTCGATGCGCGCATCATCAACACCACCTCCGGGGCCGGACTACAGGGCTCCATTGGACAGTCAAACTATGCTGCGGCCAAGGCTGGCATCGCCGCGCTGACCCTGAACCAGGCCGCCGAGCTTGGCCGCTATGGCATCACCGCCAACGCCGTCGCGCCCGCCGCGCGTACTGGCATGACGACTGCAGTTGAAGCGATGGCCACGCGAATGGCCAAGCCCGAGGACGGCAGTTTCGACTACTGGGCGCCCGAGAACGTCTCCAGCGTGCTCGCCTGGTTCGCGTCGGCCGAATCGGCGCAGGTCACCGGTTGCGTGTTCGAGGCCGAAGGCGGGCGCATTTCCCTGGCCGATGGCTGGCGCACAAGTGTTACGCGGGAGAAGGGCGAGCGCTGGCAGCCTGCGGAAGTCGGCGCGGCCATCGCCCAGATCCTCGCCGAGGCGCCACCGGCGCAGAAGGTCTGGGGTAGCTGAACAGCCGATGCCGGCCGGATTGACACGGTTGTAGGAGCGAGCTTGCTCGCGAATGACCCGGCGTCGGCCGGACTGGTTCGCGAGCAAGCTCGCTCCTACGTGTCTGTTTCAGCCTTGTGCGCTTCGCAACAGCGCCGGCTCGTTCGCGCCACGGGCATGGAGCCGTGGGGTGGGATTCACGCGCCGCGAGTTCATTCGGCTCAGGCTGCTGTGGAAAAGGCTGCGCCGTTTTCCACCCTACACAGG
>ENA-ORCZ01000705-ORCZ01000705.1-marine-metagenome-genome-assembly--contig:-NODE-705-length-11135-cov-4.992765_pt1 | contig 11135 bp, 9 predicted proteins | sample MGYA00237785_ERZ508519 | MGnify/ENA primary metagenome ERZ508519 (study PRJEB26189, sample SAMN06268790) | marine metagenome | isolation source: Bioluminescent Bay, La Paraguera, Puerto Rico | place...
CGATATAATCAACCTTGCCACCAAAGATACCCATTAGTCGGAATTATTGTTGCTAAAAAAGACTCTGTATCCAAGACAGAAGCCCGAATTAAAGAAGCTCAAATCCCTTCACCGGTCGCAAACGACCGAAGATCAACTCTAAGCGGCGAAGAGACCTGCAAACCCGACCAACCACTTGTACAGGCATTTAAAAACCATAAAGAAGCAGCAAAGGCCTTTTGCCAAGGCGAGGTATTCTATTATGTCGGAGATCTGGAAATTATCACGGAAAATGCGCAAGCTGTCGCTGGCTGCAATTACGAGAATGGCAGCCAGACCTATACAACCGACAGGTATGCAATTTTCGGAAAAGCGATTGAACTAGAATCATCAGGATCGAAAATTCGTGACCCTGAGCGGCGCCAAAGGGTAGCGCGCTTTTTTGAAATACTTTCACGCAAGACCGTCTTTACACCATCGATCCTTGATGCTGCCTTCGAGAGCACCTTCCATGGGAGGCAGCCCAGCGAGAGACTTGCTGATTTTTATGAAAACATTCGTGGTACATATTCCATACGCTAGAACAAAGCACTGCACCGAAATTCACATCATGCCTGTAGGCTTCTGATAAACTTGCGTTTTAAGCTTAGCGTCCCCATATAAATCTTAAGCAACCAGCACATAATTGCTTTGTGACGGATGCGAAAAAGGCTGCTTTGTGGCATAGCCACTTACGTTCTCTCTTGGGAAATGAGCAAACCCGTGGGAAAGTACCGACAAACCTGCCGGAAGAAAACAGGCATGACGATATGCCTGCTTCAGCGCCGATAGGTGCATATTCACAACAAAAACCAGAACCGCACCGTCAATGGTCATCTTCCGGATGCTCGAAGGAGCCATGTTATGAGCATAACCCGCACAACCCATCGTTCGGTGACGTTCTTTCATCCGTTCCACTTGCCCGGTCATCCCGGGTTGCTTTCGCCTGGCGAGTATGAAGTCGACACCCTTGAAAAGCTTGATCCTGATGCTGCGATGCGCAGCTACATCAAGCTGGAATGTCATGTCCATCTCTGGGCGAAGGAGGACATAAAGGACGGCATTGACGTCCTGATGGTCGAACCGCAGACACTTGACGCCGCCCTGGCCCTTGATTCCGATCCGTTGCGTGAAGATGAACGCAATCAAATGATCAAATCCTTTGGCGGCAGGCCAACGGATAACGCTGCCTGACAGCATACCTAACCGAGATGTAACACCATAAAGCAATCCGGTCAGAGAACCTTATCAACCGATCGCGTCCCAACACCTCTGCCCTGCAAATGATCATGGATTTATGGCAGCCAAAATACCGGTGTCAGCCACCCGTGATCTTGCAAAAGTTTGACACCTTCCAACACAGGAATGGCAATCCAGAACCACATCGCATCGCGGGTGGTGGCCAAAAACAGGGCCGGTCGGCATAAAATCTCCTTCTCGTCTCGCCAGCGGAACCATGTCGGGCGAAAACGCGGAACCGTATTCACATAGCGTTTGAAGAGCCGGCCAAACCGTTCCGCCAGCATGGCTTCTTCACGCAGCACCACATGCCGGAACACCGTCCAGCACAAAACAGCCGACACCAGCCCGATGGTAATACTGCCGGTTTGGGCACCAGCGCCGAATGCACCGATGAAGCTGAAAACATAAAGCGGGTTTCGACACATCGAGTAAGGGCCCGACGTCACCAGTTCGGTTTTTTTGCGCCCGCCAATATAAAGCGAACACCAGCCCCGCCCCACAATGCAGACCATGATCGCCATCATCCCGATAACCTGGATAGTGTGGTGCCAAACACTGTTGCGATCAAATCCTGCACGGGTAAAACAAACCAATGCCAAAAGCAGCACAACACCAAGGCGAAGCGTCCATTTTCGGTAGCGCTGAATGCGCTGTAAATCTCTCGCCGCGTGCGCGTCTGTTGCAGAATTGAAATTGGGTTGAATCGAAAAAAGCGGTTGCTGCATGTATGCCCCCTTGAAAAAAGAGGCTACAGCATCCGTGATCACCCAACCTTTGGCGTCCAATGCTGTTGATCCGGTCCTGCAATTGGTGGTTCGGACGTATCGGCAGCAAGCGTTGTTCCCCGGCGCGCTGCTTCGCGCACGGCGCTCGGTGTTTCTCCGGTAATCTTTTTGAAGGCAAGATTAAAGGTCGATTTTGAATTGAACCCGACACTGAGCGCGATATCAAGAATGGTACGATCGGGCTCAAGCACCAGAACGGACCGGGCTTCGCGTATACGCGCAGAATTGACGAAATCAAAAAAGCTTTTGCCGACATGATGATTAAGCACATAGGACAGCTGATTGGGTGTTATGCCAACCGCACGCGCCAGTTTCGGCAAGGACACCAGCGGGTCCAGAAGAATGTCCCCCCGCGCCTGAATGTCTTCAAGGCGCGCCAACGCCCTTTCCACACCGTCGGGATCAAGCAACGGACGCGGGGTTGCATCATCAGGCGCACGATGATCCGTCCGAGCTGGTTGCACGGGCGCATTTTCGTTCGGTGACGTGACCGTCTGGCTTTGCACATCACCAGCTTCCTCGGCCTCATCCAAGGCATCATCTGATGGCCAATCAGCCATGACAAACAAGGCCGGCTGCGTGGCGATTTCATAACTCATGGCAAACAGCACCAGCGCAAAGGCGATCTCGGTGCCAAACATTTCGGCATTGTCGGGCAAGTACAGCTCAACAATCTTGCTTACCGCGACCGTAACAAACACGAAGGTCAGGCCACCCAGAACCACGCCGATCCAGCGTTGCATCGCCTTGCGATCGGCACCAAGCTGTTCTTCGGTCTTGCGCAGATAGCGGCACGCCACCTGCCACAACAGGACGATATATATCGATATCTGGATAAAGATCGTTCCCCAGCAAAAGGCATCAACGAATTCCGCGATCGTATATTGCCCCGCCCAAACGGTCCCGCCATCGTTATGGGTGACAACCCACGCGGTCAGGTTAAACACCACAAATAGCAAGATGAAATGCCCCCACGGGCGGCGCGACGGGTTGCCCGAAATTTCCTGGAAATAAAGGTAGACCGCAGGCGCAATTGCAAAATTGATCGGACTAAAGAACAGATCAAGCAACCCGCCCATATCGGCCGAGACCAAAGGTTCAGCAACATCCTCGATCAGATTGAGCGCAACAGCAGCAATAAACAGCATCATCCATCGGTTGGCCCCAAAGGCACGCGAACCTTCGGACCGCAGAATAAGACACAGAAACACCGCCTGCACGACGCCGACGGCTGCGACCACAGCGCTTACATAATACGTCCAACCGGTCATTCCGGCATGCTCCTGATTTTTCAGATGGATCTTCAGACGACGAACAATGTCCGGCCCGATCGACTATATCGTTTCAATATACACAGCCGGACACTATCGGCGTCCGATTATGCACAGGCGGACGCCGCCCGGGATCGACTTTGCGAAAGTGATCACCCGATGGTCCCCGATACTCCGACCCCGGGGCCGATCATCACAACAATCATGTTGTAACACGAACCAAACATGCTTCGTCCAGATTGAAGGGCTGTCACAAAAGGTTCCATCATATTTAATTGACTATATCGAATTGATATATGATAGTTCGATATATATCGGACTGATATAGTCACTTTGGCATCTTCCCCTGCCGCGGCATACTCAGTCCCGGATGCGTAAACAAGGATACAGAATACAAGATGGACGTACGTACTTTATGTCTGGGTGCCCTGATGGGCGGCGAGGCAACAGGATATGAAATCCGCAAGATGTTTGAAGATGGCACGTTCAGCCATTTTCAAATCGCGTCCCTTGGTTCGATCTATCCGGCCCTGACCAAACTGACTCAGGACGGTCTGGTGACATTTGTTGAGCATGAACAGGAAAACAGACCGGACAAGAAAATCTATCAGCTGACATCCGAAGGACGTCGCACATTTTTGCGCACGTTGTTGCAAACCAGACCCGCCGAGGATCGTTATCGTTCCGATATCTTGTTCATGCTGACCTTTGCCGAAGAAATGCCGATTGAGCTGACCGAGGCGCTGATTGATGAATTTGCTGCCCGTCATGAATTGATGAGCCATCAGATTGATCCGGAAAACACCGACAAACCGGCCCATCAAAAATCAAATGCCCGCGATGAAAACGGCGAACTCAGACCAGGATGCTGTTTTGTTGCCGGACTGGGGCAGGCCATGTGCAATGCGACCCTGAAGTTTATTCGCGAAAACAAGCAGGGCCTGCTTGATGAGTTGAAGACGCGCAAGGCCAACAAGTCCTAGGACGCAACCGAACGCTGTGCGCAAGACGTGCCCAACAGAGCCACTGACGCATTCCGATAGCGGAATATTTGAGGGAACAGAACAATGAATGCTTCACGCCTGATCGCCATTCTTTTGGTCGTTGGGACCGTTATATGGATCGGCAGCGCCTATTTGACGGGTGGTGATGAGACGACGGAACAGACCAGCACCTCAGATGCGACCTCTGAAAACAAGGCCGCCAAAACGATGGCCAGTGTGCGTACCATCACCAGCCACGCTGTGGATCACGTCGATCATTTGCGCATCACGGGCCGTACTGAAGCGGTCATTTCTGTTGAAATCAGTGCCGAGACCGAAGCACGCGTGATTGAAGTTGGCGCGATCAAGGGCCAGGCCGTTCAGAAAGGCGATCTGATCGTACGCCTTGATACCGGTGATCGTCAGGCCCGTGTTGCCAAGGCGCGCGCGCTGGTCGCACAGCGTGAACTTGAACATTCCGCCGCCGAAAGTCTGGCGCAAAAGAACTATCGCTCCAAAACCGGTGTGGCACAGGCCCTTGCCCTGCTTGAAGAAGCGCGCGCTGATCTGATGATTGCGCGCACCGAGCTCGGCAATACCGAAATCCGCGCCCCGTTTGACGGCATTGTCGAAGAACGCCCGGCCGAGGTCGGTGACCTTTTGTCGATTGGGGATCGGGTTGCAACCCTGATCCAGGGTGACCCGATGCTGGTCGTTGCCCATGTTCCCGAACATTCGATCAGCGCGATTGACCTTGGCCAACTGGCAAGCGTTACCCTGTTTGACGGCAGCACCCATGATGGCATCGTCCGTTACACTGCCCGGGCATCTGACAATGACACCCGCACCTTCCGGGTCGAGGTTGAAATTGATAATCCTGATCTGCGCATTCCTGATGGCATGACCGCCGAACTCGAAATTCCGGTCGGCATCAAGCGTGCCCATCAGGTAAGGCCGTCGGTCCTGACGCTCAATGACGAAGGTGTACTTGGCGTACGCGCCATTGTCGGTGACAACAAGGTCGATTTCCTGCCTGTCGAATTGCAAGGCGGCAATCGTGACCGGATCTGGATCGGTGGTCTGCCCGACACGTTTGAACTGATCGTTGTCGGCCATGACTGGGTCAAGGAGGGTGCAACGGTTGAAGTTGTCCACCTTGAAACCGACAAGGATGGTCTTCCGATCATGCAGGATGACGAAGCACCTTCGACGGCGTCTGACGATACCGGCCCGACCCTTTCGGAAAACTCCGCGCAATAGCGCGTATCATGAGGAGATGAAAAATGTCCCTGATTGATCACGCGCTCAATCGTTCGCGCACCGTCATTCTGGTTTTGATCCTGCTGCTTCTGGCGGGCTCGGTTGGCTATAACGCCATCCCCAAGGAAGCCGACCCGGATGTTCAGATCCCGGTTCTTTATGTCACAATGCATCATGACGGCGTATCACCGGAAGATGCCGAACGCCTCCTTTTGCGCCCGATGGAGCAGGAATTGCGATCCATCGAAGGTGTCAAGGAAATGAGCTCCCAGTCCTATCAGGACGGGGCATCGGTGACGCTTGAATTTTACTCCGACGTCGATATCGACGAAGCCCTTGCCGATGTGCGCGAACGGGTTGACATCGCCAAATCCGAATTACCCGAAGACACCGACGACCCCGAAGTCCACGAGGTCAACCTGTCGCTGTTCCCGGTTCTGGTGGTAACCCTTTCGGGTGACGTGCCCGAACGTGCGCTTCTGCGCATGGCACGTGATCTGAAAGACGCCATTGAAGGCCTGCCTGCGGTGCTTGAAGCCAAGCTTGTCGGCGATCGCGAAGAACTGGTCGAATTCATCATCGACCCGATGAAGATCGAGGCCTATCGCCTGAATGGCATCGACATCGTCAGTCTTGTGCGCAATTCCAATGCGCTGGTGGCGGCCGGTGCGATCGATACCGGTACGGGGCGCTTTAACATCAAGGTGCCCGGCCTGTTTGAAAGCATAAATGACATTCTTGATATGCCGCTGATCGTTGATGGCGATTCCGTCATTCGGTTCCGCGACATCGGCGACGTGCGCCGGACATTCAAGGATGCCAAAAGCTTTGCGCGTCTAAACGGCGAACCGGCCATCGCGATCGAGGTGTCCAAACGTGTTGGCGAAAACATCATCGAAGTCATTGATGCGATCAAGGCGGTCACCGCCGAGGCACAGGAAGCATTTCCGCCGAACCTGACCATCAGCTATTCACAGGACAAGTCATCTGACATCCGCACCATGCTGACCGATCTTCAGAACAGCGTGATCCTTGCGATCCTGCTGGTGATGGTGGTCGTCATCTGGGCGCTGGGTTGGCGGTCGGGTCTTCTGGTCGGGCTTGCCATTCCGGGCTCGTTCCTGACCGCGATCCTGATCCTTTGGGCGCTGGGCATGACGGTCAATATCGTTGTTCTGTTCAGTCTGATCCTTGCCGTCGGGATGCTGGTCGATGGTGCGATTGTTGTGACTGAATATGCCGACCGCAAGATGATCGACGGCCTGCATCGCAGCAAGGCCTATCCGCTGGCGGCAAAACGCATGGCGCTTCCGATTATTGCATCGACCGCAACCACGCTTGCAGCCTTCCTGCCGCTGGCCTTCTGGCCGGATATCGTCGGCGAGTTCATGAAATTCCTGCCGATTACGGTTCTGTTCACGCTGACCGCATCGCTTGCCATGGCACTGATCTTTGTGCCGACCGTGGGCGCGTGGTTTGGCAAACCGGGCAGTGACAGCAACGAAAGCCTTGAGGCCATCGCAGCCGATCATGGTGATGACATCCACAAGGTCAAAGGTGGCACCGGGCTTTATGTCAGTATCCTTAGCGGATCGCTGCGCTTCTATTGGCTGGTGATTCCGGCAGCATTCATCATTCTGATTTCGGTCTGGGTGGCGTTTGGCAAACTTGGCAAGGGTGTTGAATTCTTCCCGGCGGTTGAACCCGAAGTCGCCGTGGTTCAGGTCCGTGCACGCGGCAACCTGTCCTATTACGAACAGGATGACCTGCTTAAAGAGGTCGAGGACCGCATTCTGGCCCTTGATGCCCGTCACGAAGGCGAACACTGGTTTGATACGGTCTATGCCCGTTCCGGCGATGGTGCAGGTGGCAACGAAGCATCCGAGGACGTGATTGGGACCGTTCAGCTTGAATATGCCGATTGGCAGATGCGCCCGCCCGCAAGCGAGATCGAAAAACGTATCCTTGCCGATACAGCCGACCTTGCCGGTATCCACGTCGAAGTCCGCGCCGAAGAAGCCGGTCCGCCGCAAGGCAAGGACATCCAGATTCAGCTGCGTTCATACTATCCCGAACTTCTTGATGAAACCGCGACCATGCTGGTCAACGGCCTTCAGGAAATGGGCGGCATGTACAATTTCGAAGACGGAAAGTCGCCCCCGGGCATTGACTGGGAGTACACAGTCGATCGTGCTCAGGCTTTGAAATTCGGTGCTGATATCAACCAGATTGGCAATGTCGTCAAACTGGTGACCAACGGGATCAATTTCACGACCTATCGTCCCGATGACTCAACCGAGGAAATCGATATTGTCGGGCGTTACCCGGCAAAGTATCGCTCCCTTGACGAGCTCGAAAACTTGCAGATCGTGACCGACAAGGGTCTGGTGCCGATGTCGAACTTCATCACACGAACCCCCAAACCCAAAACCGGCACGCTGACCCGTGTGGACAGCCGCCGTGCCCTGACCGTCAAGGCCGATGTACAGGAAGGTGTTCTGGTCGACACCAAGCTTGGCGAGGTCAAGGCATGGATGCAAACCCTTGATATCGATCCGCGCATATCGGTCGAATTCAAGGGGCAGGATGAAGAACAGCAGAAATCGGCAGACTTCCTGATGAACGCCTTTACGGTGGCCCTTTTCATCATGTTCATCATTCTGGTCACCCAGTTCAACAGCATCTCGAGCTCGCTTCTGATCATGATCGCCATCATCATGTCGACGGCGGGTGTGTTCCTTGGTCTGATGATCACCGGGCAGGCTTTCTCGATCGTCATGAACGGCATCGGCGTTGTCGCCCTGGCCGGGATCGTTGTGAACAACAACATCGTTTTGATCGATACCTTTGACCGGCTCAAACACACTGCCAGCAGTATCGAGGCCGCCATCCTGCAAACCGGTGCGCAGCGTCTGCGTCCGGTGATGCTGACCACGGTGACGACCATTCTTGGCCTGGTGCCGATGGTCATGCAGATCAATATCGACTTCACGTCTCGTGAAGTTACGGTCGGGGCACCATCCACCCAGTGGTGGGTACAGCTTTCAACCTCGATCGCGTTTGGTTTGGCCTTTGCAACGGCTTTGACCCTGATCTTTACGCCTTGTGCGCTGATGATGCGTCACAAGATTGCCAACCGTCTGCGCAAGACATCGGTTGGCAATCGACTGAAATCGCTTGTCTCCTCGCGGTTCGGACGTAACAGGACAAAGCCATCAGGCCCGACTGCATAATCGACCCCTTTAACCCAATAGCCGCGCGACTTTTCCCCCGACCCCGCCGTGCGGTTATACCGGCCCCCTCCCCGGGGGCCGGTTACTTTCTTCTTCAAACCGGGTGATCAAAACCGTGTGTTTTAGTTGTGATGTAAACTTTTGCATTCAAACATCATAACCATTTAATTTTTTGACTCTTTCTACGTCTGAGAAAGCCGGAATACACACTTTCCTAAGGTTTCCGGGCGTATTTTTAGAATGGTTATCGTGAACTGTTTTCCGCCGGAAACAAAGGATCTGTATGGTATGGGCTGTTTGGCATAAAGCGCGATCACAGGTATTTGGACTTGTCTGCGCGCTTGGCGCTTTTGCCTCCCATGGTGCGGCGGCGGAAAATGCCGTGTCCGACCAATCCCTGATCTGGGCAGTCCCGTCCTTTGCCCCGGCATTCATCAAAGATTACGGCGAACTCAGCGGCTATGCTGCCGATACCCAGAACTGGTTCGCAGCCAGGCTTTCAGAGTATCAGCACCGCATTATGCATGTGCCCTTGGCCCGTCTTCTGGCGGAAATGAAAAGTGGCGATAGTGAATTGCGCTGCTCGACCACATTGATCCCGACGCCGGAACGGCGCACCTATATTACGTTTGCCAAAACCATTCTGCTTCATTTGCCGATCTCGATCGTTATTCGCGCCGAGGATGAGGCCCGCTTTGCGCCCTACCTCAATGACGAAGGCCACATCAGGATCGAAGACCTCCTCAAAGACGCGGAACTTTCAACCGCGGTCCGAATTGGGCGTGCTTACGGGACCCAGGTTGACGGGCAGCTGAACCGGTATCGCAATACAGACCGCATCATGGAGGTCGCCGAAGATACCAAGTTCGTTCGGATGCTTGATCTCAAACGGATTGACTGGACACTCTATTTCCCGTCAGAGGCGGAATATTACCGTCGGTCCCAGACGCCCGACCTTGCGATAAAGGCCCTGCCGATTGCCGGAAATACCACCTTGCTTGAGGCCACGATTGGCTGTGCAAAAACACCGGCCGGCAAAAAGGCCATTGAAGCCATCAACGCCATTGTTGATGCACATCCAACCATGCCCTGGACCGACTATTATGCCGACTGGCTTGGCGCCAGTGACCGGGAATGGTTTTATGCCGCACGTGATCAATATATCCATGCAGAGCATTTCGAAACTAGGCTGGAATACCGGCCGTCATCGGCGCAATAACAAAAAAAGCCGGCAAAGATGCCGGCTTTTGTTTTGATCTTTTGATCAGTTCTGGTGGACGCGGTTCAGTCCCTCGTCGGGATCATCATCGGGTTCACCATCATCATCTTCCTCGTCCGCTTTATCCTGTTCTTGCTGGTTCTCGACGCCCATACGGCGATAGGAACGATAGGAAAGCGGGAAGGTAATGAAATAGATCGCGGCAATCACCGAGAGTGTCAGCCACGGCGAGGACACCAGAAACGCCACCGACGCCCCGAAGGCCAGCATCAGCGGCAAGACCCAGGCACGCGGGACCTTGACCTTCTTGAAGCTGAAGGTCGGCAAGCGCGACACCATCAGACCCGCAATGATCACGCCATAGGGTGCAACGATATACGGGCTGTCAAAGATGCCTTCGCCAAACTGGAAGGTCAGGACAATCGGCCACATCGCAAGGGCGGCCGCCGCCGGGGCCGGAACCCCGGTAAAGAACCGATAGGCCCATGTCGGCAATTCCGGTTCGCCCAGCATCTGCGTATTGAAGCGCGCCAGACGCAGCATCATGCAAACGGCAAACAGCAGCGACAACGCCCAGCCAATGCCGCCAAATTCATGCAGCGACCAGAAATACAGCATCATCGCCGGTGCGACGCCAAAGCAGACAAAGTCCGACAGGCTGTCGAGTTCACCGCCAAAGCGGCTGGATGCATTAAGCATGCGCGCCAGACGGCCATCAAGACCGTCAATAATCCCGGCAATCAGAATGGCGGCAACGGCGGCCTCCCAGCGATCCTGCATCGCAAAGCGGATCGAAGTCAGACCAGCACACATGCCCATTATCGTTGCCACATTGGGCACCAGCCGTGTCAGCGACAGCGCCTTGAAGCGACGGGGACGACGAATGGGATCGATGCCGCCTGCCATTAGCGGATCTCCCCGACCGCGGCTTCCTTGCCCTTGTCCGAGACATCGGCAAGAACAGTTTCACCGGCAATCGTGGTTTGACCGACAATCACGTTCGGAGACACACCTTCTGGCAGATAAACATCCACGCGCGAGCCAAAGCGGATCAGACCGAAACGCTCACCCGCCTTAAGCTGCGAACCGGTGCCGCCATCACACAGAATACGACGCGCAACCAG
>ENA-ORCZ01000706-ORCZ01000706.1-marine-metagenome-genome-assembly--contig:-NODE-706-length-11120-cov-2.772707_pt1 | contig 11120 bp, 10 predicted proteins | sample MGYA00237785_ERZ508519 | MGnify/ENA primary metagenome ERZ508519 (study PRJEB26189, sample SAMN06268790) | marine metagenome | isolation source: Bioluminescent Bay, La Paraguera, Puerto Rico | place...
CGTCGCCGGTGTCACCACCCGTGTCACCTGTATCTCCGGCGTCACCTGTCTCACCTGAGGTGTCACCCGTATCTCCGGCATCACCCGTTTCACCTGTGGTGTCGCCCGTATCTCCAGTGTCACCGGTGTCTCCGGTATCACCTGTGTCGCCAGTATCACCCGTATCCCCGGTGTCCCCGCCGGTATCACCGGTATCCGGCTCGCCATCATCTGGCGTATCACTGTCATCACCTGCGCCAGGCCCGGTCAGCTCTTTCCAGCCCTTGGTAATGATGTCGCGTTCGACATCCGGATCGACATCCGGACCGGTCGGCGCGCCAAACACCCGCTGGATCCCCGGCGGCAAAGCACCAGCAAGCCCCGGTGCATTTGCAATACCCGGCGGCATGCCTTTTTCACCAGTTACACCTTCTCTTGCAGAGGATGCACCACGGCCAACGCCCCCGGCCTGCATACCCAGCCCCTTGGCGTTGGAACGCGCAGCTGCACCTTTGCCTTGTGCTTCGGCACCATTACCTTTGCCGCCGCCATTGCCACCACCGGCGTTACCACTGTTCCCCGGGCCGTCCGGGCCGCTGCGGCCATTTCCGCCGCCATTGCCGCCACCGTTACCGCCGCCAGGGCCATCGTTTCCGTTACCGCCACCGGGGCCGCCATTGCCACCGCCGTTACCACCACCGTTGCCGCCGCCATTGCCATTACCGCCGCCGTTTCCGCCGCCATTACCCTTGCCTTGCGCAAAGGCACTTTTGCCTGCGACGTCAAACTGGGAAAGGTCAAGCGAGAGGGGGGTTACCACCAACGCAAAGGCGCCAAACCCGAGAATGCCCGCTGTCGTAATCCTGCTGCGCAGACTTTTCTTCTTAATGGTCAACATTGTCAGCTCCACTTCCTTAGCAGTGAATTTCGCGTTCATTTGGGAGGACAACGCACGGGGTTCGAATTTTCTTCCCGGCTGTCGAAATTATTTTTCACAATATTTTTTTCGCGGCCGAGGGAAGAAACACCAAGGCCCCGTCGTTATATGTTCAACAAGACTGAAAAATTGCGCCTGCGATCATGAATGGGACGTCTGGTTTGGACACTGCTTTAAGACAAGAGCTTGCAGATCTTCTGCCGCGCGCATTGCGGTTTGCGCGATCGCTGACGCGCGATGCTGTCACGGCAGAGGATCTGGTGCAAACGGCATATGCAAAGGCGGTTGAACGGATCGAACAGTTCGAGCAAGGCACAAGGCTTGATAGCTGGCTGTACCGGATTATCCAGACAAGCTGGATTGACGAAAAGCGCCGCGATCAACGCCAAGGAAATGTGGTTTCGTTTGAAGATGCACGTGACAGTGCCGTTCCGGGCATAAATCACGGCGGCACCGACAGGATGTTTTTGCAGGCAGCACTTGCTTCCCTTGCCGAGGAACAGCGGGCCGCCCTGACACTGGTCCTGATCGAAGGATACAGCTATCGCGAAGCCGGCGACATTTTGGGCATTCCTGACGGCACGGTTATGAGCCGCGTCGCCAGAGCCAGAAGAACACTTGCCACGCTGCATGATGATGATGACGGCGAGACAATAAACAAGGACAGCATTTACAGAGGTTCGTCATGAGCAAACAACTTGAAGATCGCGACTACGTTTTGCTGTCTGCCTATATTGATGGCGAACTCGCACCAACGGAATGTCGCGAGCTGGAAGACAGAATTGCCAAATGCCCGGCCATGACCCGTCAGTTCAACATCATGGCGGGACAATCGGTTGTATTGCGCAATCAGTCTGAGCGCCTTCTGGCTGATCGGGTTTATCCGCAGCTGTCCCAGGACATCGAAGATATCCTTGATCAGAAAAAGACACCGGCAAAACACTTCGTTACCAAAAGCGACGTCGATGCGCGCCCGCGCACCGTTGCAAATAACAATACGCCGATCTGGACCGGTATTGGTGCTGCGGCGGCTGTCCTGCTGGCGTTTGTTGGCGGCAACTGGTTTAACGAAAACGTCCGTGATGCGGCTGTTGGCACCCTGGCATCAAACGATGCACAGATGTTTTCCTATTCGCCGGTCAACAACCCTTTGCTTGATGAACAAATCGGCATGACGCTGGAAGAAACGCTGAGCGGCGATATTCGCCAGGTCTCGCTGGGGCTTGCCGAAAACAGTGGCGGCACCATCAAGATCGAACCGCTCAGAACCTTCCGTCAGGGGACGCGTTTCTGCCGGGAATATCATGTCACGTTCCCGACAGACCGCCTTGAAAGTGGCCCGGACGGGTTCTTTGGCCGGGCTTGCCGCACAGAGGATGGCCAGTGGGAAACAGTTTACCGGCTGATCCCGGGTGTTGATCTGCCGGGCCTTGGCAGTTCCGATGAAACACTGCCCAAACAAAAGCTTTGAGTAAATCGACAGCGATGAGGGGCTCCTCGTCGCTGTCGGTGTTTTTTCAACCGCAACAACCAAGCGATAAGAACTAGGACGTTATCGACCTGACAAAATGAATAAGCAGGATCAGAACAATGAATTTGCCGAACTACCAGCGCCCGTTTTTGGCGCTTTCTTGCGTTTTAAGCCTTTCATTGCTCGGAGCGTGCCAAACGCTTGAAAGTTTCGAAGATTCCTTAAACAGCCTCAATGATGGTCTGGGCGAATATGCCGAAAAGACCGAGAATACCGGCCCGCCCCTTCCGCCCGCATCCTTGCCTGAATTCGGCATTGGCGATGCCTTTGTCTATGATGGCGGACGCGCGATTTATGTCGAAGATACCAAAAGCGACCGCATTGTTTGGAACGGCGGTGGTGACTATCTTTTCGAAACCACAGGCGACTTCACCGGTCCGATCCTTGAATGGTCCTATACGGATAAGGAAGACCGCGAACGCTCTGGTTCGGCCTATGTCAAAGAAGGATCGGGAAATATCTGGCCGTTGGAATTTGACAAACAAGTCCGTATGTCAACCAGATCGGCAAATGTGGATCCGGATACAGGCGATGTAAACGAATATGACCAGTGGCTGATCTGCAAGGTGCCCGCAACGGCGAACATCGAAGTTCCGGCAGGCACTTTTGATACCTTCGTCATCGAGTGTTCCCGCTATTACCAGCAATCGTGGATGCAGACGACCAAATGGTGGTACGCACCGGAAATCGGTTTTTATGTCAAACGTGACCGTTCATGGAATTCCGGCGAGGACCACAGTGAAGAACTGGTGACATATGGTCCTGCCCCGGCAAAAATTGCAAAATCCACACAGGACCTTTTAGCAAAAACTGTTCAGCAATCGCTTGAAACCAATAATTCCGGCGATGCGAAGACAGCATCCATCGGTGCGCTTGATATCGCGGTAACCCCGCTCAAAACCGTTCAGACGGACAAAGGCGTCTGGTGCAGGACCTATCGTCAGGAACTCACCGCACGCAACCGCACCAGCCAACAAGTCAAATCGGCTTGCCGCACGGATGGTGGTTGGGTTCTTGAAGATGATGTATCCGAACCTGCCCAGCAATAAGGTCGACCAGTCCGTCTGAATTGTAATCAGAACTGTGACGAAACAGACCTTTTGCCGGGATTTATCAGCCGGGAACTTTTTGCTTTCGGCCATTTTTCGGAAGGCCCGTCAATCAGGAATAGATTAGCCCCCGAGGAACGGGTACCATTCGTTTGTCTTTATTTCCCGATCGCAGAAGCCTGAAAGGTTTCTTTGACCCGGATGATAGCGATTTTCCGGGTATGCACGTCGGGGGGACGGCAATGACCTATCTTCAAAACCATACGATATTATGTTCGGGCGACCTCGATGAGGTTCGGGAGTCCATCATGAATTTGGCCTCTCGTCATGACTTTGATATCAAGGGGCCAAATGCAGAACTGAATGTCCGTGTTGCCGCAGTAGAGTCTGGCGACCTTGGCCTCATGCATGTGTCTCTCAATGCGACCCGGCTCAGTGTGACTTCTTCTGAACAGGATCCGGACGGGCTACTGTTATATATGGTTACCAGCGGTTCGGGGATTGCCCAACATTGCGGCGAAGAGTTTCCATTCTCATCTGGTCAAGGGTTCATGCGTGACTTGGCTGAACCGATAAGTGCCCAGGAAGACAACTTCGGCGCCTTTGTTCTTCGTTTATCCAAGGAAAAGCTGAAAAACTATACGCGCTCTGTGGTTGGCCAAGATATTGAATTACCGGGATTGGAGTTTAATCCCGTGATGGATTCAACGACGCCGGGCTGGAACGTTTTCCGTAATACCGTTCATTATGTCGCCGAAACGCTCGATGGGCCCTTGCGCGACATGCAAAATCCGATTGTGACGACCCAAATGAACGACATCCTGGTCGCCCAATGCCTAAGCCTGTTGCCCAACAGCTATCAGGACATCATCAATGGTCGCGCCATTGCAGCCGTGGTGCCCTTCTACGTTAAACGGGCACGTGATTACATTCGCGCCCATGCGGACCAGAAACTGGGGCTTGCCGAAATTGCGGCGGCGGCCGGATGCGGGTATCGTGGGTTGCAGAAAGGTTTCATGGATGCCTTTGGCATCACACCGATGGGGTATTTGCGTGCTGTGCGATTAAAACACGTCCGGTCAATTCTGAAGACCGGGCCGCACGGGAAAGCCGTCGCCGAGATCGCAAAACAATGGGGTTTCACCCATCAGGGCCGGTTTGCGCAAGATTACCATCGCCAATTCGGCGAACTTCCATCTGAAACCATCCGCAAACACACCTGAAATTCGGGCGAAATATCCGAAAAGCGCACCTTATATCCGCTAAACGCAGCAAACGTATCAGACCTCCCAATTACATGTTTCCTTATCAAGGTTGCTGCTCAATTCTCTGATCGGGGATTGGGCCGTCATGCCGTTGTTTTCAGACGTGACGGATAGTGGGGGAACAATTTGCTCAAAGGACAGTCCTGAAATTGGTCAGGACTGTCCTTTGACAGCCTTCAACGCGTTGGCCTTACTCGTTAGAGACCAGGTTTCAGTCGCGCCCCATTCACAGCGTGTTAAAATGAAAAACGCCCTGACCATTCATATGGCTCAGGGCGTTTTGCCAAATCGTATTTTATCAGGTCTCTGGTGTCAGGACGCGGCCTTGCGCACAAAATTGCCGTTCTGGTAATCGTCAAACGCCTGCATCAGTTCCTGCTTGCTGCTCATGACGAACGGGCCATATCGCACGACCTGTTCGTGGATCGGACGTGCGGCAATCACCAGCATCCGGCCACCCTCGGCACCACCTTTGAGCGTAACACCATCACCGTCTTTCAAAATCGCCAGATGATGGGTCGGGATATCTTTGCCGCCAACAACCGCATCGCCGATAAAGACATAAACCACCGCCGTGTGGCCTTCTGGCAGCGGAACCGTAAGCTCCGCCCCGGCATCAAGTTTGGCATCGACAAAGACCGGATCGGTTGAAATGCCATTGATCGGGCCGGTGGCCCCATGCATTGAACCCGCCAGAAGGCGCAACTGCGCACCATCCACCGGCGAGATTTCCGGCAATTCATCGGGCTCCATATTCTGGTAGCGCGGGTCGATCATCTTGTCCTTGGCCGGCAGGTTGATCCAAAGCTGGAAGCCCTGCAAAAGACCATTTTCCTGTTCTGGCGTCTCGGAATGGACAATGCCGCTTCCGGCCGTCATCCATTGACCACCGCCCGAACGCAAAACGCCCTCATTGCCCATGCTGTCCTGATGGCGCATCGCCCCTTCGACCATGTAGGTCACGGTTTCAAAGCCGCGATGGGGATGTTCCGGGAAGCCTGCGATATATTCGTCCGGGTTATCGGTCGAAAGTGAATCAAGCATCAGGAACGGGTCAAGCATATCAAGCTGTGGCGTCCCGATAGACCGTCGCAGCGACACGCCCGCACCATCGGATGTATCCATCGCGCGCAAGACACGTTCAACACCGCGTGCATTTTTCACAGACTCAGACATTTCAAAACTCCTCTGCCTGTCGGCATTCTTGCCAGACACCATTTCATACCCTGCATGGTCGCACAAAACTGTCGCCAAACAAGGCCCAATCAGGCACCTGATTGTTTATCAAATCGCAACAAAAAAGGCAGCGCAGAAACCCTGCACTGCCTTGATCAGATCAGACGACTTGAAAATCAGCCTGCAAGTTTCGCCGCAAGTTCTGCCACGTGCTTGCCCTGGAACTTGGCGATATCAAGCTCGTTCTGGGAGGGTGTACGTGAACCATCGGCACCCGCAAGCGTACCGGCACCATAAGGCGAACCACCGGTAATTTCGTCCATATTGGTCAGGCCAGCACAGCTATAAGGCACACCGACAATCACCATACCCTGATGAAGCAAGGTGGTATGGGTCGAGGTGATGGTGGTTTCATGACCACCATGCTGGGTGCCGGTCGAGGTAAAGACAGAACCGATCTTGCCGATCAATTTGCCTTCGGCCCAAAGACCACCGGTCTGGTCAAGGAAGGTGCGCATCTGACCGGGCATATTGCCAAAGCGGGTCGGCACACCAAAGATGATCGCGTCATATCCCGGAAGATCGGAAACCTCGGCAACCGGGGCAGCCTGATCAAGCTTGGCACCCGCGCCCTTTGCAACATCTTCGGGCATGGTTTCAGGAACACGTTTGACATCAACATGCGTTCCGGAAACACCACGTGCGCCTTCGGCAACGGCGTTGGCCATGGTTTCGATATGACCATACATCGAATAATAAAGTACCAGTACTTTCGCCACGTCATCCTCCTTGGTTGAATTTCGTCGGCTTGCATAGTGACTTAAGAATGCACCCCTGATAACGGCCAGCTTGGAAACAGTCTGTTCATTATCGGATGCGAACCTGATCAGGCATCAGGATTAAGCATCGGGATTCCGGGCCAGATACTGCACGACCTGATCGGGGAAATCGGTGAAAATGCCATCAATTCCGGCATCATCAAAAATGGCCTTGAGCGCGATCTGCATATCCCCCGCCCATTTCGGCAACTGGTCCGCGCGCAGGGTATAGGGATGAACCTTCAATTGCGCGCGTTGGGCGGCAATCAGGGTTGGCGTCATGATTGCCGTGCCGTTTTCGCTCAAGCCTTCGATAACTTGCGGCAACCACGGCCCGATACCATCAACGACACTGGCCATGTCGGTGATGCCGTCGTCAGATTTCAGATAATCGTAATCGGTTCCCTCTGGTGCGCCCCAGCGGTTTTCACCGATAAGCTGCACCAGCTTGCCCTGATAGTTAAGCTCTTGGCGAATACGCTTGGTTTCAGACCAGTCAAAGCATTGCACAAAGGCATTTGAGTCCGGGTTATTATACCCCCACTTCTCCATCACCGCGATGACGGTTTTGGCAATGTCCTGGCCTTCGGCACGATGAAACGCCGGATCCTTGATTTCCGGATAGATGCCAACATTGCGCCCGGTGGAGTGGTTCAGTCCATGGATCAGTTTAATCTCTTCTTCAAGGGTCGGTATCTTGAAGATGGCAAACTCAGCCGGAAAGCGATCCGCATAGACCTGTTTGCCGGTATCGGCCTTGAACCGTTCGGTGACATTAAGTGTTTTAAGTTCGGCAAGGGTGAAATCAATCGCGTAATACCGCCCGTCTTCGCGTTTACGATCCGGGAATTTTTCCGCAACGTTGGTGGTGGTATCAATGTGGATATCGTGGAGTACGACCGGAACACCGTCCTTGGACAGAACGACATCCTGTTCGATGAAATCCGCCCCCATGCCATAGGCCAGTGCCTTGGCTGGCAGGGTATGTTCAGGCAAATACCCCGAAGCCCCGCGATGGGCGATCACCACCATTTCCTGATCAAGTGCCTGCGCATGGACCGAATTGATCGCACCTGTCACAGGCATCAATGTGGCTACGGCAAGCCCGCTAATCGCCAGCAAGGTCGACTTGATCATTTTGCGTATCAGCATCCCGGGTTTCCTTATCCAGTGTCCTTTTGTGATCAAGGACTATAGGCGCGGATTGGCAGCACAAAAACGCGTCACCGCGTCTTGGGTGCAATCTTCATGAAACTGTTACAGTAAAGAACGCGGGCCTAGCGGTTAAGTTCCCCCGTCATGCGATCAAGCCCGTCAAGGGTCAGCGGAAACATGCGTCCTTCCATCAGCTTGTGCATGATCTGGATCGATTGATGGTGGCGCCACCAGTTTTCCGGTTGCGGATTGATCCAGGCGGCATGTTCGAAATGATCGAGCAATCGCTGCATCCAAACGGCCCCGGCCTCGGCATTCCAGTATTCCACCGCGCCGCCCGGATAGGTAATTTCATAGGGGCTCATGGTCGCATCACCAACAATCACCAGCTTGTAATCCGCGCCATAGGTATTGATCACATCCCAGGTCGATACCTGTTCGTTCCAGCGCCGCGCATTATCTTTCCAAAGCCCTTCATAGGGGCAGTTGTGGAAGTAATAATATTCAAGATGCTTGAACTCGGTTTTCACCGCCGAAAACAGTTCTTCACAAACCTTGATGTGATCATCCATTGATCCACCAACATCAAACAGCATCAAGACCTTGACCGCGTTATGGCGTTCCGGGCGCATTTGAACATCAAGCCAGCCTTGGCGTGCTGTTGATGTAATCGTGCCCGGCAGATCGAGCTCATCCGCCGCCCCGGTCCTTGCCCATTTGCGCAAACGTCGCAGCGCGACCTTGATATTACGCGTGCCGATTTCGACACTGTCATCAAGGTTCTTGAATTCGCGCTTGTCCCAAACCTTGACCGCGCGGCGATGGCGGGATTTATCCTGCCCGATCCGCACCCCTTCGGGGTTATAGCCATAAGCGCCAAACGGCGATGTCCCGGCCGTACCGATCCATTTATTGCCGCCCTGATGACGGCCCTTTTGTTCTTCCAGACGCTGCTTAAGCGTCTCCATCAGCTTTTCCCAACCGCCAAGGGCTTCGATCTCGGCTTTTTCTTCATCGGTCAGGAATTTCTCGGCAAGCTTGCGCAGCCACTCTTCGGGGATTTCAGTCTTCTCGACCTCGTCCATCCCCTCGGTCAGGTCGATCACGCCCTTGAAATGTTCGGAAAACACGCGGTCGAACTTATCAAGGTGGCGTTCATCCTTCACCAGCGCAGACCGCGCAAGATAATAGAAATCCTCCACCGAATATCCCGCCAGTCCCTTTTCGACTGCCTCAAGCAATATCAAATATTCGCGCAGACTGACCGGAACGCGCGCGTCTTTCAGCTTATAGAAAAAGCCGGTGAACATTGGGGTTAACGCCCTTCGCGCCGCGCCATGAAGGCAAGCCGTTCAAAGAGGTGAACGTCCTGCTCGTTTTTCAAAAGCGCACCATGCAACGGCGGCACAGCGGTTTTGGCATCCTTGGCGCGTAATGCTTCGGGCGGCAAATCCTCAGCCATCAAAAGCTTCAGCCAATCGAGAAGTTCGGAAGTTGATGGCTTTTTCTTCAGGCCCGACACGTCGCGCATGTCGTAAAACAGGTTCAATGCCTCGGACACCAGACGTTTCTGGATGCCGGGATAATGGACCTCGATGATTTCGGCCATGGTATCCGCATCCGGGAAGCGGATGTAATGGAAGAAACAACGCCGCAGGAACGCGTCCGGCAGTTCCTTCTCATTGTTTGACGTGATGATCACAATCGGGCGATTGGTCGCCTTGATGGTTTCTTGCGTCTCATAGACAAAGAATTCCATCCGATCGAGTTCCTGAAGCAAGTCATTGGGGAACTCGATATCGGCCTTGTCGATCTCGTCAATCAGAAGGACGGGCGCTTCGCCATCGGCTTCAAACGCCTCCCACAGCTTGCCCTTGACGATGTAATTGCCGATGTCATGAACGCGCTCATCCCCCAGCTGACTGTCCCGCAGGCGCGACACCGCATCATATTCATAAAGTCCCTGCTGGGCACGCGTCGTGGATTTGATCGACCAGGTAATCAGTTCCTTGCCAAGCGATTTGGCAATTTCTTCGGCCAGAACGGTCTTGCCGGTGCCCGGCTCGCCCTTGACCAGAAGTGGTCGTTGCAACGTGATCGCGGCATTGACGGCCACCATCAAGTCTTCGGTTGCGACGTAGTTTTCCGTACCCTGAAACTTCATTTTTGCCCTGCAACACAAGTTGACGTTTGCGTTAACCTAGGGCGTCCAACTGATTTGAGCAAGGGCACAAACACCGCACAGCTTATGCGCTGTTGCGCTTGAGTGCCTGCGCCGGACTTTCGCCATACCAGTCGCGATAGGACCGTGAAAAGTTGCTGACATGGTTAAAGCCAACCGCTGCTGCGACCTGCTTAACGGTGGAATCACGCGACGCCAGCAACTCCCGGGCCCGCTCCATCCGCTTGGACCGGATAAAGTCCGCACAGCTTTTGCCCGTCTCGCGCTTGAACAGGCTGTTAAGGCGGCTTTCCGTCATACCGCCCGCCTCTGCCAACTGCGCAACCGAGACCGCGGCCGCCAGGTCGCGGGTGATTTTGGCCATCGTGTCTTCGATCACCGTCTTTTCTAGAACGCTTGGTTCCGGCGTCTTTTCGCCATCGTGATGCAGCAGGCAATAGGCATCAATCATCTCGGCCAGAAACAGAGTTGATAAACCTTCAAGCTTGAACTTGCGCCCAACACCGGTCGCTTGGGCGGAGAACATCGTACTGACAATGCTTCTGATCTTGTTATTAAGCCCAAGCGCCCTGACTTCAATCACGCTTTGATCATCAGACAGATAGGGATCAAGTGCTGCTGGCAGATCATCGCCAAACTTGGCACGCAGCGCATCAAGCCCGATGGTAACGCCCGCATGGCGGATCACTTGTCCACCGGGCAAAAAATAGCGTGTACCGGGTCGGTCGACGCGCATCATCAAACCGATCTCGGGCGACATGGTATGTTTGCTGCCATCCGGGCAATCAAAATCAAGGTCGCCGAGAATATTGACAGATCCGGCAAGCCAGCCCGGCGGCAAAGCGTTTTGAACATCAAATCTGGAATCCTTGCGGACATTCAATTCCGCACGGTGCAAACAGATGCCCTTGCCGAAATCGATCCGTTCCAGACGCCCGGTCACACCGGGTAATTCAAACAGGTCACCATCGGCAAGCCTGAGCTCACCGATACCGCCTGCGCTGTCCCGATCCGAAAACATGTCAAAC
>ENA-ORCZ01000707-ORCZ01000707.1-marine-metagenome-genome-assembly--contig:-NODE-707-length-11107-cov-2.896646_pt1 | contig 11107 bp, 10 predicted proteins | sample MGYA00237785_ERZ508519 | MGnify/ENA primary metagenome ERZ508519 (study PRJEB26189, sample SAMN06268790) | marine metagenome | isolation source: Bioluminescent Bay, La Paraguera, Puerto Rico | place...
AAAATTCGCGAAAGCCGGCTACAGCCTGTTGAAGGGCTGGAGCTATCGCAACATGTGGTGGGTCACCCATAACGACCACGGTGCGTTCATGGCCCGCGGCGTTCATGGTCAGGCGCTGTATATCGACCCGAAGGCGGAGATGGTCATCGCGCGCTTCGCCAGTCACCCGGTCGCGGCCAATGCCGCGAACGATCCAGCCTCACTGCCGGCCTACGAGGCGGTGGCCAAGCATCTGCTCGAACATCCCGATAGCATGCGAAAGGTGCAAACAGCCCCGGACTAAGCGACCGCAATGACTGATCTGAACGAGATCCACACCACGCGCCTGCTCCTGCGGCAATGGAAGCCAGCCGATCGTGCCCCCTTCGCCGCGATGAATGCGGACCCGAGGGTCATGCGGCACTTTCCCGCACTGCTCAGCCGGGCCGAGAGCGACGCGATGGCTGACCGCTGCCAGGCGCTGATCAAAGAGCGCGGCTGGGGGTTCTGGGCCGTCGAAGCGAAGGCTACTGGCACATTCATCGGCTTCGTCGGCCTGCATACGCCTTCGGCGGCCTTGCCATTCTCGCCGTGCGTGGAAATCGGCTGGCGGCTGGCCGCTGCTCACTGGGGCCAGGGCCTGGCCAGCGAAGCTGCGCGGGCCGCGCTCGAGGTCGGGTTCGGCAGCCTCGACCTTCCTGAAATCGTATCCTTCACCGCGATCGAGAACCGCCGCTCGCGTGCCGTGATGGAGCGCCTTGGCATGCGCGAGTCGGAGGAGTTCGAGCATCCGGGCCTGCCCGTCGGCCATCCGCTTCGCCGGCACTGCCTGTATCGGCTGGAGCGCGAGCGCTTCGCCGCACTGTTGACTGCAGCTGACTGACCGCTCTCGAATGGCTGGACTTCACTGGATACCCTGCTAGAACAGCACGCCCACCGCAGAACTTTCATCCCACCTCACGGACACTCTCCAATGCCTCAGCTGTTCCTCGCGCTTCTGTTGCTCTGCGCTTCCGGCGTCACTCACGCGGAAGATCTCGATATCGGGCGGCTGTTCGACAAGGCCCACGTCGAGGGGACGCTGGTGATCGAATCGGCAGATACCGGCCAGCGCTACGTTCACAATGAGGCCCGCGCGAGCCAGCCGTTCCCCGCCGCCTCCACATTCAAGGTGTTGCACACGCTGATCGCACTGGAGGAAGGCGCCATCGCCGGGGCGGACGAGATCATCCCCTGGGACGGCACCCGTTACGAGATCGAGGACTGGAACCGCGACCAGACCTTGAAGAGCGCTTTCAGGGTCAGCTGCGTCTGGTGCTACCAGAGGCTGGCGCGACGAGTGGGCGCGGCTGCCTATCCGCGCCACATCCGCCAGGCGCATTACGGGCAGCTACGCGAACCCTTCAACACCACCGAGTTCTGGCTCGATGGCTCGCTGCGGGTCAGCGCCGTGCAGCAGGTAGGCCTGCTACGCCAGCTGGTCGCCCGCAGCCTGCCGTACCGGGCGAGCGACTACGACATCCTGAAGACCATCATGCTCACCGACAGCACCCCGGCTTACCGCCTGTACGCCAAGACCGGCTGGGCGGCTCGTAGCGAGCCCGGCATCGGCTGGTACATCGGCTATGTTGAAGTCGGCGGTCAGACCTGGCTGTTCGCGCTGAATCTGGACACCCGCGATGCGACCGATCTGCCCCTGCGCCAGCGGATCGCACTGGACGCGCTGCGAGCCAAGGGCATCCTGCCTGCCGAATGAATCCTCCGGCGAATTCCGCGGCAGCCGGCGAAGCCGCGATCTACACCACACCAAACGGAATCACCATGCGCAGCGACGAGATCAAAACGGTATTCGATCAACATGCCGCCAGCTACGACGAGCGCTGGGCCAGAACCGCGCCCATTCGCGATGCCCTGCATTTTCTTCTGGAGGCGGTGTTCGCACCGCTGCCGGCCGAGGCGAGGGTACTGTGCATCGGCGCCGGCACCGGCGAGGAAATTCTGCACCTGGCCAAGTGCCGACCCGGTTGGACCTTCACCGCGGTGGAGCCATCGGGCGCGATGCTGCACGTCCTTCGCGACAAGGCAATCCGAGCCGGAATCGAACAGCGCTGCCAGTTCCATGAGGGCTACCTGGAGACACTGCCCGAGCAGGCCCCCTTCGACGCGGCAACCGCCCTGCTGGTATCCCAGTTCATTCTCGAGCGCGACGTACGCATCGGCTTCTTTCGTGACATAGCCGCCCGACTCGGCCCGGGAGCACTATTGGCCAGCTCTGATCTGGCAGCGGACGTCACCACGCCGGCCTATGCGGCGCTACTGGAAACCTGGCTGAACATGATGACCCTCGCCGGCATTCCCGCGGCAGGCCTGGAGCAGATGCGTGCCGCCTATGACCGTGACGTGGCGATACTGCCCCCGGAGCAGGTCGCGTCCATCATCGAGGCCGGCGGCTTTGCCTGCCCCGTGCCCTTCTACCAGGCCGGGCTGATCCATGCGTGGTACGCGCGGCGAGCCGATGCGCCCTAGCGCGCGGCTGGTGGTGCAGGCGCTGCTGATCGCCTCTCTCGCCGGCGCTTTCATCTGGGCATTGTCGCCCTGGGCCAGTGGTCAGGCCGAACCCTGGGACGGCGACGGCCTTTATTACAGTGGTGCTCTGTTTACCGCCGGCGTGCTGTCCGGTTTTATCGTGCCGCGACCGCTCTGGGCACAGTACCTGGGGGTCGTCGTCGGCCAGGTACTGTACCTGCTCCTGTTCCTGCCGCTCAGCCCGTTGCTGGCCGTGGGTTTCGCGTTTCTGCTGCTCTGGTCGCTGCTGTTTGTCGCCGGGGCCTATGCCGGCGCGCGTCTTCGTAGCCGTTGACGCGCTTCGAAACGGCTGCCTAGCGAGCCATCGCAGGTCACGAGCCGGGCAGTTGCCGGTCCGATCAGGCCCCAACCGAGCAGCGCAGGTTTTGCCCGCCCACCTCGCTTGCGGCACACTTGCCGCCTTCGAGGGCTCGCCCCTTCCATAGTCGAATCCGCCGTATGACCCGCTCCCCCGTTCGCCGTCTGATCTTCTCCCTGCTGCGCCGTGTGCTGTACACCTGGGTGCGCTCGGAGACCATCAACCAGTCCGCCTTCACCCTCAAGCTGGATCGCAGCAAACCGGTGTTCTATGTGCTACAGCAACCCTCGCTGAGTGATCTCGCAGTACTGGATGTCGAGTGCAGCAAGGCCGGGCTGCCGCGCCCGGTGGCCGACGTGGCGGTGGGCGAACTGGTGGAACCGGCCGCCTTCTTCTTCCTCAACCCAGCACCCAGCTGGTTCGGCCGACGCACCCGGCTGGTCGCGCCACAGGCGCTGGTGCGGCTGGTCGGCGCGCTGGAACACAACGCGGTGGAGAACGCGCAGATCGTTCCGGTCAGCGTGTTCTGGGGACAGTCGCCGAATCGCGAGACCAGCGCCTGGAAGCTGCTGTTCGCCGACAGCTGGGCGGTCACCGGGCGCCTGCGCAAGCTGCTCAGCATCCTGGTGCTGGGGCGCAAGACGCGCGTGCAGTTCTCCGCGCCGATCCAGCTCAACGAGCTGGTCGCACAGAACAAGGGCCACGAACGCACGCTGCGCATGGTCCATCGCATGCTGCGGGTGCACTTCCGCAACCAGAAGACCGCGGTAATCGGGCCGGATCTGTCGCACCGGCGCAATCTGGTGAAGGGTCTGGTGCACGCACCGCAGGTCCGCCAGGCGATTCGCGAGGAAGCCGAACGCGAGCACATTTCCATCGAGAAGGCCGAGGCCAGGGCGCTGCGCTATGGCAACGAGATCGCCTCGGACTACGCCTACACGGCAGTGCGCTTTCTCGAGGTGGTGCTGTCCTGGTTCTGGAACAAGATCTACGACGGTATCCGCGTCAACCATATCGAGCCGCTGCAGGACGCCGTCCGCGGCTACGAAGTGATCTACGTGCCCTGCCACCGCAGCCACATTGATTACCTGCTGCTCTCCTACCTGCTGTTCCGCAACGGCCTGACGCCGCCGCACATCGCCGCCGGCATCAACCTCAACATGCCGGTGATCGGCAGCCTGCTGCGCCGCGGCGGCGCCTTCTTCATGCGCCGCTCGTTCAAGGGCAACCCGCTGTACACCTCGGTGTTCAACGAATACCTGCACAGCCTGTTCACCCGCGGCTTCCCCGTCGAATACTTCGTGGAAGGCGGGCGTTCGCGTACCGGCCGCATGCTGCAACCCAAGACCGGCATGCTGGCGCTGACCCTGCGCAGCTACCTGCGCTCGTCGCGCCTGCCGATCCTCTTCGTGCCGGTCTACATCGGCTACGAGCGGGTGCTGGAGGGCCGTACCTACCTCGGCGAACTGCGCGGCGCGGCGAAGAAGAAGGAGTCGATCTTCGACATCTTCAAGGTCATCGGCGCGCTCAAGCAGCGCTTCGGTCAGGTCTGGGTCAACTTCGGCGAGCCGCTCAAGCTCAACGAATTCCTCGAGCAGGAACAACCCGGCTGGCGTCAGCAGACCTATGCGCCGGATTACCGTCCCGAATGGCTGAACGACACCACCAATCATCTGGCCGAGCGCATCGCCCAGCGCCTGAACGAGGCGGCGGCGGTCAACCCGGTCAACCTGGTAGCGCTGGCGATGCTCTCCACTAGTCGCCAGGCGCTGGACCAGCAGTCCCTGGCACGCATCCTCGATCTCTACCAGGCGCTGTTGCGCGCGGTGCCCTACTCGCCGCACACCACGCTGCCGGAAGGCGACGGCAACGCGCTGATCGCCTACGTGAAGAGCCTCGACCTGCTCGCCGAGCAGAAAGACGCGCTGGGCAACATTCTCTATCTGGACGAGCAGAATGCCGTCCTGATGACCTACTACCGCAACAACGTGATGCACATCTTCGCGTTGCCGGCGCTGTTGGCGAGCTTCTTCCAGAGCAGCTCGCGCATCAGCCGCGAGCAGATCCAGCGCTTCACCGAGGCGCTGTACCCCTATCTGCGTGCCGAGCTGTTCATGCGCTGGGAGGTCGAGGAACTGGAAGCCGTGGTCGACCAGTGGCTGGCGGCATTCGTCGAGCGGGGCCTGCTCAAGGTGGACGGCAACCACTACGTGCGCCCGGCGCCGAGTTCGCGGCAGTTCGTGCTGCTCACCCTGCTGGCGCGGGTGGTAGTGCAGACCCTGCAACGTTTCTACATGGCCACCTCGCTGCTGCTCAACAGCGGCCAGCACAGCCTGAGCGCCGAGGAACTGGAGAACCTCTGCACGGTCATGGCCCAACGCCTGTCGATTCTCCACGGGCTCAACGCGCCGGAGTTCTTCGACAAGGCGCTGTTCCGCCATTTCATCCAGAGCATGCAGGAACAAGGCGTGGTCAGCCCCGACGAAAACGGCCGACTCGGCTATCACGAAAAGCTTGCGGAACTGGCCGAGGGCGCGGCCAAGCGCGTGCTACCGGCGGAGATTCGGCTGTCGATCCGTCAGGTCGCGCTGGAGCGTCATCACGACGAAAGCGATTCACCGCCGCCTGCAACCGACGCCTGACGCTGCCAGGTCATCACCCGTTCCGGGTGGCCGGTGTGCGCGTCCAGCTGCTCGCCTGCGATCTGGAAACCGTGGCGACGGTAGAAGGCGATACTGGCGCCGTTGGCGGCATAAACGGTCAGGCTCAGCCGCTCGCGCAGGCCCTTGGCGTGCTCGAGCAGCGCCGAGCCGATGCCATGGCCCTGCTCCGTTGGCGCCACGAAGATAGCGGCCAGGACGTCATCGAGCAGCGACACGAAGCCGACCACCGTGCCATCCCGCTCGTAGACCCAGGTCTGCGCAGCGGGCAGATAGAGGTTGCGCATGTCATCCAGCCGCGCCTCCCAGAAGCCGCGCTCGACAAAATCATGGGCACGGCTGGATGCTTCGAGCCAGATGCCCAGCAGCGTTTCCAGGTCATCGGGGCGGTTGGGGCGGATCATGTACGGCTCTCCAGAACGGCGAAGGGCAGGACGGTAGCGCATCGTCGCCGGGATGTCGCGCCGCCGGTAATCCACTAGCATCAATGCAAGAACCCAGCGGCGTTAAGACGCCAGACACACTCCACCTGCCAGCAAGGTAATCACCATGTATCGCATCACCACGCTAGTCGCCGGCCTGCTCCTGTCCGCCAGCGCCTTCGCCCTATCTCTCGCCGACCTGACCCAGAGTGACGCCAGCGCCGGCCTCAAGGATGCCCTGAGCCAGGGCGCCAAGGTCGCCGTGCAGCAGCTCGGCCGCCCTGGCGGCTTCAGCAGCGATCCGGACGTGCGCATCGAGCTGCCGGGCAACATCGGCAAGGCTTCGCGGATGCTGAAGATGCTCGGCATGGGCGCGCAGGTCGAGCAGCTGGAGAACAGCATGAACCTCGCCGCCGAGAAGGCTGTGCCCGAGGCTCAACAACTGCTGCTCGATGCCGTGCGCAAGATGACCGTGCAGGACGCCAAGGCGATTCTCGCCGGCGGTGACGATTCGGCTACCCAGTACCTGAACAAGTCCAGCCGCGAGCAGATCCGCGCGAAATTCCTGCCCATCGTCAAGCAGGCTACCGACCAGGTCGGCCTGGCACAGCAGTACAACGCGGTGGCGGCCAAGGTGCCGGCGGGGCTGAACGGCAACTACGCCAATATCGAAAGCTATGTGACCGAACAGGCGCTCAACGGCCTGTTCACGGTGATTGCCGAGCAGGAGGCGAGCATTCGCAAGAATCCCGCCGCGGCGGCCACCAGCCTGGCGAAAAAGGTATTCGGCGCGCTTTGATGCGTACTAGCGAGTCGCCTACCGCGTGGATGGCTTTGGCCATTCACGCGGCCTTTGTTGCCCCGCCGCAGGGTGGAAAACGCGCGCAGCGTTTATCCACGCATCCCTAGCGCCGCGTCAGCGCGGCCCCATGATGGTATCCAGCGCATCGGGGCGCGGCGCGCCCTGGTGCTGCTGCAGACGGCCGTTATCGTCCAGGTAGAAGATCGCCGGAGTCGCCTGGGCACCCAGTTCGCTCATCAGCATCAGGTTGTCGGTGAGCTGTTTCTCCAGAGCTGCCGGGATCTTCTGCAACGGCTTCAGCTTGCTCGCCTTGCCGGCCGCCTCGTGCTCGTTGAGCGCTGCCTGCGGATCCTTGGCGCTGAGCAACGCGGCGGACTTGCCGGCACTGTCGGCGCGCAGCATGCCGACCATGATGTGCCGCAACTGCACCTTACCGGACTCGACCCAAGGCCGGGCCTGCTTCCAGAACATGTTGCAGTACGGGCAGTTCGGGTCGCTGAACATGTAGATGACGCGCGGCGCGTCGGCCTTGCCGTCGGCGATCCAGCTGCTGTTCTCCATGCGCGTCCACATTTCCTTGCCCAGCGGTTCGTAGACCAGCTTCTCCAGGTGCGCGCGGGTCAGGTCCTCACCCTTGGCATCGAGCAGGCTGCCGATCAGCACGTGCTCGCCATCCGGGGTGAGATACAGCGCCATGCCCTGTCCGTTGTAACGCGCGGCATAGCCCTTGAGCCCGCCAGGTGCCGCGAAACTGCCGACGACCTCGGCGCCACGCGCCTCGACGGCCTTGATCGCCTGCGGCAATTCCTCGGCCTGCGCTATGGGCAGGGCCAGCAGGCTGACGCCGGCCAGCAGGTAGGTTAACGGCTTGAATCGAATCACTGCGCAGCTTCCTCTTTCAGTTTTTCCAGCGCGCGCGCCAGGCTGGCGTGCGAGAGTTCGCCGAGATGGCTGCTGACCTGGCGGCCATCGGCGTTGTAGAACAGCGTGGTCGGCAGCGCCGTGGAGCCCACGTGCTGCCCGAGACGCCCGCCACTGTCGAGCAGGACGTTATCGAGACTCAGCCCCGCGGTTTCCAGAAAGCGATTGATCTCCCCCTCCCCCTCGCCCTGATTGACGAACAGAAACAGGGTGTCGCTTTCCCGGGCTTGGGCGTCGGCGAGCACTGGCATCTCGCGGCGGCACGGCGGGCACCAGGTCGCCCAGAGATTGATTACCAGCGGCTGGCCGGAGTAATCCTCCAGCGCCACCGGACGGCCCTGATTGTCGCGCAGCGCCATTTCCGGCAAGCGCGTGCCCTGCTCGAAGGAATGCCAGGCCAGATTACCGAAACCCCAGCTGAGGATTCCCACCGTCAGCGCGATACCCAGCGGCTTGCGCAGTTCGCGGTCGCGCCAGCCCCACCAGATGCCCAATGCCAGCGCAGCGACCAGCCCGGGCCAGGCGATGAAGCCACCGTCGCGGATATCGATGACGCTCAGCCAGTCATCCTGGTAGTACGCCCAGTACATCGCGACAAAGGCCAGGCGTGCCACCAGCAGCGCCAACAGTAGCAGGCGAAAAAGCTGCCGCTCCGGGTTGCACTCGCTGCGCCGGCCGACCCACCAGCCGGTCAGGGTCGCCAGCAGCAGGCTGCCCAGCAGCAATACATGGGGCACCGCCAGGGCCAGCGGCCCGATATTCACAGTCAGCATCAACCTCGCTCCCGGGTCTGGTTCCAGTTCTGCAGAAAGCCCCCGGCACCGATCTCGCCGGTGATGCGGCGATCGCGACGCTCGACGCCATCCGGGCCGATCCACAGCAGCGTCGGCGGGCCGAGCACCTGGTAGCGGTCCAGCAGCTCGCGGCTGGCGGCGTCGCTGCGGGTCACGTCGGGACGCAGCACCCGCACACCATCCAGGCTCGCCTGCACCTCGGCGTTGCCAAAGACCTCCTTCTCCATGACCTTACAGGAGACGCACCAGTCGGCGTAGTAATCGATCAGCACCCACTGGCCCTGCGCCTTGGCTGCCGCCAGCTCGCGATCGAGCACCGCCGGATCGCTGAAACCGAGCGCGTGGGACTCGACCGCCGTGGCCGTCGCCACGCCGCCGGCATAGATCGCCAGCGGCCGACGCGGATCATCCGCTCCGCCGGCGGCACCCAGCAGCATCGCCGCGCCCCACAGCCCCAGCAGAACGCCGCTGGCCTGACAGAGCACGCGCTGGCGTTGCACTGCCTGCGCCACATGCAGCAAGGCGGTGGCGAGCACCACCAGCAGCGCGCCCCAAAGGCCCAGCCACAGCCAGTCGGCCAGCAACGGACGCGCGACGAACAGCGCTGCCGCGAGGAAGAGAAAGCCAAACACCACTTTCACGCGATCCATCCAGGCGCCCGGCTTGGGCAGAAAGCGCTGGCCGACCGTGACCAGCAACAGCAGCGGCGTGCCGATGCCCAGGCCCAGCGCGAACAGCACCAGGCCACCCTGCAGCGCACTGCCGCTCTGTGCGATGAACAGCAGCGCGGCGGCCAGTGGAGCGGTCATGCAGGGGCCGACCAGCAGGCCGGAGAGCACGCCCAGCGCGCCAGCGCCGGCGAGGCTGCCCCCGCGCTGGCGATCACCGACAAGCTGCAGACGATCACGCAGCGCCACCGGCAATTGCAGCTCGAACAAACCAAACATTGGCAGCGCCAGCAGCACGAACAACACGGCGAAACCCGTCAGCAACCAGGGCTGCTGCAGCGCCGCCTGCAGGTTGGCGCCGAGCAGCGCCGCCAGTACACCGAGCCCGGCGTAGACCAGCGCCATGCTGACCACGTAGGTCGCCGCCAGGGCAAAACCACGACGCGAGGTGGCACCGCTGCCGACGACGATGCCCGCCAGAATCGGCAGCATCGGCAGCGAACAGGGGGTGAAGGCCAGCAGCAAGCCGAGGCCGAAGAACACCAGCAGGCTCCAGGCCAGCGCCTGATTTTCGAGGCCGCTGGCCAGCGCCTGATCTTCGGCCTGCCCGGAGGCTGCCGAGGCGATGCCGTCACCGCTCAGCGAAACTTCACGGGTCTGCGGTGGATAGCAGAGCCCGGCATCGGCGCAGCCCTGCCAGCCAAGACGCACACTGTTCTCCGTACCCGGCGGGATCAGTAGTTCGAGGCTGTCGCGGTAGATCTGCGAGTCACCGAAGAACTCGTCGCTGTAGGGCTCCCCCTCGGGCAGCGGCGTCTGGCGCTCCGGCGGCAGACCGTCGAACTGCAGACGCTGCTGATAGAGGTAATAGCCCGGTGCGATCCGCCAGTGCAGCAGCGTCGCGCCGTTCTCCTGCCGACTGACCGTCAGCGCGAATGCCTCGTCCACCGGCAGAAAATCACCCTGCGAGCCGCCGCCAAACAGCCCGCCGGCCGACAGCGCCAAGCCGGGCGTCAGCAGAAACAACAGAAGAACCAATATGCGCATGCGAGTCCTGGCCGAGAAATGACTGCCGCGCAGCATGCCGGGGCGGGATTAACGCGCCATTAACGCCATGGCACGGGCTGCATAACGCTGCCTTAATCGCTAAGGTCCACCCTTGAGCATTTTCTGCGGACCCTCCCCATGCACGTGCTGCTTGCCGAAGACGACGCGCTGATCGCCAGCGGTACCGTCGCCGGGCTCAACGCCCAGGGCCTGATTGTCGACCATGCCGCGACCGCGGCGGCTACCGAAGCCCTGCTGCGTGCGGCGCACTTCGATGTGCTGATCCTCGACCTCGGCCTGCCCGACGAAGACGGCCTCGCCCTGTTGCGACGCCTGCGCCAGCAGGGCCTGGAGCTGCCGGTGCTGGTGCTCACCGCGCGCGATGCGGTCAGCGACCGGGTCACCGGCCTGCAGGCGGGTGCCGACGATTACCTGCTCAAGCCGTTCGACCTGCGCGAGCTGGCCGCGCGCCTGCACACGCTGATGCGGCGCATGTCCGGCCGCAGCGTCAACCTCATCGAACATGGCCGGCTGAGCTACGACCCGAGCCGCTGCGAAGCACGCCTGGACGGCCGCCTCGTCGACCTGTCGCGCCGCGAACAGGCACTGCTGCAGGCACTGCTCAACAATCAGGGCCGGGTGCTCAGCAGCGAGCAGCTCAAGGACGCGGTCTACGGTTTTGCCGACGACGTCGAGAGCAACGCCCTCAACGTGCATATCCACCATCTGCGCCGCAAGCTCGGCAGCGGCATCGTCGAGACCGTGCGCGGCCTCGGCTACCGACTCGGCCCGGCAGGCGACGAGGACGCGCCATGAGCCTGCGCCTACGCCTGACCCTGATGCTCGGCTCGGCCTTCGTGCTGCTCTGGGCATTGGCTGCGACCTGGATGCTGGTCGATCTGCGCAGCCAGATGATGCTCTCGCTCGACC
>ENA-ORCZ01000710-ORCZ01000710.1-marine-metagenome-genome-assembly--contig:-NODE-710-length-11087-cov-2.484196_pt1 | contig 11087 bp, 10 predicted proteins | sample MGYA00237785_ERZ508519 | MGnify/ENA primary metagenome ERZ508519 (study PRJEB26189, sample SAMN06268790) | marine metagenome | isolation source: Bioluminescent Bay, La Paraguera, Puerto Rico | place...
GAGAAAGGGCGGCAGTTCTGCCGCCCTTTTGTCGTGCCTGCCTCTGGGATGCCGTCAGGCCGTGTTCTCCACCGGCCCCTGCAGGGCGTCCAGGCGGGCGACCCGCTGATAAAGGTTGTGGGAACGCTCCAGCAGTTCGGCCAAGCGCGGCTGCAGCTCACCCTCCACCGGCGGCCTGGTCTCCTCGCAGACCGACTTGCCGGCCAGGCGGAACTCCGGCGCGACGGCCTCCTCCCGCGTCATCTCCCCGGCGTGAACCGCCTTCTGGACCAGCAGCCAGGCCATCACCTGGGTCAGGCGGGAGGTCAGCCGCATGGCCTCGCAGCTTGCCAGCATGCGGTCGTTGGGCGTCATGCGCTCCCGCTCCATGGGCTCGCGATGGGTCAGGTAGTCGCGGGCCTCGCGGGTCAGCGCCAGCGCCTCATCAAAGGTGCTGTCGAAAAAGGCGACCGTGGAATTACTCAAACCAGAAATCTCTTGCGGCAACAGAGGAACCAAGGCGGGCCACCCTCCCCTGTCGGGGTCCCGGGCGTCGGGCTTCCGGCCGCTCCCACCAGCGCTATCCGGCGGGGAGTTTAACCGATCGCGGCTTAAGAATCCCTTTGGCCCCTTTACGGCCAGCCCCCCACCGATCCACTAATTTTAGGACCTTTTTCCTTTATCTGCAACCGCCCCGCAGGTCTTGAATCGCCGCCGCAGGTTGCCGATATACCCAGTGTCGCCAAGGGGATGCCTCTTTCTGGGTCCCGGCAGACCGGCGGCAACAAGCGAGGGTCCGACCCTTTCGGTGGGCCCGATGACCAAACCCATGTTGCTCAAAGGAGAATGTGGACATGCGTACCATGGATCTTTCCCCCCTTTATCGCGCCTCGGTGGGCTTCGACCGTCTGTTCAAGACCCTGGACTCGGTCAACCGCCTGGAAGACAGCGCGTTCAGCTATCCGCCCTACAACATCGAGAAGGTCAGCGAAGACGCCTACCGCATCGTCATGGCGGTCGCCGGCTTCGGTGAAGACGAACTCGACATCACCGCGAAGGAAAACAACCTCGTGATCTCCGGCCGCAAGGACAAGGCCGAGGAAGAGGGCGAGGTGACCTACCTGCATCGCGGCATCGCCAACCGCGCCTTCGAGCGCCGCTTCGACCTTGCCGACCATATCAAGGTGACCGGTGCGAAGCTGGAGAACGGCCTGCTCTCCGTCGAGCTGGTGCGCGAGATCCCCGAGGCCATGAAGCCGCGGACCATCGCCATCACCTCCGGCGAGAAAGCGTCGAAGGTGATCGAGAACGAAGCGGCGTAATACCGCCGCTTTCCACCCCCTGCCCAGATAGGGGGTTCATGACCAAAGACGACCGGCCGGGCGGAGCGATCCCCCGGCCGGTTTTCTCTTGCCCTCAGGCTGGCTGACGTCGCGAAGCGGCGACGAAGAGGATCAGCCCGGCCACCGCGGCGGCGAGCATGACCGCCAGCACCAGATCGTAGCTGCCCAGTTCCCACAGGAGAGCGCCGATGAAGGGCGCGGCCGCGACCGAGAGCTTCAGGATCATGGCCTGGCTGCCGCTGATGGCGCCGAAGTTGACGCGCCCCAGGATCTCGCTCGTGACCAGCGGCTTCATGATGCTGGTCACGCCATGGCCCGCGCCCTGCAGGATGACGAAGGGCACCAGCAGCATCGGCGCCAGGGAGGCGCTGACCAGCGCCAGCGTCGCCAGCGCCACAGCGCAGAAGCAGGCCACCGTGATTCCGCGGTTGGAGACATGGCGCTCCACCGCCATCATGGCGAGACGGCCCGCCACCTGCATCGGCCCGATCATCGAGGCGGCGAAGACCGCCATACCGGAGGGAATACCGCGCTCGTCGAGCAGCGGCAGCAGGTGGTTGAGAATGGTCGAGTGGTTGAGCCCCAGCAGGGCGAAACCGACCGCCAGCAGCCAGAAGGCCGGGCGGCGCAGAAAGTGGCCGGCCTTGCCTTTCGCCGCTGTCGGGTCCTCGCCTTCCAGGTCGATCTCCGGGTCGACCGTTGCCTCCAGGCGGCGCGCGCCCCGCCACATCAGCGGCAGGGCGACGAGGCAAATCAGCAGCGCGAAGGCCAGGCAGCTCATGCGCCAGCCGAAGGCCTCGGCCACGCCGTGCGCCAAAGGAAAGGAAAGTGTTCCAGCGAAGCCGGCGACCAATGTTATGAGGGTGATGGGCCGCCGCGCCTCCGTCCCCTCGGCCCGGACCACCAGGGCGAAGCAGGCGTCGTAGAGGCAAAAGGCGGTGGCCACGCCGATGAGGCACCAAAGCAGGTAGAATTGCCACAGGGATTGCACAGCCCCCACGAGGGCGATGCAAAGCCCGCCCGCCAGGGCCCCGCCGGCCAGAACCTGCGGGCCCAGGCCGCGGTCGATGAGCCGTCCGGCCAGCGGCGAGAAAACCGCCGAAAGGCCGATGGAGAGGGTGACGGCGCCGGTCAGTTCCGCCTTTGCCCAACCGAAATGCGTCTCCCAGCGCAGGATAAGCGCCGGAAACCCATAGAAAAGTCCCGCCCAGACGATGGTCTGCGCGATGGCAAGCTGCCAGATCGCCGAGAGACGCTGCACGGTCTGCCTTCCCCCTCCCCGGCCCACCGGACTCCTGCGGGGGCCTCCGGCGGATCATAGTCTCAAAGCGCCGGGGCCCGCCACGGGAGACGCCCGCCTTCGGAAACGAGTCATCTTTTGTTAACCATTGCGGCCGACGATCCTGGGCACCGCGAAAAATCGGCCGGGTCAACGCCGTTGCGGTTGATGAGCTGGGACAGGAAGGCAGGCGGCAGGTGGCAAGTTACAGCACAGATCACGCGGCAGAGCAGCCCTTTCTAAGGTGCCGGGCCGGCCGGGCCTGGCTGCTGCTGCTCGGCCTGATCCTCTTCTCGAGCATCGCCGCGGGCTACGCCCTCTATCGCTCGAACATGCACTGGTTCGAGACCAACAAGGCCGAGGAGACGGCCACGGCCCTGCGCCTGGTGGAGGCCATGGTTGCCAACTACACCGACATCCGCAGTGAGGTCCTGGGCGAGACCGCGCCGGTGCCGGCGGCCTTCCGAGCCCACTCGATCGACCGCTTCAACGCCGCGCGCGACAGCGCCCACCAATTGCGCATGGATTGGCTGGGCACGCCGGGGCGCGCCATCGTCACGGAGCCGCAGGACGAGGTGACCGCCCGCGCCATCCTGGAAGCGGCGCGCACCGGGCGCAGCGAACCGCGCAGCGAATGGCTGTCCCTCGACGGTGAGCTGATGTTCCGCACGATCGCCCCCTCGGTCGCCAGCCAGCAGGCCTGCGTCGACTGTCACAACCGCTACGCGCCTTTCGAAAACCGCTGGCAGCTGGGCGACGTCATGGGCGCTTTCGTCATCGACATCCCCGCGGCCGGTTTCCTCACCGCGGCACGGCGCGGTGCGGTCACTTCGGCAAGCGTGCTCTTCCTTGTACTGGCAACGCTGAGCGGCCTCATCCTCTTCCTCCAGCACCGCCGCCACGAAGCCGAGGTGGAGGCGACCAGCAATGCCGAGCGGGCGCGGGCCGCCGCCGAGGGCCGCCGCGTGGCGGAAGCGGCCAGCAGCGCCAAGTCGCGTTTCCTCGCCCTGATGAGCCATGAGCTGCGCACGCCGCTGAACGCCATCATCGGGTTTTCCGAGATCATGACGCGGCAGACCATGGGGCCCATTTCCGCGCGCTACGCCGACTACGCCCAGGACATCCATCGCAGCGGCCAGCACCTGTTGACGATCATCAGCGACATTCTCGATCTCGCCCGCGCGGAGTCCGGCCACCTGCGCCTCGCCGAGGAAGAGGTCACGCTGGAGGAAGCGATCCGGCCCTGCCTTAGCCTCGTGCGCACCCGCGCGGAGCAGCAGAGACTGACCCTCGTCACCGACTTGCCCGACGACCTGCGCCTCCGCGTGGACCCGACGAAGCTCCGCCAGGCGATTCTCAACCTGCTGGCCAACGCCGTGAAGTTCACGCCCCATGGCGGACGAATCGAAATCACCGCACGACGCCAGGACGACGACAGCCTCGCCATCTCCGTCACCGACAGCGGTGTCGGCATCCACCCGGAGGACATTCCCCAGGCCCTCACCCCCTTCGAGCGCCTGCAGTCGGCCGAGCAGGTCGAGGGCACCGGCCTTGGCCTGCCCCTGGCCAAAGTGCTGACCGAACTGCACGACGGCCACCTGACGCTGGAGAGTCGGCCCGGTGCCGGCACGCGGGTCACACTTACGTTGCCGGCCGCGCGGGTGCGCCCCGCAGTTGCTGGCGCTCCGCTTCCCGATAGCATAGCCCCCGGACTGGCCGCCGCCTCCGGGCTTTAGGTCACCTCCGGCGGGGCATGCAGAGGCGAGGCGACAGCCCCGGCGCAATCGCTTACTCTGCGGCCTCCATGCTCAAGATCGTCAACCCCCCCCGCCCCGGCCTGGAGCCGGTCTCCTTCCAGCTCGACGCCGGTGAGTGCATCGCCCTGCGCGGGCCCTCGGGCGCGGGCAAATCACTGCTGCTGCGCGCCATCGCCGACCTCGACCCCAACGAGGGCGAGGTCATCCTGGATGGCACCCCGCGCGACAGGATCCCGGCGCCGAGCTGGCGGCGGCGAGTCGGCTACGTCCCGGCGGAACCGGGCTGGTGGTCGGAACGCCTCGCCGATCACTTCCAGGACTGGGAAAGCCAGGCCGGCCCGGCGCGCCGCCTGCAGGTCTCACCCGGCGTCGTCGAGCGGCGGGTGAGCCAGCTCTCGACCGGCGAGCGCCAGCGCCTCGCGCTCTTGCGCGCCCTGGAGCACCGCCCCGAGGTGCTGCTGCTCGACGAGCCGACCGGCCCGCTGGACGAGGAGACCACCGCCGCCGTCGAAGCCCTGCTGCGCGAGAAGCAGTCGAACGGTCTGGCAATCCTTTGGGTCACCCACGACAAGCGCCAGGCCGAACGGGTGGCCACGCGACGCTTCTGGATCGACCGAGGGCGGCTGCGCGAAGCGCTGCAGGAAGAGGCCGCAAGATGAGCTACATCCGCCTCGACTACTGGGACCTGGGCCTGGCCGCCCTGCTGCTGCTGGGCGTCGCCGCCCTCTCGCTGCTGCTGCAGCTGAGGATCGAGCGCAAGCTGCTCTGGGCCGGGCTGCGCTGTGCGCTGCAGCTCGCCCTCGTCGGCCTGGTGCTGACCAAGCTCTTCGAGCTGGTCTCCCCCTGGTGGACGGCGCTGGTCGCCCTGGCCATGGTGCTCTTCGCCGGGCGCGAGATCATGGCGCGGCAGGAGCGCGGCTTCCAACCCGCCTGGGCCTACGGCATCGGTACCTCGGCCATGCTGATGGCCGCCGCCCTGGTCACCGTCTTCGCGCTGACCACGGCGGTGAAGCCCGAACCCTGGTACGATCCGCGCTACGCCCTGCCGCTGCTCGGCATGATCCTGGGCAACACCATGACCGGGGTCGCCCTGGGCCTGCAGCGCCTGACCGAGGGCGCGCGCCAGCAGCGCCCGGGGATCGAGGCGCTGCTCTGCCTCGGCGCCACGCGGCGCAAGGCCCTGCTGCCGGTCACCCGCCAGGCGCTGACCACGGCGCTGATGCCGATCATCAACTCCCTGGCCGCCACCGGCCTCGTCTCCCTGCCCGGCATGATGACCGGCCAGATCCTCGCCGGCGTCGAACCTTTGGAAGCCGTGAAGTACCAGCTGATGATCATGTTCATGATCGCCGGCGGCACCACGCTGGGCGCCGTCACCGCCGTCTTCGTCGGCGTCCATCGCCTGACCGACAGCCGCGACAGGCTGCGGCTGAATCGCCTGGCGGGGGAGTGAGTTCCCGATTGTCACTTTCGGGCTTGACCCGAGGGTCCATCCCTCCGTGGCACGGTCGGGAGAAGTGGAGAAATGGATGCTCGGGTCAAGCCCGAGCATGACAAGAGAGATCAGTCGACGACCAGCTTCGCCAGGGCCGCGCGCAGTTGGTCGGGAATCGGCACGGCCTTCATGGTGGCGCGCTCGACAAACACATGCACAAAGGAACCGACGGCCGCCGCCTCGTCGCATCCCTGCTTGAAGAGGCCGACCTCATAACGCACCGAGCGGTTGCCCAGATGCGCGACGCGCAGCCCCGCCTCGACATCTTCCGGAAAAGCGAAGGCCGCCTTGTAGCTGCACGCACTCTCCGCACAGACGCCGATCACCTGGCCCTCGTGAATGTCGAGCCCGCCTTCGCGGATCAGGTATTCGTTGATCACGGTGTCGAAGTAGGAGTAGTAAACGACGTTGTTCACGTGCCCGTAGATGTCGTTGTCCATCCAGCGCGTCGGGATGGTGAGGAAGTGCGGGAAGCGGTCGCGCGTTTCAGGAACATCGTTCATCGGCTACAGCACGCTCCTCAGCGCATCCAGGCTTTCGTCGGGCTTCTCCGCCAGCATCATGTGGCCGCAGGCGGGGATCACCACCTGCTCGGCGCCCGTAATGGCAGCCGCCAGCTTCGCGCCGGCACGCGCCGGCGTCATCTTATCCTCGCTGCCCATGATCACCACCGTGGGGCAGGTGACCTTGGCGGCGTCTTCCATGCCCTCCTGATAGGCGTTGCAGGCGGCGAGGTCGGCGTGGAGCACGCCGGGCGGGATCCGCTCCAGCAGGCGCTCGCCGCCGCCCATGAGCCAGGAGCCGGGCACGCGCGCGCCGCCCAGATGGCCGGCCGTTCCGAAGCCCCAGGAAGTCATGAGATCGAAGGCGACGTGGTCGTCGGCCTGCGCCGCCGCCAGCAGGTCCGGGTGCACCGGCATCTTCGGTGCCACGCCCATCAGCGCCAGGGCCCGGACGCGCTGGCTGTACCTTGCCGCCGCGTCGAGGGCGATCAGCGCGCCCATGGAGTGACCCACCAGCGCTGCGCGTTCCGCGCCGGCTTCGTCGAGCAGCCTGACGATCCAGTCGGCCATGTCGCCGATCGAGGTCAGCGCGTCGCCTTCCGACTTGCCGTGGCCCGGCAGGTCGACGGCCAGCACCGCGCGGTCGCGGTGGGCGAAGTAGCGCGCCGGCAGGGCCCAGACCGTGTGGTCCAGGCCGGCGCCGTGAATGAAAACGACAAGGGGAAGATCGGGATCGAAGGCGCGTCCGCCGGTGCCGGCATGGACGCGCTGTCCCGCAACGGTCAGCTCCATCTTTGAACTCAATCCTTCTGGGAAGCGCGAAGCGCCTGGCGCAGGTCGGCGATGATGTCGTCGGGGTCTTCCAGGCCGACGGAGAGGCGGATCATGTCCTCGCCGACCCCCGCCCGCTGCAGCTCTTCCGCCGTCATCTGCTGGTGCGTCGTGCTGGCCGGGTGGATCACCAGGGTCTTGGCGTCACCGACGTTCGCGAGGTGCGAGGAGAGCTGACAGGCCTCGATGAACTTGGCGCCTGCCGCGCGCCCGCCCTTCACGCCGAAGGAGACGATGGAGCCGCAGCCCTTGGGCATCAGCTTCTGTCCCAGCTTGTGGTCGGGATGCTCCGGCAGGTCCGGGTGCAGCACCCAGGAAACGGCCGCCTCTCGCTGCAGCGCCTCCAGCACCTTGTGGGTGTTGGCCATGTGGCGCTCCATGCGCAGCGGCAGGGTCTCGATACCCTGCAGGATGTAGAAGGCGTTCTGCGGCGCCATGGCCGCGCCGAAGTCGCGCAGGCCCTCGGCGCGGGCGCGCATGGCGAAGGCCTGCGGGCCGAACTCCTCGGCGAAGTCGATACCGTGGTAGCCGGCATAGGGCTCGGTCAGGGTGTTGAACTTGCCGCTGGCCTCCCAGTCGAAGCGCCCGCCGTCAACCAGCAGGCCGCCCAGCGCCAGGCCGTGGCCGCCCAGCCACTTGGTGGCCGAGTGCATCACCAGGTCGGCGCCCAGTTCGACAGGGCGGCAGAGGTAGGGCGTGGCGAAGGTGCTGTCGATGGCCAGCGGCAGGCCGGCCTCGTGCGCCACCTCGGCCACCGCCGGAATGTCCAGCACCTCCAGGCCGGGATTGCCGAGCCCCTCGGCGAAGACCAGCCGCGTCTCCGGCCGGATGGCGTCGCGGAAGGCGGCGACGTCGCGCGGATCCACCAGGGTCGTGGTGATGCCAAAGCGCGGCAGCGTGTGGGTGAAGAGATTGATAGAGCCGCCGTAGAGCGAGCGCGAGGCGACGATGTGGCCGCCCTGGCCCATCAGGGTGACAATGGCGAGGTGCAGGGCGGCATGGCCGGAAGCCGTGGCGATGCCGGCGACGCCCAGTTCCAGCGCCGCGATGCGCTCCTCCAGCACCGCCGTGGTGGGATTGGAGATGCGTGAATAGATGTGGCCAGCGCGCTCCAGGTTGAACAGCGCCGCCGCCTGGTCGGTGTCGCGGAAGACGTAGGAGGTCGTCTGGTAGATCGGCACCGCCCGCGCCCCGGTCACCGGATCCGGCTGCTGGCCGGCGTGCAGCGAAAGCGTGTCGAATTTCAGGAACTTGGGATCTGCCACCTGTCTTCCTCCGCGCGGAACCCGTTTTTTAGCCGGTTCAGTATGGCTGGTTCGGCGGCAGCTTACACAAAGCCGTAGCGCAAACCCCAGAGGAAAGCTTCGGCGAGGAAAACAAAGAGGAACGCAGGGGAAAGACCACCCGAACAGCAGCAAACATAGAGCCGCCGCGAGCAACCGAGGAGCGAAACCCAAATATTGGATGGGAGATTTACTTTAGAAACGATCTAGACGAAGGACCGGGAACCTGAGGGTCAAGAAATAGACCCCAGAATTAAAGAAGGGCCTTCGATCCCAATGGATCGTGGCCCCTCCCCTTGTTTAAGTCCTGCCCTGTCAACTTGCCTGCGGGAAACAGTAGCAGGGTCCTTCCACCGGTCAAGTGGAGAATCGTTAAGACCACTCGAAGTTACTAGAAACGTTGGATTCTCTGGCTTCGCGCCACATTTCGCCGGCGCCGTGCGCGCATGACGGATCGCGACAAAGGGCCGCAAGACCCGACTTGTGGATAACTCTGGGGACAAAAGAAAAAACCGCCGGGCGGACCCGGCGGCAAGTTTAACAGGGAGGCGTTACAAGGAACGGATAAACATCCGAAAGACGGTCGGGAGGACCCGGGGAGGGCTCGCCGAGCCGTCTGTGTCTAAAATTAGTCCTAAACTCCTAAAAAATGGTTAACGAAATCATTAATACTCGCCTCCAGGCAAAAAAGTTCTAAGCCTCTGTTTTTACAGGCTGCAAAGGTAGCGCCAGAACCTCATTGGAGATTTCAGCCCCGCCAGTAGTGGCGAATTCGGGGCCAAATGTTAATCCGGCAGACGCGAATCGGATGGCTGCCCTGCCGATTCGCCGCGGCTCGCGCGCTTGATGGGCCCCCTCTCGCAGCGCGACAATGCCGCGCAAGGCCCGAACCGGTCACAGGGGTCTTCACCGGGCGCCACTCCCCAGCCGAACAGACGAGCACGTTCTTGGCCGATATCGATCTCACGCCGGTGGCACGCGTCCTGGGCCTGATGGTCTCTGGCCTCGCCGGCGTCATGCTGATTCCTGCCGCGGTCGACGCCGCCTTGGCCAATCCGGACTGGCGGGCCTTCGCGGAGTCCGCGGCCGTAACCGGCTTCATCGGTGGCGCCCTCGTGCTGGCGACCCAGCATGCCGCGCCCTTTGAACTCAGCCTGCGCCAGGCCTTCCTTCTGACCGTCGCCTGCTGGCTAACAGTGACCGCCTTCTCCGCTCTGCCGTTCCTCGGGCTCGGCCTCGACTACACCGACGCCTTTTTCGAGGCGATCTCCGGCATCACCACCACGGGATCGACGGTGATCACCGGTCTGGACGGCCTGCCGCCGGGAATCCTGCTGTGGCGCTCCCTGCTGCAATGGATCGGCGGCCTCGGCATCATCGTCATGGCCATCGTCATCCTGCCCTTCCTGCGCGTCGGCGGCATGCAGCTGTTCCACACCGAAAGCTCAGAGCGTTCTGAGAAGGTCGTGCCCAGCGCCTTCGACCTCTCCGTATGGATCGCGGTGATCTATGTACTACTGACCGGATTTTGTGCCCTGCTCTACGGGCTTGGCGAGATGACCTTGTTCGATGCGGTGAACCACGCCATGGCGACACTGTCGACCGGCGGCTATTCCACTCACGACGCCTCCTTCGCCTATTTCCAGGAACCGCTCACCCAGTGGACCGGCACGGTTTTCATGCTGGCCGGCGCCCTGCCCTTCGTGGTCTACATCCGTTTCCTGAAGGGCGAGCGCCGCGCCTTCTGGCACGACCCGCAGGTCCGCGGCCTGCTGCGCTTCCTGGGCCTGGCCGTCCTCGCCATGGCGGTATGGCTCTGGGCGACGCGGGAGATCGCCTTTCTCGATGCCCTGCGCCTCACCGCCTTCAACATCACTTCCGTGGTGACGACGACCGGGTTCGCGAGCGATGACTACAGCACCTGGGGCCCACTGGCGGTCGCCGCCTTCCTGGCCTTCACCTTCGTCGGCGGCTGCACCGGATCGACTTCAGGCGCGATAAAGATCTACCGTCACCAGATGCTGTGGCTCACCCTGCGCAGGCAGCTGCTGCGCCTGGCCAGCCCCCACCGCGTGGTGCTGCTGCGCTACGGCGGCCGGGCCGTCCCGCCCGACGTGCCCGCCTCCGTGCTGGCCTTTATCGCTGTCTTCATGGCGACGGTGGCGGTCTTTACCATCGCCCTGGCCGGCATGGGTCTGGACCTGGAAACCGCACTCTCGGCCAGCGCCGCCGCCATCACCAACGTCGGTCCGGGCCTCGGCCCCATCGTCGGCCCGGCCGGCAACTTCGCATCCCTGCCCGATGCCGCGAAGTGGATCCTTTCGGCCGCCATGCTGCTGGGGCGCCTGGAGATCTTCAGCGTCCTCATTCTGCTCGACCCGCAATTCTGGCGCTCGTGAGGCCCGTAATTGATGCTGGCAAGACCGGGGCGGCAGCCTAGATGATAACGAGGCCTCAATCAGGGGAGACTGACGATGATCACCAGGCGTGAATTCCTTGCCGGCGGCAGTGCATTGGTCCTGACCGGCTTCCTATCGATTTCCGCTGCCCTCGCCCACCACGGCTGGCGCTGGACCGAAGACGGCAACTTCGAGCTTACGGGCATCATCAAGACGGT
>ENA-ORCZ01000713-ORCZ01000713.1-marine-metagenome-genome-assembly--contig:-NODE-713-length-11057-cov-3.162295_pt1 | contig 11057 bp, 8 predicted proteins | sample MGYA00237785_ERZ508519 | MGnify/ENA primary metagenome ERZ508519 (study PRJEB26189, sample SAMN06268790) | marine metagenome | isolation source: Bioluminescent Bay, La Paraguera, Puerto Rico | place...
GCCTGCATATGGCTGGAAAGAGAACGGCGGCCCAGAAGGCCGCCGTGAATCTTCGGATGAAGAGTCTTGACGCGACCGTCCATGATTTCAGGAAAACCGGTGTGATCGGCAACTTCCTTGACCGGCACGCCAGCGGCTTCGATCGCCTTGGCGGAACCACCAGTCGACAGGATTTCAACACCCTGTGCGTGAAGGGATTTGGCAAATTCGACCAGACCGGTCTTGTCGGAAACGGAAATAAGCGCGCGCGCAATACGAGCAGTCATTGGGTTCGCTTTCATGCATCAATGTGATGAAGGTTGCGGACCCATTGATGATATATCGGCCCACAAAATCAGGAATGCGCATGGCTGCTCGTGCATGCGAAATGAAAGTGTGCGGGCAAACCGGCCTTTAAAAGGGATCGGAAAAAGGTTTATCCAATCCGGGCCGACACATGATCAATGAGTCCGAACCATGTTTCGCGCGGAGCTTTAGCATGTGCGACGCAAAATGTGGACCCCGAATTCTTGCATGGCGGCTTTTAACAATCAGGCCAGCAAACCCTATCGCCCAGTGAAAAACGGGGCGGCATCGCTGCCACCCCGTTCCGGTTTTACCAAGTGCCCGATCAGGCAACGTTTTTACGCACACCCAGTGTTTTGAGCGCATCATTAAGTGAGGCCTGCTCAAGCCCGGCATAAAGCGCAAGTTCGTCACGAACCGGCGCACCAAGGCATTGTTCGAACACATCCTGGTTGGATTGTTCGGAATAGTTTTTCTGCTCGTCACTGCCAAGATTCGATTGGAAAATCCCGGCTGCACTGACCGGCAGAAAATCCTCGTAAATGATCGGGTCGGCGCGCAGATAGCCCTGGTCGACCAGTTCATTGATCGCGGTTGCCGGATCAAGGTCGCCTTTTTTGACTGCATTCAGACCAGCCTTGGTCGGGCTATAGCGGAAGAAAGCCAGTTTTTCGACGCGCAAGGTCTCATAATCATCCGGGAAGGCGCGGAAACGCTCTGCCAGTTCGGTCTCATAATCGCGCGCATTCGATCCACCCGCATTGATCTGCACCGCATGACGGGTCGCGGCCAGAAGCGTGTCATAAAGCTTGCGACCCTCGGCGGTCAGGGCAACACCGCGCTGCTCGATCTCGCCAAAGCGGGCGGTATGGGTGCCAACCGTTTCATCACGACGATCACCGATAAAGTTCACCCGTTCTTCAAGCGCCTTGAAGCTGGTCTGGCGCAGCAAGATCGGGCAAGAACGTGCGGGCGGGCCTTCGACAATTGCCTTGGGCGTAATGCCGCGTTTGGGCATGTCTTGCTGCACGGCATCGATATCCAGCGTACGTGGCGTCAGGTGATTGATATGCGGCCCCTTGAAGCAGACCACATCGGCAATCAGACGATGGGCGTCATGAAGTTTCTGATAGGTTTCAAGTGTGACCGTTGCATCGCCGTGCCAGCGGAAAGTTTCCAGAGCCTCAGCAACGAATTGCTCAGCCTGTATACGAGTCAGCCCACCATTCTTCTCTGCCAGATAAATCAGCTTGATGGCATCCGCGGTAAAGATGTCGCGCTTTGCCAGAATGCTCTCGGCTTGGCTTCGCAGATCTTCGTCTTCAATCAGTTCAAGACGCAGTAGCGAGGTAAAGACTCGAAACGGATTGCGTTTAAGCGCTTCCTCGTCTATCGGGCGAAACGCGGTTGAATGCACCGGCACACCGGCAACAGACAAATCATAATAGCCCACCGGATGCATGCCCATCACGGCAAACAACCGACGCATATTGAAAAGCTCTTCGGCTTTGCCGAGCCGGATCGCACCGTGGCGTTCAAGGTCGATACGCTCAAGCTCGCCGTTATGCTCAAGACTTTCGGCAAGCTTTGGGTCGGCTTCAAGTTTGTTCTGATTGATCTCAGAAACCAGCTTCATCAGGGTGCCGTATTGCGGCACTTCGCTGCGATACATGTCGGACATCGCGCTGGAAAACATCGAACGAATTTCATCGGCATTGACAAAGGCGTCTGTCGACATGGGGCCTCCAAAAGACGGGATCATATTGAACCTGTGGAATGGCCTTATTCGGCAAGATCATTCCCGTTCATCATCAGGATGGTAAAATATGGTCCGCTTTCGGGCATGACAAACGACAATTTGGCACAAATTCATTCCATAAAAGAATGATGGCGCGCATCCATAACGGCCAATAGCCGTAGATGTCGGAAGCAGTTTTAATTAAGAAGCCGTCTCGGCTTCGCTGCCATTATTACCGGCAAAGATCGACTTCACACCGATCTCGGGCGGTTGGAATTCCGGCACAAGCTGGCTGATCAGCTCCAACGTTTTTGTCGTGTTGCGGTTGGTCGCACTGTCTTCGAGCGCATCAAAGACCTGCTTGATCAGCGCATAATCCACCACACGCGGGGCCGCCAAAAGCACCCCGTCTGTTTCGGTCGGAACCGGTGGTTCGGAATCGTGGAAAAGCTCTTCATAAAGCTTCTCGCCTGGGCGCAAACCGGTGACCTTGATTTCCACATCCTTGTCAGGCTGAAGACCCGACAGCAGGATCATCTGGCGGGCCAGATCAACAATCTTCACGGGACGCCCCATATCAAGGACGAAGATCTTCCCACCTTCGGTCACGCCATGGCGCCCAAGTTCCGCAGACTGCAAAACAAGTTCCACCGCCTCGGCAATGGTCATGAAGTAACGGGTGATGCCTTCATGGGTCACGGTCAGGGGGCCACCGGCCTCAAGCTGGCGCTTGAACAAGGGCACGACGGAACCGGTCGAGCCGAGAACGTTGCCAAAGCGCACGGTAACAAAGCGGGTCGATCCACGCTGGTCAAGCGGGAGGGTTTCCAGGGCCTGACAATAACATTCGGCCAGACGTTTTGATGCCCCCATGACGTTGGCGGGGTTCACCGCCTTGTCGGTTGAAATCAGAACCATCGTGCCGACACCGGCCGCACGACAGGCCTCAGCCACATTGCGCGTGCCCAGCGTGTTGGTCAGAATGCCTTCATTGGGGTTGTGTTCGACCAGCGGCACATGCTTGTAGGCCGCGGCATGGAATACGATTTCGGGTTTGTAGAGATCAAAAACCTGACCGATGCGGGTTTGATCGCGAACATCACCAAGAATGCTTTCACGCGGCAAATCAGGGTATTTTTCCGCCATTTCCATATCGATGGCGTAAAGCTGGAATTCCCCGGCATCCAATAAAGTCAGGCTGTCCGGACCATAGGATGCGATCTGACGCACCAGTTCCGAACCAATTGACCCGCCAGCGCCAGTTACCAGCACGCGCTTTCCGGCAATCATTTCGCGCACGCGATCGCGATCCAGGCGAGCCTGCGGGCGACCAAGCAAATCTTCAATTGCCACTGGTCTGATTTGCAGCGGATCTGCTAGGCCTTCGCGCAGATCGCCCAGCTTGGGCAAACGGGCCAAGGTCATGCCATAGCGATCAGCAATCTCGACCCACTTGGCGCTATCTTCATGACGCAGGGCATCCCCACTCAGCACCAAACGCCGCGGTAAGCCCTGCCTGCCGTTCTGTAATTTCTGAATAACGTCTTCGAGCTGATCGACAGTCGCCAGAACGTCAACACCATGCATATTTCGCCCGACCCGACCTTGAGTCAGCGAAACGATGCCAATGACCTTGAACGGGGTATTGGCGGATCGTTCGGTTTCCCGGATAAAGGCCTCTGCCTCATCTCCCGCGCCGATCAACAAGACCGGAACACGTGCTGTTCCCTGACGAACCAGTGCGCGTGCAGTCGATTTGTCCTTGGCAATCCGATAGGTCAGGCGTGCCCCGCCAAGCAAGGCCATCAGAAGGAACCACTGAATGATAGGCGCCGAACGTGGCATCCAGTCCAGACGTGTGGTCAGAAACAGAACTATGAAAAGAACCGCGACAGCAACCGATACGGCCTTGGCAATACGGATGACATCGTTGAGCGATGCATAACGCCAAATGCCACGATACAGACCGAAATACCAAAAGGACACGGCTGCGATCAGCGTGAAAATGCCAGACGAAAACAGAATATTTTGCGGCGCATAATACACTACACCATCCCCGACCCGCAGATACAAGGCGAACGGGAAGGAGAATGCTGCCATGATGATGTCATGGACAAAGGCAATATGGCTTCGCTGAAATATTCGCAGCATGCGGTCCCTTACCGGCAGATTTCTGTTTTTATAAGGATATACCCGCTTGGCGACAGACGGATAAGGGTTTCTTTTCGCGCTCTGCTCAGATCAAGTCAAGCACTGCACGCAATTGTCTGATCGATCAGATGTGAGGTGTTTCGCGAACCGGCATTCTCACCATCATACCGACAAGCCCCAACACAACGATCAGTGCTGTAATCACCCGCATCCAGTCCGATGTATCAGTTTGGGCAAAGCAAACAGCAATCAAAATAAGGTTGCTTGCAAGGATCATGAGCGACACCCGTGCATGCGAAAACCCACGCTGGGCGGCTTTCTGATAGAAATGTTCGCGATGGGCTTGCCAGATTATCTCGCGCCGCAAGGCGCGTTTGATCAGGGTAAATGTTGCATCAAACAGATAATAGGATGGCAAAATCAGCGCAATGGCCCATGCCCCTTCGGAGGCGACTTTTAACAACAGCCATCCCAGAATAAAGCCAAGCGGGATTGATCCGACATCGCCAAGAAACAGTTTTGCCGGATGCCAGTTCCAGATCAGGAACCCGATCATGATCGCGAGAATACCAAGCCCGATATAACCAAGCCCGATGAATTGCGGCAGCGGCACAAAAAGTGCCAGGATGAAAACCCCGAGGCCAATTGACCCTGCCTCGACCCCGGTAATGCCATCAATCCCGTCCATGAAATTGAACAGATTGATAAACCAGACCCAAGCCAGAACCACCAAAACATGATCCAACCAGATCGGAACCAAACCGCCCAGAACCGGTTTATCAAGTGCCATCACCCCGATGATCACAGCGACAAATTGGAAGACAAAGCGTTTAGCGGCAGACAAATCATGGCGGTCATCAAGCCAACTCAGCAATCCAAGCCCCGCACAAGCGCCCAGCATTAGCCAAGGCCCGATTGCACTCACGCCAGTGAAACCAAAAACAATCGCAACCAACACAATCAAAAGCGGCGTTACGGCAAGCCCGCCACCACGCGGAGTCGGCACGGCGTGGCTGGAACGATGGTTGGGCATATCGAGGATCGCCTTGCGCCGCAAATAGTTGAGAACCACCCACGTCAGCAACATCGAGCCGATCAGAAAGATGCTTGCAAAGATCGCAAGTCCGGCAAAAGTCATCGTTGGATCGCCCTTGTCTCTGTCCCCGTCAGATTGATCCGTCTGGATTAGCCGGACCAATCCCCTATCGCAAGGCTTTTCACCCTGCCCTGTTTACCGTCATTATCGGAAAAGATCAGCCATGCCATGCAAAACCATGTTTGATGCTTTACAGTTTTTCGCGCTGCGCTTAACTACTGCACATAAACCAAAATCGGAGATATCCTTGGCAGAACGTCGTTCCCGTCCATCCCAGCGCAACGCCCCCCGCAAACAGGCGGTCGAGGCCCCTGATCCGCGTATGCTTGCGCTCAAAACCCTGCAGGAATTGCGCGGTGGTGAAGTGACCTTGGACGAACTTCTGTCAAAGCATGGCTATGGCCTGCCGTCTTTGGATCGGAATTTCCTGCGTCAGTTGCTGGGTACCACATTGCGCCATTTGGGTGAAATTGATGCGGTGCTTGCCCCCCGCTATCAGCCACCTCAGGATCGGGTTGCCGCACGTCTGACCAACATCATGCGTCTTGGTGTCGCCCAGTTGTTCTTTATGGACACAACCGATTACGGCGCAGTCGACAGCACGGTGAACCTGACCCGCGATGCCGGTTTGCACAAATATGTGAAGCTTGTGAATGCCGTTCTGCGTGGGTTGCAGCGTGATGGCTTTGAATGGCCCGAAGGGGTTGAAGACTGGCAGCTTAACATTCCGGCATGGCTGCGCGGATCCTGGAAAAAGGCCTATGGCGCCGAAATCGCCCAAGGCATTGCCGAAGCAAGCCTTGGCCACGCCATGCTGGACCTCTCTATCAAGGACCGCACGCAATCTGCCGAGTGGGCTGAAAAGATGGATGGCATTGTCCTGCCGACTGGATCGGTCCGCCTTGAACCGGGCCGACGCATTCGTGATCTGCCGGGTTACAAGGATGGTGATTGGTGGGTACAGGATGCGGCGGCGGCCATTCCGGCAACCCTGTTTTCGGCCTACAAGGACAAAACCATCTATGATCTTTGCGCCGCTCCTGGTGGCAAAACCATGCAACTGGCATCTCATGGCGCCAGTGCAATTGCGGTCGATAAATCCGAAGGCCGCCTGAAACGCGTGTTCGAAAACCTTGAGCGTGTTTCGTTGGGCGCAGCTGTTGTCACGGGCGATGCCACCGATCTGGCACCCGATACGCCACGCGCCGATGCTGTGCTGCTTGATGCTCCGTGCTCTGCCACCGGTACCATTCGTCGCCATCCCGATATTCTGCTGCGTCAGAATGACAAGCTGATGCGATCGCTTTTGCCGATCCAGACCAAGCTTCTTAATCAGGCAGACAAGCTTTTGAATGTCGGCGGTGAGCTGATTTATTGCACCTGTTCTCTGCAACCCGAAGAGGGCGAGCATCAGGTCAAATCATTCCTTGCCGATCACCCGAACTATGAACGCAAAGCCATCACCGCTGATGAACTTGGCGGCTGGGATGAGGCGATCAATGACGCGGGTGAATTGCGCATTCTGCCGATCCACATGGCCGATTTTGGCGGCATGGACGGCTTTTTCTGCGCCCGTCTTGTCAAAAAGTCCTGATTTCAGGCCCAAAGTCCTTATCAGAGTGCAAACAAGTCAGCCATGAGTGCCATTCGGGTGACATGGGAGGCAATTTGGGTTATGAGAAGCCCGAATTTCCCATATCCCGCATTGCTTCAGGACCCGTGACGCATGACTTCGTCAAATATTAAAATCGCCCCTTCGATCCTTTCGGCCGATTTCGCACAGCTTGGCGTTGATGTCCGTGCAGTTGACGAAGCCGGTGCAGACTATATCCACATCGACGTGATGGACGGCCATTACGTGCCCAACATCACCATTGGCCCGGACGTGGTCAAGGCGCTGCGCCCGCACAGCGACAAGGTGTTTGACGTGCATCTGATGATCGCGCCGGTCGATCCCTATATTGAGGCGTTTGCAAATGCCGGTTCCGATATCATCACCATCCACGCCGAAGCCGGCCCGCACCTGCATCGCTCGCTTCAGCTGATCAAGTCGCTCGGCAAAAAAGCTGGCGTCTCGCTAAACCCGTCGACCCCGGAAAGTGTCATTGAATATGTCATGGACATGGTTGATCTGGTTCTGGTCATGACCGTGAACCCCGGCTTTGGTGGTCAGAAATTCATTCCAAGCCAGCTTGAGAAGATCAAACGCATCCGCAAGATGATCGATGCGACCGGACGCGACATCGATCTTGAAGTCGATGGCGGCGTAAACCCGGAAATCGCGCCCAAGGTGATCGAAGCTGGTGCCAATGTTCTGGTCGCAGGTTCTGCAACCTTCAAAGGCGGCCCTGCGGAATATGCCAACAATATCAAGGCCATTCGTGGCGCATAAGCTGATTTAAAATCATCCTTGTAATGATGTCGGGGCCGGAACCATCACACGGTTTCGGCCCCGATTGCATTTTAAATGCATTAAAATCATCACCGGAACTCTTTGATAAATTTTCTCTATCACCCTATTAAGTAAGCATACTTGACCTAATTATATTTCTGGCAAATAGATGCTTTTATGAATGAAAGCTTTATTGGAAAGAAATCGTCGGCAGCTGGTGGCTGGGGTGCACTGAAAAGTTGTGGCAAACAGCTTTTGCAAAGTGGCAGCCTGCTGAGTGGCGCACGAACGATGCTTAAGGCCAATCAACCGGACGGGTTTGATTGCCCTGGTTGTGCATGGGGCGACCCAGAGCATGGATCATCTTTTGAATTTTGTGAAAACGGCGTCAAAGCCGTTTCATGGGAAGCGACCGAAAAACGCGCTACACCCGCCTTTTTCGCCAAGCATACCGTCGCCGAGCTGAGCAAGCTTAGCGACTATGAACTGGAATTGAATGGCCGCATTACCCATCCAATGCGCTATGATCGCCAAAGCGATACCTATCAGCCTGTTGCGTGGGAAGATGCCTTTGCCGAAATCGGCGCAATCCTGAAAGGGTTGCACACTCCCGATGAGGCCGAGTTTTATACCTCGGGCCGGGCAAGCAACGAGGCAGCATACCTGTATCAGTTGTTTGTCCGTATCTTTGGCACGAACAATTTCCCGGATTGTTCCAACATGTGCCACGAAGCCAGCGGCGTAGGCCTGCGCCAGGCAATTGGCGTTGGCAAGGGCACGGTCCTGCTTGAAGACTTCGAAAAGGCAGATGCGATTTTCGTTCTTGGGCAGAATCCTGGCACCAACCATCCACGCATGCTGGGCGATTTACGGCGTGCAGCAATGCGTGGCGCCAAAATCGTTGTCTTGAACCCGATCAGGGAACGCGGGCTCGAACGGTTTTCCGATCCGCAGGACAAACTTGAAATGCTGCATGGCGGTTCGACGGAAATCGCCAGCCATTATCTTCAACCTTGCCTTGGCGGCGATATGGCTGCTGTCCGTGGCATGAGCAAAGCAGTATTTGCTGCTGACGAGGCCGCACTGGCCAACGGGCAACCATCGGTTCTTGATCACGATTTTCTGAACGAACATTGTGATGGTTTGGCCGAATACCGCGCTGTGGTTGATGCCACGAGCTGGTCAGAAATCGAAGACCAGTCGGGCCTGGCCCGACAGGAAATCGAACAGGCAGCACATGTGTATTTGTCTTCAGAACGTGTGATCTGCACCTGGGCCATGGGTATTACCCAGCACCTTCATTCTGTAGCGACCATTCGTGAAATCGCCAATTTCATGTTCCTGCGTGGCAATATCGGCCGACCCGGTGCGGGTTTGTGCCCGGTACGCGGCCATTCCAACGTTCAGGGTGATCGCACGGTTGGTATTAATGAAAAGCCATCACCCGCTTTCCTTGATGCCCTGGAAAAGCAGTTCGGTTTCACGGCACCACGCAAGCACGGACATAGTGTTCTGGCTGCAATCGGGGCAATGCTTGATGGCAGTGCAAAGGCCTTTATTGGATTGGGCGGCAATTTCGCACGTGCAACCCCCGATAGCGCCCTTGTTGCCAAGGCAATGAAAAATCTTCGACTTACGGTGCATATTGCCACCAAACCCAATCATTCCCATCTTATGCCCGGCGAAGCCGCGTTTATTCTGCCATGTTTGGGCCGAACCGAGATCGAACTTAATTCCCAAGGCCAATCACAAGTCGTCAGTGTCGAAGATTCCATGAGCATGGTGCACGGATCGGCTGGCATCAACCGCCCGGCATCTCCGCACCTTCTTTCCGAAGTTTCGATCATCGCCGGTATCGCCGAAGCTACTGTCGGTAGCAACATTGTGTCCTGGGCGCATCTTGCCGATGATTATGAACGCATCCGCAGCCATATCGAGGCCACTGTTCCGGGCTTTGCCGATTATAATACCCGCCTTCGCAAACCGCGCGGCTTCCATCTTCGCAATGATGCAGCACACCGGGAATGGAATACACCTTCCGGCAAAGCAACGTTTTCAAATGCCGTGCTGCCAAAACAAACGGTGCATCAGCAAGCCCGCCAACACCAGAAAGAAGGCAGCAAAGAATCCCGATTTGCCTTGCAAACTTTCCGGTCCCACGATCAGTACAACACGACCGTTTATGGTTTGGATGATCGCTATCGCGGGGTTTACGGCGAACGCAAAGTCATTTTCATTCATCCGGACGATTTGACCACCCTTGGGGCCAAGTCGGGTGATCGGGTCAACATCATCAGCGAATATGATGACGGGATCGAACGAATTGCCCAAGATTTCCGCTTTGTTTCTTATGACATTCCGCGCGGCAGTGTGGCCGGGTACTATCCGGAACTGAATGTTCTGGTGCCACTTGGCAGTGCTGGTGATCAAAGCGATACACCAACGTCAAAATCGGTCATGGTGTCATTTCGCCCGGAAAATCGGGTGTGACCGGCAATACCGAAGGTCACAAAACCCCGGATAACGCACCAGATGCAGAGTTTTTTCTGTATCTGGTCGAACGCACGATAACCAACCATCCACAGCTAAACCCTGTTCAGGGGGCGATTCTTGTAGCAGCACAGCAAGAACTTGCGCACGACAGCCGCACATTTGCGCGATTATTTGGGATGGCACATGCTATTGTCTTGCGCGAACTTAATGCATTGGTGCAATCAACCGATCTGCTGACAGTCACCAAACGCGATGCACCTACAATGCGCACGCACTATCAGCCAAACATGAAGCCCGCAGAGTAGGCATATAAACCTGCAATCACCTCTGAGGCCTTTCACGTCAAAAATCGATGCAACGGCCCTTGTTTTCCCAATCGCCAAAGCGGGTCGGTTCCGGTCCCTTGGGGCCACCGATTTCGCGAGCTTTGGCGGCAGCTTCCTTGGCCGCCTTTGCCTCATTCAGGGCATTGATCGCGTCCTGAGACAGTTTTGGTACGGCTTCTGCCCCCGCAATCTCGTCAGATGCCGGATTTATATCGGCCTGCGGTTCTTTCTTTTCCTTGGGAACTTCGTGGATGACGGTTTCGCGGAACTTTCCGGCCATTCGTCTTCTCCTGCTTTGGGCACGGCCCGGTAAATTACATTTACCAAAGAAATAACGTCCCAAACCAGAATCGGCAAGTCCGCTCGGCTTCGGGGCAAAGTGTCGACAAACCCACATGATTTCAGACCTTTGGAATCAAACAGGGAATCCTGATGTGGATGCGGACAAGAATTTGGGAAAAACAGACTCTTTCCCGGCGCGCCCAAAGCCGCTATTCCAAGCATACGAGCAAAACAAGGAGAAACCATGCGTCCAATTCCCCAGCGTATCGCCGAAGAACTTTCGGTTCGTCCGGA